>Ga0179593_1814751_pt1 | contig 20622 bp, 31 predicted proteins | sample CZODoug2_1_08_16_FD_185931 | JGI IMG/M metagenome (GOLD analysis project Ga0179593, IMG submission 185931) | Vadose zone soil fungal communities from Angelo Coast Range Reserve, California, USA - CZODoug2_1_08_16fungal (PacBio error correction) | ecosystem: Environmental > Terrestrial > Soil >... | reverse complement strand
TTTTTTTGTACGGCGAGTAACCCCTTCATACGTTCGGGTGTTCTGCGGAAGTCATTTCCCCAAAAAAGTCCGGCCTTTTCAGGGTGTCCACCCTTTTTCGGCGACAACCTTTTTGAGACCCCCTTCATTGCAAGGCGCTACCTTCCCTGCCTTCCTTTGTTTTGGTTTTTTTTTCGCAAAATTGTCAGCCTGGTTAGAAATTTTCCTTTTCCCAGGCGCGATGAACCTTTCCTCCACTTGTTTTTCGTCCGCCTTGGTCCCCCTGAAGTATTGCGACCCTCTCAGGTTGGGCATTCCTTTCTTTCCGCCCCCTCTTTCACCGCGACTCTTTTTTTTTCCGACCCCTCAAAACTGGGGCGTCCTTTTTTTTTTCATCATTGACTTTCTTTTTTTTTTTGTACACATACAGCATCCTTTTCCCCCCCTTCGTTCAGGCCCATCTTATGGGCGAGGCCCCCTTTTTCTCCCCCGTAGCCCCCGTGGGCCGTCCTTGCTCTTTGCTTTTCTGGGATTGCTTCTGCCGGAAGACTTTCGATGTCGTAATGCCTTTTTTTTCTCCCTCCCGGAACGGGCGCACTAGTCCTTTTTCTCACGAGTTGTTCCCTTCCTTTTTCTCCGCTTTTTTTCTCTTTCTGCTCGCTGAGCCTTCCCCCCTTCGAATTTCGGATTGCACGACCCCTTCGATACCTCCTTTTATGTCTTTGGAGGTCCTTTTTCTCATTGGGGCGACTCCCAATCAGCGTCTATTTGGGTCTCTAGCCTTGGACCTTCCTCCACCGGCTTTGCGCCTTTTTTCTTTCGAGGATGAACTCTTTTTGCCCGTTAAGGTCCGGCTTCCTTCCCTTTTCCTGGCCGTCGTTTTTCCAAGCTTTCTTTCGTTTTTTCCTTCCGCAAAATCGACCTTCTTTCCCTTCTGCAAATCTTTGACGCTTCCCCTTTTTTTGTTTGCTTCTTTCCAGGGTAGTCTTTCGGCGGAATGCGCGGGTGTTCCCAACCCCAATTTTTTTTTTTTTTATCGGCCGTTTGGTGACCCCCCCCGATGCCGTTCTTAGGAAGACCCCCACCTTTTGATTCTTGTTCAAAACTTTTCCCGAAATTTCAAGGCGGTCCCCTTTAGTAGAGGCTTCCTCAACCTCGCGATTTTTCCCTCTCCCTGGGCCGCCTTTGCCACTTTTCAGCCAAAAACTTTTCCTGGAGATTCCCTGCCAAGTGTTCCCAGTCCTTCTTTCGGCAATTGATGTCGGTTCGATACTTTCTTTTTCAATGATGTAGTGGGCCCGTGCCGTTCTTTGACCCTCCCTTTGATCCTATTTTTTTTTTCTTTGCTCTGATCGCAGCTTTTGGACCAACGTTCCTCCTGATTCTGCAGCCCTTTTCAAGTACTTAACCCTTCCCTTTTTTTCGCATTCACGCAAGACTTTCCACAATTCTTTCCCCAGCCGTTTTTTTTCGCGGTTGCGTGCCCTTTCGAACTGAAGGTTTTTCTCGTGACCCATTCGTCCCACCCCCTTTTTGGCTTTTCCCCTCCAAAAAAGCGCTTTTCCCGGGCACGTTTCAAGGTTTCAGTTCAATCGCCCCCTGTCCCCCTTCTCCTTTTTCGAGTATTTCCTCCGCTTCTCCTTTCCTTTTTTCCCCCCACAAAAAAAACTTTTCCGCAAATGGGGCTATTCCGTTTTTTTTTTTTCCTTTTTTTCGTCGTCTTTTTTGTTTTGATTTTTCCCTTTTCCCGTCGACGGAGAGCATCATCCCCTCTTACGTTGTAGTTCCTTCCGGCGAACAATTGACGCCCCCTTTTTTTCCTTTCCCTCAAACTCGTTGCAGTTGACCTTTTCATAAGAGACGCTGATCCTCTTCCCTTGTGGTCATTAGCGTTGATCCCTCTTTTTGTCATTTGGTCTGAGGCAACCTCCCTTCTCCCAGTTGTGTGTTGGTTTTCTTTTTTGCCTCAGACCAAACTCACCCCCCCCTTTTTCTTTGCGCTGCTCCCCCAATGACACCCTTTTTTCAGGGATCAGGCGGTTTTTTTTCTTCCACTTGATTCAAACTGCACCTTTCTGACCGGCAATGAACGGGGGCGTCTTTTTTTTCCCCCAACGGCCCCTCCCCTAGCTCCCTTTTCCTGGCGAAGAGGCAATCATCACCCTTTTTTTTTTCAGTATTCATGAGACGATTCTGGGAATTGTGCTGGCACTTTTTGTGGCAGCTCATCGCTGGTCTGCCCCCCCTCCCCGAGGAAGGTTGACCAGTCGGGGCTTTCTCCCGCTGAACGTTTTTTCTTTTTTGGGAGGGGACGACGTCGTTCGGTGACTGTTTCCCTTTCTCTTTTAGGCTCAGGAAACACCCCTTGGAGGACGATAAGCCCCCAGAAAGCGGATGACTTTCCCCCTAAGGAGACCATTGTCCTTTCGGGCGGGCGGTCCCCCTTTTCCACGATGGCTTGACAGAATTTTCCCTGTCGAGCTTTCCTTCTGAGCCGTTTTTCGGTTTTTCTTTCAGAATGGCTGGTCGCCTTTTTTTTTCCCTGCCACGAATACATCCTGGAAAAGTCCTCCCCTTTGGCCGACGCCTTTCTTCGGCTGGCGGATCATGGACCCCGGGCAGTTTTTCCCCACTGAAAGTGGACCCTCCCGGGTCTCGTTGACCCCCCCGAGGGTTTCTTCTCCCGAGAAAAAAAGAAGTTCCCCCAGGGTGAACAAGTTTTTTCCTATCCCTTTTTAGTTTCCTTTTTTTACGATGTGCTGTATACACCCCCCTTTTTTTTTTTTTTGATCAAACCCGTCTCGGGGTAGGTCACGTCCCCCCTTCCGCTACTTTCATTTTTCCCCCCCCCCCCCACGGGGGGACGACGAACTTTTTTCTTTCTACGTTCAAAGATTTTGTATGTGGGAATACCTTTTTTCCTTCGAGGAATGACCACTCCCCCCTCCTCGGCAACGTCCCCTTCTTTTTCTATTTTCAGACGGGGGCCCCCCCCCAAAGCAATCTTTCCCGTCTTTTCTGCCTTGCCGCAAGCTTTTTTTTCCCCAAGAGGTTCAAGTTTTCCCTCCCCGGAATTCCCCCCCCCCCTCTTTATTGGTGTGAACCTCGTGGCCCCCCCCCCGACATACCTCAAATTTCAAAAAGCAGTCCTGGATGGCAGTTTTCGTGCGGCTTTTATCGGCTTCCGAGCGTTTTTTTCCCTCAAAACGCGAGTTCCATCAAACGTTTAACTAGTTTTCCCTTGAGTATCCTGGGCATTACTGACCATCACGGGTCCTTCCTTAGACCCAACTCCTATTTACGAGGTCCAGCAAGTCTTTCCCTTTTTTTTTTTCACGCGAGTGAGATGTTTGGGCTGAAGAAGGACGGCTTCGACCACCTTTTTTCTTTTTTTTCCGGACGGGCTTCAATTTTCCCAGGTTTTCCCCCCGCTCGACTTCGCGGGGCTTTTCCCCCTTTTTTTTCTTCCCTTAGGAGATTGCCTTTTGCGGCGAATACGGCCTGCATCCCCGGCTTTCCTCCCCTCAAAACCCGTATCGAAGGAAATTCACTTCTCTCAATGGCTGATTGCTCTTTCCTCCGGCTGCCTCTTTCCCTCGGCAGTAACGGGGGTTTTTTTTTTTTTCGTCCCGAATTGTTCGCCCCCTTTTTTCTTCTCTTTTTTTTCTTCGGTTTTCACCCCCAGTTAAAGGAAGGCCTTTCGGTGACTTCGGTCCCCCCCCTTCCCAAAACCCCGCTGTGCCATTGTCATTCTCTCGCCGGACAAAACCCCCTTTCAGAGAGAGGGGAAGAAGACCCCTTGTTTCGAGATCGGCTGATGTTGTGTTCTTTTTTTTTTCCCGAGTACTTCAGTCCCCCCCTTCCCCCTAGGTAGGGGTTTTTCGGTTTCTCTGACCCAAACCCCTCTTTGAAACTCCCTCAAGCATGTCCTCTTTTCCCCTCCGGCCAGCCCCCGAGGCTTTTCTCTGGTCATGCAGGCGCTTAAAAGACCCCTCTCCCTTGGATCGCAAGCTTGTTTTCTTTTTCAGCCGTTTTTCTCTTATTTCGCCCCCCCCCAACGCGATTGAAGTAATTTCTTTGAGCTTCGCCTTTCTTGACAATGACTAGCGCTCTCCGCCATTTCGATGGGGCATCCCGTCTCCCCTTAAATTAAGATCTTTAGGAGCGACCCTTTGAGTCAGCTTCCCTTTGTACCTCCCCCCCACCATTACAGGCACCTTTTTTCCCTTCCTTATTCCAGGCCCCCCCTTCTTATTGGTTTTAGGTAACACCTTTCCGCGCCCGTGTTTTTTTTTTCGAAGAATTGATGGACCTTTGTTTTTTTTTTGTCTTTCCTTCCGGAAGGACCCCCCCGCTTTTTTCAATGCAAGGATACTTCGAGCGTCCCTTTCCTTTCCACGATTTTTTTTTATCTTTTTGTATGGTTTTCAACGGTTAAGTTTGTTTCCTGCTTTTTCCCTTTTTTTTTTTGAAAGCCGATTCCCTTCCTCAAATAATTCCTGACCTCAATTAAAAAGTCTTTCCCTTCACCTGGTTTTGCGTTATTTTTCCCGTGAAAGAACCTGGAGACCCACCATCCTCTTTGGGCTATCTGGGATTCCCCTCCTTCTCTTTAGGAATACACTTCCTTTCCCGATCGCGATGACCCTGCGTACCTTTTCCGGTTTCCGTTTCCTCCCGGGAAGTACGTCTTTGTATTTCTTTTTCCCTTCTGATAAAAATTTCCCCCCGTCCCCCTCCCCCTTTAGGCCAAATCTTCTTTTTTTTTTTTTTGATTGCAGGTTTCCCTTTCCCTTTCCAGGTAGTTTTCTTTCTTTCCGTCGGTTTTTCCTGACCCCTGCCCTGTTGATCCGGTTTTTTTTTTCGACCGCCCTTGCGGGCTCTGTTGCAACACCTTTTGTTTTTCCCTTTTGGAAAGGTTTTTTTTTTTTCTGTTTGGGATCGCGTATTTCAGAAAATTCCCCCCCTTTTTTTCGGTTTCGTTTTTCCCCTCACCGCCGCTGAATTCCCTCCCACGGCAGTTTCCCAAACGGCCTTTTCGACTTTTTCCCATGAATCCGCCCCCCCCTTTTTTTTTCCGAAAACTTTCCCCGCTGTAGGCGAGGTTTCCGCTACTTTCCGTCGTCTTTTCTTTTTTCGGCGGAGGCTCCCCAGTGGAAGTTCATTTAGACCTTTCGGGATCGTCCTCGTTTCCGTCCACCTTCGCCCCACGTCCCTCCCCCGATCTGCAAAGGTCTTTTCGGTAGTTAGTTTACCGCTTTCCTTCCCGCCATTTATTTTTCTCTCCCCCCCCCAGGCAAGCAGATTCTTTTTTTTTGCGTTTGAGGATTTTTTTCTTCTAATAGACTCCCCTAACTTGTACATTTTTCTGAGCCCTCGGGTCCCACGTCCTTCGAATGCCAAAACAGAGCCCCCCTTTTCCACGGGCTTTTTTTGAAAGTCCCCCCTCCGGTTTCGAGGGGAGTATTTTCTCCCGGCTGCCACGGCCCCCCCTCCCCCCAATTTCCCCTTTTGGTCTTTTTTTTCCCCTCTACTTCTTCCCTTTGTGCGTCGTCCGGTTTTTTTTCCTCGCCAAGACAGTTCGACTTCCTTCCTTGGTGCGGCTTTTTTCTTTCCCATGACGCCCCCGTTCCTCCTTTCTTTCTCAATTAAGAAAATCGTTTTTTTTTCCCCACTAATCGACGATGATTCTTCGTCCCCCCCCTCCCCTTGTTGTTTATCTCTTCTTCAGATTAGTGTTCCAAAGTTTTCCTGGCCCACCACGACTTCTCCCCGTTTTGTTGTTTGTCTTTTTTTTCCTCAGACCACCTCCACAACCCCCCTCTTTGAATCACGCTAAATGACACTTTCCTTTTCGATCAGCGTCGATGTAGGGTTCCTACCAAACTTGATTCAACTGCAACGCGTTCGACCGGCAATGTCCCTGGCGTTTCCTTTTTTTTTTTCCCTCGCCGCACCGAGGCGTTATGTTTTTTTTTTCGAGAGCATCATCCAAACGTTTCCTTCATGCGGACGACTGGGTCTTGCGTGTCATGTGTCTGGCCCTTTTTTTTTTTTGGCAGCTCAGGGAGCCCCCTAAAGGTTAAGTCTCTCTCTTTGGGACCACGTCGATGCCCCCTTTTTTTCAAAACGTGCCTTCCTTACTCCTTTTTTTTCCGGACGTCCGGCCCTTTTTCCCTCCCCTTTGAATGGGTAGAGTCCTTTCACATCGGGGCTTCCTGCACGCGAATCCCTTCTTTGTCAGTCCTCTTTGGAACTACGAGAAAATTCTTTTTTTTTTCTGAAAATAGGCGTTTCCTCATCGAAGAAAACGTCTTCTTTCAGTCGGTGCTGCTTGTTCTTTTTCCCGGCGAGCCGCGCTTTTTCTACGGAGGACTGGTCTCTTACTGGGCGCTCTCGCCCCCTTTTTCCGAGACGACGGACCTTCTCTTGCATCTTTCCTTTCCTACTGGACCACTTGGCGGATCCCTCTTTTTTTTGCTGCCGGACGACCCTTCCCGCGGCGTATCGTGACACCCCCTTCTGGTTTCTTTTTTTTTTTCCCCTCCCTTCTAAAAAAGAAGGTTTTCCTTGTTGAAAAGACCCTTTCTCACCGGTCGGCTCCTTTTTTTTCCTTTTTCTCCCAACGGCCCCCACAAGATTGGGGTGTTTTCCCGTCACACACGACTTTTATCACCTTTTGACCTTTTTTTCCTCCCTTAAAAAAAACCCCTCCAAAGATTTGCTCGTCTTTATACCGGTCGATTCATTTCGACCCAGTTCCCCCAGCTTCATAGGCCGGAAGTTCTATTTCAGACGGACCCCCCAAGCCCCCTCCTCCCTTCGGCGATCGAACTTCCTGCGCCTGGGGATTCCCCCCAAGGAGCTGATCCCCGTCTTTTTCCGACCTCTTTTTGTGTCACATCCCTTTTTTTTCCCTTTCGTCACCCGACATACCCCCCCCCACAAAACGCAGCGTCCCCCCTTTTGGCAGTTTCGTGTCTGAATTTCCGGTTTTGCTCCATTTTTGGCGGAAAAACGCCCTCTCCAAAAGTGTTAATCGTTTTGACGCCGGACCGAGTTCCTCCCCTCTTTCCCGGCAAAATCCTTGTCTTCCGTCCCCCCCCCCTCTCCGTGGGACGATTTTTCAGAGCAAGGACGGGCCTTGTTTCCTCGCATAAGAATTTGTTTTTTTTGAACACCCGACGTTGTTATTTCCCTTCTTCTGCTGGACGCCCCGTTCTAGTCTCTTGAAATGGGAGGAATCCCCCCCCTGCTGGCGGCGTTCTCCGGCCTCCTGTTTTTCTTTCAAAAAAAACTCCCTCCGGACGACTTCATCGCTTTTTTTTTTTTTCGCGAAAAAAAGGATAACCTTTTTTTTCGATCCAATCCATGCTTCCTTTGTCTGCGCCCTGCATGACTCATTCCTTTGTTACAGCAGAGTGGCTCCCCCTTTTCTTGGGAAATGATAGGTTCCCACCCCTTTTTTGTTTTTCTACTCGGCCCCCCCCTTTCCAACCCGACGATTGAAGTAATCGAAGTTCTCCTAAAGCCGATCTCCCCCCCCGTTGTTGTTTCCCTCATTCGGCTTTCCTTTTTTTGGACGGAGAGTACCTTTCTGCCAAACTCGTCGGGGGTTTGTCTCCTTCCCCTTCCTCGCCCCCCCACCTTTTTGTGCACCGCAGCATGGCCCCATTTCCCCTCGGGCCAGAACCCCCTTCCCTAACAATTCGGACGCTTTCCCTTGCCCTTTTTCCCGTGGTTCCCCCCCTCCCCCTTTCCTCTTTGATCGCTTTTTTTTTTTCGTGTAGGCGTTAGAAATTCCTTTTTCCCCTGCGATGAAGTGTCGACTCCGTTTTTTTGTCCTTTTCGGTCCCCTTTTTTTTTTCTTTTTGATTGGTGCCATTCCTCGGCCTTCTTTCCCCCTGCCACCGAAGTTTCCCACCTCGCGAAGAAGATTCCCTCCCCCACGGCTTTTCTTTACCTGGTTCCTTTTCAAGAGGAATATTTCCAGCCGCCCCGGTCGGGTTTCTGCCTGTTCCCTCTTTAACATCGGCACCTTTTTCCGTGCTTCTTGTGAAGCCCTTTTTGGGAATTGCCCACGTTTGTTTTTTTTTCCCCCGACCGTTTGCTTTTGCCGTTTTTTCGTAATGAAGGGCGTCTCTCCCCCCTCGAAGTTTCCGTACTGGTATACGCTTGCTCCGGCTGAGCCGATTCCCCCCAAATTCGCCTTTTTTTCCCAACCTCTCTAAAGCTTGACCTGCTTCTTCCCGTCTTTGAGGCTTTTTGGCATTGTCCTTTTTTCACTCCCCCAATCAGCGTCTAATTTGTTCCCCGTTCCTTGAAACTCTTTAGGCTGTGTCGTTCTTGACTAGCTTGCGTTAAGGTCTTTTCCACGACATTCTTTGGTCCGTTCCTTTTTTTTCTGTTCTTCTTTTCAATTATACGATCAATCGCCCTTTATCGATTCAACTTCCCTTCCCGATGGCCTTTCCTTCGGTCCCTTTCCATGATAAAAAAGTCGCAGTCGTCTTTTTGTTTTTCGTGGTCCCCCTTGAACAACCCTTTCAGGGTTGATTCCCCTTTTGTAGACCAAGTCCCTTTTGGAAGGGCTTTGCTAACTCGGTGGAGTTCTCTTTTTTGATGTCGTCTTTCTGTTCCACCCTCCGGCCACTATTTTTTTTTTTTGCTTGAGAGTTCAAAGACCCGCTCTGAAAACATTGGGGCCAAGCTCTTTCCAATTGCAGTTCGTTTTTTCCCCCACGGCCTGACTCTTTTCATTTTCCTTCCCCTTTTCGGTGTTCCACTCCGGACAAACAACCCTTTGTAGGCATTCATCTCCTTCTCCCGATAATTTCCTCTTTTAATGAATTTTGAGCCCTCAGTGCCGTCTTTTTCCCCTCCATTCGGATCGATTTTGCTAGACGTCCCAGTTTTTTTGGCCCCACTTCCGTCCCCCCCTCCCCTTTCCCATCGTTCTTCGTCCTTTCTTCCCCGGAAAGATTTTTTTTTTTTCACGGGCAGAATTGATCCCCACAATTCGGTACTTTCTTTTTTCTTTTTTTTCGGCAATCGTACTTTCCCCCCTCCCGCGAAAGGTGCTTTCCTGAACCCATTCTTCTTCCCTTGCCGTCCCGTTTTTCCCCCTTTCCCCCCCTATACGTGTTTCAGGCACTTTTCATCGACGTGGTCACCCTCTTTCCCGGAATTTCACCCCCTTTCCCAAGGGCCCCCCCCCCCCCAAGTTGTTGCCAGCACACTTCCTTTTTCCCCAAAGTAGTACGCAATTTTTTTCCAGGGTGATTGATGCCTCTTCCTTTGCCCTGAGAAGCATAGATCGTGTCTTCCTTTTTCCCACCCGCCTCTCAGCGACTGTTCTGGGCTTCCCCCGAAACTCGTTGCAGTTGAATTCTCCTCTTTCTTTATCCAACCAACTTCCTCTTGCGTGCTTTCCAGCGCAGTTTTTTTTTGTTGGTTTGAGGTGGTCTGATTTTCCTCTCTCTTTCCTTCCTCCTTTTTCCTTCTAGGGCGTTGCCTCCTTAAACCTCCACCCCCCCCCCTTTTTTTTCCTTTCCCCCGCTAATTGACACCCTTCTTGCGAAGATCCAGAGTCGGATTCTCCTTTCAAAAACTTGATTAAACTGCACTCCCTTTTCCCGTCCCCCCCTCCTTGGGCGTCCTTTTTTTTCTCACCTGCCGCACCCCTCTTCCCGTTACGAAATTGGTATGGCGAATTCCCGTGAAACGAACGACAGGAGCTCCTTTCCCGACTGTGTTCATATCCCCACTTTTGTTTTTTGCTTTTTTTTCTTTTTTTTCCCTTTCCAGCTCAGGATCCCCACTTCCGGTCTCGACGAAGAAGGTTTTTTTTTTCCCCCTCAACGGGCGTTTGAAAACCCCCTTTATCTGCTTTTTTTGTGTTTCTCTTTTTCCTTCGCAGTTCTTTTTTTTTACAGAGGAGCATCAGAACCCTCGTTATTGGAGTTACGATTCCTCCTTTAAATACTTGCCCCCTCCTTTTTTACCCCCCTTTTTTTTGAGTTGTAAATTCGGCTTTCCTTTTCTTTTCGGGGGAGGGGGGCTCCCCCATGAACGATGTTCCTTTTTTTGCTTTGGTTTTGATCTTTTTTCCCCCTTTTTTTCTTCGAGCCGAGCCTTTCTTCTCCGGAAAGCCCTTCTTCCCTTGTCCTCTCTAAGCGTCCCCGGGTTCTCCCTTCTTTTTTTTTCCCCCCGCTTTTTGGCCGACGTCCCTTTTTCTTTAACCACTTGGCGGAAAAATCTCTTTTCTGTCCGGGCCCGATTTTACCTTTTCCCCATCAAGCGGCTTTTCTTTTCAGACTTCGCGCGGTCTTGGCCGCTTAGACGATCCACCGTCCTCAAAATTTTTCCCCGTTGTTTCCCCCTCCCACACCGGGTGTTCTCTCCCCCGCGATCGGGTACGATGGTGCTGGTCTTCCCCGGATCAACCCCCTTTTTTTTTTTTCCTGGGTCGTTTTTTTTTTTTTCCGGAACGGACTTTTTCCCCTGGAAAGGTTTTACTCCCCCTTTTCTCTCTTTTTTCTCGAACCCCCCTCTCATAAGGTAGATGTGCTTTTTCGACAACGACTTCTTCATCCGGTCACGCCCTGTATTCTATTCTTCCCCCAACGAAAAAGTCTCTTCCCTTTTTCTCTGCCTTCTCCTCCCCCCCTTTTGGATCCGACCTCTTTTAGGGAGATTGGACTTACAAAGAGTGTTTTTTGTTTTTTTCCCTTTCCTGTCGCCCCCAATTCGTCACGCCTTCCCGAAGAAAAAAACCCTTTTCAAGGCTTTATCGATCCCCCCTTTTTTGCTCTCTTTTCCGGTGGAATCCTTCTTTTTCTAGAGAGGTTTGGCACCCCCCCGGGCGAGCCCCTTTTACTCTATTCTCGTTCTTCCCCCTCCTTTTTCTCCTTTCCTTTTCCTACATCTGACCGGCCCCCTTTTCAGACAAAGTGAGTTTCCGAAGATTAACGGAGGTCCAGTTTTCTTTGCGGCAGTCCTGCGTTTTATTTTTCCTAAGGGCTGAAGTCATTCCCCCCCGACGCTGCTGTATTCCTTCCGCTGGGGAAGTCCCTTTTTTTACTTTCCTCGTTGCAGTTCTTTTTTTCCTTTTCCCCCTCTATTCCCAAAACCTTTCTTTTCTCCCACGGAGAGGGAATTCTCTGGCACGAAGCTAAACTTTTTCGCCTCCTTCGCGTTGTTTCTCCCTTTTTCCTTATTTTGCGGAACGCCCTTCCCAGCTTGAGATACACTTTTTCCCCGGGGGATTGATGTCGTCCCCCAGCGTCCCTTTCCTTTCCTTCGTGTTTCCTGGAGTGATGGAACTACCTGTTCACGGAAGGGACGGGTTTTTTTTCCTTTTACAACCCCCTCTATTGCCCCGCCGTCCTTTCTCCCCCCTTACCAACACATAAACTTTCTTTAATACATTAATAAGTTGTTTTTAGATTTTGTCTTCTGTTGGACTTCTTTTTCTTCAATTATAGTCCTTTCCTTTTGGGTTCCCTTTGCAGAACCTTTCACTTCTACCCCACCACACCCTTTCTTTGTACCACCGCCCCTCCCATCCAAGAACGGCCCCCTCGGCGCCTTTGGTTCCGTTATTTTCATTTTTTTTTTTTTCCTCCCCGAAAGCAAGCCCCCCCCCTTTACGCCATCATTGGATTTTTTGTCAGCTTTTTTTTCCTCTTCGGCCCCCTTTTCCTCCACTGAAAGCTCGCCTCTGGATTTCCAACCTTTTTTTTCGGGAAAGTTTGTGGCTTTTTTTTTCTTCGTTCCCTCCTCTCTGCCTTTTCTCTCCTTTTCCTTTTTTATTAGGCTTTCCTTCCTATCAGGAAAATTTCAATTCTTAAGTCGATTCTTCCGGCCCCCACCTGACGACCCCTTGTCCCCTGTTTTTTCCCCTTTTTTTCCCATATTGAAGAAGATTCAGTAAAACATACCTTGTTTCCCCTCGTTTTTTTTCTTTCCCCTTTTTTTTTTTTCCTTTTCTTCTTGTCTTTACAATTAGGAAAGGAAGAGTGTCTTCTCTTGATGAAATCAGTTCTTCCTTAACGTAACTCTGTACTTAATATTTTTCGAAGTTCCAATTTTCTTCAGAGGAGGAAGAGCCGTTACCCTGCTTTTCCAAACTGGAAGCTTTTGTAAAAAAACGGTGCAGTTTTTTTCGCGTTTTCCCCCCCACCCCCCGTTTGTCGCCCTCATTGCCCTCTCCCCTGAAATTCCAATCCACCGCCCTTACTTTTGTTGGGGGTTCCCCTTCCCCCCTTTTAAAGATTTTGTTTGGCCGTTCTTTATTTTTTTCTTTTTTTTTTTCCATGATTCCCCTTTTCTGTTCACACACCCCTCTCTTTAGGTTCTCCTTTCCCCTCTTTTTCTTCTTTTTTCCCCCCTTCCTTGGGCTCTTCTATTCTCCGTGGACTTTTTTTTGCGTTTAAGGTCCCAACCCTCTTCGACCTTTTTTTCCCTTAGTTTTTTCCCTTTCTTTCAAGATGGTATTCGGTCCTTCTCCCCCTTTTCCCTTTTTCACTTTTCTCTCAGAAATTGGAAACCCTTTGGTTCTTTTCCTTTTTTTTCCCAGTTACTTTCTTTTTTTTTCAAGTCTTAGTAGAGACGTCTTCCTTTTCCCCCCCCCACTGAAAAAATGTTTTGCTTTTCTTTACCATCCCCAATCTTCCCTTCGGCCTTCCAGTTTTTGTTTTTTTTTTTTTTAGAAATTTTCCCCCCCTACCCTTGCCCCTTTTTTTTTAGTTCCGTTAGCGGCTTTTTACCCCCCTCGTCTTCTTTTTTTTTTCCCACGAGTCCCTTTGCTGGAAATTTTTTTCAGTTTCGTCCGTCCCTCTTCCAACTTTTCCCCATTATTTTTAAATGGATCTTCCCCCCCGTCGTTTCACCCTCCCCTTTCGGTACCCCCCCCCTTGATTTACTTCCTGTCTTCGTGGAGTTGTCCGAGCTTTTCCACAGCGTGTCCGTATTTTAGGTTTTCGGATTCTCTCGTGGCTCTCTTCCCCCCCCTGCGTGGCTCCCCTCTTCCCCAGGAAACCGACTGATTTCCCCCATCGTTATTCGAGTAGTATTTTTTCTCCCCTTTTCCTGTCCTTTTTCTCTCTTTTTTTTCGTTTGTCAGCCGCTTCTTCTCGCGTTGCGGAATCGCCCAAAACAGCTTTGTGTCTTTTTTTTTCTTAGTCCCGCCCCCCCCTTTTCCCCTTTCCTTTCGACTGCCGTTTTTTTTCTCTCCAGCGATTTTAATTTTTCACGAAGTTGTTGAATTTCTTCTTTTCACCCCCTGTATTTGAGACGTATTTCCCTCCCCTTTTTCTCTGCCACGGACCCCCCCCCCCCAGAAGAAACTTTTTGTATTCCAGTCGTCGCATTTTTTTTTTTGTTCCTTTTTCTTTGTCCTTTTTTTCTCTTCCCATCCCACAAGTTCTTTTCTCCATCCGCTCGGGTGCGGGATGGCGACATGACGCCCGTTCATTTTCTTCCGACCCGTTTAACCTTTCAAGTTTTTTCCCCCCCGTTTTTAACTCTAGCTTCTTCCCTCCCCCAGTACCTTGTGTCATTAGCTGTGTATTTTTCCTTTTCCAAAGTTGGTTTTTGAGGTGTTTTTCTTCAACGCTCTTTTTTCCTTTCTTTCCGTTCCTTTTTTTGTTTTGATTTTTCCTATTGCCTCAGACAAATTTCACCCCCCCACTAAATATGCGCTGATCCCTTTTTTTTCTTTTCTTTGATCATCCGTTTTTCTTTTTTTCAAAACTTCTTTTTCACAAACATGCCCCCAACCTCCCCCTATTGAATGCCAGAACCGGCCCCCTTCTTTGTCGCAGAGTAATAACGACCCCCCTTTATGTTTTCTTTCCCACTTGTTGTTTCCCTCTTGCATTTCCTTCTCTTCAGCGACTGTCTCATGTTTTTTTTTTCCTTTTAGCAAACATTTTTTCTCTGTGCCACTTTTGTGGGGGCCGTTTCTTAACTTCCCCTCACGCATCCTTTTTTTGCCTGAACTTTTCCCCGGCGGGATTTATCTTTTATCGATGGTTGGAGGCTTTTTAAAGGACTTTTCTCATCCAACCAATCACCTTTTCTTCTTCCCTCTCCCTCCCCCACGCGATCCTTTACCTTTACCCGAATTGTGGAACTCCCTTTCCCCCATTTCGGCGTGCAGTCTCCCTTTCTCGTTTTCCCATCAACTCCCTCATTCAGTCGGTGCTTCCGTTATTTTTTAGCGCTGGACGGCGAAAAAGCCTTTTTTTATCGATCCGAATGCCCTTTTTTCGCTTTTCTTTTTTTGCAACTGAACCTTTTCCTTTCCCCTCTCTTTCCCCCCCCTTCTCTGTCCCTACGGCCGTTTTCGCAGGTCGGACTGGAAACACTTTTTTCTCATCGATCAGGCCAGTTTTTTGTCTTTTTCGCCCCACTTCCCCCTCTTTTTTTTTTCCTCCCTCTCGGTTTCTTCGAACCCTTCCCGCTCAAAGAAGGGGCCGCTTTCTTTTTACAAAGAATTCCCCCTCCCTGCTTTTTCCTCCGCCAGTTTTTCTTTTTTTCTACCAACCACCTTCAACCGATTGGGGTTTTTCCCTTTTCTAACGACGGCCCGCTACTGTCTGCCCGTTCGATACTTTTTCTCGTTTCCATTTGGCTCGACTCCTTCTTTTCCTAACGGGGAGATTCTTTTTTCCCCTCCCCCCCAGTCCAATCTTCCCTGCAACGTCCTGCCTGTCCCTTCTATTGTTCAAGTCTTCTTTTTCAACGCACCACGCAATTCTTTGCCGCCATCCCTTTTCTTCCCCCCTAACGAGTCCAAGGAGTTCCATCCAAAGAATCCTTTCTGTGGACCCCAATCCATTTTTTCAGTTGACATACCCCCCTTTTCACGCCAACGCAGGTCCCTTCCTTTTGTTTGCCCTCTTTTTTGCGTGCATGTTTTTTCCTTTTTTTTCTTTGTCCCTTCGGCTCAGGTTGAGTCTTTTAACAACGCGAGCACACGGTTCCCCTTTTCTCAGTTTCGGCGACGAGGAGCTTTTTGTTCGGTTACCAAACCACTTCCCTTTTTGTCCCTTTTTCCAGAACCCCCCTTTTTCCCGACGATTACGAGGTTCCAATTTGTCACGGGAACGGCACTTGCTTCTTTGTTAGCGACCTTTTTCTCCCTTTTTCCTTTTTACGGAGGTTTTCCAATCCCTTCAGTTCCGGTAGCTAGGCTTTTTTTTGATGGGAAATGGGAGGAATCCCAACCCCCCCCCTTGCGTTGCCGACTTCCTTCTTTCCTTTCATCCCAAGGCTTTTTCTCTAAGATCCCCCTCAAAAAAAACGTCTTCATTTTTTGTTCCTTTTGATTTTCTTAACCTTCTTTTCCCTCCTTTGACCAAAGCTTGCGATCCCCACTTTCCTAACGGGGGCTTGATGGTCCTTTCAGCGTCCCGAAGTGGTTACGCCCTTTCTTTTCTGCGTGATGACATGCTTTTTCCCTTTTTCTTGCCGAAGGTTTTGTTCCCCTTTTTTCCCTTCGGGGGCAGAGACCTCCCCTTTTCCAGGCGATAATGCCCCTCCGGCTTGATTTCTCTTTTCCTCTCTTTCTTTTTTTTTGTCCTTCTCTATCTGTTTTGGTACGGCTCTCCCTTTTTTCCCCCTTTTAGCCTGGAACTCTTTCTTTTTTTTTTGGCCTCACCTCCATTTCGACCCCCCCCCCCCCCCTCCTTCGTGAAATTGTGGCACCCCCCTCTTACGCAGACCCGCCCCTGCGACCCCCCCCCTTTTTCCTCCTTTTTTTTTTTTGCAGGCGCCGTCCCCCTTCGCAACCCGTTAATTCTCCTCTTTTCAAGCCATTCGGTCTGTCCCCTTTCCTCCCCTCCATTTGCCCCTTCTTTGTGAATTGAATTTTTCCTCCTTGACGTTTTGCTTTTTTCCCCCTTTATTTGTCCTTCCATTTTGTCCCCTTTATCTTTTTTCTTCAGACCACGGCAGGTGTGGGCCCCGAATTTTTTTTTCCTTCCCAAATCCATTTTCTATCTTACAGAGAACCTGTTTGCTCGTAAGAGGTCCACCTTTTCCCCCTTTCCCCCTACAGGCAGAGTAGTTGGGCTCTCTCCCCAGACCATTATTATTTTTTTTTTTTTTTTTCTTCCCTTTCCCTTTTCTTTATTTTCCGTCCTTGTCTGTTATCCTCTTTGGCTGGGACCCGTGTTCATTTTATAGGATTGAACCCTTTTTTTCTTTCCCCTTTTTTAGTCCCTTTTTGACTTCAGCAGGTGAGTCATGTCCTTTTTTCTTCCTCCCCCCGGGCCGTTTTCGCGGAAACTGTCGGGAAAAAAGATTCTTTGTGCTCGCGGTTTTCCCCCTCCCCCCCCTGCATCGCTTCGCCTTTTTTTTTCCCGTGAAATTAGACTTCCTCGCACCCCCACTTTTCCTCCCCCCTTCCTAACATTTCTACTCAAAGCTTTCTTTTTGTGTCTTCTTTGTTTTTCTTTCCTTCTGTTTTTGAATTGCTTTTGCCTTGTTCACCCCCCCCCCTTCCATTTGGAATTCGTTCATTTCTTGTCCTCTCGGATCCCCCTTTTCCGCAAATCTTCGTATCGCCCTGCCTTCCTTTTTGTGGGGCGGTTTTTTTTTTTCTTAACAAATACTCTCCCCCCGGTGCGCGGTCGTTGCCGATGAAGTCTTCTCTTTTCCGAAAGACTCCAATCTCCCTTTCTTTCATTCCATACCTTTTTTTCTCAAGAAAAAATTTTTTTTCCCTTTTTTTTTCTTTTTCGGGACTTTCTTTCGGTAACTTTTTCCCCTCCTTTTTTTTCGGCGCCGTCGTCGGTTTTCTCCCCTTTGAAGGGACCCCCCTTCCCCTTGTTTTTGCTCCGGCGTGTGTCATCTTCACCAGTCGTCCGACTTTGTCTTCCCCCTCGTGTGATTTGTCCTTTTTTTTTGGATTCTCCCCCCAAAACCCTTTCCCCTTGGCACCTTTTTTGTCTTTGATGCTCTTCCGAAAACCCTCTTTTTCGGTTTTCACGAGACTCCCTTAATTTGCTCACACCTTCCCCCCCTCTTGTCCCCAAAAACGTGCTCTTTCCTTTCCAATTGCTCCGCCCCCTTTTTTTCCAGTTTCCGCACACCCCCTGGACGTCTTCCTTTCTGAACTTCCGTCGTCCGTTTTAAATGGACTTTTTTTGCTATTTTGTCTATTCTCGTGCCGTCTTTCTCCTTATTCCTGTGATCATTTCATTGGCTCGGGTTCGTTACCAACTTCCCCACCGAACGACTGATTTCTTCTTCTTAGAGTAGTTTTCCCTCCCCCCCCCTCACGTCTTCTCCCTGCCAACGCAGCCTTTTTCCTTTTTCGGTCAAAGACTTCTTGATTCTTTTCCCTTTGTGAGGACCTCCCTCAAGCGAAGGTTTTTTCTCCCTCGGGACCCTTTTGTCCCGACTGGCCGGAACTTCTTTCAAGAGATAACGTGTTTCCCTTTTTTTCCCCCTCCGGAAGTAATCGGCCGTTTTTCAACATTCTTAGTACGTCTTCTTTCTCGAAGGCTGACACGGGCCCCCCCCTTTCAGCACCTTCCCCATTTTTTTTTGTTTCTTCTTTTCGTCGCATGAGGAATTATAATTGTTTTCTCTTGGATTGCTCTAGGCCCCCCCCGACCCCCTTCAGAAGCATAACGCCCGGTGCGTCCTTGTTTTCCTTCGCTGTCCGGACATGCCTCCCCCCCCTTTATTGGATTCAATTCCGAAAATCGTTTATTTTTTTTTCCCCCTAATAGAAGATGATCTTTTCTCCCCCCCCTCCCTTGTGTCATTAGAGTTGATCGCGCCTTTCCAAGGTTTTTTTTGGAAGTGGGTTCTTATTTCCCCCCCTTCCCCCTCCTCCTTGGTGTTTTGTTGGAAGAGATCTCTTCTTTTTTTTCCCTCCCCCCCCCTTCAAACCAAACTTTGACCACCCCTTTTCTTTTCCCCACACGTAATGAAACCCCGTTCCTGTTTTTTTTTCAGCGGATTAGTGTTCAGTGAAAACTTTCTTCTTTTTCGGAATTGAATGCAGACCCCCCCTCCTTGGGCGTTCATGTCGCCCGGAGTCCCCTTTCTTTTCCCCGAGCGGTTCTTCTCCTTTTTCCGCCCGAGCGCGATCACCCGGGGGAACGACTCTTTTTCCCCTCTGACGAAAGGGGGAATATCCCCCCCCCCCTTTTTGTTTGAATTGTGGCTGGCCCCCTTTTTTTTCCCCCGTGGCAGCTCAGTCGCCTCTTTTCTCCTCAGGTTGAACGTCGATGAACTTTCCCTTTTTTTTTCTTTCCCAAGTATCGATGGTTGTTTTCCTTTCCCCGCCGCGGCCGTCGAATTTTTTCCCTCCTTGCGAGGCTCCTCCCCCCCCCCCCCCCTTTTTTCGCGTTTCCTTGGAGTCGATTTCCCTTTTTTCTCCGATTAACAGAATCTTCCTCCTTGTGGCACTACGAGAAATTCGTTCTTTTTGTTCTTCCATCGGGCGGGCTTTTCTCCTGTCGATGGCTTGCAGAATCATTTCTTTTTTTTCCCCGAGCGGCTGGACGGTTCTTTTTCTGTGCTGAGATCCGAATTCCCCCTTTTCCCGACGCACTGTCGCTCTTCCCCTCCGTTCAGCACGACGGAAAGTCTTTTCCGAAGAAGGTTCGGGGACCTTTCCCCCTTTTCTTGCTCATGGAAACGTCTTCTTTTTTTGCGGCACGACTGGTCCTTTTGCTAGTTTCGTTGGACCCACCTTTTGTTCTAAAGCCTGCTTTTGACTCCTTTTTTTCCCCTTTGGCCGCTTTCCAGGGGTTGAACCCGCCCCCTTTTTTTCTATCACCCTCGCTTCTCTCCCCCTGCTGGTAAAAAAAACGGCCGGTATCTGTAGGTCAACCGACGCACTTTTCCCCTCACAATGGAAAGGGACCTTCTTCCCCTTTTCCCCCCTACTTCGCGTTCCCTCTTTTTTTATCCTGTTTTCGATTTGATCGAGAATTTTTTCCACGCTTCATCGGAAAACGACGGCCCCCCCTTTTTCAGAACGGACCTTACCCCCCCTCCCAGGCGAGGTTCTCCGTTCTCTCCCCCTTAGTCGGGATCGAAAAAGAGTTCAACCTTTTAAAGAGACGCTGATTGGTTTTTCCCTCCTTTTTCCAATGAGCGTCCCCCCTTTCAAAGACTCCCCCCTTTTTTTTCCCCTGATTGTGGATGGGCAGGGTTCGTTCCCTTTTCATCGGCTAGGCTTTTTTTTTTTTACTGAAATCCCTCCCCACCACGGAAACCCTTTTTTTTTCCCTTCGTCGGGAAAGCCGGCGAGTATCTGCATTACGTCTTCAAGCCGGTTCTTCCGGTGCCTCTCCCCCTGACGATTACGGCCTTTTCCTTTTTCCCAAGAGGGCAAGGACGTGCCCCCTTTTTTAGTCCTACGCCCATTAAAGAAGTTTTCACGGCTCGAACCACTCCGGGCGGCTTCCCTTCCCTCCAGTTTTTCGGTTCTCTTCCCTCCTTTCCAATTGCGTAAAATCTTCGCGATTTCTGCTTCGGCGAATCTTCCCCTTGCGGGACGACTGCTCCCCTCAAACGTTTTCGACGACTTCATCCAATGGCTGGGATTTCCTTCTGACCAATCTTTTTTCCCCCTCGGGCAAGTAACGGGGTGCTTTTTTGGTCCTGCATGATCCTTGTTCCGCCCGTCTGCGTTTTTTCACATGCTGCTGTTCCCCCCCCCTTGGGCTTGACTTGTTTGGGTCGAATGGACTTTTTTTCCCACCCGACGAGTTCCAGCCTCGTACCAAACCTTCTTTTTTTCTCTTTTCTCCTCCTCGTTTTTTTTTTTTTTCGAGGCTCGGCTTTCGTACGGCGAGCTTTTGTGAAATCGTCGAGGTTTCCCCCTTGCGAATTCCCCTTTCCCAACACGCCGGCCGTGAACTTGTTTTTCAGTGTCCATACCCTTTCTTTTGCAGACACTCCTTCCCAATTAGGGTTTTCGGAGTGAAGTTTTTCATGCCCTACGACCCCTGGTTTAATGCATTCCCCCTCAAAGCTTGGTAAGGACTTCGTTTATTTTTTCCCATCTACCCTCGGCCCGTCCCCTTTTCCTTCGAATACCCTTTTTTTTTGAGCTTTTCTGGCCATTTACCTCGTTTTCCCTATCGTCTCCGCCCGGTCCCATCAGCGAAGATTACCTCCCAAGCGAGTCGATCTTTCCCCAATTGGGCCGTCAGCTTTACCTATTGACCCCGGCCCGGCCGTAACCCCCCCTCCCTCCCGTGGTTTCGAGCCGTCCATTTTCTTATTGGGCGAGGCCTTTCGTGCCCCTCTTCCGTATAGATGCTTGGTCAATTTTTCTCGTCGGGAACCCTTCTGCCGGAAGGAAACCCCTTTCAGGCAATGTCGTCCTCCTTTTTTTGTTTTCGCGGGAAACTTTTTTTAAAAAAACGTTTTCCGCGTTTTCCGCAAAAACCCTTTCCCTGCTGCCCCGATGTTGCCCGGCCCTTTCCGCTTCGCGCCCTCTCCTTTTTTCGCTAAAAGGCTTGACCCTTTTTTGGCATTCGTGGAGAATTGACTTTTTTTTTTGCCGTACGATGGGTCCCCAATCACGTCCTTTGGGATTCGTTCTTTTTCCTTCTTTTCGGATTCAAGGGTTCTTTTTTTTTCCTCGCGATGGACTTCGACTAT
>Ga0179593_1604000_pt1 | contig 20622 bp, 23 predicted proteins | sample CZODoug2_1_08_16_FD_185931 | JGI IMG/M metagenome (GOLD analysis project Ga0179593, IMG submission 185931) | Vadose zone soil fungal communities from Angelo Coast Range Reserve, California, USA - CZODoug2_1_08_16fungal (PacBio error correction) | ecosystem: Environmental > Terrestrial > Soil >... | reverse complement strand
CCCCCCTAGTTCCAATTTCTCCTTTTTTTTGTTAGAGTCGACCTGGCCACTACGAGTTTTTTCTTTCCTTTTTCTTCGAGAGTCTTCTCCCCTGCATGGAGCAAATCCCCCTTTCCCCCCAATCTACCGTAAGGCCGCCCGTCCCTCGAAGCCCCCAAGAAGATGAAGGGATCTGCATCCCTTCCTTTCTCCGAGTCCGACCGTGTATTCGCGATATCGATCTTTTCCCACTACACTTTGCACCTTTCTCAAAGATAACTTCGCTCCGCCCGGTCCTTCCCTGCTTAGCGGAGAATGGCTTCCTTTTTCCCTCCTTTTTTTTCCTGCTTCTTTCGGCGGTTCGTGCTCAAAAAAATTGGTTTTTTTTGGCCTTTCCGGCTCTTTTCCATTGTTTCTCTTGCTCAATCATTTTCTGCGCTTTTCCAGTGTCATTTATGGTCCTTTTTGGGAAAGAAGAACACCTCCCCCCTTTCACTTTCGCTATATCCTTCTCTTATTTCCTCCCATGCTTTAGATTTCCCTACTTTGCGCTGAATGCATTTCTCTTTTTTTTCCCCCCGTTTATGGTTTTCTTTTTCGTAAGGGGACCGACGTCTCTTCTTGTCCTCATCCCTTAACTCTTCTCTGGTCAAAGGCGCGGACTGCCTTGGTTCCCAATGCCTCCTCCCCCTTATTCAAAACCGATTTAGCTTCCCCTTTTCAGTGATTTTTCCTATTCTCCCTTTCTGACTAGGTCCTCCTCCTGTACAGATGATCTGGCCTCCTTTCTTTCTGATTTAGAGACCCCTCAGGTAATCACCGGTTTTCTAAGACTTTTCCCTTTTTCAGTTCCTTATTCCCAGTCCGACCCGTCGCCCTTCCCTCTTTTCCGTAAGACAGAATGGATTCTTTATCTATTTTTCTTTTGATAGTCGCTACTTTAAGCTTTTTTCTCGTATTCGAAAGCCGCCGAGACCTTTTTTTTATTTGCAATGCCCTTTCCCTTTTCCCCTTTCGAGTTAGATGAAAGAGTTTTTCCCCTCTTGGATTTTTAAACGCGGGTGAGGAATGTTTCCCCCCTCCCAGATTTATTTTACAAACGCCCTTTCTTATTTTCCATTTTCCTTTGGCTTTGTGGCAGGGCCCCGTTTGCTCGCCTATTTTCTTCCCCCTCGAGAAAATATACGTTTGTCCGATTTTCCTTTCTTGTCCGCTCCCCAGTTCTGTTCCTATTCATAAGTCTTTTCTTTATAGGTTGAATTCGTTTTAGCGGTCTTGGGCTTCCCTAAGGACCCTGGTCCCTCCTTGGTCACACCACCTTTCCTCGCTCGCTTTTTTGGTGGGGACTTTCTCGGTTCTTCTTTTTTTCTTCCCTTTAAGCCCCACATCAACGCTGCGAGTATTAGCGTACCATCAGAGGACCTTCTTTCCATAGATGTTTGGATGGATGAAGATTTTTTTTTCTTTTTTCACCGCAGGCATTCCTCTCTTTCCACAGACTTCCCTTCGAGCGCCAACCAACCGCTGGTCTTCCCCTTCCTTTTTCAAGCTCTGCTGAACTCATAATGCGGGTCTCTCGTCCCCACGACTTCCTTTCCGGAAACAAACGATCCTTTTCCCACGGCGGCTACTTCCTTTTTTTTCCCCCTTTCTCTCGGCTGACTCTTTTTTTTGCATCTGGTTGATAGCTTCCTTTAGTAAGAACATCGTTTCTTTTTTCGGCGCTCTTTACTCATCTCCTTTATTGTTCCGTCACTTTGAAGATTTTCTCGATTTTTTTTATATTCCTTCCAGAAAACATCCTTAATCAGCCGTTGGCAGGACTGGGTTCCCTCCTCACCTCGTCTTCCTTTTTCTTCCTTTCCTTCCAAGGTCCCCTATCCATTGCGAATCGTGCATTGATTGATCCTCTTCCTTTTCATTGAAGCGAACTTCCCCTTTCTTTTTTCTGGACAATAAAACGGAGAATCCCTGCCCTCTCTTTTTTGCCACACCATCCTTTTTGTTCTTTTCTTCGTTCCGGTTGGCCAACTGCATCCCCTTTTGTTGTTGAGAGCCCTTTCCCCCAGAAACTAAGGACGAATAGGGTCTTTTTTCGATCCACGGAGATCCTCCCCCCATCTTTTCCCTTTTCGTCCCGAGATCTGTCCGGCAGTCATCCTTCCCTCCCCTTCCGTAAGATTTATCCCCCCCAGCAGATGGAGAATGGAGAGTTCGCCTTTCTCAGCTGCCTTTCAAGCGTGCTTCAAGGCTTTTGAACCAGTACGGCAACTTTGCTTTTGTAATCCCATTCTTTCCTTTTGCTTCGGAACCCCCCTCCCCCAATCTTTTCCCTTTAATGAATTCACTTAATTCTGCTTCCCCTCCCCCTAACTTGAATAGATTTCGTAACGGATTTCTTAAGATGGGGGCTTTCCGCCCCCCTCCGCTCCTTCAAGAAGTTAAGCGTCCCTGCCTCGCTTTTTATCTCAACGATAGTGTGTGTCCTTTCTTTTGATCATACTTTCCTAGAAAAAGGGAAGGCATGATTCCCCCTTCATCGTGAGAAATCCCCCTTTACCCCCCCGTGTTCCGCGATGCGGAATTCTTCCTTCTTCCACTTCTTTTTTCGGGTAAAGAATTCGTTTCCCTTCCTTCCGGACACAATCCCTGCGTATCCCCTTTTTGAAAGAAAACTTTTTATCCCGCGAAACTTCCTCCAATCTGAGAGAAATCCCACCTTTTGGCATCCCCTTTTACCCCTTCCCCCTTGAGGCCACGCGTCGCCGCAGGCCTTCCCCTCCCAGTGATTTTCCTAGGAGGAATAGATGTTGCCCTCGGTACCCTTTCCTGTTTTCGACCCCCCCCCGCCTGGATATTCTTTTTCAAATTTTTCCCCCGGGGCCATGAGAGAAGACCCCAATGATTCTTAAACCTTTTTCCCGCCTCTTTAGAGAATCCCCCCTCCGTGTTAGGCCTTTTCCAAATTCACTTTCCCCTTTTTCGAAACTCTCGATCCTGTCCTTTCTGCACCCGTGCCTTTTTCTGCGCAAACCGCTCTTCTTTCTCAAAATTTCCTATAGATCAAGAATCCCCTTTTCCCCCGACCCCCTTCTCTCCGAAGGGATCTGCCGTACAAGGTCCCCTCTTTCATTCGTTCCCTCCCTACCCGGTGCATGACTAGGAATCTTCGCGTCCCCACCATTCCTTCTTCCTCTCCTCCCCCTTTACGTCCTCTCTTTTCTCCTAGACTCCCTTCCCCGAAAGGAAAGTCCCCACGCCTCCTCCTTTTTTTAAGGCCGTTCTAGTGCATTTTCCCCCAGCCCTGGTTATTAAAACTTCAAGACCTTATACTCTCCTTCAGTAAAGCCCCCCCCCAAATAAACGTTTTTAATTTAGAAATGCATTCAGTTTCCTTTTGCCAATTTTCCATCCGTCCCCCAATCTACTCCTGAGTAACACGTTTAGCATTCGGATTTGGTGTTTTTCCCCGCTTTTTCAAGTAATAACTTTCACTTCCTTTGAGAGAAAGGATTGATCCCTCCCTCTGATTCACCTCGCCTCCATTGTCTCAAGAGTTTTGCCAGGATGAACCTCAGCTTTCCCACATCTTCTTCAACCCCCCCTTCAAGAGAAGGGGGAATCCTCTCCCGGACGGCATTCTTTTTCTTTTTTTTTTTTTTTCTTTTTTTTTTTTTTTTTTTTTTTTTTTTTTTTTTTTTTTTGCAAAGTATTTTGAGGGCGTTTCTTCTACTACATTCCCCCACCCTCCTTCTCGTTTCGCTTCATGCTGGAAGTGGCAAGTCCCCTTGTTGAATGGCTTTCGGCAGGCGCGGAACTGGCTTTCCTTTTTCTGCTATCTCGTCCCTTTCCTGGACTATTGCCCTCCCTTTTCAGTATCGGAATCTTTACGTTCCTTCCACTTCTTGCAAACTCTTGCCGATAGAAATTGTAAGGAAGGCGACCTTTGAGCGCTCCCCTCGGAATGGTTCATCCCCCCTTTCCTTCATCCTAAGTTGTGTTGTTGCCTTTCTTCAAAATTCCCTCTTTAGAGATCAAGCGGTCTTTTCCTTCCCTCTTTGGGCCTACTCGGCTGGAGGAGAGAGGCGGAAAGTCTTTCTCGGCTGGGGCCCCCCCTTTTTTGAGTTACTTCCGATGCCGCCAGTTCCTCCGTCTCGGATGGCATTTTTCCCCCGCAGATGACGGGAGTGCCCCCCCTTTCCCCCCGCGAAGGTCTCTTCTTATGGTACAAAATCTTCCGATATCTGATCCCGCCGCCCCCCTCAGCGAACCCCTCCCCCCTTTGGGTAAGTGAATTGGCTTTTTCTTCCCCCTGCTCCCCTTTTTCCCTGGCCATTTGCTGTAGGTCATCCTGGCGACTTTTTTTTTGTCTTCGGGAAACGACACGTTTGTTTGCAGTTTCCATCTTGAGTGCTGACAGGCGCCCCTTCTTGGCTTCCCCCCTTCCCTTTCGGAAAATAGTGGAATCCCCCCCTTCGATTCTTTCCCCTTTTGCAAAATTTCACGGTCCCCTTCTTTCTGGTGCGCAATTTTTTTTTCCAAGGGGTTCTTATTTTTTTTCATGCATTTGCTCCGTGACCCCTCCGTTTTGCGTGGCGTTCTTCTGTGAACTGTCTGACTTTTTTTCCCCCCTGCTAGACGCTCCTTTTCTTGCGGTGGAGGACACAAATTTTTCCTCCTGATTCCCTACCCTTTTGCTTTTTTTTCGATTCTACCCCCTTTATGGGTTCTCCCCCCCTGCTTTTAGTCCCGAAAGAGAGACGGCCTCATGGTGTTTTTTTTTTTCCTCTTTTTTCCTTCACCGTTTCTCAGGTGGCCCTCTCTTTTTTTGACTTGGCTTCCTTCCTCCCCCGTAGAAGGACAAGCCTTTTTCATTCGCAGTTCATTTCCAGATTTCGTGACATCTTTTGAGAGACGGTTTGGCCCCTCGTCTTTTTATGAAAGACGCCTCCTGCTTTCTTGCATTGAAAATGAAATGCTCCCTAGCGTTCCTCCCGATTTTTTCCCTTTTCTTTGGAGCTTCTTGCGCTTTTATTCCGTCCCCAAAAACCCTCTGCCTTTTCCTGTAAGGAAGCCCCCTTTCTTCCGCGCAAGTGCCCGTTCTTCGCCATCCGGTCAACCCGATTTTTATAGCTACTGATTTCTCTGTCTTTCCCCTTCCTTTTTAAGAAGTTAGCGCCTCCTTCCAGCTTCCCCTCCGTTTAATTCTGTCCTTGCGGGCGGGTCTGCACCTTTTTTCTGCTAATGAGGTAACAAAAGGTTCTTTCCAGATGTTCTCTTTTTTCGAATGTGCTTTTGCAATATGCCAACGCGGAGTCCCTTTCTTCCGGATGTTACCCCCCTGAAGATTGGGGGAGGTTCCCCCGAGCCTTCTGCCGACCTCCTCCCCTAATTACTCGCTCGCGCACCAACGCTGTTGTCTCGGGCTTTCGTCAAGATGGACTTCTGCCGGCCCGTTTTTTCTCCTCCTTTCCTCCTCCAGCGGAAGAGCCGGACACCACCCCCTTCCCCCGAAATTTTACAAGCGGAGACCTGAGGGTTTCCTCTTCCTTAAGGATCCTTTCCCTTTTCCTTTAGAATGTTAGCCTTTCCGGGGAAGTCGACCCTCTCTTTGAAAAGCATTTTCCTTCTTTCTGAGCGCACAATCTCCCTCGATGTGTAAATCATTTTGCGAATCCGCCGGTGCGGATTTTCTTTTTCAGGCATCACCCCTCTTTTTTTTTTCCAGATATAAGCACCTTCCCCCCCTCCCCGCTCATTCCGCATCTCTGATTTACCTTTTTTTTGAAGGCCCCATCTACTCCTTCTCTTGCAGGACACTAACACGGAGAACCTTTCCTAAACAATATATTTTTCCCCCCTCTGTCTCCGGGATAGAAGGGTTTTAGCATCGTCCCCTTTCTGTTCTGGGCCAACTGGCATCTTGCCCTCCTCCGCTTTGTCCAGTTGGCCCAGAAACCTCCCCGCCTTTTTTCCCCCTTTTAAAAAAGTATAGACCGGAGACTTTCCGTTTTTCCCCCGGATTTCTAGAAATCACGAAAAACCAGCCTTTCCGTACCTCTTCCTTTCCCTCCTCGTAAGCATTTTTCTTCCCCCTTCTGGATAGTTAGAAGACTGACCCCCTTCCTTCCAGCGGCGAAAAAGCTCTCTTCCTGTAACAGTCCTTGACGGATTTCGCAAACCATGGCTTTTGCCCTCTTCTTCTGACCAAATCCTCCCTCCCCTCCTTGTGAGATGAAGAAACACTTCTATTCGATTCAGAGCCCCCCTCCCTTCTTCGACGGCTCTCTTCTACAACACTTATTCAACGATGGGTTACCTTCTTTTTTTCCCTTCGAGATACCTAGGTGATTATGAATCCCCCTTCTGCAGCTGTTCCTCGTCTTTCCCGTGGTGCTTTTTTTCTCCGCTGGCTCAGCAGTCTTTTTCCACGGGACCTTTCGAAATAAAGTAAGCGTGCTCTTCCTTTTCACAGCGTTGGTGCCTCTCCTTCCCTTTAATTCTTCTCTTGAGACGCGGTTCAAAGGACTCGTGCCAATTATTAATCCCCTCCCCCTTTTGTTAAAGACAGGACCGCGTCTAGACTATGCCTCTTCCTGTTTTTCGAAGGCACACCCCTGATAACTCCCCCCCCGGAGGATAAATTTTCTAGAATTTACTTTTTCTCCATCCCCTCCCTCGAAGAAGGCGACCTCATACACCTTTAGACTTCTGGAACTAGATGTTTCTTCCCCGGTTTCCCCCCCCCTTGGTCAGTAAGGACGATACCCATTCTCTGTTTATAGTGTCTCTTCTTTAGAAAGAAAGGGGCTCCCAATTTCCCCTTGCGTTCCCCGATGTTCTGGTTTTTTCCTTTTTCCCCATCGGCATCTGAGGTTAGGAAGCGCCCCCCCCCATTCACTTTCCAGGAAACCTCTTTTCCCTCCCTGGGCCAGTGAGCTCTTCTTCATCCAAAATTAACGCGTCCCTTGCCCCCCTCCAGTAGAGCCTTCTCCCCTTTTTCACAGATACGACAAGTGTCTTTCCTTCTCCTTGGTTTTATTCGCTCCAAGCTTACGACAACCTTTTTTCCCCAGAGATGCTTCCCCTCTTCCCTTCCAGGCCTCTGGTGAAAACGTGCTTCTCACTTCCATTCCATCCATCTTTCCCTTCTATCTGTAGGGATCAGTCTCCCCCCTCCAGTACGTTTCTCATTTTCCGGAAAAACTTTCTTTTTTAGGGAAGCCTTTCCCTGCGTTTTTTTTTCTTCCCGCGCATTGGGCTCCTTTCTCGCTTTTTCCTCCTTCAAGACAGTTTTGCACAGTAACGCACCAAGCCCCCCCCCCCCCAACCTTCAGCAATGCATAAGCGCCCCCCTTCCACTTTTGACCACTTTTTTCCCCCTTTTGCGCAAAAGACATTACACCCTTCCCGTACCCCCCCCTTTTTTCATTTTCTTTTCTTTAGCGATCTGAGCGCGCGAACCCGTAAGCCTCCCCTTTCTCCAGCCATGGAACGAGCACACCCCTTCTTTCATGTTCACCATCGTCCTCCCCTTTTTTTGACATACCTTTTTCAATGAAGGACATGCCTCTCTCCTGGGAATCTTTTTCTCCAATGAAGTAAAGGTGATCTTTCCAAAGTATTTTTCGTCCTTCCTAATAAACTTGTTCCTATGAGAGAAGCGTTCCATTCGCAGGGAATTTTTCCTTTCCGAAAGTAATATGAGTTTTCTAGTGCCTTCTTCTGGCACTCCATGCTAGAGCCTTTTTCCTTGAGCGATTTACCATCCCCCCCCCCTTCCTTCCCTTCCGCAGATAGTCCCCCCCTCCCTCAAATTACTGCGTAGGGTCCCCTCTCACGCTCGAACCTTTTGCACGGGGACCCTCCTGAACCCCTCCTTTGACCATCTCTCTTCCCTAAGTTGGTGTTGGGTTCTTCAACATGCCTAGTTTCCCCTTTCCCCTCTGGTTCCGGTCAAGTAACCCTTCTCGGACCTTGGGTCTTTGCTTCCTGAAGAATAGGCGAGCGGCGTTCTTTTTTCTGTCATTCTTTGCCCCTTCTCCTTTCTCCGCCATGAAGAAATTTCCCCTCTTCTTCCGGAAGGGGACCCCCCACGCAGATGAACCGTTTCCTACCTATCCCGCGCTTTTGAAAGAGTAGGAGCATCTGAAAATCAGTTTTTATCGATCCAGACGCAAAACTTCCTCAGACCTTACTAGTTATCCTTCCCTTTTCCGCGGAGCTCTCTTTAGAGGATTTGTTCCTCCTTTCCCCCTGGCGGACGCCTTCGTCCCTCTCCTTTTTTCTTCAAATTGTTCCGTCTTTGCTGAGGTGGAAATCCTGTTGCCAGTCTCGCGCGCCCTTTTTTTTTCCATTGAAAACTTTCCCCATCCCCTCTGCTAACACGGGGTACTGCTCTCTTCTCTTCTTTTTTTTCTGTGTGCGCAATTCCTTTTTCAAGGGGGCAAGCGGTTTTTGGCGCTGGAATGCCTGCTTTCCTTATTGGCAAGTTTTTTTTTTCAACGGTATTCTGTGAACTGTCTTTTAGGGAAAAGGTCTTGGCGAGGACTGCGGTGGTTTCCCTGCCTGACTCCGGCCCTTCTCCTTTGGGACTCCCTCTCGACACGGATGGCTTCTCCCCCCTTGATCCCGACCTCTCTCTTCCCAGTAAAGATGATCTGGAAATCCCCGTTCGCGCACTCTCCATGATCTTTATGACTCCTTGTTTTTTTTTCCCGTGACGTGCGGAAGCTTTTTTCTTTCCTCCTCCCCCTTCCGTCTCAATTTCTTCTAGTCATCCCTCCTTGTTCTTCTTCTTCTCCCTAGGCGGTTCTTGCGACTTGAGAGCGTGTTTCGCGTTCTTTTTTCTTCCGAAATGGGTGGCTGCTTGTCAAATGCCTTATCGATTAGTTTCCTGGACTTTTTTACCAGGGTTTCCTCCCGAGCCCCTCTGCCCAAAAGAAACCTCTTTCCATGTTCGGATCTTTTTTTTTGTCTGAGAATTCTGCGAACTGTCTCATCAGACTGTAAAGAGAATATCCTCCTGATTTTTCCATCTCCAGGTTCCCTCTTCCAAAAGAGATTCCTCTTTTTATTCTCCCTTTTTTTTCGATGCGGAGAAGCGTTTTCTCCGCACACCAGTACGTCCCCTCCTCCCCCCCACCTTAGCTGGTGGGTGGGACTTTTCGGTTTTCTTTTTTGAGAGGAATGGACTCCCCCCCATCTGCCAACGCGGTCTCTTTTCTCTCTTCCTTTTTTTCTGGAACCATCTTTTTTTGACACGAAGTTGGAAACCCCTATCCACAGCGACGAATTCCTCATTGCCTCTCTCTTCTTTTTGTCAGGCTCCGATGACTTTATTTCCCTTTCTCCATCCCCACGAATGAGGAGCCAGCTTTCCCTTCCCCAAGATCTTTTTTCCCTCCCCCTTAACACGGCGGCGGAATTTTTCTTTTCCAGAATCCCCCTTCCCTTTCTTGTTTTTTCCTTGGACGACTCGTGAAGAATGGGGGTCCGTCCTGGTCCGGGGCTTCCCTTCTTGAAAAGAAGTTAGGCGCTTCTTCCCCCCTTTTTGCTGCCAGTCGCCCCCCTGAAGATTCTTCGATTCCCCTATCGGCCCGAAAAATCCATGTCCCTCCCTTTGCCGACTGCGTTCCCCCCCCCCCTTCCCCACAGGAATAAACTAGATTCTTTTTCGCCCCCTACGGCACTGACCGTTTGTCCTTCTGCACTTTGTATCTCATATCCTTTTTTCCTAAGGCTGGTTTTTCGGGGGTTCCTCGTCGGTCTCCCCCTCTTTCCCCCCCCCCCTCTGTGTTTAGGAAGTATCCGGGCTAGACGGTTCCCTCCCTATGTCGGCCTGCGTTTTCTTTTCTTTTTTCTCTTCTTCACTATTTTTCTCGAGATCACGCATGCCAGTTGGCCCATCTTCGCCATTCGGAAAACTTCTCTGCTCCGTCGGAGATTACAGCAAAACAGCTTCCCCTTTTTTCGACCGCCCTTCTTTCTCCCCCTTTCTTTTCCTCCCCCGAAACCCCTTCTGCGCGAGGAAGAATGCGATACACCCTCCTTCTCTCCTCCTCCTTGACCAAACGTCTTTTCCTTCCTTTGCGAAAAGGAATAGAGGTGATGCTGTCTTTCAACGGCGTATTTCTTTCCCACCCCTTTTTGCTTCTGATGCGTCGAAAATCTTAATCCTTCCTTCCCTCCCAAGGTCCTTTTCCTTCTTTTTTTTTCCTTAAAATGCGGGTCAAATCGTCCTTCCCCTACACGTGATAGTCCTTGCGTATCCCTTACTCCTGCTGGGCTCGATAGTTAAGATATGGACTTTTCTCTTTCCGAATTTTTTTTCTCCCGGTTTAGAACGATCTCTTCTTCCGCCGCTCATCATTCGTTTTCTCGTCCCCCCGACGATGTTCTTTTTCTGGAAAGCCCTTGACACCCTTTTTTGTGCTCTTTTTCTCTTTTCGGGCAAATGCGACTCTTCCGTTCCCTTCGTCTTTTCCGGCTGTGCTCCTCGTGTACGCCCCCTTTCGAAACCCCCGTCTTTTTTTAGATTGCGTAGCTCCTCTGGCAGATTGCCCGTCCCCCGTTCTTTTTTTTCTTTTACAAGGGCACCTTCCACTCTGGAGAAGTTCCTCCTTAGGATCCACTTTTTTTCCAGGAGAATATTAATTGTCTTCCCTGAACCGCCCGCCTCTTTTTCTTGAGCTAACCCCCTTTCGAATAATGACCTCCCCGTGTTGCTTCCCTCGTTAAAGGGGAACCCCTAAGGAGCGTCTTTTTTTTTGTTTGTGGGTTTTTTGGGGGGGGGGGTTTGTTGGGAGTTGTTCTCTTCAATTTGGGTTTTTTTTGCGTTTGGTTTTTTTTTTGGGAGGGGTGTTTTGGGTCCCCCCCCGGGGTGTTTTTGGTTTTTTTTTTTTTTTTTTCTTTTTTTTTTGGGGGGGGGGGGGGGGTTTTCTTTGGGGGGGGGGGTGGTGTTTTTTTTTTTTGTGTGTGGTTTTGGGGTGGGGGGGTTGTTTTTTTTTTTGGGGGGGGTTTTGTTTTGTTTTTTTTTTTTGGGGGGGATTTTTTTTTTTGGGGGGGTGTGGTTTTTTTTTTGGGTTTCCCCCTGGTTTCTAAATTCTGCTACTTTCGCCTCCCTCTCCCTGACACAATTCCCCTTTTTTTTATCAGGTGCGCTGTTAGGGTGGGATCCCCCTGCTTTTGGCATCCGTCCCCAATAATTCCTTTTCCCTTTCGGAAAACGATCGATCAGGCCTTTAATTCCCCTCCGCCAACCCAGGTACTTACGCTTCCCTTTCCTGCGCAACCGCTCTTCACTTCCTTTTTGCTATGCAATCTTTCCCTTTTTTCACTTCGAATTCCTTATACCGGCGGTCTCCTTTTCTCCCAAGTCCGTCCCCTTTTAGATGATAGCGGGGCCATCGTCTCTCGGTGAGCCCCTTCCTTTTAAATGCCCCCCCTGAGTCCAAGAGAATCTTTACTTCTTTGATTCCTTTTCCGTGTAGAATAGTAGACCCCCCCCACGTAACGTTGCGTGTCTTTGGCCTGTTTTTTAGCCAACGAAGTCCCTCTCTTAGATTCTCCGGGATTAAAAATTGCCCTTTGCCCAGTAAACGCACCCCACTCCCCTAACCAACAAACCTTCCCGAAACAAAAATCACGAACTTTCTCTCCTTCATTGACGCACCACTCCCTCCCCGAAGATATCGAAGTACCTTTTTATTTTCATTTTTTTCTCCTTTGAAGCTTGAGTTTTTTCCTGAGCCTGTCAGCCCCTTCTCACATCTGCCCGCTTCCTTCCCCCACAGGACCAATTTGAGCCACTGCCTTCCTTTCTTCGCCCGGATACCCTTCTACCCCCCTAAATAGACGGGGGAATACGGCTCTTTCCTTCAATTCTCCCCTTTCGTTATGGATTAAGATTGCAACCCTTGATCGATATCGTGAACTCCCCCCCCTAGTTTACCTTGTTCAAACCGCCTTTCTTTAATGCTGGGAATTTTTTTCAAGCCCATGAGTGGTGAATGGACGTTGAAGGCGGCGCGGGCCGCACCCGCAGAATTTTCTCCCCTCCTGTACCCCCTATAGGAATCTCTCGCCTCCCCTCGTCGGCCAGGCCTCTTCTCCAACCGGTGAACGCGGAGCGTTCTCCCCCCCCTTCTTTGAATAATCCTTCCCTTCTTTCCCTGTTGTTGAGTGTTTTGAATCCCCATGCCGAGTCAATTTCGGTCATTGCTTTCCTTTCGCGAGACCTTGGGCCCGACGCTCTTCCTCTTTTTTCTAGAGAGTTTGACCTCTTTTTAAGAGTAAGGCTTTCCCTCATTCGGCGTTAAGTGGCCCTTTTTCTGTCCCCCTCCCGAAAGTTAAGACGACCCCCCTTGCAGGCCATGCACCCCCTCCCTTTTTTCCCTTATTAACCTTTTCTTTTTTTAACGCGTAGAGAATATGACCCCCTCCTCAGTTTAGGAATCCCCTCTCTCGATACAGACAGAAAAATTCCCCAAGAACGATCACCTCTTTTCCCTCCGGTCTGGCTGCGATTTCGCGGAGCTCCTCTTTATGGTCCCCTCCTTTTCCCTTGGTAATACTGGCGACTTTTCAACGTCACTTTCCCGGGTTTGAGCCGTTCGGATGCGCTTCCCTCTGAGTGCTCCGTCCCTCATGACGGCCCCTTTCCCCTGCATTTATGATTGCTCCACTGGAAAGTTCCCCCCCCCCCCCAAGGGTACTGTCCCTTGAGTGGCATGGCTGGTGCTCCTCTTGGTACCTTGTTTTTTTTTTTTTTTCCTTGCGAGAGGAAAAACGTTTCTTTTTTTCTTGTTGCGTCCCTTTCTCTGGTGAACTGTCTTGAAGTTTGCCCTCAAGCTCGACGCTATTCCCCTTTTTTCTGCACAAATTGCTCTTCTCCTCCCCCGGATTCCCCTCCCCCTCCTTTCTTTTGGGACGTTTCAGTGCTTCTCCTCTGGGGAGCCCCTTCAAGAGCCTTCCGGCATCCTCTGGGACTACGGAATGGTTTTTTTTTTTTTTTTTTTTTTCGCTTTTCTCCCGAGGTAAATCAAGTTTTTCGACGGCATTTCCTTCTGGCCTTTCCCCTCTCCAGTTCCGGACCCGTCGCCGCCCCTACAAGGCCTTTTCTTCCCCCTGAATGATTATGGATCGATCTGTTTTTCTCCGCGCGGCCCTTGCAGCTTTCGTCCCTTTTAAGAAGGGGTGGGCGGAGATTGCCCTTTCCTTATCTTCGGTTTCCTGGAAAGTGATTTTTTCCCGATTTTTTTTTTTTTTATTCCGCATTGGGAGACCCCTTTCACAGGATTCCACTTTTTGTTTTTGTTCGGAAGCTTTTCAGGGCCCCGTTTTTTTCCCCCCAGTAGTAGATTTCCTCCATATTACCAGGCTGGTATCTCTCTTGCCCTGACCCTTTCCCCCTCCTCGGAAACAGCGATTACTCCGAGTCTTTGGCATTCTCCTTCCCCTCTGTTTCTCAAACAGAAGGGCCTCTCCACTGACTTCCCCCCCCCCCCTTTCAGTGGGGGTGGGGACTTTCGCTTTGCTTTCCGGGCGCTCCTTCCCACGCACGTTGAGTTGCCCCCGATGCGGCGCTCGCTCGCGGCCGGAGGGAAACTATTTTTTTTTTTCACGAAGTTGGAACCGCCTTTTTTCTCCCGTGTTTTTTCGAATTGCAGCTCGCTGCTAGAGTCTTTTTTTAAAGGGCCTTTTCCCTCCCGTGATGGAAATAATCCTTTCCGATCCCCACGAATGCCTGAGTCCTCCGGACCCAACACTCTTTTTTCCTCCTCTTAAAAAGGAGGCTCCCTCCTTCTCACCTGCCTATCTGCTCGGAGTGACCGCGTCCTAATGAAGAATGGGAGGCGACGATCCTTTCTCTTCGTTGACCCGCAATTTTTTCCTACAGGGACCTTTTTTCCCCCAAGCCCATGAAGAGTGTATCGAGGTTTTTCCTCCCCGAAATCATTTTTACCCCTCTCTTCTGGTTAAACGGCAGGTCCTTCCCTTTCTTCTTTTTACGCCCTCTTCAACTGCCTCCCCCACGGAAAGGTGGTAAGGCGTTTCGATGATTGATCCGCATGCTTCCTCCTCCTCATCTTCGAGCTTTTTCCCACGGAGAATCCGGTGGGAGAACAACTCTTCCCCCCCCTTTGTGGCGGAAGTCTCCGGGCGAGACGGTTTTCCCTTTTCCTATGTGGCCGGAGTTCTGTGGCCCCTCCTCTCTCTTCCTACCTCTTTTTTTTCCTTTGACAGTTGGCCCAGAACCTCAGGCCGACCCCTTTTCTCTGAGACCCTTTCTCTCCCTTTCTTCCAGATGCTGTTTTGCAACTTCTTATTCTCCGTGTAGTGCCGTCGACCCCAACCCCACCTACCTTCTTTAGAAGGCGGATCAATCAGCTTCTCCTCCGTACAACCTTCGTTCCGTATCATCCTTCAAGAGGCGAAAAAGAATCGCTCTTTTTCGTGGAAACCAGCTCCTTTTCTCATTAGCACCATTCTTCTTCTTCGGAACCAAACGAATACACTTTGCGCGGCCCCCCCTCCCCAACCCTTATTCCTTCATGAGCGCCCCTTCTTGTCAAGGGCATAGAGTTCGCCCCTTTCTAGCGTATCCTTTCCCGCCACAGAAGGTCACGCCGAATCCTCTATTCAGGTGATTCTGCCTCCCCCCTTCGCCGACGTTGTACGTTTTAGAACGATCGTGTGTTTTTTTCCGTTTCATAATTTTTTCTTTTTCCTAGCGAAACGGACGGCCCTTTCCTTCGTGCGAAATCCTTCCCCCAGCTTTGGTGCTTCCGAGCGTGCATTCCCAACCCCTCCTTTTCGTCGCGGTGATTTTTTCCCGACTTTTCCCTGCCCCCCCCCTCTTCAGCCACGACAAATTTTCTTTGCGTACTCCCCCTCTCTTTTGCAGCAAAAGCCCTTTTCCAGTCAGCGCCTCCCCCCCAAAGATTCCCCCTTTCGAAAGTCCCACCCACCCTGTGAGCAGGAGCATTTTCTTGTGTTGACGCCTCCCCTTCCTTCTGGCGAAATGCAACGAATACCCTTTCATAAGACTCGGCTTCCCCTTTTGCGAGAACTGCTGGCGCGTCCTTTTCATATGGAAACCCTTGCCCAACTCTCTTCCAAGTCTGATAATTTCTTTTTTCGTAAGACCAATTTTCCCCCCCCCTTTCAGGAAAATGGACTTGACAGATGTGATGGGTCCGAGGTCCCCCTTTTTCGGAAGAGCACTACACCCCTTTCCATTTTACAGGTCCCAACTAGGGATCGTTCCTCAGGCTTTCCCCTTCCAAGTCCTACACGGGCCCCTCCGTCCTTCATCAAATAACGCGTCCAGTCGTCAAGTCTCCTTTCGCCCTTACCATCAGTCGGGCTGACTTCGAATCCTTATACCGTTTTTTTTTTCCGGGTCGGACTTTTCCCAGCTTCCGTCCCGGTCAGAGCTGCTCTCCCTTTTCGACTAGGCCTTTTCCTCTGAATAGGAATTCTTGCGAGTCTCCAAACCAGTACCTTATCCCTTTTCTATGTACTCCGTCTCCAGCGTTCTCCCCTCGCATCCTTAGAAGCACTTAATCACCCCCCTCGGGTCAGGCAGTCGAGTCCTCTTTCCTTGGACTAGCGTCTCCCTTCTCTTCCAACTTCAAGACATTTTCCCGAACAAGAAAACCACTGGGCCCCACGTTTTTTCCGCCCGAAATTTTGCCACCTTGGCCCTCGAAACATCCCCCCCTTTCCCCCCCCTTTTCTAGAGCAGTAACGTGTTAGATCGTTACGATTTCTCAAGTCAGCACCCCCTCGCGCTCTGACCCCCTCCTGTCACATCAGGCTTTGCCACGGGCCGCACCCTCCCCCCCTTGGAGCACGTGAAAGTTCGTCCCGCCAGGATGACCATCAGCCTCTCAAAATCTTCTCCCCCTTTTTTTCCCCCGCGAAATAGCCGGGCCTCTCTCCTCACTTTTAAAGGTGATCGTGCTGGATTCCTGGCAGTGGATCGATATCGGCTCATAGTGACTGAAGCGTTTCCACGCCGCCTTCTGAAATGTGCTTGAATATCTTCTTTGAATCCTTTGGAAATGGAGGCTTTTCTCTCGTATTGAAAGACGACCCCCAGACGGAAAATCCCTTTTTCCCCGCCGTTTCAACCCCCCCCCCCCTCTTTGACAAGGTAGAGCTCGAACCTTTACTGTTACCCGCGGATTTCTTCCTTGGAAACTCCCCCTATCTATTTTCCTCTTGTTTTTTGGTCTCTCTTCAACATGAAGGTTCAAAGTGCTCTTTTCGAGGTAATTCCCAATTTTCTGAGTCCTTTGCCCGACGAGGAATGGCAGAACTATTGCCGATACCTGATTTCCGGCTTTGTTTCCAGTTTTCTTCGATCGCCTACACATTTACTCCTTCTCCGGCGATGTCCTTCACACGCAGTCCTTTGATTGCAACTCCCCCTCCCGCGAAGGAGGCTCCTCGTCGCAGCCCCCCAAACACGCGTTGCGACTCCCCTTGATCCGCCGCCAACCCTTTGCAAACTCCCCTCCCTTACTGACGTCATTGCCTTATGTAAGTTATTCCCCCCCCCTCGATTTCGCGGGAGCATGGCTTCATTGCTTCTGGTCATCCTGGCGACGCCTTCTCTCCGAATCACTTCCCCCTTTTTTTCCCGTTTCCGGCCAGAGGTGAAAATTCCAGGCCAATCCACTTCTTCCCTTGCCTCCTGAAACCCCCCCTTTTATGCTAACACGGTTTCTTATCGGCGATGAGTGGAAGGGATGTTTTCCCCCCGGCCAAGGGGGCAAAGGTCTTTTTTTTGACTGATTCAAAACGTTTGATTGTTTCACAGTTTTTTCCACGGTATTCTTTGGTCCCTTTTCTCCTTTGGAATACAGGAGAACCCCGGCGCGGAGGGGTTTCATGCTCGCCTCTTATTCCCTCCCTCTTTTGGGGGGACGTTCAGTGCCCGGACTGGCGATTTTTTTAGCCCAGGTTCCCTTAAGGAAAGTAAGATGTCGTGAATGGTTTTTTTTTGTCGGATTTCGCGCAAAATTCCGACCACGATGCGGAGGACCGCTCCTGCAGACACTCTCCTCTTTTGGACGTGGCAGGAAGCTTTTCACCTTCTTAAGACCTCCGTTTTACTTTTCTTATTTGGGATCGATCTGGAAATAGCTCCATTTTTCCCCGGCTGGACTATCCTTTGCGACGAAGAGTTATTTGGTTTTTTTTCCCCCCCCTAGAAGACTGGGTGCGTGATCCCTTCCCTTCCCCCCTGAAATGAATGATCTTTTTCCTGGAAAGTGAATTTTACCGCTTCTTTTTTTTTTCCGCATCTCCTTTTTCTGCCAATTCACCTGATTTCCATTTTCCCCGCATTTGGGGAGTGGTCTTCCTGCGAAAGTCTTTTTTTTTTTCAATTTCCCTTAGAGACCCTTTTAATAGAAGGCCTATCCCCGTTTGAACAGTGGACCCGCCCAGAGCAGTTCGCGCACCTTATAGAAATTTTTATTCGTTTTTTCGGGCCAGCGGTCTTGTCCCCTCAAAGACGGCCCAGAGCTCCGATTTTTTGAGAATAACGAGCTGTTTGGTGGACTCCTTTTCTTTTTGCGTTCGGTCTCTACGTTGATGCAATCTGCAACTTTTATCGCGTACGCAACAGCGGCTTTCTTTTTGTCTGGTGAGATTGGGGCGGCCCCTTCCTTGGAAGACCGTTCTTTTCCCCCTTTTCCATAACCGTTTGAAAGACGTCTTTCTCCTTTTCCCTCTCTCTGCTCGCATCCCCCCCCTTTCAGGTTTTCAAGGGTTTCCCTCTACGTGATCCACTTACTTCTTCTTTTCAATGGCTTCCCCCTCGGAAGCCGCCGACCCCTTCCTCTTTCTGGTAAACAGAGCGCGGCGACTTTCCCTAAACTTCAACCTCCATGCTCCCTCCAAGAGATGTGGCTGACGCCCTCCGCAGGACTATCACGGGACGGCCGTTTCCCTCTATGCCCGTTGAACCTTCTTTTTCTTAAATATCAGGACCTTTTTTGCAGCGCAACTGAATTATCTTATTCGATGTTGTTACGCCCCATCCATGGGTTGGAACCTTTCCTTTCCTTGACTGGTTACAAGCAAGCTTCTTTTAGCCGATGAAAGGCAGTCCCTTCCAAGAGTTTGTCATGGAGCTCTAACGCCTCTTTATTGATCAGCAGCTTCAGAGGCATGTACTCCGGACGGATGGTTTTTCGGGACATTTTTTCCCCTCCCCCTGGAGAATGACGGAGGTTCCCCCGGAAATATGGTGGCGGAAGTCTCGTTTTCTTTTCTCGTGTTCGGTCCCTTTTCTTTTTTTTCCGGGATCTCTCTCTTTTACTAATAATAATTCCTTTTTTCAAGAACACTCCGGCCGACATCTTCCCGTGTCTAGCTCACCGTCTAGCCCGGATCCCCAAAGATATTTGTTCGACCGCCGGATTTTTCTTCGTGCAGCTCCAAGAAAAACCCCTCCTAGATTTAGCTTCATGAAGCGAGGTACCTCCAGCGATTAGAATGGATCGTTTCGCCGCCTTCCCACCTCCTTTGCTGTAGAAGAGACCTTCTTCATCGAGGTGATGCGAGCGTGCGTGTCCCTGTCCCCTAAACCCCCCGTCTTTTCACCACCCTTTCTTTCCGAATGAGTAGGAAACCCCCTTTCATTACTTGCTTGGCGCTCCCCCACTGTAATGAGTCTTTCCTCTTTTTTTGGAAAAGGTAGCCCCTCCCTTCCACTTAATATATTCCTTTTATCCCTCTTCCCGCTGGGAAGTCAGCTCTCGATAATTCAGATCTTGTTTTCTTCTGTAATCAAACGTTCACGAGCAGCGTTAGAACGCTTTCTTTTTCCGCTGGCTAATAAGTAGTTCTTTTCCGACGAAACGTTTTCTGATGGGTACAATCAAAGTTCCCGCACTTGACCACCTTACAAGCGTTTTTTTGAGCAGCGTTCGAAAGAAGTCGTTCCCTTTCTTTTCCGTTTTCTTCTTCCAGGAAGAGGTTCCCTTTTAAGACAGAACAACATCTCCCCTCTTGACCGCCTTGCTTTTCCCCTCTCGCAGCGTTGGCAGATGCCCTTTCTTTCACAGTCGCGCCGCTCCTCCAAAGCCTTAAAGTAACAACCACCCCCGGATTAACCTTTTGTTCCCCTTGCATCTTCCTTGGCAGTCTGTTGCGGACTTTCCTCCCCCGGCGAATGCAACGAATACTTTATCCCAGGAACTCGGTTACCCCCTTTCCGGACATGTTCACTTTCTAGCCTATGGAAATGCGATAACAGCCTGGATATTTCTCTTCTTTCCCTTTTCTTTTTTGGTTTTCCTCCTTGGGCATGAGCGAAGAACAATCCCCCCCTTCTTATGGACCTTCCCTTTGGGGGAGAGAGTTTTGGGGGCGATGCCTTGTTTTTTTCTCAAGAGCTTTCTTTTCAGGGTAGGGCATCGCCTCTTTCGGCATTTCACTTCCAGGTCCCTCGAAACGATCGATAAGAAGTTTTTTTCCACCAAGTCTTCGACTTTTTCCTCCCCCCTTCCCTGCGTCTTCGAAACCCTTTCTTTTCCCTTCAAAAGGAGATCGTCCAGAACATCCCCTCCTCCCTGACTTAGAATTACTTTTTTTGCTGACGGGGGAACCCTCTTCCTTCGAAAGCTTCGTACCCTCCAGAGATGCTACGAGGAGGCCCTTTGTCTCGTAGGGTAACACTGTTCTGCCTTCCTTCGAGAGAAATTTTTCCCATTCCGGAGTCCAGAGACTCTGTATCCCCTCCTTTTTCGGGATCCCTTCTAAGTCATTGTTACTTTCTAAGCTGACGCCCCCACTCTGGAGGGAATAAGTCTTTTTTTTCCAGTTAGAGATTTTTCCTCCCACCGAAATTCCTTGGTACATAGAGCTCTCCTTGTCTAAGGGATTCCAACTTCAAGTTTCTCCCTCCGTTGAACAGTAACTGCCCCCCCCCAAAATTTTCCCCCTTTCCTAGAAATGCATTCCCCCTCCCCCCCACACAGACCCCCCCCTTTCCCTCCTTGCGCAAACAGAAAATTCCACTTCCCCCGATAGCGTCTCTTTTCCTTTGGATTTTCGGCTGCTTTCCCGATTTCTAACAGAACTTCCACTTTCCGAGAGAGCGAAATTTTCCCTTTTTCCGCACTCAGGATTTCCCCTTCCTAACGGCGCACCCCCCTTTTTTCGCAAGTTGAAGTTCATTTCTCCTCCGCCCTTCTCCATTCTTCTCCCGTCCGGAAATCCCTTCCTGCTCAGCGAAATCGCCGGGTGACCCTCCCTCCTCGAGCCTCCCCCCTTCAATTTGACATCCTTCTTATTTCCTCCCCAAGTATTGCTTTACGGGGGGATTTCCCCTCTACACTTAGAACCCCTCCTCTCTGCTCGACGCGTTCAAAAGACTCCTTTATAATTCCTTAATTTTTCAAGCCCTCTGGTGGAAGGCCAGTCTTCTCGCGCGAGAACTTTTCTTCCTCCTTTTCGAAGTAAGGTGCACGCCTCAAGGCCGCGACTTTCCCCCCCGCCGGTCCCCGGATGCTTCCGTTCCTTCGCCTCCACCTTCTGCCATTCGGTCCCCAGGTCGCGCTCTGAATTTTTTCCTCCCGGCCGACAGGTGACCGTCTTTTCTTTCTGGAACCTTCCTTC
>Ga0179593_1431514_pt1 | contig 20622 bp, 19 predicted proteins | sample CZODoug2_1_08_16_FD_185931 | JGI IMG/M metagenome (GOLD analysis project Ga0179593, IMG submission 185931) | Vadose zone soil fungal communities from Angelo Coast Range Reserve, California, USA - CZODoug2_1_08_16fungal (PacBio error correction) | ecosystem: Environmental > Terrestrial > Soil >... | reverse complement strand
CCGATGTCCCTCTTCCTTCCCTGTGCGGTGGATTCTGGGATACGTTTGTCTTGTCATCTTTCCTCCCCACACAGGTTCTCCTTGCATCATTTTGAATTCACCTGCCAGGCACGGCCGCAGGCATTTTTTTTCCTCTTTTCTGTGGGTTGTTTTTTGGCGAGTAGCTCGTGGTAGGGTCTGCCCTGATGCGGAGGGGGGACCCCCTTTTTCAGTCGTAAGAGTGACGTTCATGTGGCGGCCCGGTCCCCCGATTTGCAAGTTTCCCCAACCCCTCCTCCGGCAGGGCCACCCGCATCCATTTTTCTTGTTAATTTTTTTTTAGATGTTTGCGCTTCTACCCGGGCGATTTCCTGGCCCGACCTTTTTCCGACCCGGACTGATTTCCGTTGGTTACATTTCCCTTTTTGGGGACCCTTGGCTGTGGGTGCCCTCGTTGAGGTTTTTATACTCAGATTGGGCCCTCTTTACACGTGCATTTTCTTCTCTTTTCCTTTTTTTTAGTAAATAGTCTCGGTACTATCGTTGCTTGCGATTTTTTTTTTTTTTTTTTTTTTTTTTCTTTTTTTTCCCTCTGTGGTGAAGTACCCTTCTTTCTTTTTCTGTTGGCACCCCTTTTTTTCCTTTGATATTATATGTAGCTGCACCGGCCCCTGACGATCCCCCGGTTTCCTCTAAGGGCCTACGCTTCCACTTCTTTTTTTTTCCATTGCTCGCTTTTTTTTTTTTTTTTCCCCTTACCAGTTTGACTTCCTTTACTCTACCAAGCTCGGATCTGGGTCCCTTGCTTGGCCGCGTGATTTCCCAGCGTGGGGACTCCTTGTTTTCGCTCCCAATGCCCACATTTCACCATCCCCGGACTGGGACGGGCCAGGTGTGTGTCGGCTCCACCATTCCTTCCCCTTGACCCATGAGGTCGATTTTTTTCCCATGGCTGGACGTTTTTTCGGCGCGGTGCAGTTTCCCTCTTTCGGGCGGGATTGTCCTCCCTTTTTTACTGCATTACTCCCTTGGTGACCCACTTTTTTTTTTTTTGCCCCCCCTGGTGTAGCTTTTTTTTTTTGCCCCCCAGTTCTGGCGGCCCGGAATGCCTTTTAAGGCCCATTTTTTTTCCCCCCGGCCCCATCCTCATCCACCCCGCCCAATCTTTGGCGCGGCGTACATCGACCCGAGCTCTTGGCTTTTTTCTTTTTTCCCAGTCCCCCCCTGAAATCTGGGCTTTTCCCCGTTGTTTTTCTATTGATTCCTTTCACAAGGGCCCTCTCCTTCTCGAAAAGGGGAGTAATTTGACGCTTCTTGCAAAAATTTACCTTCTTTTTTCTGAAGTTTTTTTTTTTTTACATCCGGTGGATTTTTTTTTTGGACTTTTTTTTGACCTGGAGCTCTCCCTTCATATGTGTGAAACCCCCCTGAAACCACCTTCACCTTCCCCCCCCCTCTTCACTGTCCACTCCCCTCCACGATACCCCGCGAGGCCCCTCCGTGTCGCTTCTTCCTTTCTCTCCCTGGGCCCGTCTGTTTTTTTTTTTCCTTTTTTTTCCCTTGTTTCGGCTCAGTTGTCGCTCATTTATTGCGTCAATATTCCCTTTTCAGGTCTGGGTCTTTTTGTTTTGTTGGAACAATAGGCGTCTTTTTCCCGTGATCCCTGTTTTGCATGACTTTGCTTTTAAGGCTTGACGATCACCTTCCCCCCCTTTGCGCCTTCCCTTAACAGCCCGTAAAGTGAATCTTTTCCCCACCCCCCCCCCCAACACGGCCTTGAGGCCTCCTACTGCCTTCAATCCTGCATTTTCAGAATCTCTCTTCTTTAGCCCCTTTTTGTGTTTAGAGTTAGGTCCCTTCTATTCCTTAGTTAATTTGCTGCGTGCAGCCCCTGAGCTTTTCGGGGTCTGCTTTTTACCACTTTTTTTTTTTCAGTAGTTCCGTGGGAGGGCGCTTCCCCCTTTCATTCCCCTCCTGTTTTTAAGCCGGTGGTATCGTAGTTTTCCCTCGATCAGCAGATCCTCCCCCCCTTCTCCTGGCAAGACGCAGTTTTCCCCCTTTCCCCCCCTACGACCATTCTCATGGACCGGACCATAGCGCACCCCACTTTTTGAGCGAAGCGAAGCTTTCCCCCTTTGGCGAACTTTTCCTCTTTTCCCCCCCCGACGCTTTTTTCTTTTTGTCCGAGTCATTGCGTGGTTTCCGTTTCGAACAGACCAAACTTGCCGGTTTTGATGCTGGACACCTCCGGAACCCAGGGAGGGTTTGGACCCCAGTCGTTATCTCCTTACGGAGGGACGGACTTTCTCCCATCCCCCCCCTTGCATGTGGCTCGTATTTTCGCCTCTGCCTTTTTCACAGTTGTCCTTTTCCCCTATTTGGGGGGCTGGTAAATTTTCCCCAACCGCAAGTCCTATGTAGTTTTCCCTAGGCCTTTTACAGCCTTTTTTTCCTCTTTCCAGGCGGTTTACCTCTTTCGGGATATGTGCGCCCCCCCCCCAAGCATTGGTAGTTGGAGCGGACCGTGGGCTGTCGTACGTGTTTTTTTTTTCCCTGGGAAATCGGTGTTTTTCTAGAGTGGGGACAAGACCCCCCTTTGGCCCTGAGGTTCCCCCCTCCTCATGGCACCCGCGTTTTTCAACCCCCCACCGCAAGCGCAACGCGGTTTTCCCCCCCCCCAAGGGCCCTTGTTACTTTGACGTACCCCTTTTTTTTCTTCCCCTTTTTTTTTCCCTTTTTTCCTTTGATGATGCCTTGGCCCGGTCACCGTCCCCGTTCTGTTTTTTTTTTTTGCTTGGTGGGACCCGAGGTCTTCTACCCCCTACTGACGGATGCATTGCCTTTTCCTCCTCCTCCTGTGTCCCAGAAACTTGCCCCCTCACGTCAGCTTCTCAGAAATTCAACGTTCAGTAAATGGATGCTTTTACTTCCCTGTCGCTTGGGACCCTTTGCGGCCTGGCATTTTTTAAGCGATGTTTTTACCAGGTCGATTTCTGTGCAAGACGAGGGTCGTTCTTTTCCTTTTTCCTCCTTGAGGTAGACTCTCCACTAGTGGTCAGCACACTATCGATTGTGTAGTCTCTTTTCGGCAAACTCCCAGTCCTCCATCTTTCGAGTCACCCGGATTTAGACTCACCCCCCCCACGACGGTTTCCTTCGACCAAGTCTTTTCCCCCCACCTCCACGAGGGTGTTTTTCAACCAAAGTTTCCTGTGAGATTCTGCAATGTCCTTGACTGATGGGGATGATGAGTGTTGGTCAGGTCCCCGTCTTCCCTCTTCTTCGACCGCGCCCCCCCCTCCAGATTTTGAAACCCAGCCTGGGCGCCTTCCCCCAGTTCCGATGGTTTTTTTTTTTTTTTTTCTTGGCGCGGGTGAGTTCCGTTCTGCCTTTTTCTTCAAAAGTCTGTTTGCTGGCGAAGTCACCTTTTTTTCTATTTCAGCCCCCTGGCGTCGGTTTCACTCCCCTCTTGGCTGATGGTTTAATGAAGACCTGCCCAAGTCCCTTCCCTTTCTTTTTGCCTTGGTGGGCCGTTTTTTTTTCAGGTTTCTTCCTGGACGCGTTTGAACCTATTTTTTGTTAAGAGATGCACGCTTTTCTCATTTCTGTTTTTTCCCAGATCCACCGGCACGTAGGATCTCTCTTCCCTCATCTTGATCCCCCTTTACTTTTGTTTTTTGGGGTCTGTTCTAGTCGTCTTCCGCCTACGCAAGTGAGGTTCTTTTTTTTCCTCTTTCTCTACCGGGATTGTCATACTTATTCCCCTCTTTTTTTCGCCCCCCTCCATCCAGTTGACCGACCTTGAACCGGCCGTTGCAGGCATGCCTTTATTTTTGGAAGTTTCTTCCTCACCTTTTTTTTTGGAGTCGTTTAGTTTCTTCGGACTGTCAGGAAAGGAGACTCTCCTCTCTCCCTCATCCAGTGGACAGACCTGCTCCCCAACGCCCCAAGCCGCCTCGGCATCGCCTGTCCTTCGCTTTTGCCCGCAGGCCCAGATTTGCATTTTTTTTATTTTCATTCGTTTGGTTTACCGTTCCCCTCCTTTTTTTCGGGACGCGTGACGGGACCGCGTTCTTTTTCGAGAAAGATGCCATTTTAAAACATATTTTCTTTTTTCTTTTTTTTGGGTCCCTAAGCGCTATTCCCCCTCTTTCCAGGTACGTTGGGGGTCTTTCTATACTGTACCCCTAGAGCGTGAACGTTGACCCGATGTTTGTCGCCAAAACCACCCCCCCCGTAAAAAGAAGATTGTGGCTTTTTTTCCCCCCTCCTTTTTGGTGCTATTACTTTTTCCCAATTAAGCCCTCCGCCCGATCCCTTCCTTGCTGCGGTTCTTGTCTCCTCGGAGGAATCTTTCCCCAGCCATAGGAGGCTGTAATACAGGTCCCCCCCCCCCCCCCCCCCCCCCCCTTTTCTTTGAATAGAGTCCTTGACACTTTGCTTTTCCCTTCTTTCGCTCTCGACTTTTTTTTTAAAAAGGCGGACAGGTTTTCTTCTGTGCAGTCTCCCGGTCCTTTTCCTCTGTTTGACGGTGTCTCAGCAAAAAAGTTCTGGTCCCCCCTTTTTCGCTCGTTGGACAATTTTCGGCCTGGTTCGAGCCCTGTTTGGGTTTACTTCCGCCTTCTTCTGTTCCTTCCCCCTTTCCTCTCGAGATGTCAACATCGGGGCAAATTCCTGCACACTCTTAGCGCTCCCCCCCTTGAGCCACGGCCGACGACCGTCCTCCTACGTACGGCCCCTCCTAATACAATCCCGATGATAGCCAAGGAGTCCCCGCAGCCGCAGTACCTACTCGGGGAGAGGGGGCAACGTCAGTGCCTTTTTTTTTTTCCTTTTTTCCCCCCCCTCCCACCCCCTACCATCTGTTTTGCATAGGTTGTAGATAGAGTTTTACGCAACTTTTGAGTGATAGAGCCTACCCCCTTTTGACTTTCTTGAGTAGGAATCGATGAAAACCTTTTTCCCTTTTAGTTTGAAGTCCCCCTTGAGAGCTTCTGATGTTGAATTTTTGAAGACTTCCCCTCCTGTCAGACTAAGCGATTGTTCCTTTCTTCTTTCCCTCCTATATGCCTTTTTTTCCCTTTTCTGTTCGTTATATCTTCGGCTAGGGTCGTTCTTTGTGGTTCTTGGCCCCCCCCGGAGGCGTCTGGGGAAATTATCTGTTCCGACTAGCTTGAGATCCCCCCCTTTATTGGCACGACCCCTGATGCACGGGGAACGTGACCCATTTCCTTTACCCCAACCGTTTGTCTTCGTTTCGCCGATCCAGGTTTCAATTTGCCCCCCTTTTTGCCAGGTATCGTTCGAATAGATGTATTATTCTTCCTCCGTGGGGTTTATCTTGTTTTCGAGGTTTTTATGTTAAGCGAGTGCGTCTTTTCCCCCCCTTTGGACCCGTGAGACGCTTTTCTGGCACGAGCGGGTGGGGTTTTTGTACGTCTTTCGGGTCCCCCCCGGCGCTTCCCCCCCTTTTGACAATTGAGTTTTTATGTCCGGGCACCCCTTTTTTCGAAAACGGAGGGGTGATCTGTTTTCCAAGCATTTTTTACTTTTTTCCCCCCACGACGAATTTTTCAAACCCTCGAAATCCTCCCCCCCTTTCCCAGACAGTCCTGTCAACCAAACAAGTGACGTTCCCCACTCGTATGACGGAATGCGACCGACACTATTGTCGCAGATGACTGATCTTACCTGTCTTCAGAATAGAGGGGTCCTGCCTTTAGGTCCAACTTTTTTGTCTTTGTCCCGGAAGCAGAACCCCCCCCTGAGAATTCCCGCAGCCGTTTTATTCAAGGAACCCTCTGTCTGTGAAAATTTCTTCCCTCCTTCAAAGGAGGCCGGCTGCATCCTCTTTGTTGAAGGAAGACTCCCCCCGTGACCACCTCGTCATCCAGCTTTTTCTTTTTTCAGGGTCTGGTCCCCCAACCCCTCCTCATTGACGGCCTCTCTAGGCGTTAGTAAGAGATGCATCTTCTTCTGCGATGGGATTTTCCTTAGTGGTGATTGGTGGGACTTGCCGAAAAAGTTTGGGTCCCCTGATGTTTTTTCGGCGTCTTAGTCCATTTCGTGCCTGTGAAAGAGTGTTTACTCTGGAGTTTTTTGCCCCTTTCCCGGTTCCCCGCGTTTCATTCGCTATATAACCGCTTGTCAAGGGGTCACATCTTTGACGGAGTCGCTGCCCCGCAGCGCCCAACCGGTGTTCCTTTTCACGAGGCGTCTGAACTTTCCTCTTTTTCCTTGCTTCTTGATCAAAGTTTCCCCCAGTTAGTCTTTTTGGGATGGGGGCCGTTCTGACGTCTCACATGTAGTTCCCACCGTGGATCCTCTTATTTAGCGACAGTCCTTTTCCGTTGTCCCCCGCTTTTTCCCCCGTTTGGCCCTCCCTCATCCCCCCCATTGTATTCGCACGAGGGCTGGTTTTTTGAGAGGATTGCAGTTTACGGGCCATCCCCGGGTCCGAGGGAATCGTTTTTTTTCAGCTTTAAGTGAGAACTTCACGGCTTGTTTTTTTTCCACCTAAGCCACACGATTCGAGTTTCACTCTTCCCTTGCCCCCTTTTCCGATTTTCCCCCCGGCGCTTTGAGGGGCGGGTTCGATTAGATCCCCCTTTCCCCCCCACGACGGTCCCCTTACCCCGATACCCCCCCCCTCTTTTTTCCAACGGAGGGTACGAGTCATCGTTTTTCCTTTGATAGACGTTTCCTTTTCTCAACTTTTTTTAAGTTTCCCCCCCTCCCCTGTCGGCGAACGAGCATAACATCTGCTGCTTTCCCGTTAGGAAAGGAGAGGGCTGAGGCTTTGTTTTTAGGGTTTTTCGCTTGTCTGTCCACTGCGTCGTTTGATGATAGTTCGAACTTCCCTGTATTCTTTCTTTTCAGTTCACCTCCACCTCGTTTTGCCGGGACTGACTCACCTTTTTGCGATTGTGGTTTTTCCTTTTCAGTTTTTCCGGCAGAACTTATGTTTTTTTTTTTTTTCCCTCCTATTCCACCAACGGTCTTCTTGACAAAAGCTCAATGTGCTTACTTCTTCGCCCGTTTTATGCATCATATATTTTACTTTTCCTCCTCCGCACCATTTGGAGAGTGATTGATCGTACTCCAGCCGGGTCAAAGTGGCTTTGTATGAATGTGGTTTTCCCGATGACGGTTTGGTCATCTCTTCACAAAGACTGTTTTTCTCTTCCTTGGGACCTGACGGAAAACGTGAAGCTTGCTTCCTTTTTTTTCGAGTTTCCTCGTCGTGAGTTTTTTTTGGACGCATGCGGAAGAATTTGGCCTTAGACCTTTTTCCTTTTTTTCACGACGTGAAGACTTTCGCTCGCAGCCGTCCTCGCGCTTTTCTTTCGACATTCTCTCCTCTCAGGTCAGCTGGTTGAGTTGCTTTTTTTCTTCTTAAGTGACGAATTTAGGTTTAACCGGCCCGGATTATTTTTTTTCCCCAGTACCGATGGCCTCTGAAACTCCTTTTTGTCTCCGTTGTTTTGCCCCTCTTGAGGTTTATTTCATGGTCAGTGAACCCTCCGTTTTGTCTGGCCTTTCCTTTATTGTTGATTCTCTGCTTGGACACTATTCTCTGCCGACCGCTGGAATAAACTTGGGCTGCCCCATCCTTTTCTCCTGAAGCTGTAGAAGTGACCTTCCTTCCCTCTTTTGTTGACGATTGACGGGCAGCGTATGAATACGTTTTTTCCCCCCCCTCCCCCCCCCTAGCGTGGGTCAGCCTGCGTGGAGTTTCGAGATAGCTTTCTGGCCCTGTTGCGCTGAGACTTCTTACCCCCTCGTTTTTTTTTTTTTCCGTGTAGACTCAGCTGACAACTTCACTCCCCCCTACGTGACCTTTTTTCCCCTTTTTTGGCTAAGCAGCGTCCGTGTCCTTCATGAACAGGTATTGAAAGTTTCCGTTCTTGCTGCGTTTTTAGTTCATCCCCTTTTTCGGTTTCCCCCCGTGTTGGTTCGATTTCGCGATTTTTTTACCCCTCCGTCTGACAAACTCGTTTGCAAGTGTCCAGGTTCCCGACCCGTTCCCCACGCCTCTTTTTTTTAACAATTTTTGGTTCTTTCTTCCCCCCCTCATCGCGTCATCGCCATTTTCGGGACGGTTTGCCGAGTTACAGAATCAATTTATGCAGGTGACCATTTCTCCTGGCTGTCCGACACTTCTTTTTTTTTTTTTTTTCCGAGGTTGGGAGATTCTGATTATTTTACTCATGGCGGAAGCTGCTTACTCCTTTAATAATTGGGTAGTAACTCGTTTTACTCCCCAGGTTTTCTGGTTTATTTTTGAACAGCCCCGCGCTTTTTTCTTTTTTTTTTTTTTCAGGCGTCTGTCGCTAACCCCCGTTGTTCCCCCCCCCCCTTCCCCCAAAGTTTCGACTTGCGGGTGATCCCTTTGTATCGCTGTTCATTTTTTTCAGTCTCCTTAGTTCAGGTCACGCTTGTGGCCTGGTGGAACCTTTTTTCTGCGGCGTCTTGGGTGCGTGCGAGGTTTTTCCTATCGAGTTGTTTGTGCTTACCCCCCCTTTCTGTCCTCATGTTTGGAAACTGCCCTTGCCAAGCGCTTGTCCCAACACCACGCACTAGGCTTGCTTTTTGGGCCCGCTTGACATTGGCCCATTTTGTCCAGGACAATGACACTTCCTTTTTTCCAAGTCACTTTTCCTCCTTTTTTTGTTGGTGTTGACTTTTTTTTTTTTTCCCTCTTAGTTTAAATTTATTTTGGGTTGTAGGGTTAACTGCCAAGTCTTTTTTCGCAGACCTCCAGAGGGATAAGCCAGAGAGGAGTTTGTCGGGGGGGGCTTGTTTTTGTCTACCTAGGGAGGGCCAGGGTTCTGTCTTTGAGTCCTGCGTCGCGTTCCCCCGTTTTTTTTCGTTAAAAACCACGGGGTGATCGTTAATTTAGCCTCGTCCCCCGAGATCCGCAGGAAGCCTCCAACATCCCCCCCCTTCATCCCACTCGACCCGAAGGAGCTCCCCGCACTATTGGCTTTTTCTCCTGATGCTTTTTTCCCAGTGAGTCAGAATTTCCCCATCGGCTTTCGGGAGTGACCGGATTGGCCATTTTTGGATAGGAGGCCTTTTCCGCCCTCAGACTCAGGTTCCCTTTTTCCACCCCTCTTTAAGTGCCTGCGCGTTGCCCAAACTGATTTCCCTCGTCCTGGATTCCCCTTGCTCTGATGCTAGTTGCTTTTCGTTTGATTTATACCCCCTCCTACCAAGGATGTTTTTGATGTTCCTCCCACCCCCTTTGAGCTTTGGTCCATTTTTTGCTGTACTTTTTTCGCGTTCCCTACATCTTGATTACGCGGGAATCTTGAGTTCTACCATCTTGTTGACGCGGGACCGTTAGTGGGATTTGTGGAATCTTTCTTTCTAAGTTGGCGCTAGTCCAGAAGTGGGGACCCCCCCATGTGGTCCATTCCATTTCGAATCGGCCAACCATTTCTGTATTAACCTCCCCTACCTGTCTACCTGCACCGCTGAACCCCCCCTCCTTTAACGATTTCCCAGGTTTGAACTTCCCCTTTTTTTACTTATGAAGCTTTGTGCCCTCAAACTGTTTCAACCTTCCCCCTGTTTAGGGGATGTGGGATTGGCTTTTCTAACCCAGTTCCCGGGGATTCTTAGTCGAGACCCTCCCTCTTTCCGCCACAGTACGAATATCGACTTCACGCATTGCCCCTGTATGAAACGCACCGCTTTTTTGATTATTTTCTATTTTCCAGACGCTTTCCGTTGAACTTTTGATCGCCCGTTTCCCCTTGGGATTCCTGTCGTGTCAGCTTCCTGAGTTAACATGAGAGGGTGAAGTTCCCCCCCCCCCCCCTATCTAGTTTTCTTTTTGTTCCCCCCAGCCAATTTTCCTGTGCGGCGAGGTTTCCTTTAGGCGACCCCACCGCCCCTTCCCCCCCTCCTACGCTAAACCTTTCCCTCTGTTTTGACACCCGACGCAGGTGGTCCGCCTCCAGTTTTTAGCTGCCGGGGCCGGTCCGTCTTCTGAAAGGATCAAGCGTCCCCCCTCTCTTGAGTAGTGTGAGCTTTCTTCCCCCCCCCCCCCCTGGATTTTAGGCGGCTGTCGGAGGCTTTTTCTCTTGTTCTGTGTACCCCTTTCTTATTCTTGCGCGCCGAATGCCCCCAGTCTTTACAGGAGGTCAGAACCCCCCTCTTCTTGATTGACAATCGGGAATCAGTCTTTTCTCGGTCATGTGTATTCAGGTCTTCATGGACTTCTCCTCCCACATTTTTGGTGAAGAGATGACCAGCCGGGTTTCACAGATTAGATAACCAACTTCAATTTTAGTATTCTTTCCTTTTCGATGTGTCCCCCCTCCCCTCTCCGTTTGTTGTTTATCTCTCAGAGCCATCCACCCCCGTTGTGGAATTCTGTTGTCATATTGGTACCTTCATTGGTCTTTATGAGGTTATCGAATGTACCTTTTCTCCCTTTTTTACACTGCTGGCGGCGAGCTCAGGCTTTTCTTTTCAGTTAGGAACGCCTGGTCGGAAGGACTTTGCCTTCGAAGATTTTCCTACCAGTGGACAGACCCTCTTTTATCGAATTAGTGCATCTCCCCTTTTTCTTAGGAGATGAAGGGCCCTTGGTTCTCCCAGCTGGTCGCTCTCCGGGATGCCTTCCTTTTTTCCAGAATTGGAACTTACTTCTCGGATTCCCCGCCCCCCAAGACCTCGTTTCTGAAATAATGTGTTGGTGACCAGTTTGGTCTTTTCCCTCTGAGTTATTAGTCTTGGAGGGTCTCTCCCCTTCTCCCTCTCCCACCTAGAGTCGGGACGATCGGGGTGTGCGATTCTCTCGCAACCGACTTTGTCCACAAAAGTCCGTGGTATTACTTTTGACCCTGCATGAAGATCCCTTTTTTTTTCCTTTTTTTTTTTTCATAATGTGGCTCGCTCTGCCCTCGATACCATATCCAGCCGGAGTTTTGCTCCCCCCTTTTTTCCCTTTCGTGTCAGGTCGGACGTTGCGGCCCGTATTGCAGTTCCACTTGCGAATTCAGAGTTTTTTTTTTTCTACAGATGGATACCCACAATCCTTTCTTTACCTTTGCGGTTGCGCATCAAGCTTTTCTTCTTTTCCCTTTTTGCTTACATGTCGGCTTCCAGGCAAGTTCCGGGTTCGAGTTAGTTTGTCCCCTTACTCTTTCTCGTGTGATCACTTTTGCCTCTTTCCTACGATGAACTCGATTTCCTTTCCCCCCCATTTTCCCTTAGCGTACTCAGCGGCACTCGACTGACGACTAGAGAACCTATTGTTTCTTTCCCCCTCCCCCTTCCTTACAGTCTATACGCCATTCTTTTTTCCCTCCCCTCGTCAGGTACATATCCCTTCGGAAGCATTTTGCCCCGTAGCTTTATTCCAGTCATTCTGATTGCCAGTTGGTTTATATACTCCTTCCCCCTACGGTAAAATACCGAGTTGAGTCCCTCCTCCGGGCCTCCTATTCTGCCCCTCTCTCCCCGCCACTCATGCTCCCGCTACCTCCTCCCCCCGACTCTTCCTGCCCCCCCTTCTCTTCCACCTTCTACCGCTATGCCCGTTGCCTTTATGCGCTCCTTCCTGTTGCCCCCCCCCGAGCCTCCTCTCCCCTTGGTCCCGTTTGTATTGGCCTCTGTCCGCCGTTGCCTCCCTCCCTGAGCACCCTCCTTTGCCTCCCCCCCGGCCCTTCCCCCTGCGGCCCCCCAGGGTGGGGGCGAGTGTAGTGTGCTGAGGCGGGGTTAGTGTGTCTGTCTTCTCCCTTTTAAGAAGAGGGAAACTCGTTCCCCGCCCGTCGGAGGGGAACAGTTCCCCTTCTCTTACTCGTGAAGGGATTCCGCGGAGAATGTCTGTTTGCCCTCCAATTAACATCCGTGTCTTACTCTTTCTTCCCTGGGTGACCTTGTCTGGCTCGGCTGTTCTCCCTAGTTCTTTTTCCTTCTTTCAGGAGGATGTGTTCTTGGGTTCTTTTGGAACATCTGTCGCGGTCGTAATTTTTTTGTTTCTTCCTCTTTTCCTTTTTTCTTGATTACTCTTTTCATCTGACGAGTGGAGGAGTTTTACCCCTCCTTGTTTGCCCCGAAAAAGCTTCACCCCCCAAATTCTTGACCGATCTTCTCCTCTGTTTTGCGTGACAGTGGTCGGCGTACATGATATAATTTTCCTTATCCCCTTTTTTTTTTTTAGTCGGAGGTTTTTCATGTTTTTTCTTCTCTTCCCCCACCTTACCCAGGGGGGTTTTCTCATCTTGCTGCCCGCTGATGCCCATTTATTGCTTGGTTTGTACGGCCTGGCGTTTAAAGGCGGAGACATGTCACGGTTTCTTCTTCAGCTACCCGAATTTAACCATCCTCTTTTTCCGCAACAGGGTGGTTCTCCGTCTGACAATCCCACATTTTTTTTCTTTTTTTTCAAACATACGCATTGAACGAGGAATCTCACCTCACACCCTCGGGAACATTTCCATCCAGAACCAAAGGGTTGAGACACACCCATCGACATGCTCTTTGACCCCTTTCCCCCTTCATTCAGGGAGGCTTATCTTTCCTTCCTAAGTTAAAACTCGGTGCTTATCGACCCTGTTGGTGAAATTCTAATTTCTTTCCAAAAGGGCTTCCCGTATTCGATGCCCTATTTCGGGTCGTTAGGAAGCTAATTTTCTAAAAACTGAATCACTTTCCTGCTTGAAAAGAAGTCTGATTTTCAGGTCTCTCCTAGTAGATTTCTCCTCTTCTAGACCGGCTTCTTTTTACTCCTGAGATGGTTCTTTGATGCGAAAAGTTGGTTTTGACCGTGTTGTCCCTTCCTTCTCTATGGTCCTTTTGACCAATTGGGAGATAACAGTAGCTCGTTTGGGGTTTTTACAGGACTGGCCTTTTACTTCCTTGTTCTCTCCCCCCCCCGCGGCGAGTAATTCTTCCGCCCCCCCTGTAGCGCCAACTTCCGTTCCCTTCCCACCCCGTTTTCGTCGACCTTGTCATTTCAGGGGGAACCCTTTTCTTTGATTTTTGAGACCAGGTCACCCCTTCTGTGGGATGGTTATGGGACCTCTTCTTAAAAACACCCAGGGCCCACCGCATGGCTGTCCCTGCTTCCCCGTTTCTTTGGAAGCACAACCCGCGCTAGAGAAACCCCTGAATTTTCCCCCTTGCCCCCTGTGTTATGAAACGCACGCGCGCTTGGCTTCTGAGCGTTTTTCTTCCTTTTTTTCCGATGACAGGGCCACGGGACAGAGCCCCGTCTGGGTTCATTCGTCTCTTTCTGCAGCGTTAATCGAAGTTCCACTGTTTCCTTTTTGAAGCACCAAGATCGCTTCTTTTCCATCCGGCACCTCTCTTTCTTGTCCACGATTTTTTTCGGACCCTTTCTTGGCTCTCAGCAAACAAGAAGGTGTACCCTTCTCCCCCTTTCCTGATGACTTCCCTCCTTTGTTGTACCCCTGGGTCCTCTGTATCTTCGTCCCTGAAACCTTCTTTTTAGTCATAAAGGTTCGTACTTTCTGCCCTTTAGTCAAAAACTGTATTCACCCTTCGATTATGCGTGATTTTTCGGTCCCCCCTAACCCTCTCGGAGGGCGGCTGCGGGATGTTTTCTTTCCACTTTTCAGTTTGTGTTTTTTGTTGCGACTTTTTCTTTCAGGCGTCGACCTAAAAAGATTTCTGCGTCCCTCTTCCTGTGCACAGTCGGGCATGCTTTGACCTTTCTTTTCATTCCCCTCAGGGTCGCGCACCTCTTTGAATAACTTCCCCTTAGGTATTCCCCCGCACGTTCTGTCTGAGGTTTTTGTTTCTTCGCTTTCTTTTTTCCCTCCGTTGTCTTTTTTTGATGAGACTCCAGCTGCTAGGAAGTAAGGCACTTTAGGTGGTTTTTTTCTTGACCTGCTGGTCATTTTAATCTTTTCTTCGCCTTTTCCATGAAGACATGACAGCAAGCCCGTCATTTCCTTCCTACTTTCCTTGAGTTTATCTGGTGCCGTGAGTTTTCTCACTCCTTTCTGATGACCAGCTTGCATTTTATGAGAAGCAGTTCCGACGCAACAATACCGCCGGTGCAAGATCCCGAGTCTTTTTGCTCCTTTCATGAGGCGACCCGCTCATGATCCTTGGTTCCATCTTGTTTCGTTCGGAACTATTTTCCTTCCTTCCCCTGCAGATAATTGGTCCCAAATGAACGATGCTCTTAAATAATGGTTTATTTTCCCTTCGTGTATTTTTTCTTTTCCGGAGTCGTGAGTGCCCCTTTTTGTGGTTGTCTCTACTATTGATATTTTTCTTTACACGATGTGAGATAAGAGAACTAGGACGTGTGTCTGCCCAGAAGTGGATATTAACCCTGTCATCTTCCCACGTGTCCCGGACGATCAAATTCGGCTTTCTTTCCTTCCTTTTTTTTAGTTAATTCCCGTGGCTTCCCATTTTTTTCTCCCTCCTCAGGGTCAATCCATTTTTTTTTTAGTGTAAGTTATTGATTTTTTTTCTCGTCCCGTTGCTGGCCACGCTGATCCTATCTCTGCCTTCCTCCCGTTTTTTCGGATTTTTTTCTCCTTCCCCTCCTTTGGAATTTTTTCAGACGGGTCCCACCGTTTTTTTTCCCTTTGTGTTTTGCGCCCTTCCCTTCTTTCAGAAGGTCCTGAATGAAATTTTAGTATTTCCCATGCCTTACGTGTGCGCTCTTTTTTCCCAGGTCCGATTAGGCGGTTGCTTGCGCGGTTCCCTCATGTCCAACTTTCTTTTGAAAGTAATGTAAACAATAATTGTCCCGCACGTGGTTCCCTCCCGCCTGTCCAGACTGCTTTTCCTCTCCCCGTGGGGCCCCTTCTTCCACCCTTTTCCAGAGTTAAAGATTGTTCTCCTTTCTTCCTTCGCCTAGGACTGGAAAACGTAATTATCCCAATTTTTTCTTCCTCCAGCATGGATGAAGATTGGTTACCTCTTCTTTTCTTTTTTAGAAGCTCGATGCACGGCCTCCTTTTTCCTGTGTCTTTTTCCACTCTTTCCCCCATTTCGGAGGTGCACACGCCTTTTTCGCTTGTTGCCTGCGGACTCCTGTTTTTCTGAGCCCTGCCTCGGCCCTCCCCACGCGGTACTTTTTTCAGAGGAGAATCGGCTTCGCTGCCATGTATGGTTTTCTCTCTTTCTGTCCCCAGGTAGATGTTTTCTCTTGGGGCTGTTATCTCTTGCTTGTCCCTTTTTTTTTTCTGTGCGGACAGCTCGATCGCTTGAAGTTTGTTCCCCCCCGTCCTGTTGCGCCGCAAGCCCTCTCCACGGTGCAGACTTCGTACACCACCCCCCACTTACGACCTCCGAGAGTTTTTTTTCCGCCGGCAGTTTAATCCCCTCGGTCCATAATATTCTCCTTTTTTAATATTGTTTTTGGTGGAGACCATATTAATTTTTGTTCTGACTTTTCCCATTTTTTGACCCCCCCAATGGAAGCTGCATTTCTCGGATCTGTAATCCTCTGTTCTAGGAGGTCGTCCGTGGGGAGGAGCAGGGTTTTGGGTTGGCGCTTTAACAGAGGCGGGGCCATTTTTCTTCCTGTGGGTCAACACAGTGCTTTCTTTTTACAGAAACCGGGGGTCGTTTATCGCTCCCTCTAAAACAGATGATCTCATTCCACGGGGGGCACAACTTCCTCATAAGTTCCCCAAGAAAACCTTTTCCTTACCAATCTACCTGAACCCCTTGGGTTGTTTTTTTTTTCGAGGACCACAGAAAGGAGCGCCCTGCGTCGGTTTTTTTCCCAAGGGTTGACCCTCTCACCATTTTTCGATTTTGCTTGTGAGGGTCGTTTTTTTTTGACAGTTTTTGGCGATACGCGAGCCTTTCCCCCTTCCCCCCAAGGACACTCTCCAAGTTTTTGGCTTTTTTTAAAATCCCCCTCACCTGTCGTGCACTCCTACTTTCATTCCCCTTTCTCTGCACCTTTTTCTTATGTAGCTTAAAGTTTTACTGTTTCGCTTAGCTCGATTCGACCACCCCTCCCGGCCCAGGATGGCTGTCTTTCCTCAAGCCATGGACGAGATTGACCTTCATATGCAGTTTTTGAGGCCGTTGAGTACCCCCCGGGCCGCCAGCTACTCATGACCGCGGGATGGTGAATGAACCCCCAGTTTTGAAGGACGTGCCTTGCCTTTTGGCGGGAATAGGCTTACTCGGTGGTGGGAGCGACCCAGGATCATGGCTGTTCAATCGTTATTCTTCCAAAAGTCCGTCAATCACTCTTTCCCCTTTTTTTTTTGTTAATCACCCCGCGCGCCCACCCCCTTGATTCAATTTCCACGAGAGAACCTGTACAGGTCACAGCCCCCCTCCCTTCCAATGGGTTTCCTGATGCTGAGCCAAAAACTTTCCCTTGAGGTTGATGTTGGCAGCTGCTTATTCCCCACGTCGCCCCCCCGCGGGGCTTCCTTCTCTTCCTTTCTCCTTCGTAAAATTCGCGGCTCTTCCGAAAACTTAACTGCTGCCCCTTGTAATGACTCACGCCGATTTTGATTGGTCTCGTTGATTTGAGCCACTGGCCGATTCGTCCAGCCTGCAGCGGTCCCCCCCTATCATTTTCCCAGCTTCAGGGACCTTCCCCCCCCCCCCCTTTATTGTTGCTTTCAAAACCTGCCACACTCATAGGTTGTTTCTATTAGCTGATTTTTTAGGAAAACACTACTTCAGGTCTCATGTCTTATTTCTAGGGTAAGGTCTTTAGCCCCACAGACATGTCCTCGGACTCAGGCTGTTCTTTTTTTTTGAAACGGGAAATACCCCTCCCAGGGTCAACCGACTCGGGTCCCTATGTGAGACATTTTTCTTCTTTGTCCCCCCGGAGGTGAGTTCTTTTTATCGGCTTGCCCTTTTTCCGTCACCCCCTTTGACCCCTCGTCCCCCCTTGTCCGAAGCGTGCCCCCCCTCGATGAAACCTTGAGCGCTGGCGGTCCTTGCTGCCAGTCTCCCTTGCTCAGTCCTTCCTCCGTGAGTCACAAACCTTTTTTTTAGTCGTGTACTGCGCGTGTGCTTCAGGCCCCGTTCTTCCAACTTTTTGCCTGGGGCTTCGCCTCAACGTTTTTCGACTTCCAAGCTTTTTTTTTCCTTGCGTTCCCTCGTAAGGTCTTCGAGAGAAAACTTTTTTTTTTTTTGACCATCTGGGTCCGGGACCCAATCGGTCATTCTGTCCGACCGGCCAACGGGCGGCTTCTTCAGAGATCCCTTTCTCTCTTTACTCCTCTTTTGTTGGTGGTTGTGGACTTTTCGCCTTCCCCCTCACGTCCCTGTGCGGTGTATCTTTGCAGATGAACCGTCTTTGGTAATTTTCCCCTCTGTTTCGCTTGCAGTCCACGGAGAACCCATTCCCCCCGGCCCCTTTTCCTGTCATTGGCCGTACTTTGTGGTTTTCGGGTCTCCCTAGTGAGTTTTGCTCCGACTGGTTCTCCGTGGTGGCCTTTTTTTCGCCTAGAAAGCAAGAAGCTTCCCCCCCTGACTCCGCAACTTTTTTTCAGTGCTCCTTGTTCCCTTCTTCCCTTCCCCAGCTTTCCTGGTTTATTCCAGTTTTCTATAAATTCCTGATTTTTAACTGAAGTTTGACCCGGACCTGGTCACAGCGATATATTTCCCCCCGCTGATCATCGGACCCTTTCCTTTTGAGTTCCCCTTGACCCCCCTTTTTCTTTTTTTTTCTTAAGTTGAGTCTCTTCACTGTTCGTGGGGGTGGGTTGTTTTTTTTTTTGTTCCTTTTTTCTTCTTGCCCTTCTCGCGGGACAGCCTCTTTTGCCAGATCTCGAAGCCCCTCTAGTTTTAACCCCAAGTTTTCCCGTTTGCTCCCCTTTTTCTCTTAGCAAGGCTCCCCCTCTTTTTCACTTTCTTCCTGGTTATTTAGTGGCTGTCTATGATACCCCGCCCATACACTTCTACAGTCTTTCTCTGTGCGTCATACCAGGGTTTTTTTTCCTTCCTCCTCTCGATATTCTTTTACCTTATGTCGTATCTCCTCCAGCATTCCCCGGGTTGGGACAGTTTCTGTCCTCCCTGCGGCCCATTTACCCCCTTTCCCTTGGACGGTGACCCCCCGTTTTTCGTCCCCTGCCAGCGTTCCCCTCCAGTTCGGAAATGACTTTCGCTTTTTTTAGTGTGACAGGCGGTTTTTTGTTGAGGTGTGCAGTGACCCCTAGCTGACCCTCCCTTTTTTTCGCTTTTGCCATTAAGCCATTTTCATGTCCCCCAATCTAGAGCCCCCCCCCGATGTCCCCGGTTTTTGCTTTGTTTGTTTTTCACTTCATTCTAATCGTCAGCTCCCTTTTCCTTGACTCATCCCTCCGCCGATCTCCCCGATGTGCGCGTCTGAGTTCAAAAATCGCCCTTCGGCCCTGGACCGTTCCATATCAGTCTTTCCCCGAATTTGCCCTATTTTTCATGCGTTGCTATTCAGTTCCTACTAAAGGGAAGCTCAAGGCTAACTCCCTTGCCTCCCCTCGAGTCGGTCCCTCTCCAACGACCACTTGTAGTAGGAACAGCCCCACGGCCGTTTTCTGTTATGGTTTCAAGGGGGGCGCCCTGCCGTCCCCACATGCCCCCCTTTTAAAGAGAGTGTCGAGGTAGGATCAATTTTTTCGGATAGACCCTTTTTCTTAATGTGATTTTTTAGAATTTCTCAGGCCAGCCTCATTTGGTAGTTTGGTTATGCGGAATCTTCTGGATTCTTACCTGTGTGTATTTAGTTAGTTGTGGTTTGGCCCACTGACCTTTTCTTTTTCATGATGAGTATCACCACCACCCCTTTTTTTTCTGCGCGCCGTTGAACTTTTAACAGGCCCGTTAACCCTGACGCCCCCACCACGCCGCTACCCCAGATTTCGCTGCGCCTCTGTGGACTTTGGAAAGCGCATCACGTATCTCTTATCTTTTCCCTTACGTTGTGTTTTACTGAAAAATCCCTTTAACCTTAGCTTTCTCTACAACTGCCCCCGTGGCCGGCGAAGGCCTTCTGGTGAGGATCTGCGTTCCCTAGTGTCGGCGTTTTATCTTCATGGAGCCCTTCCCTTCAATCTGAGAGAAGTGGTTCTCTTCGTACAGCTTACACAACTCGTCGTTATGGAACAACGATTTTCCTCCGCCCATGGACCGAGAATCGTTACACCATCCCCAATCCCCCCTCCCAACAGTGACCCTCCTTACTTTGAACTGGTGTCGTGACCCCGTGCACTAGAGGACCCCCAGCGAGGTGGGCAGTCAAGGTTCCTCTTCCTCTTCCCCCCTTTCAATATGATTAGGGCGTGCCACGCGTTTTTCCCTGGTAGGGGCAGGAGCATGTCATTTTTGGCAGGTTTGAAAGCCGGGGCTTTTCACCCCGCCCCCTTTGTACTATTTTCTCAACTGTTCACAGTGATGAATCTTCGAGCGCCGATAGGTCCTGGGTGCTCGTGTGAAAGCTCTGGATCTCACCCACCTAGGTTCCCCATGATGGAGGTCTTGTGTAAAACTCACATTCTCTTTCCCTTCCCTCTACAGCTTATCTGTTCCCTCGTGGCTCTCCAGGAGTTTTTTCTACGATGTGGTCCTCTTGATTCCTTCTTTTTAACTGGCGACAAATCTTTGGGCTTCTTAAAGGGCTCAATCCTTGCCCGTTATGGACAGATGTTCTGCTACGGTTTGCAACGGGAAATTTGAATTCTTTTCCCTTTTTTTAGAGTACCCCTGAACCCGGTTTTGTTTTTTCCCCTTTTCACCGTGAAATTCGTTCTTCCATTTTCCCCCACTCAGTCCCCGACCCACGGCGGGCCCTTTCCCACACCTTTTGTCTTCCCCCTTTCCATTACCAGGAACTCTGTTTTTTCCGCTTGCTGTGCACGGTCCCCTGTCCAAGTCCTTTTCTGTGATGGGTTTCTTTTTTTCTCTTCACAACGCTCCCAACAAGTGGTCTGTTATGAGTCTGATCGCGGCATCCCGTTCCTCCCCAACCTTTTTTCGAGATCTGAAATTTTCCCCCCTTGACCTTCCTTTCCCCTCACGCTGCGTCGGCTTTCTCTTTATTTCCCCATCTGCAGGTCCCACCCTTTGGTCCGCCGCCTCGGGGATCGTTCCCTTCGTTGCCCCATCCATTTTCTTCTTGTTTTTGAGCCCCTGCTGGGGGCAACCCCCCCTATCCTTCTTCTTTCTTGGTGCACCAAGGCTCCCCGTGCGCTATTTGGGGAAGCAACCTTTACGGGCGATTTCCGCACCACTTTTAATAAAGAAAGTGCCTCCCCTTAAAGAGGTACCCCCCTTCCCTTCCTTCTTGGTCTATTCGTCTTGACCCGTTCTTTGATCTTCCTTCCCCGGAATAAACCTGTTCCTCCCTGCAAACGCCTTTCCCCACTTCCTCCTGTCCTGACTCTTCCCTTTTCCTTTTGATATCCGGGGCTTGCGTGGAAGAGGTATTTAAACTGGCAGTTTGATGAGAGGCCCGTTTTCCTTCCCACGTCTTCGCATTTTTTCCCCCCCTCCCTTGATGTTCCTCAACTGGAAAGTAAATGCCGTCCGTTCCTTTCCCTTGTACCTTTTTTTTTTTTCTTTAAAACTATGTTGTCCCCTATTTACCAAAGCCGGATCTTGAGCTCCCCCCTCCCCCCTTTTTATTGTGAGCTTCTTTCTCTTTTTTCTCCTCCTTATACAGGTGATTGAGAAGTC
>Ga0179593_1584354_pt1 | contig 20624 bp, 18 predicted proteins | sample CZODoug2_1_08_16_FD_185931 | JGI IMG/M metagenome (GOLD analysis project Ga0179593, IMG submission 185931) | Vadose zone soil fungal communities from Angelo Coast Range Reserve, California, USA - CZODoug2_1_08_16fungal (PacBio error correction) | ecosystem: Environmental > Terrestrial > Soil >... | reverse complement strand
TGAAACACTCGGGCCTTCACTCCGTCCACCGGGCGGTGCTTCTCCCTTTCCAACGGCATCTCCTGTGGCCGAAGGCTCAAGATGTATGATCCCTTTCGGATCTTTGGCCGGATTTTAATTACCATGACCTTTGACCATCAGCCCCCCTTTTAGAAGGATGGTTTGTTCCTCCTCCCCTTCTTTCACTGCTTCCTCCCGGCCGAAAAGTCTTCACCTGATAGGGGCCGGGACCTTTTGACTTTAGATGTGGAGGCCTATTCAGATGCTTTGTGTCTTCGTTTGTTTTGGGACTGGGTCTGCAGGGTCACTTGCTTCACCGGTCGCGTGTCCTCCGGTCAGGCCCTCCCGGTTTCTCTGTACTTCCTTTTTTCCGTCTTTCTTTCTCGTTTGTAGATTAGTCCCTACCGTTGATTATATACCCGTTTCAATCCTTCTGCATCCTTTTCAGGACTTCGTCACTGTCTAAAAACGTGGTTCTCGAGTTCGAACGGACTGTTTCTCACGCCAAAGATGCGGAATCTTTTCTTTTCTTTCCTCATGCCTTACCTGCTCTCCTACTCCCTTTATAATAAGGCCACCTGCCCAAGAGTTCTATTGTTCCCTTACTGATAACATTGATTGGCCCGTCCCCTTGAGAGTTATCAATCAGAATATGTCGCGAATACGAGACCCACTCCCCCCCCTGCCGAGTTCGAGAGAATTGCTTTCGAGCGTAAGACGACTCCTCCTTTCCAACTGAACTTCAAGACTTTTTTTTTTGCTGGTTCCCGTTTACTGATCGCACACCCCTCGAAGAGGGTACCTTCAGTAATTCTCCCCCAATCTCAAGTCAGGCGACTCTTTTCCCCTTGGAATTCTGATAGACTATGAGAGAAAGGTGAGATTTCCACTGGAAAAGGGCCTTTAACCTTCCCCTCCGGGGTTTCTATGAACGTGTTTGCGTCGGTTCCTCCTTTTTTTTGTTCTCCCGACTGCTTTTTCCTTGCGGCCTCCTTTGAAAAAATGTTAGCTGCAGAGAGAGAGGCCCTTTCTTCGTGCACCCTTCCGTTTTATTTTCCCGCTTTCCGATGCGCCGCGCATTGTCCCCTTACCTTCATCCGTTGTTGGTGTGGCTTGGAGACCCTTCGTCCCCGTCTGCAAACCTTTTGCCAGTACTTCTGATTGCTCCTGGGCAAGATCTTTTCTTGCAGATCATGCCCCCCCTTAGAAAGAGATGCCAGGCCCAAGAAGGGGCACTGCGACCTTCCCACGTCACTTAACGAAGGCCATTTCTGCCAGACAGACAGCCACCTGCGCTAATAATGAACGTCTACCCCTCCTTCTGGCAGCCAGTTATCCACCTTTACCCTAGCCTTTCCGCCTTTTTTCCAGGGCTGTGGTCATTCAACACGTCTTTCAATAACTTGTCTTGATTGTTGTGGGAGTTTAGCTGTTTTTTCCCTCCCCGAACTGCATTGTTTTCGCCTCCCCGGGTCTTTTTTTGGACGACTCTTTTATTTAGTTTCACCCTCGTCCTTTTTTCCGACCAGAAGGGTTTGAAAAGGAGAGCAGTTTCAGTCGTTGGCTAGACGTGCGGCTCTCCTTGGCCCGCTTTTTTCATAGCGGGGTTTCGTCTTTGAGTGCCATCCAATGAGGCTGGTGACCAGGGTATCGGGTCGTCCCTCCCAGGATCTTTCTGGTTGCTCCCCTCCTCCAACCGCTGTACAGCCCCGTGATTTTTTTTTTATAAGAAAGTGCTGGTGAGTTCTTTTTTTTTTGGATTTAGGCCTTATTTTCTAATCCGGTGCAAGTTCCTGTCCCGAGCGCCTCTGCCTTCCTCATATGGGTCTTTTCCTCTTTATTGGGTACCGGTCGCTTAGCGTGGTTCTAGCCCCGGCGCTGTCCCTTCGAAGTTAAATGTTCCCCTCGGTCCGGCCGGATGGGTTTTCTTTTATCTCTCCTTCCCTCCCGTTGTCCTCTTCAGTCCCTTTGTGCGAAGCGTCCACTTTTGAAGTTTTAAATGAACGAGAGAGTAATCTTGCCTCTAGGGCGCAATTTGAGCTATTTCTTTTTTTCTGAAGCCCTACCCCATGACTATCCCTTCCCTCACTTAAGGCCGTCCTCCCTCCCTCGAGCATTGTTGCTCCCTTACATCCCCCTTTTCCTTCCTGTCCTCTGTACTCCTTTCCCGATTGTGGAGCACGGAGGAAAAATCCTTGTGAAAGAAGGACTTTCCTCCCCTTCAGCGCGAAACCTTTTCGTCCTCATTTCATTTTTTTTTGCCGCGTCCCGTACTTGATGGAAATGTTCTTACGACCTCCGGTGGCAAAAGCACCTCCTCGGCACTTCCCTTCTAAGGTTCCCACCTTAGTCGACCCCTTCTCCCTTTCCCTCTCGCGAGCCAAGAAGATGCAGTCCTCTTTTTCCCATAGAGCTTCAGATTCTTTTCCTTCCTTCCTTAGACTTCTTTTCAACAAACCACCCCCTCCCCCCAGATCCGTTGTGGGGGTTGTACTTATCATTGTTGGTGACCTTTCCTTTTCTCTGACTGAAGATAGGTTTTGACTTTTTTCCCCTCTTTATAGGGCACTGTTGTGTCGGCTTACGGTTTCCTCTCCCGGGGGTCTCTCCTATCTTCTGCGACTTTCTTGAGCATTTGCCAGAGGAGTTTTCTTTCTGTGGCAGCGTACTGGCGTCCCCTTTTTTCCCATAATCCGATTTTTGCCCTATTGTCTTTATCCCTGGTCCCTTGATGGGGTTAGTACAGGGACGGTCTTCTTTCCCTCAGGCAGGCTTTCTCCGCCGCCCCCGTCCTTTACGTACCTGAATTCAGGCCTTCCTGCACGTGTCTTTCGGGATGGACTTCGAGACGGTGCGCGGCGGGCGGTCCTCTTTTTCGTGAAGTCAGACTTTTTCTTTTGAAGCTTCATTTTTTGTTTTCCTTCAGTGACGGGTTCTGCTCACCGGAGCTTTTGTTCTCTTTCATGTCAGCGATTTCCGTTTTCAGAAGACGGAGATTTTACCTTAGAGGAGCGCTACTGGTTGAGGAATTGGAAAATCCCGCCGTCCCCCCCCGTCACACACTACTGGGCAGGTTTTAGAAGAGTGAAACGTAAGGACAGGAGGAGACTTAGCGTCTCAGAGAGTAATGGGTTCTCCCAGTCAGCAGTCCTTTCCGAAGTGGTAGGAACACTTTGCAGGAATATTCTTTCTTTTCTAGATTGCGTTTTCTGACCCCCCCCCCCCCTATCCCCCCCCATCATGCCGAGCGAGTAATAGAGGGCTTTATGAAATCGGTGCAGGCCAGTATACCCCATTCGACGTGCTTTGTTTTTTGAGTTGGCGTAGCTTCGCCACCCCCCCTAGTTTCCTGTTTCCGACGTAGACAGTGCTAACCAACATTTATGACTCTTTATCCTAACGTATGCTGCAGAGAGTTCGCCGATCTCCTGCTCCTCCACTCCTGACATTTTTTTTTTTTTCTCTTCTTTCTTTTTAAGCCTATTGCAAAGCCCTCGTACGGACCTAGTACGAGGAGGCCCCCACAATACCAAAGAGGAATGAGCACGTCCCCTGGCAGGAGGCCGGGCCTTCCTCTCTCGAGCTCAATTCCCTTTTTCGACGTGCACTTCCCTATATCCAGTGCATGGCTGGGTGAGTTGAAGAGGAATTTGGTTCTGCCGGTGGTTAGGTTTTTGGGCTTTTTGTCTTCATTTCCTCGGCGCCCACTGCATTCTCTGCAGCGCAGGGAAAGTCTCATTTTCGGAAGATGCCTCGGATTTGCATTTTTTTGTCCTTTTTTTTCCCTAATCGTTGTTGTGTCTGCCCTCTATAGCCAGTAGTCCACAGTTATCAAGGGCATAATTCAGATTGAGAATGCTCCCTCCTCGCTGTCAGATTACGTATGCCTTGCCCGCCTTCGGCCTCCTTCCCCTTCTAACAGGTGCCCGTGCACAGGGCGCGTCGAACCTCGCCCAAGGAAGAAGACAGTTTACTGAGATACAAATCGTGGTTCTGGTGTTCCTTCCCATGTTCTTTTCCCCCTTTTTTCTCACCTTTCCCCCCCAGATATGGAAGACTTCAAGTTAGAGACTCCCCCCTTTCCGAGCTTCGGTTCCGTTTTTTGTTTCGGCCACCCATCCTGTATGGCAGAGTGCCGCCGTCGAGAGTGGACCTTTCTCCGTATGCCCAGTCCCTTCTTTTGAACCCCCTAGCCAGTGTTTTTTTTTTTTAATGCGGACGCTCTTCTAGCTTTAAGGTGTAGCCCGCCCTGCGAAATTCGCCTTTTTGGTGACTTTTTGTCTCTACCTTCCTTGCCGGCCTCCTTCTAAAACGACAGAAGAGAGAAATGTTTCTTGAATTTCAGCTCCTTTTCCTCTGGGGAGTTGTGTCACAAACGTGGCCGCTCCTGATTCGAGAGACTACCGGGGCCTGAGTCTTACGTCCTTTTCTCCTTCTTGGGATTTCCCTGACGCAGTCCTTTATTCAGCTGGTCGGCTTTTCTCCTTTCTGTTCTTTCCCCGCTTTGAAGGATTGGGCGCTTTTGCGTAAGAGTCCTCCCCACGTAGTGCTCACATGCTTTCTTCTTTCAGTCCTCTATTGCACTTCCCCAACGCTTTAGATAGAGGAAATATCGCCCTCCCCTCGCGGTGATTCCTCCGCACTTTCCCCAACCCTCCTCTGCAGGCCTCGATCTTTGACCGGACCGCCCCATCCTCCCCGGTAAGGGCGCTGCCCCAAAGTCCTTCTCTCTTTGGATTTTTCGTATTCTCCGGGCAGTGTCCTCTTGCCGTTTTCGCTTTTAGGACCTTTGGAACATCGGCGCTCCTTCTTCTGGACGCGGGCCTTTTCGGCGCTTTTCCCCCCCCCCCTCCGGTCCGGGTTACCTTTTTTCCCCCGCCCCAACACCCCCCCCCCCCACCACACCCCCCTTTTTTCCCTTTCTCTGATGGACATGTTTTTTGCTGTTGGCAAAGAAACCCCGCTTGAAATTTTTTGCTAGATTTTCCCCTCTCTCCTAGAATTTTTCCCAATTATTTTCTTTTGAGTCGCCTGCCTTTGCCGGAAACTTGAAGATACGATCCTCTCGATAGCATCGACTTCTTTGAGCTGAACCCCCCTCCTAATTCCTTTGAGAGATGGTGGTGCCATAAATGAGTCGAGAGGTCCTCTCTTATGATTTCCCTGTCGTCCCAGTTCCTTCAGTATTTGTGTGTTTGCTTTAAGGAGGGTTCGATATTCTGTCCTAGAGACTCTGCTCTTTCCCATTTCCTTGGACCATAGTGGACTCTGCACCTTTAGGAGTTTCTTGTACCCCCGCGAGTAGTGCTGGAAGCATCCCTAAACCCTGTAATCACTGCTCTGGGCCTCGTAACCCTCCCAGAATCTTTAACAGTCTTGGGATGCTGTGTTTTCGCGGGCGAGACTCCTTCGCAGAAGGCTTTTCTCCCGTCCCTCGCCCCCCCCCCCCGGTTGCTCCCATCTCCCCACAATGAATGCGGAGCAGGACACAAGTTATTTCTATTTCCTCGCATCCAGTTTTTTTCGCGAAGCGGATTTTGTTCCCTTCTGCGAAGATGAGCGCGGGGAGATGTAGAGGGTTTTTACTGAGTTTCGCTTTCTTGAAGGCACCTAGTTGTTGGTATAAGTTCCCTGCTATATAGAGTTTAGACCCCCTTTCTTCTGCAGGGAAGTTTCTGCTCCCCTTAGACTTTTCCTGACCCCGTCCTGACCCCCCCCCCCGGCAGCAAAGAAGGAAAATCAGAACCATTTCCGCTCCCCATGTCGAGAACTCCTGTATCCACTCTCTGCAATAAGAGAAGTCCTCTTCGAGGATTTTCAACCTCCTTTTTCATGAAGTCTTTTCTTAATACTGTCCACCACTTCCAGAGGGGAATCAGGAGTTTTCCGTACTGGGAGGCATCAAAAGACCATTTTTTCTTTCGTCTCCGGTTTATTTGGTACCGACAGCCGAGATCTTTTCGAAGTCGGCCCATTTCCCACTAACTTTGGCAAGGGGATGCTCACGCGAAATGTTTTTTTAGCCGTAAGCTTCCTGAAAATGCCCTCCAACTTTTTGTCGGGTTTTGGCTCCTTTTTCTGTAAAGATATCTTTTGCTAGTAAAGAACTTCCCTCCCTTTGCGTTGGGTCTTTCCCCCAACCCCGCAGGCTCGCCCCCCCTTTTGCGGGAGAAGGCGGCCGAAGCTGTATCTCCTTGGTCTCCAATGCTCATCCATGTTTTCTCTTTTGGTTCTCGCCCTGCTTTTCCCCTTAGGATCCTTTTACCTGGAGGAGGTGGGCATACACTCTGAGATGACTTCTTTCTCCGTGAACCTGTGGGGCGTTCCTCCAACCCCTTTAGTTGTTCTATCCCCCCCCCCCCCATCGTCTGAAACGTTGATGCTGCAGCCTTTTCCCTTTTTCACGATGATGTCTTCTCTTGTTGATTTTTTCTTCTAATATCTTCCTCCGTTTTTGTGTTTTGCTTTGAGAGGTGTACGTCCAGTGTAACCCTCCAGAGACCTCTTCCGTGAAAGTTTGTTCGGTCCCCTCCTTTTTTTCGCTCTTTTTTCCCATTGGAGGGCGCCTGTTGTGCGAAATAAAGTTTTTTTTGGCCCGTCCCAACGCCGCGTCCCCAACGCTCACTCTTGGCCCGCTCCTTCCCCATTCTCTTTCCGGCGTTTTGGCCAGTTGCTTTTCACATTCCTTTGCGCTCGACTCTCCGGCCGCCGTGGCCATTCTTTTTCCGCGCCTTTCGCTTGTGCTCTTCCTTCCTCCCCCTTCCCTGTGGCACCTCTTCTATTGGAGAGAATCCTGAGAGTGGACCCTTGAGCATTTTTTCCGTTCTCGTTTTGTCGTGTCGGCCTGTTAGATCTGTTAAGCTATCTCTTGTTTTGGGGCGGGGAGAGAACTTTCCCCTTCGTTTTTGTGCCTCCCCCCCCTTTTTCCTTATCCCTCATTTATTGAGGGCATTCTGCACCGCTGCAAATGTGCCTCCAGCCCGCGGTGCTTTTTATTCAGCCATTCCCTTCCACCTGGTGGGTCTTTTATACGCTTTTTCGTGGAAGGTTTCATTTGGGCGACACGGACAGCGCCGTTTCGAGACGTCCCCTGCCTCTTGCCCATCTGTCTTGTCCGTGCTAGGTAGTGGTTGCAAAGTTTCTCTGACAACGGGTGCTTCGCGTTCCCCTCCCTGTTTTCTTTACTCCGTCTTTCTGGCCCCGTCCTTGCGAAGCGGCCTCCACGCGATTCGAGTATGACCCCCCTTCCTCCCTCCATTGCAAGCCAGAGACGTGTATCCTATTGCCGACACAAATGTTCGAAGTAACAAGAGACCTTCCCTCGATAATGTCCCTGCAACCTCTTTTTTCTCTTTCTCTATTCTTCATAAGCTGTTCCGGACTTTTTCGACCTGCAAGCAGTTACGACATGGGAGGCAGCTTCTTCTGACATCCCCGGACTTCTTTTCTCACGCCCCCTTTCCTCCCACGAGATTTCTTTAAAATGGGGGCCTTTTCTTCCCTGTGTTTCCCCTTCATTTCTGGAAACTAATTGAAGTTTTTAAAAGAAGAGTTCCTTTAAAAGAGTTCATGCCTTCCCCTGTAGAGGCTCCGTAGCTTCTTATCTGCCCCCCATCCGGGACTCCGCCATCCCCATTAGTGCAGGATGAGAGAGCTAAGAAGTACTTGAATTTCAGCCCCCTCCCAACCTTCCCTTTTCTTTTCTTTTCCCTCAGTTGTTGTTGTTTTATTGCTTTTTGGTGAAATGGCCTCTCAGCAAGACTTTTTCTTTCTTTATGTCTTATCGTTCCTTCTTTATCTTCCTTTAATGGTGGTAGGATTCAGGCTTTCTCGAATTACTTCTTTATTTTTCGCTCCTTCTCCGACTGCTCAGAGGGTCATACCCGGGAAGGGACAGAGGTTGGGAAAAACTTCTCGTTTTTTTTTTCCCGCCCCAGTCACTCTTTTGCAAGAAAGGCCCATGTATGTAACTCCCTTTGCCCTTTTTGAAGTTTTTTTTGTTCTTTCTTGACGTATTTGAGCATCGTTCACTGCATTCGTGATTCATTTTTAGAAGGATGTAAGAAGACCTCCTCCGCTTTCTAATGCTCCTTCCTTTGCCTACCCGTCGAAAGTCCCCCCTTCCTAGGTGTCTTGCACTTAGACGGTGGCCGGTTCTCCATCATCCGTGCTCCTTTCGGAATTGGAGGGGTATCTCTTATCGAGGGGACCGCTAGGGTTCCGGTCTACATCCCTTTGGAGGGTGTAATGCTAAATGGAAGGTTCCCAGACTAAAAGTTCCTGAACCCCCTATCTGCGTTTCTACCTCCTTAGAAGGTGCCTTCACTTCCATGTGTTCTCTGTGAGATGGTAGATGACATCCCCCCCTCCCGTTGCTTCTCCGATTTTACCTGCGCCAAAGCAGTCTTCCGAGGACTCCGACGTTTCCTTCCCCTCCTCCTCAATTTTGACTGTTTAAGCCCACGTTCTTTGCTAAGAGCAGAAGAGCTTTCCTTCCTCCGAGGAGCATTCTTTTTCCCCCTTCCTTCTCTTCGGCCCCCCCGTCCCAAGCTTTTTTCCTCGGCGCAAGTCATGTTCTATCAACAAACTTTCTTCTTGCCTCGTTTTTTCTCCCCCCCGTCTCCCGACTTGGGCGCTAGAAAGGTGCAACCCTGACTTGTGGATTGAAAGAGGGCCTCGAAACTCAATTTTTTTTACCTCTTAAGCCTGACTTCTCACTGACGATACGTGGTGCTGCGAGAAGTTTGTTCTACACTGGGACTTCTGGGTCACTTCTTTCACTTCGCAAACTTACCGAGGAAAGCGCTTAGAGAGGATTGCTTCACCGAAGCCTGCACGTTGTGCGTTTCAGTTCTATTTTATGAGGCGGTCCCCCTTGGATAGTGTTTTTCTCACTTTGTTTTGGTCCCCGGAGTCGTGGGTTTCCTTTTCGTTTTTTCGGTGGATCAGCCGCTAAGGTAAACTTTCTGGCCCCTCAGTGGGTGCTAAGGGACCCTTTTAGTTTTCCTTTACTTTTTTTCCATTTCCGTTTAGGGCATCCTCATGACCCCCTTCTGAAGATTTCGGTCCCTTTATCCCCATTTATGCCTGCTGGCTCCGCTTATGGCGAGATCTCTCTCTCCTCCTCAGTGTTGGTGTGGTCCTCTGCTCGAGCCCTCTCCTCAGGCCCCTGGAAGATGCCCCTCGACTCTGTCCTCCAGCAAGACCCGGCAATAAGCCACCCCAGTGCCTTTAAAGCCTTTAAAGGAAGCAAAGGGCTCATAGTTGCACGGCAGCCCTCTGCATCGCAGACCAGCAAGATGTCCATTTTTCTTTCTTTGCGTTGCTAATCCGCATTCTCTACACCAAAGCCTTTCAGGTGATGGAAGGCTTCTACCTCTCCCAGGTGTTTCTTCCTAACTCCCTGGAGGCTTTTTTTACTTGCCGAGTGGTTCTTGGAGGATGGTTGACGTGCGCATAGGACTGACTTTCCCAGACGTTTTGCGATCTCCTTTCTTTTTGGTACCACCCGACCTTTTGAGACCCAGTTTCTTTCTTCGTGAAAAACGGTTCGGCAGTGTAGGAGGCGGGATTCCTTCTTCCCTTTGATAGGGTGCAGGCCTAGGACCCTTTCCCCCCTTCGGCCCCACTTCGTAACATGTTTTTGTTTAAGGGAGCATAGGTCCGGCCGACCCGCCATTTTTTCCGATTTCCCTTGTAAATCCCGAAGCGATGATGTTATGTGAGATGCTCCCCCTTACGCGTTCCTCTGAAACCTTTTTCACTTTTTTGACCTCCTACCACGGACACTGGTGAGAGCCTCAGCAGCTTGATTATTCGCTCTTGTTTTTTATTTTTTTTTCGTTGTTTTCTTTGCCGTCATGAGTGTTTTCCCTCGTTCTGATTGTCTTGTTTGTTTCTTGTTCCTCTCTGTACGGCGATCCAAGTTTGACGGCATCGACCAGCTTTTTCCTCCAGGAAAGATTTTTCCCCTTTTTTTACCCTCGAACACGTTTTTTGACCCTTTTCTCCAAGCGGACGTTTATTAGGTATGAGAACGCCCTTCTCAAGACCCCCGAGTCTCTTTCCCCTTTCAGTTCTCCCCTAATGTCGCTGCCGGCTCCCCCCTAGTTCCCTCCATGTATAGTTGCTTCCTTTAGTATGCTTTATCTTTTTTGTCTTTGCGGGTCTTGTCCGCGAAATAGCCTGGTTATGATGTTTCTTTTTCCCTCCGGGAACCGGCTTTTTTCCGTCCTCCCCGAACGTCTTTATGGTGGTCTTTACATCTGGTTTCCGGTCGGGCCGCGGCAAGCCCTCTTATGGACCTGTTCCTCAGCGTTTTCCCCCCCCCTTCCCTTGACAGTTCATTTAGTCCAGGCGCTTGATAGCAGTTCGCGGACCCCTCCCTCCCTGCCGACTCTTACTCCCAATTTCGATCTCGCGCTTGCTCCGACGAATGATTACCTTGACGAGTTAAAGGTTTCCCCCATCTCCTCTATTTTCTTTTTTTGAGATCCTCTTTGTAACTCTTCTCCCTGGCAGTAGTCCTTATGAGAGATTAGAGAGAGGGTATGTGTCTCCGGACCTCTTTTTTATGCCTTTTAGTTTTTACTCCTATTTCGAAGAGACTTATGTTTCCTTTCACTCTGTGGCCTCCTTTTTTTTTCTTTTTGTCCCCGTTCCCCCGTCTAGTTCTCATCCCCCCGTTAAGAATATCATTGAAGAGGCCCTTTCCCTGACAACATCCCCGTGCCCCCTTTCCTGCTTGGCTTTCCTATTTTTCGGTTTTCTGTTTGCGTTTCGCAGGTTCTGTTCCAGCAGCCCGCTCTCCCCTCCTGTCGTTCTTCCGGAACCCTCCCCCTTCTTCCCCCTCTGTTGGTTATCTTCGCCTTGCGCGGCGTGGCGAGATGGGCGTTTCCCCCCTTTGCGACTCTTTTTCTTTCTGTGGCCTGGGCCTTTCTTCCCTAGGGCTTTTCTCTCTCCTTAGCTGAGTATGTTTTGGGGAATATAAGGTTCCCCGCCTTCAAGCCGCGTTTCTCTTTTTTTCTTTTTTCCGATTTCCTCTTTTTTTTCCCTCTGCTTCCACCGCGTTTTTCCTGTCTATAACCGCGTTACAAGCCGGCATGTGTAACGTCCCTCCCGTTCGCCCTCCTCCCCTCCTCTCCGGCCGGTTTGCCGTAGTGGCATCATACACCCGGCGTCTCAAGTTCTCGAAGTTCTTTTGGCATGTCAGGCACGGGGTAGACACCCGACTCTTCGTGGCCTCACCCGCGGACCCTAGGCCATAGTTGACTAGAGGTTCCCCCCGCCTGCTCTTTTAACAGAATCCACCCTCCCGATGCTGTCAGTTGTGGCGGTTGCCGGGACCTTCCTCTTTTCTTACCCTTGTCGTTTTTGACCCGTTGTAGACCCCTTTGCACCCTTCCCCCGAAGCTCTTGCTTCTTCACCTGCAATGTGCTTGGACTCGTTCCGAATGATTATAAGCATTCACAAATCTTCCTGTCCCCTTGGCGACGTCTGTGGCGGAAGGGTTATAATCGTGTCCCCCCTCCCCCTCTACTGCCGTCGCATTTTCCATCAGACTCCCCCCCCCCAGTCGATTTCGTAAAACTCGCCCCCCAGATCTTCCCCGGAGTGAAAGTACAGTTTTGGCGACTGCCTCGGGTGGTCCGTTGCTAAGATGAGATTAAGGTTGAGAGCGGTCGGCTCTCTGTCACCAACAGGTCTGTTGGTGTCGATAACTTCTTTTCACGGTCTTTTTTTTCTGTCGTTGTGTAGTCCTTCCACATGGTACCCTCGTGTTCAGTAGCTTCCGGGTTGCCTTCTTTTTTTTTTTTTTGTTTTGGCTCCATTTTCTTTTCGGCATCTTGCGGCTTGAAATTTCAGATGCCCTGTGTCGTCCTTCTTCCAGTTCCCTCGTATGTCGTTTTATATGGCGACCAGATATATCCTTTTTCCCCCTTCCCCCCCTCCTCCGGTGGTGTTTTTTCCCTAGCCCTCTCCATCCCCTTTTTATTAAGTGGCCTCTTTTCCTGACTGTTGGGACCGCGCTGTGCTGGTGCTCTTTCCCCCCGTGACTTCCTCAGGAGAATAAAATCCCCAAGGAAGAGATTCTGGTCCCCATCGGGAGATGTCCGCTTCCCGGTAGCCACTAAGGGAATTCAATTCTCACTACGCCCCGCATGATACACCTTTTCAAGCTCCTCCCCCCGGTAAACTTTCCTGACCTTCGCCCCCTTTCTTTCCGAACTACAGCGGGCATCCCGCCCCGAGAGAGCCTCCCCTTTTCCAGAGGTTTTTTTTGGGAAGAACCTCGAGTCCCGTCCTCGACTTTTTTTTAGTTTAATAGTAGAGGGCGCACGATCTCCCGACCCCGTTCCCTCTTATTTTCCTGTACCTTTTTCTGGCTTCTTCTTTCCTGCTTGTAAGCTAGGCAAGTCCTGGATTCGAGCCCTCATATTTGGTGCGTCTCGGTGGTCAGCCCCCCCTTTTCTAGCTTTGGAGTTTTTTTTTCCCTTTTTGCCCCCCCAGCCCAACTGGTGTTTAATGCAGAAAAGGAAGGGCCCCCTCCCTCCTTCAAAGCCGTGAAGTCCTTTACCCAGCTGTCTGGGCAGAGCGAAGGAAGGTCAGATTAAGTAGACCCTTTTGTGAGAACAGTGAGAGATCTATCTCCCCTCCCAAAGGCTTTCCTCCCTTTCTCCCGATTTCTTGGGTTCGGGTATTAGAGCGGTCCCCCCTTCACGTCAGTGGAACGCTTCCAGCCGCGCCTTTCGACTTTTCAACCCTTGATCAATTCCCATTAAGCACGCCCTCCTTTTGAAGATAGTTATGAGCCTTCCATTGGACAGACAAGCCCTCGAAAAGCTTCTACACTTCCAGATTCCGACCCCCCCCACGAACTATTTTCACTTGACGGCTCGGAGTACCCCCCCCCTCTTCCAGTGTTCTTTTCTGCTTTCTTATTCACCCTTCTGGTCTGCCTTCGGAGGAACATCTGAAAGCAGGTTTTCTGCTCTCCCTTCCCCCCCCACTGTTTACTCTTTCTGCAGCAGACTACGGGACGCCTTCCTAACTTTCTTTCGTTCCTCCCGTCCATTTCTGTGGGAGCCTGGTTTTTGCCGACGCCCCGGTGGACCCCCCCCAATTTTTTTTTGGACCACAGCTTCATGACCCTCACATTTCTTCCTTTTCCGTCATTGCCGAAGGCTGCGCTCCCGGAAGAAGTCGCCCATCGTGAAGATCGAGCTTTTTTAGAAGCAGCCTTCCCCCCGCGACTCTGCTTTTAACCCTGAGGTCACCACAAGGCTGTATCTACGTGTCCGCCCCTCTGTTTTGGTTTCCGAGATTTTTTTGTTTGATCAGTCTAGAGCCTTATCTCCTTGATCTGGCTGGGGGAGCCCTTCGGCAACGATTTGTCTTTTTCGGTCTTGTTTCAGTGGCCGCGGAGTCTTTTTTTGGCTGTCTATGCAGCCCTGGAATGCGAGCTCCCCTCGTTGTCTTCTCACCTCCCCGTTTCTTCTCGGGAAGAACTTACCATCCTTCTTCGGAAGTGTTTCCTGTGCCCCCCCCCACCTGATGTCCGGCTCGGCACTTTCGGATTGGCGCTTTTCTCAGAATCTTTTTCTGACTCCCGCCGGCGCAGGCTTTTATAATCTCAGGGGCTTCGATCTACTCCCCTATCTTTCTTTGACCCCTTTCCGGAGCTGTTTCGAGCTGTTTTCCCCGTGTACCTGCTCTTTAGAGGGTTTGTCGATTTATTTCTTCCAATTGCCGGGCGCTAACTAGCTCACAGGCGCGTTCTTCCCGGTTCAGCTTCCTTCTTTTTCTCTTTTTTTTTCCTAATTCTTTTTCTCGCGCGTGGTCGCTGGTTTCCCCCCCACGAAGTGATAGCTTATATTTACCTCTCCCCGAAGGACAGTCCTGCTTAATCAGGTGGATCTTCTGGCGAATCTGTTTTTTTCCTTGACTTTCGCATCACTAACCGGTTGGGAATCCCAAAGCCCCCCTCTTTCCTATGATTTCCTCCCCCCCACGATTTTGCTTTAGGGGCTCCCTCGGCTTACGACCCTTTTCCCCTCCACACGGGCCGTTTCGATCCTCCGTGTGAAGACGGCCCTCTATTCCCCCCTTCCAAAGTCCTCTTTTCTTGCCCCCGGCTTTTCTCAAAGATCCATTGTGTTATAGATGCTGCCGCGTTGGCGCCTGGTTTATGGTGCCCTTTCTGATTCCATTGAGTCGGCCTTACCTTTCGACCCCTTTTCTTCCTACCCTGGCGTCATTTTCGAAAGCGGCACAACCCGTTCTTTTTGGCAGACCCTGACTATCCCTTCAGAAACTGCCTTTGCACTGGATTGAGGCGTACTGGGGCGCGAGGACTTTTATGGTCCTTTCGAAGTTTCTTTTTGTTCACAATTTGGTTGCCTCCTCTGGCAGGGTTTTTCGTTCAAACCGAAAACGTCACTTCTTCCCCTTCGCTTTGTTCATATGTTGGCGGCCTTCCCCGGGGAATGCCCTCTGAGATAGAGAGAAATTTCTCCGCTTCCTTGGGCCCTTTCCCCCTTTCCGGATTCGCTATTTTGGTCGTCCCCTCCGGCGAGAATCCCCCACTGGACCGCTTTTTCCACGCTTGCTTTTCGGATTTTGTGACAGTTCCTTTGAGCCGGTTCTATCTTTGAGTTATTTCCCCTAGTCCCGGGCGTTGCAACCAGTTTAGGACCTAGACGGTTTCAAGTCAGGACCAGAGGGGACCGATTTTCCGGATTGCCCCTTTTTTGATTCGATTTCAATCAGTTGAGCTGGTTCTCATTCCGCGAGGTCTTCAGCTGACCCTTTCCGGAGATGTTGGCCAGACCAGGCTCTGGCCTTCTACTTTAAAGTCCCCCCCCCGACCGAATTCCCTACCGTGAAATTTCCCCCCCCCCATCTTCGGCCCTTTTTTTTGTTCCCCAGAGGGTCACTCAGAAGCCACCTTCAAGGGTAGTGCACCACCTTGCAAGTCGACCCCTTCCCCCTTTTCAAGGGCTTTTTTCCTTTTAACCCTTTGCCTTCTATCTGCAAACCCCCCTTTGACCCTAGCCGCGGCCTCCCTCCGAGCTGTGGGAGTAGTGAAGAAAGCCTTCTTTTCGGAAAACTTTTTTTCTGTCTCTTTCCCCTGCTTTAGTCTCGTAAAAGCTTCTTCCAGGGCCCACTTCTAAGGTAGTGAACCTTATAGTTTTGCATCCTTCTCACTTTGTCTGTTCTGGGAGTACGCCCGGCGTCCGTGGCGAAGGTTGTTAGAGACATTCCCATGATCCGGCGGTTTTCCCTCCGGTTCTATTTTTTCTTCTGCACGCCCCTTTTTTGAGAGAAGTATGGGAGAAGACCCTCCCGATCCTCCTTCTCTCACATGGTTTTTTGCATGGAAGCCCTGACGGGTCCTCGAGAGTTTGAAACTTTTTCATTATTTTCATTTTGATAACCCCGTCCGAATGGGAGAATAGAAGGCCTCCTCCATATTAGAATCTTTTTTGATTTTGCAATTTCCCAGCTTCGTTCGCTCCTCCGGCGATGGCTTCCCATAAGTTTCATGATTTCGAGGAAGGATTTTTTCTCCCGAGTGTTTCTTCTCCCCGGCTCCCCTAGGCTTCCAGCGCGTTTCCCCTCAGGCACGTCTTTAGTAGGACTTTCCCTTCCGGGGAAACAGCCCCCCCTATATTTCCCTTCTTAGTATTTACATACCCCCCCCCCAAGAGGAAATCAGTCTATTCCAGGGACGGCTCCCCTCGCAGACCTTCCTCGACGGGTTTCCCCCGTTCCCGGGCCTGTCATGACGCCCGGTCAAGGAATCCCCCTCCCGAGTTTCACTTTTAGATTCCAACTCTTTCATCCTGCTTTTGAGAGATTAGGGAAATGTTTCGTAAGAGAAGCCCCCCCTAGACTCCCTTGGACGCATTCGGGTGTGAACTTTCTTTAACCAGCCTCGCCCTTGTGCGCAGAACCCCCTCTACTCCCTTCGACCCCCCGTCCCCTCCTGCCCTTTGGGGGGCGGTGTTTCTTGGGCTGCATCCCTTGGCCATCGAGCTGATTTTCCCGTTATTCCGGTGTCCCCCAGTCCCTCTTTTGCCTCCCCCCATTCCTGTCGTCCAGGCGCCTTTTTTTGCATATGTGCACGCCATTCCGGAAAAGCTCGCGGCCTCCTTCGACTTTAAGCCCCCCTAAATATGACGTTTTTATCGCGCAGCCACGAGAATGATTTTTGAGACGGAGTTTCCTTCTCCCCCCCCAATTCCCTTTTTCCTCACTCCTCCTTTTTTTTTCTCGGGCCCCACAATCGTACCCAGAGAAGTAGGTGTATGATGAGAGATTCTTCGAGACTTCCGATGTTTTTGTGTTTTAGGGCGGGGGCGTCCTAATTGCCCTGCCGCGATTTTTTCCCTTTCCATTTCAGCTTCTTCTTTTGTTCCACTCGGTGGACTTCCGGTGCGTTTTGCACTTCCTCGGCCCCCTTCATCCTATAAAAATTCATAAGCCTCCTCCCATTTTGTCGGTTTTCTTCCCAGCTACTGTGCGGCCCTTGAGGCGTGGGTTGCGTTACCATTTTTTCCCGGAGTCGCATCCCTTTTGATTTGCTCCCTTCATGGACCTTTAGTGTATACTTCCGGAAGTCTCAATTCAGTTTCCTCCCGGTCATTATCGGGGAGTGTGCCCGAATGCGAGGCGTTCGGCGAGGATTGGATTCCCATGCCGTTCCGATGGTGGGGTGCTTCCTGCGTAAGTCGCATACCCCGGACTTCACGGATGACTCTCTGTTTCTATGTGGACTTCCGACTTCGCACGTGCCTTCCTCCTTTTGCTCTGTTCCCCTTGGCCCTTGTTTTTGTCCCTTATACCCGTCTTGAGCCTTTTTTTTTTCCGACCCTCCTGAACTGCTCGGTTTCCTGCGCTGCTCTCCTTTTGCGCACTGACTTTGCGCACGCCTTTTCAAGACGAGGTGGTGAATTCCCTGATGAACCCCCCCTTGCAGTGCGTCTACTACTTCCCCCAATAATTTTTTTTGCGCCTTTATGTCCCCATGGCTCGATGCTTCCCGTTGGAGAGGGGCCCTCTCCCCCCCCTCATAGTTTCGGTCCCCTCCTGACGTTTTCCTCCCAATGCGATAGGAGAAGGGTCGTCCCCTTTTACCCCCCCATGATGTTTCGTACTCTCCCGCCCACCTGGACGCAAGTCTGGCGGAAATGGTCGAGGCTAATAGTTTTCTTTTTTTACGTCCTTATCTTGCCACTGCCCCCTATTCCTTCGCAACATTTGTCCGCCTCAACTACGCCCCCCGAGAGGCCCCAGTGTTTTCAGGAGATTTCGTGCTTGCCCCTCCGTTATCAGAAGAGGAAATGAGAACTATCAAATAAATGGACCCCCTGGGCCCTTGTTCGTGATCAATTTTCGTTTTCGTCGTGGAAGTTCCAATCTCCCTGCTGGCCTTTTAGGAATTTCCGATGGTAAGGAGTGTTCTCCTCCCCTTGGACCCTTTTTTCTTTTCGTTGAGTTTCTGTTGTCGACCTGAAAGTGCCTATCGGATTTTTTGCTATGAAGCGCCTTTTCCAACGCCCTTCGAACAATTCTTTCTTATTTAGTGTCCTCCTGCGCTGTCCTTCTACCATTCCCACTCAAGAAGTTGGGTTTGAGAGAGATCTAGCCCTTCTCCCCCCCCCACCAAGGCTACGCGGCCGATGCATTGCAGGCCTCTAGGGAAATGCCTTCTGTGCTGCCAGGTTGGGGAACGTCCCACTCGAGTACCGTCCAACCCCTTTCAGAAAGCCGTAGAGAACCCCCCCGAGCCAGCTCTCCGGCCCCATCATTTTGGAGGAAAGCCGCATGTTTTCTACAAAGGGTCTTTTTACCTTTTTCTTCCAGTGATGGCAGGAGTACCTTGAGCTGGTTTTTTTCTTCACAGCTGCACCTCTTTTGTCCCCCTTGATAGTCTTTTCCGCACGCCTCAGGACTATGCAGGGGCACAGAGTAGATTTTTTCTTTCTTCCCAGACCTAGCTTTCCCGTCTATCCTTCCATTTTCCGCCAGCCGCTTTTTCCTTTAGTAGGCCCTTTTCGGAGAGGAGAGGATTGTTTCCCTCGCTATAATTTTCTTCCCTTTTTTCCCCTTGATTCCCCCTTTTCGATGAGCGTGGTGAAGGTCCCTTTTCCCTTTGGAGCGGAGCGGTGCTCTGTTTTTTCTGATGGTCCAGGACCATTTAAGCCCAGAGAAAGCTTTCCCCCTGACCTTCTATTGGGCTTCCAGTCAACTGTCATGTACACAGGGTTCCTTGAATAGAGTGACCCTTTCTTTGAAGGATCCTGTTTCTATTGAGATTTTTTCCCTCGTGGGATTCCGGTGGCGTTGAGTATTGACTAGCCGGCCAGTTTTTCTCCCCCATTTGGATGAGTCTAGGCTAGGATTTCGCAGGGCGCGCCTTGGGATGACATCCTTAGATGTGCCCCCCCTTCGCGATCCTGGCCTGGGTTGAGTAGAATTTGATGAATATTCCTGCCGTAGGGGAGGAGGGGGCACAGAGGGCCTTCAGTTTCCGTTCGCTGCGTTGGTTTTTATAGACGGCATCAACGTACTGGGTATCCTCCTTGTTTTCCCTTTAGGCCTGAGACTTTCCCCGACCCCGTATCAATCTTCCCATTATATTTCCCCAAAAGTAGAAGGTTATTTATGCGCCGGCTAAATTTTCCGTCCAAGTACCCCTCATGCCCCCTCAGTCATTTGGTAAGGACTACCCCATTGAAGAACTCAGTCTGACAGGGCCAGGACCTTCCCAACCTCCTCCTTTACGGAACTCTGTCCTCTTCGCCTTTCCTTGGATACCTACTAGGGGAGCAAGCCTGCTGGCACCTATGGTCTCCCTTAAGAACCTGATGGCCCTTCTGCTTCCCGGTGTTTGCCTGGCGCAATTCGACTATTTTTTTCTTTCCCTTTTTACCTGTTTCCGTGCAAGTCGACTTTCTGGACCTGTGGCCGACGCGCCTCGGACCCAACGACCTTGAGGTTTTTAGCTCTTTAAATTTTTCATGTCTTTTTAGCTCCTTTTCCCCCCGTCGCGCCCCCCTTTAGGCGCTTTCCTTTAGACTTTTGTGTAGATAAGAAGGAGAGGTCCTCCCCCATCAGTCCCCCCCCCCCGATACGAGTTTGATAGATTTTTTCAGACCTCCTTGGCTCTCGACGAGTTCCGGGGGCGGAAAAAACCCTTTTTATACCCAAGTTGTTTTGCTTTCCTTCGGTCTTTGCTTTTACCTGGAACGTAAGCTTTGCAGGAGATTTTCGTCTCTTCCTTTTTTTTTATTATTCCTCGGTCGGCTCATTTCTTTCGGCTTTGGTTTTTTTCGCGTTAGTTCCCCGAGAGTTTCGAGAAGGTATTTTCCCTTGACTTGTGGATTCCTCCCTTCCTGAGAAGTGTAAATATTTTTTTTTTTCATTAAGTTTAGGGAGGCCCCTTTATTGGAACCTAAGGCCTCGTGCCGTCGACTGACCTTCACCCAGCATCTTGAAGCGGCCGGACAGGGCCCTATTCCCCTTTTCGGTTGGGTTTGATTGGGCGCTTTGTCTCCTTTCGATTTTGCCCCTCCGTTCCCTTATGTTCCGCCCCTCAGAGGACGTCCCACCTGGGTCGTTATAAATGCATTTTTTCCGGCCCTTCACCGGTGCTTCTTTGCATTATTCTTTTGCGGCGTTGTTGGGAAGCGGCGGCAAGCTTCCGCTGATAGATTTGGAGTTTGTGTAGTCAGTTGAGAGCGATACCTCTTCTCACCGGGATTTTTCCTTCCCCCCTGTCAGAGATTTGGACTCCTTTTCCCCTTTCTTCAATCATCCTCAGGCGGAGAGGTCCTTCGAGGGTCCCTGGCTGCCCGCCTTTTTGGGTTCCCCTCTTACCGCTTTTCCCAAACAAGACGTGGTCTCACCGTTTTTTGCTTTCTCCAGGACCTGGATCTTTCCTTTGTGCATGACTCGGCGCTTTTTCCCCGGTTGTATCAAATACTCCCGTTCAGATTCGCGGCCGAGAGACGAAATAGAAGAGTTTTTTCCGTCCTCTGACCCCCTTGTGAATCTGCTCACCTGTGGATTTTCAACCCCCCCCAAATGGCCTCCTCCTTCTTCTTTGCTGCCTTCTGGCAGTTTTAAAATCACATCGCTATTAATGGAGGGCGATCCTGCAATCTCACCACCCTTTTCCCCCCTCTTCATTACTTTTTTTTTTCCACCGTGCGTTGATGAGGGAGATTTAGAAGATCCCTCCAGCCCTTCCGAGACTGGTGTCCCTCTTTGCTGTTTAACTGTTGGATCATTTCGTTACAAGATAGACAGGTCTTCTCGCACAATCCCCCCTTCCTTCCCCGGTTTCCGAGTATTCCCCTCCCACACATCTTGGCAAGGAGGACTCTCGCTAGAGAGTTTTTTTTAGTCCTTTCTCTCTCGTGCCCCTGCGTTCCCGTATTTGCCAGGGAAGGTTTGGGTAGGTATGCCTAAATTCGTTTTCTTTTCTGAATTTCGTTTTTCCTTTGTGTCAGTCTCGGTTTTGAGGATTTTAGGCTTTTCTTTTGGAATGCGCGGATTGTCTTTCCAGCCTTTGCAAGTTCCCTTCCGCAGCCAGTTATGAGCTTTTTTTTGCGAG
>Ga0179593_1651955_pt1 | contig 20625 bp, 26 predicted proteins | sample CZODoug2_1_08_16_FD_185931 | JGI IMG/M metagenome (GOLD analysis project Ga0179593, IMG submission 185931) | Vadose zone soil fungal communities from Angelo Coast Range Reserve, California, USA - CZODoug2_1_08_16fungal (PacBio error correction) | ecosystem: Environmental > Terrestrial > Soil >... | reverse complement strand
GGACACTCTTATTCTTGCAATTTTGAGCCTCTTTTTCCTCCCCCCTGCCAGCACTAGTGGCAAGTTCCACCATCTCTCCTCCTAGCAAGGATTTTCCTATGAAAGCGCATTGCTCGTTCCTCTCACCCTAAAGTAACCCCAAAGCTCATTTTGCTGCCTGGTGAAGAACCTTCTCTTCTTTTTGATTATGCCCCCCCCCCTCCGCGTCCTCCTTCTGGTGGAAGTTATCATTCCTTTTCCAAAACAAACAATCAAATCTCCTCATCCTCAACTTCCCAACCACGAACCCCCCCCCCGCTTCAACAGTCCTACCCCTCTTTCCATCTTTTTTCAGGATGTCTCCGTTGGACCTTATATTTTTCAAGCCTTTCCTGTCTTCGATCTCCAATTCGACTTAAACTTTTTGCCTTCCAGTGCATCCCTGTTGATGCCGCCATTCCTCGCTGACCGACAAGAAGACTATCCTCCCTCCTCAGGGTTTTTTTAATCTGAAACTGTGCTCTCCGGGCTCCTTATGCTGTGTGAGTTTTTCCCTTCCTTTCATCTGAGCTTTGGACCGATGGATTGACTTGTAAATATCGTTCAATATGTTTTTCCCTTTTTCTATCACTTGGTGGTTCTTGGATTCCAACTTCCCTCATGACTGGTGACTGCAAGACTCGCATTTTCTGCTGTTTGGGAGGCTAATCACGTTAGGCCGGGCGACTCAAACTCGTGAGATTCTTGCTGTCCTTGGAAAATTGATAGTTGTGCCTCTCCCCTATCGGTTTCCTTTTTATCTCTTTCCCCTCCCGTTCTAGAGCCCGAAGAAATCTTAGTTTTTTTCACCTTCATTCCAACAGCACATAGCCAGAGGTCCCCTCCCCTTTCCCACGACAATCCTTTTTTAGCTCCCCTTAAGCCCTCTCCGTTCTCCTTCCAGGGCCGCCCCAGTACCATTTTCTTTTTCTAACCTTTTTTTTTCTTACAGAAGCTTCACTCGCGTTGATTCCAAATTTTACCACACTCACATTCCCGACTTAAGTTTTTTTTTTTGCCACGGTACCAGGTTGGACGGACTGACGTTGTGAACTCCCACCTTGCACTTCCCCCCTTCAAGCTTACTTTTCCAGGATATTTCGTCTCTGTTGCTAAAACTAAGGTGTCCTTCCCCCCCTTGTCTCTGTTTTTAGTTTAGAATCTCTTTCCTCTTTCCTGTTCGTACCCTCAATTTCGCGCAGTACTCCCTTCCCTCCACATGGCAAACATCTCGTAGGACAATAACTTGTCCACTCTGGCCCGGCGTCTTTTTGTTGGTAGAGATGGCTTGTTCTGTTTGGGAATGTGGATGCCTTCTCCCCTGTCGAATGTCCTTCTTTTCTCATGATGAAATTCACCGAGCCATTGCTCATTTACAGACCTGATTTTTCTCCGAAACCTGGTTCCACATCAATATTTGAAACTCAGTTAACCCCCCTTTTTTGTTTTTTTTTTCCTTTCCTTTCGGGTACTTCTTTCGTTGTCATGCTTTGAATGAGTCGTGTACGTTTTAAACCTAGTTAACCTCCTGTGTTTTATTTAACCCCATCTTTCTTCCTGACGTGAGTCATATCTGAACACCTTTTCCTTCAGATGACGGCAGGGAGCCTTCTTCTTTTTCTCCTGGGCTCAAATGGGCGTGGCCGCCAGTCCTCCCCCCGCACTTACTCAAAAATATATTTTTATGTCTCCAACGCTTCCAACCCTCCTTGTTTTCCTCGTCCCTGTTGCCCGAACTTGCCCTCTGATCGAATGCGCAGGTTCGGCTTCCGTTTTTTTTTCATTTGGCGCCGCCCCCGGCGCCGGAAACATGCTTTGGCTTCCCGCAGGGTGTCACTTTATAGCGTTAAAAATCCAATCTTTTCCCAGAACTTTGTATTTTCTAGGGAGGCGCCGTCCCCCCCGTCAGCTCCGATACATTCTTTCTGTTTGGGACAAGAGCCCGATGTCTTTTCCCCACTTTTGAGGTCTTTAAATGGTCAAATTCTTGATTTCCCGTGGCGGCCCTCCCTGTGGGGACTGTTTGGGTTTTTTTTCCGGACTTTTGTTCCGCGTGACACCCAAGCTTTGGATTGAGTGACCCCCTACCCTATTTTCCCCCCCCATTCGTGGCGCCCCGTAGCAGTGAAAGCGAACTGGTGTGCTTTTTCTTCACAGGATGTCATCCGGATGTTTGGTTGGACGGAAGTGTCTTTTAGGTCCTTTCCTGGCGACTTTCGCCTGAATACTTACGTGGCAGGTTTGCGCTCTTTGTTCTCTTTTTAAGGTGACGTGATAACTTGTGTATCATCTTTTATCCCGCGTTGTATCTCTCCCCCCCCCTCATGTGGATCTCAGTGTCAGAGAATCCTGGTGTGTCATTGTGCCCGGTCTTTCTACTTTTTCCTTTAGTCGGAGATTTCCCTCCTTACGGTTGTACCGCTTGACCTCAACCTCTTCCCCTCTGTCCGCGCACCGAGTGGGTGTGCACCGAGCTCTTTTCGGGTTTCAGTAGAGTCAGTTTTGTATTCCTGCGGGACCTCTGACCCCGCGCTTAAATCCTACGCTTCGTTGGTTCCTGCCTTGGCTCTGCAAAAGCAGACCCCTTCTCTGATCCTTTCTCCCCTACGACCCCCCCCCACCATCCTACCCATCTGTTTCTTTGGCTCTATGTCACCCTATTTATTTTAAGAGAAGTCAAGTCCAGTTCAACAGAAGCTTCTTTGACCCTGTCCCGATCTGGACGTGGCCGTTCCTGTGAGATGGCCAAGGTTTACTCTTCCCTTCCTCTTCGAACCCCTAGTTCGTGAGAGAGTGCCTTCCCCGCTTGCACTACCTTTGCCGAAGACCCCTTTTTTCCCCTTCTAATTTCAGTTATCCAACCGCCCCTCCCCTTCAATTCTTCCTGCCGAAGCGCTTTACTTAATGACCTTCTTTTTTGACTCTTCGGCTAGAGGAGCTTTCCTTCGCGGTCCTATCTTGTCATAGTAAGTGGATTCTTTGTTCTTTTCCAAACCCTCCCGGGTTTCCCCTTCTCTAGGCGGAACCTTCCCCGGTGTTCTCTTGGGTCATGGTCGGCTTTAGGAAATGGAGTTTCGCTTTTCCTAAGGCGTTAACCGATTTTTCGTATCGGTAAGCAGCTCTTCCGTATGTGTCGGTCAAGCTTGCTCGCCCCCTTTTCATTTTTAACCTTATCGATGTGCTTTCTTCTGGCTTTATCCCCTCTTTTCTTGATATTTTTTTCCTCTACTCCCCTCCAATTTAAAAATCGTGCGGGTCATCGCCGTGGGTAAGGATTCCGCGTTCCCCCCCATGCACTTTCTGATGACCAATGCCCAATCGTATTGGTCTCCAGAACAGAGTTTGGGCCTTGGGTCCGCATCTTCAGATACCTCCGTTGAACCCTCCACCTTTGACCACCCCCCAATGGATCCCCCCCCCCATCGTGGCAGTGTTTTCCGGCTGCTCAGTCCCTAGTCCCGGGAGCACGTGCACTTTGAAAGTACATATACTCTCCCCTTATTGATTTCTCCTATTCAGCTTCAGGATGGGTCTTGACCTCCGGGGTGGTTGACTTCCCTGTAAAGACGGTAGACGGGTCAGAGAATTTTCGCCGAAAAAGTTTAGCGTAAGCTTGACACCCCTATATTTTCCCATATTTTTGTTCTCGGAGATATATGCCTTTTTCCCCAAGAATTTTCGGTCCACACCTCGACACAGGCTACGGATTCAGGAAGACTCAACCCCCTTGTTTTCCTTCAAACCCCCCGACTACTGTTCAGCCGTATATTGTAAAGTTACCCTGTCCCCCCCCCCCGTTGAATTGAATTGTTCCATCACCTCTCAAGATGCAGTCCTTTCGTGCAAACCCCCCGTTCAGATTGTACCCTATTTCCCTTTTTTATGTCCTCCCCTCCTGCCGAGTGACTCATCACGCAATTGCCCACGTGTTTCTTCCTCGCTCCCCTACTTCCTTCATCCAGTGAATGACCCCGACGGGCCCCCTCTATTATCTATGCTCGAACCGTCAGCAGTTCCGCATTGGCCCGTTTTGGTTAAGATGACGCCATCTCCTTCGTGACTTCCGCCAGGACCTGCTAATCTTTGCTTTCCCTTGCCTACTGCAAGCCTACACCTCTACGATCGCTCTCCTCTCTCAACTTTATAAAACCACCATTTGGGATTCCTGCTCCCCCTTTTTAAAATGTTCTCCCATCTGTTGCACCCGACCCCCCCATCACCCCCTCGTGCCGGGGTCAGACCTATCTGGTCAGACGGCTTTCCCTGGTGTAACGCGACTTTCGACACGCTATCTTTAAGTTTATCCTCCTTGTCCCTGCTTCTCTAAAAAGAACAAAATTTCGCCCTTTCCCCCTCCAAAGAAGGCGGCCCCTCACTTTGCATGAAGGTTCCGTTTTATCCATTTCTTCTCCCACGGACCGTCGAACTTCTAATTCGCTACGAGGAAGGCATCTACCCGAGGAGAAGGGTCGTTGGCACCGAGCTCTCGTCCACCTCATCGACTTCCCCCCCCTTTTGATGAGTTTCCAAGCGTTTCCCGATCGGTTCAATAACAATGCTTTTCGGCATTCGTGGCAGGCTAGTAGACCCCTTTGAGGTAACTACCCCTTCCATTTGAGACGACTTGCCCGCACTGGTTCCTCCCCCCCCATACCCTCCCCCCGCTCCTGACATCGCTTATATTTCCTGTCCCTCCCCCTTTTTCAAACCAGACCCCCCGTAGTACCCCTCAGCCCTCTCCACCCTTCTCCCATCCCTCCCTTTCCCCCACCCAACCAGTGTCTCCTCCCTCTGCTAAACATTCGGGTCCTACTTTTTCTTCCCCCAAACTACACTATGAGTGACTCTTGCGGAAAGATGCTGTGAAAACTCCCATTTTAACCCTCGTCTCGCGTTTTCAAACGGAAATGATGCTCACTGTATACGTCATCACGCCTTTTCTCAACCCAACTTGATCCACGCATGATATCTCCCCCCCACCCGCCGAGAGGCCACCACTAGAGGACACCAGATGAGTCCCCCCACCTTCCACTCCCCATCTAAGGTCCCACGAATAAGCATTCCCCTTGTCATCCCAGACCTCTTTTTCCTGGCCCTCGCGTCGAACCGCCATTGCCGATAGCTATCTCCCTCCGGCTTATGATCCTTCAATCAATTAAAGCCGCGTGCCCAATGAACTGCCCAATACACATACAAACCCTTCTGGCGACAGTCTTCGTAAAGTATTGCTCTCTTTGACACTACACCTTCCTGAGTGAAGCAGCGTGGAGGATTTAGTCCCCACTAACCCCTGCACATTCTCCTTTTTTTCTTTCCGTCCCCCCCCCCCCCAACCTCCTCCCTGCATACCCTGTCTCAAACCTTCCCTTTTTCCCTTGTTAGCTTGGCGATCCCTTGTGGAAGCAACTCCATCATATTCGTTTTCCCTGGCGGCGTGGATAGGTCACCCCCAGGAGAACCCGGCCATCCCCCTTGCGCATTTCGCTCGGGTTTCCCAAATTCTCCTTGGACGCCTTGGTATGCGGTCGCTTCTTTTCCTTTGGTCCGACACAACGCCAGTCTCGCGATGATGTTTCGCGGCTTCTTACACGCCCCCTCATGTCCCCATCGAAGTGCTCCTTTCCCGAAAAGTGACAGTCCAAACCAGTGCTCTTCGCCCCCAGCTTCCCTTATAGTCGTGGCCATCTTTCATCTCCCTGCGGCCTTGAGCTGGTCCTTCTTAAAAATTTCGCATTTTGTGTACTCTTCTAACTTCCTTTTAACCCACATCGTTCTTTCTCGCTCCTCCCCCAGATTCCCAACCCCCTCCCCCCCCACAGCTGGGTTGACTTTGCCGCCAATTCATTGCTTTCCCCGGGGGGGTTTTTTCCACGCTTCCCGGTTAATGCGGCTAGAAGGGGAGTGAGGGTTGTGACGGCGAAGGCTCTTAAAATACATTCGAGAACTACCATCCAGGCCCCCCCCCCCCCCCTCCGCCCTCCCCCCCCATCGATCCACTTTTTTCCTCCTTGGGCCACGTGACGTATGTACGTTCCCGGCTGTATAACGAGGTTTGGCCCCCTCCTTTGTCTTGGTATGACTTATCTCGTTTCCCCCCTCCCCCAGTACCAGGAGTAGATGGGGCTTGGCACATCGATAACGATACATTCCCGTCCCTCTCCGAGACCTCCCCCTGGTTTTTCCTTCGTAAGTTCTTTGGGACGCATTTTTTGTTTCTGTTTTTGTGTGTTGTTCACACGTAAGTCAGTCATACTGACCTGACCGAAGTTGGAGCGGAACTGTTGTCCTATCGTTTTTTTCCCTATTGTATTAGTGGTGTCAGGACTCACGGGTCATTGTTCTTTTTTGACCAATGAACCCCTACTTTTAGTTGAAGCCCCAGTAGACAAATGGTAGGCCTGGACTTCCGGCCTAATTCCAAGTAGAGTGTGTCAACCAAGCTCGATTCGTTTTCATTTTTTCCTTGGCACGTGTTCTTTTGACCTCCCTTTTTTTCACGAAAATTCTCTTCATCTTCTTTTCCTTCCCCCCCCTTTGTAATCCGGTGTTGTGTTGACCGATATCCCTTTTTTTTCCAAACCTAAGGGTCCACCTTCCACACACAACTAGCCCTGTTCCAAGTTTTCTTGGGCCCCCTTTCTTTCATTCCCTCCCTCTCCCGGGCTACCGATTCGTTGCCATTACAAGACGTACCAGTGGGTCTTGCTCCCCTTTCTACCATGGTCTCTTCAAAGACCAAATCCTCCCCTTGCCCTGACCTACCATATTGTAACGTACTCGCCCACCACCCCATTCCTTTCTCCTCGAGAGCTCAATCGATTAGGACTTACGGTGGAAACTAAAGGGTCCCATTGCAATGCAACGTCCATCTCCCCTTCGGATCTTTCTTTTTCCCCATCCCTGTATCTGTTCCATGTCTTGAAGGAGCGCTTCCGTTTTACCTGTCTCTTTTTCTGGCCGACGTTGCTTGCAATCGGATATAGCAAGACTTCCCTACCGGCCCCCAAAATAGTAGACAGCTTCCTTTTTCACTTGTCTGGGCCTTCTTTTAGCGATGATGCGTAGGCCTTGAATGGCCTTCAATGTAGAGAATTATTTTTTTTTCTGTTTCCCATCTGAACTGTGAGCCACTGAGATCATACCGCATTCCTCCTTTGTATTTTCCACTAGGCCCATTATTTGCTTAAACGCAACGACTTGGTGGGGGCATGTTTTTTCCCAATCTTTTCTCTTTGCTTTTCAATGCGTGCCTTTAAACTCTAGTTCCCATCGCTTTCCCTTTACCCAATCGGCACCCCTGACGCACCCTCTATTCATTTTGTGACCCCAACTGCATTAGATTGACTCCCCCTTCTGTTTGATCCCCCCTGTGTTGCGTCTTTACTTTCCTACTGGTCAGAATTCTGCCTTTTTCCCTTTCACTAGAGACCCATTGGGAAGGTTCTGCGGTGAGTCCAACGCACCTTCTTTTTCCTCCCTTTCCCCGGCTTTTGCCTCCCAGAATTGCCCCGTCTTTTGTCGATGTCTGTTTGCATTCAACCTATGTGGTTCTAAGCCCCCTCAGGGCGTTGTGGGGAAACGCAGATGCTTCTTTACCTCTGTCCCCGGTCATTTCCTTTCCATGGACCCCCCCCCTTCCCTCCAGTCTCCATAGTGTAATAGAGAGCCTACCCTGCAAATTAAGATCCCCGTCCCCATGTTTCTTTCGGGACTCGGACCCCCTCTCTCTCGCGCGCGTGTATGTGGCCGACGCAATTGAGGAATTCTTTTTCCGTGTTTGGCCCTTGGTTTTTAAGTGTCATTTTTCTCGTTCTTGATTGCCTAGCCCCTCACCGTTCCATGTGCTAGGACCCCCCTTTTCCCTTTATTTTCTGTTAGGGGCATCACCCGCGGGCGTCTTTTCCCAATTCCAGGCCGGATGGGAGTTTCTTGGTGCGTTTGACGATGTTGACCCTTTCATTTCTTGAATCAGACCTCCTCTCCCGGCGTCCAGCGGGGGTCCCGCCCGTGCGTTCATTTTCTTTTGCGACCAGCTTTCCACAAGGTTTATCCCTGCTTGCTACGTCCGGCATTCTATTTTTCATGGCCGTTTTGTGAACGCCCCACCAGCTTCCACACCCCTTTCAGAGTTCCCACTTTCTTTTAGGCATTCTTTCCCCTTCTTCCGGCCTCGTTGTCTCCATCTCTCCTTTTTGTTGACTAGTCACTGCTGATGTTATCCTTAAGAAAGCAATATTGTTGTTGGAACCCCTGCCTGCGGGTGTGCGTCGCTTTTCTACCCGCTCTTTCTTGCGAGCAATTCCATGTTTTTGCGAACCTATGCATCCGCCGGGATACTGGCATGCCCAGCCCAAAGCCCCTGGGCTTCTTTTTCTACCCCTCTCTTTTAACCCTTCCTTAGACTACTCATCTGTTGCTTTGGATCCTTCCCCCCTCCTCGTTCTTGAATTTACCCCTTCTGTTTTTAAGTCCTCTTCCTTTTCAAACCTTCAAGGTGGTTTTGAGTCCCGTCTTTCTTTCATTGGGCTAGGAGATCTCCATTTTCCGGTTGAGAACCTCTGTTTTCTCTACCTGAGAGACTTAGCTTCCCCTTCGACCTCCCCTCATTGCCCCCGTCTTTTTCTTTTTACATTTCCCCCTCCTGTAGGCAACTTTGCGTTTACCCGCAGTGAGTCTGTTGATCCGTTAAGACCAAGCTTCTTATGTATCTTTCCGCAGAATGTCCCTACCGCGTGGTCTATCTGCATATCTCCCCGTCTCCTCTCTACAAACGTTTTCTTCACACGATATATGCCTATGTGATTTTCTGGTGACCACAGGATCGGAACTTTCTCCTTTTCTTTCCTTGAAGTGATCCTCCCCCCTCTTTTCGTGATGACTCAGCGATTTTTTGAAGGCTCTTCCAGCCTTCCTCTCCCCGGACGTCATGCCTTACGTGTACGGATTAAGTTCACGCCTCTCCTGATGATTTTTTGATACTGCCCGTCTAACATCGCTGAACCTTGTTCTTTCTTCTCTATTGGCACTTTTTTCCCAAGTCGTTGTTTAAACGGGGAAGGGATGCCCCCCATTCTTCTTTTCAGCGACCTTCGATTGTCTTTTATACATGAGAATATTCCTATTTCCTCCCGTGACGTCCCCTCAAGGCCTCCGTCACTCGTATCCAGTGTTCAGGTTGCTGATCTTGTTTTTTTCCGGGCTTTCCCCATTCACAGTAAAATAATACGCTCCTCCTCTTTTCTCCCCCTGAGCTTTTCATAGGGGGGATCCTTTTGTTTCGTTTTTTGGCTTGCCTGCATAGGTAGGTGGGGTTTTTTTTCCCCTTTGAATTTTGCCCCCCCCCCCTCTCTTTATCGGACCACACGATCTCTTCTTTTCTTCCGTTTTTTTTGTTGTCGGTCGAGTTTTTTCCCGTTTGTCTTACGCCTAATAGGTTTTTTTCTTTAACTATGTGAAAAGTATACCTCCCGATCCGTCCTCCTCTCCCCCCCCTTTCACCCCCCACCCCCATCCTTCCAAAGTACATGGTTTTAACGGATCGTGCGTACTTGTTCCCCTTCTTTTTGTTCTTTCAAGACCGGGTTCACTGGAACCTTAAAGATTCTTTACTTCCCAACACCAATGATGTCGTTGAATTGAGGGGACTTCCCCCTGCAAGTTGTTGCCTCCTGATCTCTTATACCGGCAATGCCAACTCTGGGCTTTCTCTCTCCATAGTTCCTGAATGGGCCCTCAGCTAGTTCTGAGACGTGCCAAGATGACCGGTCCCTCTCACTGTTAAGACTATGTTAGATTGCCCCGTTTCTGCCGATCTCATGATGATCTCTGGTTTCTTAGGGCCCCGAAGCGATCCAACGGCGACCTGCGCCGTGGCCCCCCCGCGGCCCCCCCTCTCACCTTCCCTTTAGTTCCCCCGCACTCAAAAAAACCATTCGTTTTTCACTCCCGGCTGTCTCTCAAAGGATCCATTGTCGTCTACTGTCGGAACACATGACCATCCCCCCCTCCTTCCGAAGGGTCACTTTGACGAGGTTTTCGACCTTTCTTTCGACCCACGTTGACCTCCCCCGATTCTCCCTACCCCTGTCATCAAGGGTGGTACCCAGACCCCTCTTAGGACCCTGACTTTCCCCCCCTGGATCGGTGTCGAATGATCGAAGGGCCCTCATTCTCCCCTTTAATTACCTTTCGGTGAATTGAGGCAGTCCTGCACCTACTTAGTGAAGGCCTTTTTTTCTACTTCCCTACTTCTTCTGTAAGCTTTGGCCTCCTGCCACATCGCGAATGTCGCCCCCCCCCTCTTTCTCGTGGAGTTCCCTTTCGGCATCGGGCATTCTTTCTAAACCTTTCGCTTACTTTTGGCAGGATAGTCTCAACAGATGATGAACTTGCATATAACTTCTCCTTCCTTTGAGGGGATTACTCTGACATTCCTCATGTTTTATCGAATTCCCCCTCATACTCCCAAGAATCCTGCGTAAGCTCTTTTCTTTTGTAACTAGTTCGTACAACCAACCTGTTCTCTCCCACGCCCTTCCTTGGACACTCTCTCATTGGCCCCACAATCGGCATGTTTTCTTTTTTTTCTACATCACCTCCCTTTTTTTTAAGCACGCGAACCAACCTCCATCCAGATGCGAACCTTTTTCGACGGACTTTATGTCTTTCTTTTGATAGTGACCCTTCCCACATGCACTAGCTGATTCTTCGGCTTGTTCTTAAATAGTGCCTTGAACCTTAGCACGCGTTGAACCAAGATGTCTATTCCCCAATGCTGATCGACGCCTGGCCCGATATTCAAACCCTTCCTCAGGTCTTGCTTCGAGTCAACGCCCACCTGCGCTTCCACCCGGCAATTATACCCAATTCCTCATTAAAGGCTCCATCTTTCCCTCCTCCAGCCCGCGCTTAGATCGGTTCCCCTCTTTTTTTTTATCTATCAATTCGGTCGCACTATGCTGGCAATAAAATCGCGCCTTCCCCCAAAAACTGCGTCGGCCCCCCCTACAACCCCTCTGAGCCTTTTCTCTTTCAAGTATTGCTTCCACAATCCAATAGGCGCGACGTAAGCCTCCTCCTTTTTTATCTTTTTATGAACTAACTCAGTGTCTTGATAGTGCGGTCCCATTTATGCGAACCCGTCGCGATTACAGGATACCTGCTTTCCTTTTATTCTGAACCTTCTTCAGGTACTTTGCACTCCTGATAGTCTGTTTCCGGCCTCGGCTCACTTGAGCCCGGTCCCAAGGTATTGAAAGCCCTCCCTCCTCGCGCCTATACATCCTTCTTTGACTCTTCCCCCCTTGGGAATTAGGACCCTGAGAGTCGGAGTTTATCCCCTCGATAACTGAACCCCTGCTTTTTTGTTTGGATGGCCCCCGGAAGGCTGGACCCTCAGCAGGACCCTTCCAGCCTGTCCGTCCAAAGATCCAACTGGCTCTTCTGTCCTGAAGTGCCCTCTTTTCTCCTTTTTAAAGGTGTATGTCTCGCACGCTTCATTGCCCCCCTGGGGGTCTTTTCCAGTAGTCACCCTGACTTTTAACTATTCGATTTTGACATAGCTTGCACCTCTTTAATAAGGTGTCTCTTTCCTAACACAAGTCCCCCCAAATTTTTTTGTGTACCTCGTTACTCCCTTGACCCCCATTGGATGGCAATGAACCCTGCGTCCGGTATGTGATTATGTGGTTTTCGTGACATTCTTTCCCCAACACAACGAGGATTGCTTTATCATCGATAAGGCCACCCTCTTGCCCTTCGATCCCTAGCTACCAACAATCAGCCGCGCCACTCGTCTGAAGTCAGGCTCCGTTTCCTGAGAGTTCTGCCCCGAGTTTTGCAATTGCTCTCAGCGAAACATGTACAACCCCCCCCCTTCGGCCCCTCCCTTGAAGACAAGTATCTTCCCCCATCCACAATTTCCTTCCCTCGAAATGTAATACGCGCACCTCTTCGCCTCTTCCCTTCAACAGGGGATATTTTCCCTCACACTGACAGGCGCGATGCCGCGTCATGGCTTTCTGAGTTGTTAGTTCAAAGTCCTCCTCCTTGTCTCTTACTTACGTTTCTGCTTACTCCTGTGTCTTAGGTCCCCCCTTTCTTGTCTTGGGTCAGTTTCCATTTTTTTTATGGTCAGTCTTGGCCTCACTGACCTATAAAGTGTTTGAAGTCCAGAACAATCCCCTTCCCTTTCGGCTTGGCTTTGGATTTTTTACGGTTTTAATCGCGATTGAGATTTTCCCCCTGTTCTTGGAAAAGTCCTTTTTCTTTTTCCTTGGACCATTAAGGCCATTTTTATTCTATTTATTTTAATACTCATAATTGTTTGTTGAGAGACTAGACTCCCCCCTAGGGAAACAATCCCACCCCAAGGCCGCAAGGGTCACCCGCTTCTCTCGTTTCCTCCCTCTCCCGCTGATTCCTGCCAGAACCGGTTCAGCAAAGAACCCTTTCGACCCCCTTGCTTTACACTATTAGGTTTTCTTTTCATGCCCAAGACAACCAGCTTTCCTCACCCTTACCTCCCCCCCCTCATTCAAAGGATATTGTGGTCCTTCGACCACCTTAGGTCCCGCTCAGGTTAGGCCTTCCTGTGTTTTACCCCAATAACAAGACACCCACCCAATGCGTCAATCTCCTTACCTTTCGGTTCGCCCTGAGCCCCCATTGTCTTTTCTCCCCAGGGTGCGGTTTTCGGAAAGATTGTTCCAGTGACTTCCTTTTTTTCCTTTTTTTGGAACTGGGTACCAGGTCCGAGCAAGTACCGTCCCTCCTTTACCACCTTCCTCGACAGCGGCTTTCATCGACGATGTGTTCTTTTCCCTGGTGCATTCTTTTCTTCTTGCGGTGGCTTCATTCATCTCACTTATCTTTTTTGCTTACTTATACCTTCCACAAATTGAATCACGCCATTACCTCCCCAGGTATTTTCACCCAAAAATGATTTTCACCTCCTTTGTCCCCTGCAGTTACAACATTTTTTTTGCTCTCCCATGTTTAGGGTACGCTGAAGAGGCCCCCCCTTTGAGAGTTCTCCTAATCCTGCTAGTTTCACACATGCTAGGCCGACTTCCACGCTCGGGACCGTTGCTTGCGCTCCAAATTGTCCTATCAATAGACACCTGCGTTTCCGGTCAAACTCCAGTTGTCTTTTAGTTCCCTGCTCCCTGTTCATGGTTAGGCAGTTAAATCTCTCCCACACGGGTCAGGACGGTTGCGTTACCCCTCCCCACTTTTTGTTCTCTCCATGACCCTTTTCCTTTGCCCGACACTGTTGAATTAACGTGCTGCCTTTCTAAGGAGTTTTCCCTTTTTTTCTCATCCTTTGGTTCTCCATCCCGCTTAACAATCCGCCCTTTGGCGAAACTTTTCCCTCCCGAATTTTTTCCATCAATGTGTTGACGGCGCGCTTTGTTCGCTTCTGTTTGGACCTCCGAGTCCTTACATTGCAAGGGTCTTGTGCCGCTCTCGGTTTTCTTAACTCGCGCCTTCTGTATGTGCCTACTCACCTTTTTCTTCTGACCTTGCGCATTTGGCTTTCTTTTTTTTTTTGTTTTCTTGCTTTGGATGTTAGTTGAAGGAGTGCTGTTTCTTCCATAAAATTTCCGTTTCTTTTTTATCTTTCTCCGGCGGTTTGCCCCTCTAATTGCAGCGAGTGTCCTTTGATGACACCCTCCTTAAGTGCCTCTTGTTCGTTGAGAATAGTGTTTCTCTTTTTTTTCAGCCAAGTGTGGATGAATACTCTCCGGAAGGCAGAGAGATGGGTTTCTCCGAGGGACTGCTGACTCTGACCTTCTCCCCCCCGGATTGATCACCGCTGATTAATCCTGCTTTTTTTTGTCCATAAGCAGTGGCAGTTGCCTCTCTCCTCCTATGGTGCCTTTTCACGAGTATTTATTCTGAGAGAAGCTTTTTCCCCCTCTCATGGTTGGTGTCCCGCTAGCTTCCATTATGTGATGGCCCGACATTGCACAGTGTGTTTTCCCATTCGATCCGCTTTGTGCTTCTTCGAGGTTCTCTCCCACAAGTTGCTTTTTTTCTCCTGAACGCACTTTAGCGGGAAAGAGTCCTCCCCTCCTCTTTGCTTTGGAGTATGTATTTCCCAGGGCAGCCAGCCCCTTCTCTATGCCGCCCTCGACCTTCGCTGCCCAATCTGTCCCCTTGGCTCTCCTCGGCCGCTCCTCGATTTGAAGACGGGCGTCCGCTTCTCCGGCGCCCCCCTTTTTCCCCATCCAGAAGTGGTTCGTCAGTGAGTCCCTTGTGAAGAGGCCCCGCTCTCGATTCCCCGTCGAACATTGCTTGCCCCCGGTTGTTTTTTTTTTTTTTTTTTATTTTCTTTTTTTTTGAGATGTAAAAATTATAGTACTTATTCCTTGCGAAGCACCTCATTGCCTAGTCCTCTTGATCTCCCGCCCCCCCATCAGCATTTAGAAAAGACCCGTCTTGTAACTTTTTCTGCCACCGTCTTCTTTTTATGTTAGTAATGACCCCCCTTTTAAACTCTCCCTGCAGATCAGGTTCCCCCTTCTGAAGTCTTTCGACATTCATATTTCCAGCTTATTTCACTGAGCCCCAGCCCTTACCACTCTTTGCTATTCGCCTTTTTCTTTTCTGGTCCCCCCCTTCGAGGACATGTCTTATCTTTTCAGTTTTTTTTTGCTATTCACACTCATGGTTTTTGTATTTGTCCGCACGAGATATGTAAGGCTCTCCAGCTTAGTAGGCAGTGCCCCTTCGCCTTTCTTATTTCAGGCCCACGATGGAATATGGATCGCTCAGACCCCCCGCCATTAGCCCGTCTCTTCACGGCCGAGCAGTGTTTTCTCTCCTCGTGCCCTTTTCACTGTTGTTTTCTCTTTTCCCACTTCCCCCTTTTTTGGGATCGATCACCAGAGTTTTTGGACCCCGGTACGATCTTTTTCTTACATATTCTGCCCCCTTTGAAGTTTGTACCTCCCGGGAATCCTTCAATATTCGTTCAGTGGTGTTTTTTCACCTTTCTCTCCAGGGAGCCCCCCCATTTCAATGCCCCCCTTACTTCCCCATCAGTTACCGAATCGATTTTATACTCTGAGATCATTTGAAGGTCGTCTGGTTCTTTGACCTTTTTTGTGAAGCCTCTTCTTCAATATTCCAGTTCCCTTTCTTTTGCCCCCCGCCTTCTCTCTAAGCCCCCGCCCATTTTTCCTCCCTTTGTGTTGTGGAGAGATGTTCTTTTGTAGTAAGGTCTTTAGTCACTCGGAGTGCTCCCCTTCTTTTATGAAAAGGAGTCCACCTCTTTTTCCTTGTTCCAAACCCCCTGTCAGTCCAGAAACATCCCTCCCTGCACTTTTCTGACCAGATGATGGGGTTTTTTCCGTGCATTTCCACTTTGCATCCTGTGCCAAAGAGGACCCTTGGAGACGGCACACCCCCATGCTCCCCAGAGGCGAATCTGGAGTTTACACTTACCGTGGTTCAGTCATAGGTAACGAGGGACCTATTTAGCACAATGACCCTTCCAAAATCTGTGATGTTATCGCCTTTAAAGTTCCGCATCCAGCCATGTCTCATGTTCCCTCCTTCCAGAATTAACAAGGCCCCCAAAGAGGCCCCCTTTCTTTCGATTTCGACCTTCCTTAGGAAGAGAGGGCACGTGAGAATAGCAACCTTAGACCTTCTGACTTAAAGGCGAATGCTGCTTCTTTACCCCTCGGAACCAAACCATCTTCTTTCGGAAACAAAACCCCTTCTCTTTCTTCCCGGGGAGGTCCCAACGATGGTCTTTCAGAAATCCCTGTGCCATATGTTCACCATGGACCCAGCCCCCTCTTCCTTTGTAATTTCCCTCTCATCGTGTTTTTTTCTGCCGGAGTTGTTTTTCAAGGGGAGCCAGTTCCTTTCCCCCTCGAACTTTATTGAAGTCCCCCCCTTTTTCTGCTTCCTCCATAGGTTCCCCTATTTTCGGAATGGTGACAGCAACCTTTCGGTCCCCTCCCCTCACCCCTCGACTTTTCATCCGAACTTGCGGACATCAAGATTTTTCGTCCTTCGGGTTTGTCTAGGTGGACGTCGACTTCTCCTGCTCAGAGGAAGTTCATTAATCTTCTCTCCTTTTTGCACGAGCTCTCCTCTTTCCCCCTTCCCTCTCTCTTCCTTTACCTTCCACAAACTTATGTATGTCCCGACGACTCCCTTCATAGTAGGACTTCCCATCACTCATCGGTCCGTGGCGGATAGATCATTTTCCTGCCTTTCTGCCATGACGTTCAACTTCGCTCTAGCCTCCTAGAAGTTTCTTTGCTCTAGCCAATACCCATCACAGCTCCCTCCCGCTTTGCTCTTACTTCGACTTTTTTTTTCCTCCAGCTTTTCTCAAAGTCCACTTTAGTTCTTAGCAAATATCCCTCCCGCATTCTCTTCATTGGCCCCCCCAATCGTGCATGTCGCCTTTTCTTTCACCCCCTTTTTTCCCTCCTTTGCTCCCCAACAACCGCATGAGCCTCTCGCCGGCTCTGCGGAATGAGCTCGTCCACCGAGAGTCGCGACGTTTACCCCGGCCACCCTCATAAGGCCTCACCAGTACACCCATTGTTGTTGCTCCAACTTGGGGATACACGCCTTCTGCACAGCCGGAGCTGCCCCCCTTCCTTCCCCCCGGAGCCGATTCCTTGGAGCCTTGACTTCCCCAGTCCCCTTCCCCTTCCAGGCAACTCCTTTATCCGGCCTGCAAATCTTCCTACTCAGCCCGCCCTCTTCCCTGAACCGAAGTTCGAGGAGCTCGGCCCTCCTGCTTTTTCATGCTCCAATCCCCGTGAAAAACTTACTTGTTCTCAATCCCCCACACTCATTTCACCCACTTTTACGTCTTCTCTTAGGAACATCCCCCCTCCCTATCTACCTTTAGTTTCAGAGTCTCGCTTTAACGAACTGGCCTTTTTATCTGTCCGTGTTTGCCACATTCGATGCCTCGTATCTTCCCCCTTTCTCACCCCTCTTCATTTTTATGGAACTTTGCCCCCCTGCACGCTTCCTGCATTATAGTCTTCCTTTCCTTTTGCTGTACCCATGCCACTCCCCGGCATGAACTCGCCGCTCATCGGGCAATTTACTTTTTCCCCACACTCCCGGGGTCCTTTTTTTATAGCGACTTGGATTCTTTGCTCCCTGCGCTCCGAGTGTATTTGGCTCTGCGTTGGGGCGGAAGGGCCCACGGCAAGGCCAACCCCAGGCCTCTGGCCTAAACTGCTTCAAAACTAGGGTCATTACCTTCCGTGCCTTCCTCCACTTTTTCGAAACCCTGACGTCCCGGCAGGACTTTGTCTTAATCCTCTCCCTCGCCGGGTGGTCATAGACGTATCGATGTGTTACGTTCTGCCCCAATATGTCCTCTCCCTCCCTCAACCGTCCCACCCCCCCCCCTTTCTGTTAACTGATTTGCTAATTGCCCCCAATATTTGTCACATTTTGGAACCTTTTCCAATCTTTTTTTGTTTATCTCATTGCTCTGACTTCTTCACTCCCCACCCCCCCACTCCTATAATCATAGCACAGGCCACCATCCGCTCATTTCCCTCTCCAACAGTTGATCCGTTTGCCATTTTGACAGGATGAAGCACTCCTCTACGTTTGGCCGCGCTGGACCCCTTGTACTTGATTCTTTCTCCTAAATTCGCAACCCCAGGACAGAGCAAGTCCCTTCTCTCACCTGGCAGCTCCCCGTCTCTTTGTCCTCCCCTGCTTCTTGACCACTACCTATTTTCTGTTGGCTCCGAACCTTTAAGCGATGCCTTGGAGGCCTTGATGTTTTTTGATTCTTTTCCCCCCCCGTCCTCTTCCTGAGCGGTGGAGTTAAGACATGTGTACATATCGTTACCTATTTTCGTTTGTCAGTTTGAATCATAACCTTTAAGTTTTCTTATTGGATTCTTACTGAACCATAAGTCAGTTCCCTCCCAAGAAGTGAACTGTCCTCCGACGGAGGGACATCTTATCCCTTCTCGGGCTTAATGACTTCCGTGATATTTTTTTTTGGCCTTTTCCTTTCGTTGGGATGTGGCTTTACCTGCCCATGTTCTTCTCTCTCCTTTCTCTAATCCCTTGGTTTTTTTTTTTTCTCTCTCCCGAATAAAGGTTGAAAACTCTCCGGTCCCCCTCTTCCTCCAAGTGCCCAGCAAGTCAAGCCCTCCTTCCTACCTCCTTCCCTGGTACTTGTTCTCCATCCGTTTGAAGAATCGTCCCCAGTGCGTTGATGTCACTCTTGCGTTCAAGGAATCCGACCACCTTTTCCCACTGACCATACCATATTGAACCTCTCCTTTCCCAGGTCCTTTTCTCTTTACATTCGTTTCAGTTTAGAACATTTTTCGACCGAACTTTTTACCCACAGCAATGCAGTAAGACCCCCTTACTTTTCCTCGACCCCTGGGCGGTCTTGTCCGAACCCCCTTTTCTGTCTTCCCTTCGTGGAAGCTTGCCTTTGCATCCTACTTGCTTCTGGTCCTGTCCTCTTTCTACGAGAATTTTCGAGATTTCTGCCCTTCCCCCTCTCGCTCCAAACTCTCGTCGACCCCGAGTCCTTCCTATTTCGTAACGATGCTTTTGTTCTCGATGGATGCGTCTGGGTTGGCCTTTTGATGTACATGTCTCCTTCTTGACACATGAGAACTCCACCCCTTTCCTGCCCTCTGACTAAGCTTAGCAAGGATTCTCATGCCCTCCCCTTAGTTCCCCAATTCTCTTCTTCCCTGTAGTACAAAAAGATCTTTGTGTTTCCTTTAGGGTGCTGGCCTGATGATTCCCCCCATTGCGGTTTCCGCTCTTCTCCTGCTAGCACCCCCTTCTCTGTCCACGTTTACCACCGGTTTCCCAATGTCCGTGTTCCACGTCGAAAAATTTCCTAGGCCTCGACTTTACTGACTTCCACCGTTATGTTGCGTATTTTCTTGCGGCCTTGTTTCCCTTTTTTATCCCCCTTGCCGTCACGTCCCGAACGCCACTCGGCCGGAGCTTTTGCCCAAAACCCACGGATCCGAACTTCCCTCTTTTTTGATCCTAATTGCTTCTCCCTCATTCTCTGGTGCCTTCCTGAGGGAATTCCTAATGGTTCCCGTCAAAGCTTCCTTACACTCTTTTACGGCGTCATGGGGAACTATCTTTAACAGCTCCCCGACCGGAAGTTGTATCGGTTTTTACTGGGTGCAGGCCATAGTTCTCCGAATCCCATAACGTAGTTTTGGAGACGTCCACGCTGATATTAAAAAGTGCGTTTTCTTTTTCGTGACCCGAATCCCTCCCTTTGCTCAACTTGCGCCATAATTGTGTCTGGATGGATTCTTTACTTTTGTGCTTTGGATTTTTTTTCTAAGTCTCCGGGTTATGTCCCTCTCCCTTAAGAGGCTTCTGTACGTCAGGGTCCCGATGGCTTATGCCCCTGCAGGGCCGGTATTCGGTCTTTTGTGTTTTTTTTGAGACTTACATGTTGCCGAGTCTCAAATGTGTTTTTTTCTTTCCCCTCTGACGGCGGCCCTTCCTTCGATTGTTTAGCATCCCTATGTACGATTTCGCGTGTTTCCCCCTTCTCCCCCCGCGTGCTCGTATTCATACGACTATAGGATGAAGTATGCCCCCGCAGACTCGATTTTTGCATGGTGATCACGAGATTCTCCCCTGGAGAAGCCTTTTTTTGTCTTTTCGTCTTTGACGCGCTGTGGAAACCTTGATGCGCGCTCCATTTTTTTTCCTATTGGGTGTGGGCCCCTGAGAGGATGGACCTTTTCTGCTTGGGGCTCCCCCCCCCGTGTTCTTTGCTCGCAACGTCTTGGCCTTTGTTCCACCGTTCCGGAGCAGAGTGCATTGGTGTTAGGCCTTTCCTCTCAAGAACACTTCGTACTTAAGGTTTCCCGTCTTCTCCTTTTCCCCTATGTTTTGGCCTCTTTTATCCTTTAAGGCCCCAGCTCAGAAGGTACGCATCTTAGACTACTCTTCATCCGTTCCGAGATTTTCTTAGTCATGCATATCCTCCTAACGTTCTTCGCTTCCCTCATTTGAACCTCTAGAGCAGTAGCGAAGTTCCTTCCGTCCTCAGAACATCTTTCCCCTATTGCACTTCGACATCGAAACGTCCTCTTTTTCCTGTGCACCCCACTTGCGTCCTCAATTTCTTCGTCATCCGTAAGACCAACTCTGGCCCGATGTTTCTGTTCTCAGTACTCAGAGATCTTTCCCTTTTGTTTCTTCCCCCCTTGAGACACACTCCCCCCTTTTTTCCCACGATAGTCGGAACTCCGCCGGGGGCCTTTTTCCTTTTCCCACCGGGACTGGAAATGGCGTTAGACGAAGGCAATTTCCCCTTTTTTTCCCCCCCCTGATTTCCCCGCAACGTCTTCTTTCCTTTTTTTTCCTTTCCAGCGTTGCACGTCCGACAGCCCTTAGTTTCTCCCTTTCCCAGATGTCTGCCTCTTATAGTCCCGACAACCTCTTCAAAACCATTCTTCCCTTTTGCCCCTTTTTTTTGGCGTTAGCCTGCTCTCTTTATCCCCACTAGGTTTGCCAATGAATTCGGCTCGGAGGCGATCCACCTGTGGACCTTGCCTATCTAGCGGCCATATAGCGCCTAATTCCCTTTAA
>Ga0179593_1340515_pt1 | contig 20625 bp, 19 predicted proteins | sample CZODoug2_1_08_16_FD_185931 | JGI IMG/M metagenome (GOLD analysis project Ga0179593, IMG submission 185931) | Vadose zone soil fungal communities from Angelo Coast Range Reserve, California, USA - CZODoug2_1_08_16fungal (PacBio error correction) | ecosystem: Environmental > Terrestrial > Soil >... | reverse complement strand
TGGGCCCTGAAAGGCGCTTTCCCCTTTTTGCATATTAGAGGCCCCCCCTCTCCCCCCCTAGATTGTTCCCCTCGTAATATACTCACCGCTAATTTTTTTCACTGTCCCTGAAGCCCCAAGTCCCCCCCCGCGGGCGCGCAACCCAGCCCCTCCCCCTATAGAATAATTTTTACGTTCCTCTCTTAGTCCGAAGTTAGCCTCCCTGTCTTTTTCTCGGGCATGTTAAATAGTGACCCGACTGTGCCTCCCCCCCCCCGTGACCCCCCCCCGAGGTACATTGTAGAAAGTTTTTCAAGTGCGCGCACACTACTTCCTCCAGCTCTGAAGAGTTGTCCGTCTCCCTATTCCCCCGCCGCCCCCCAGACCTGACCGATTGGCCGAGGCCCTCTGCTCTCCCTCTCTTTCGGCCTCCAATATGCCGCCTCCTGCAACTTTTATTAGTTTTCTGATTTGCCAACGGCGTACCAGGCTACAACGCGCTTTTCTTTTTCAGATTACCGGTTCCGGCACCTCTTTAGGCCTCTTTTCTTTTTTCCGGCTTGTTTCCGTCAAGACTTTTACTTCCCTGACTTCTTTTCCTAAATTTTTTCCGCGGCCTGCTTCCGGGATTTTGTCGCTGACCTTTGGCCTTTGCCCGCCGGTCCCACCGATCTTTTCCCGTTCCAGCAGTCTTCCCCTCGATTTAAGACCCCCCCCCCTATCAGGTGAGGGTCATTTTCTGTGGCTTAAGTACGACTTCTTTACGGGTGTTCCCCCCCATCCCTCTGACTCCTTAAGTTTGGGTGTAGGAGCATCGTCAGGTTGGCTCGGCCCCGACCATGACTCCACGCTCCTCCCTTCTTGCGACGCGATCACTCCGTCAACCCCCCCCCATTCTTTTGCCGACCTTATCAGCACGACATGTCGTTCTTGAACTCCCCTTACCAAACTAGCTCAGCACCCCCCACCTTGAAGGCTCGGCCCCTACTTTCTTTCAGACTTTCTACCCTTTTTCTCATTGCTAGAACTAAGAGAATCTTAACCACCGAAAGGCACCCACCGTTGATTCCTGGCAGGTCTACTAGACATTGAGCTAATCCCCAATCTCTAGAGTTCAACCCACCAGGTTCGGCTCCATCCTCTCCTCTCCACCTGCAGTGTTCCGACGATTCATTACCTGATTTGTATTCCCGATTAGCATGCAGATATAAAGTGCCTAGAACAAGCGATCTAAAATAATCCAAGTCTCCGCTTACGTTGTAGTAGTTCCTGAGAGTAAGCGTTCACTTGTTTCGCAGCCTGTCTGTTCGTAAGTTTTGTCCGAAACCATTGTTTCATGTTGTCCCTTGGAGGCTTGAAAATAACTCGTGACACTCGTGTTTCCTTTTCTGCGTCCGGATTCCCAGCCCCCAAGATTACGATCTGAGGTTTGATAGTCTGGGAACGTTATCACGTCAGACCTTCCCCATAGCTATCCTCAACCCACGTATAATTAGTGAGTTCTGTTTGCCTTTTTACCTTGTTTTCCCCACAATTTACCCCTCGCTCAAGAACCATTCCCTCATGCCCCTAAACGCCTGACTTTGTTGGAGCGGGATCTCTTGTAATTTAGATCCCTTTGTTCCGCCTCTACGATCTCCGGACCGGTAACTTCACCCCCGCACCAACGATAGTCCTGCCTATGAGGAGCCCCTAACCGCCCCCCTAAGTCCCTCCCCCCTTTTAGTCCCGCATCCCGTCACCCTTTTTTTCATTCTCCACACGAAGTTTGACCGAATCACTCAGTTGGTTTCCCCCCTTCGGTTTTTGCACTGATCTATCCGTTGTTTTTCCCTTTGTGCTTTCCTTGGAACCCTAAGACTCCCACGTGAGCTCTATGGCCTGTTTTCTGCCCAGAGACCTTAGCCGGATCGGGGCCCTGCTTTTTCATCCTTGCGTGTCTCCTCTCGCCTCTTTTCCCCGCGATCCAGGAAAATAGTTTTTCCACACGCCGCCCCTTGCTTCGCAATCTATTGTCTATGACCCGGACATCCCCTTGACCCGGCTCGGCTTGTCCACCATTGCTTCGCGCCTAGACTAGATCGGACAGCCATTTGTCTGACAGTTTTTCCTTCTCGTCTTTTCCGAGAGTTCGACTCTGAGTTGTTTATCTGTTCTCTTTCTGAGGATCTGTTCTTTCCCCCCGGGTTCGCGACGACCCGCTTTTGTGCTATGCAGTTATGTTGACGGCTCTCTAGCTGGTCCTGTTTTTCGACCGCCCTTTATGTTTCAGTTCGCTTCGCCCTCTTCCGAAGACGAAGAATTTGAGTCCCTTAGATTCTTTTGACACGTGTACTTTGCTCCCCAAAAAGAGATTTCTAGACGTGCAGTCCCCCGTGGGTAGTTTTTTTCGGTCCCACCCCCCCTTCTGAAAGTATGTCGACCCACTGTCGTCGCGTGTTTCACTCTTTTGTCAAAGTTTCAAGGATTTCCTTTGTTGTCATCCAGCGCGCCTTGATAGATCCGGCGCCTTTCCCCTTGGAAGACTATATCTGTTAACCTCGATCAGTCATCCCCGTTACTTTCCCAGCCCCAGGCTTGACATTCATGAGTGATAAGAAGCCGGGACAATTCCTGAGTTGCGTCTTTTTCCCATGCTCCCCACTCATTTCGTTACTGGTTAGCTGGCGAACGTCAATTTTACGTCGCCCGCCAATATCTCTTCTTTCCCTCTCTATTCTTTTTTTTAGAGATTTTTAAAGTCCCTCCCCCTGTTCGATAGCCATCCCCCCAACCACGTTTACCCCCCGCGGTTCTTAATTTTTTTTTACCACCTCCCAACCTTTTTCTGCCCCCTTCCTCAGTTTTTTGTGAATATAAGACCTGCCCCTGAAGGCTGACCTTTGTTTTTTTTTGCCTTTTCTACATTTATCTTCTCCCTGTCATAGCTGCCCGCTGATACAGCCCTCCATGATGGCCTCACCTTCCCCCCTCATTTTTTCCTTCCTTTCCCGCCAGCCCAATATATTGTGGACGCGCTACCTAGCACCCGACGCCTCTATCTCTGCATCTTGTCGAAGACCTTACGTTTGAATCGCGCTGCACTCTCTCCCTGTCGGCGTGTCTTTCCTCAGGAAAGTAACGCCCTCACTTGATCCATTCTTCCCAGCGCCAGCCTGACTCTCGTCTATCCCTGCCCGGCCAGATGCTCCCCCCAATTCTTCACGCGCGCACCGTCACATGCGCCCGCTTCCTTCGGTTGGTAGTCAGCGAGATGAAGTAATTTTTCCCCCCTATTTCCTTTTTCGCGGCTTTCCTCCCTGACTGTCTCAGTGCCCCGCCTTCTTCCGTCATGGGACTCCACTAAAGCGAATTGCGCCTTCTTTCAACCACTAGGGCATAGATATGACAGACAGTTTCTCATTCGATTCTAACAGGAACCGAGCGATGATTTGCACAGAGGCCACCTGTGACACTTTACTCAGACATTTCATACTTCCTGCAGATCCTTATCTTCGTTTGGGCGCAACTAGTCCGAACATCAAGCCCTAGTTGAATTCCCCTTTGCCTTGTGAGGCCCCCTCAGTGTTCGTGTTGTTCTTTAGAGTGTTTTAGTACCTTGTCTTTTTTCGTTCCTCCTATTACTCGCGATACGATTCACGGAATCGATCTCCACTTTTTTCGACTCCTTCCCACATCTAGTTGGCAGGCACCCCACCCTTTCTTTTTAGAACGGTACCTCTCTTTTCCACTTCTCTTCTGACCGATTTCGGTGCCGTGGGCAGATTGTTTTTCTTCGAGAGGTAAGTGTTCACCACTTAACTTTCTTCTGCATGGCTTTTCTCCTCGGGGTATTTTTTTCGTTCCGCCCCCCCTCCTTCCCCGCAATTCATTAGGCTTCCCTCTGACGTCCAACCACACCTGCTGCGTTTTATTATTTTAAGACGTTTTTGCCATCCTTCCGTCCACCGCGCAAGACAACACCGGTGCAAGTTTTGCTTAAGTCAAGGGTCGCCACGAAATGCTTAATGAATCTTTTAATCCTGCGACCTGTCACCCCTCTCCCCGTAGTGTCTTTTAGCTGGTCTGCGATACGACCCCCTTTTGAGAGCCGCAAGCTCCGCCGACCCCATTCCGTTTACTCTTAGATAGCCGAATAGTGGGTTTGAGAGAGGAAACGGTAACTTTCCCCCTCCATTCGGAGCGCTCACGGGAGAGCAGTTTTATCGACTCTTTCAACCTCCTCCTAATCGCAGACTGTGTCCGCGTCTTCCTCTTGTAATGGTTCCCTAGTCCTCCCGGTCTTTCGCTATTCCAATTCCGCCTTTTGGTTGCTCGCCGAACTTGGTTTCTTTTGATGCCGTGCACACCCCGGGTAGTTCCCTTACAGAAGTTATTTGTATGCGACTCTGATCCTTCTCGCTCCCTCCTTTCGGCGTTTGACGCTGCTTGACCACGTCCCCTACACCTCCCTTCTAGACATTGTTCAAGCATCCCGTCTGCTTTTCCGGTGACCCCCAATGTGACAATCTAACTGGACCTGCAACTCAAGCCCAAATTCTTTCCCCTCCTTCACTCTTTTCTCATGTGTTTTCTTGCCGTCCGATTTAGCGGAGTGTCGTACCCTTAGAAATCTTTTTTCGTTTACGTTCACTCCACCGTGTATCCCCAGTTTTCTTTCGTTAGAGTCCTACCCATTCAGCACTCTTATGAGAGCCTCCCCCAGTATATCAGAAAGAAGTCATCCCACCTCAGCGAATACATCATTCCCCCCACTGAAAGTTGCACCACTTTACCTCATTTGGTTTTTGTCTCTATTTTTTCGTTTGTCAAGTATCAGAGCTGAATGATTAGGTCGAGAGAGTGTCTCCTGAAGTCCTCGTATACCCGCTCCTTTTGACTAGTGAAACGCAGTTCATTTAGGGCCTTTGCATCGTCCCGCACATAATGCATTTCTATCTATTTTCCCCTTGTGTGAACGCGCCCCTTGCTGGCAATTTCCTTTATTGCCACTGCCTCCCAGTCCTAAACATTCCTACGTACGAAAAGTTCTTTCTCCTCCCGCCTACCGAAAGAAAGGCCCTTTTCTCGCGTTCTCTCATTTTTTACGAAATGGTGATAGGTGAGTTTACCCTTTTTGGGCGCTGTGCGCCTATCCCGTATTTTATTTCATCTGCCGATTTTTGATGGTCCCTCATCTTCTTTTCAGAGCCGCGTAGAGCCTTTCACTATTTCCTCCCCCTTTCCACGACCATGCCGAATAGGCTCGGTTTTCGGCCATCATAATTCGCCATGAAACAAGAGACACTAATCTTCTCCGTTGACGACCCACATTAAGCCGCTCACCAGAAAGTTTATTGTCCTCCCAATACGTTCCGTTCGGGGTCTTATGGTAAAAGCTCCCTCCCCTTCTTAAGTCATCTCGGTTACTTTGCATGTGCGCTTCTCCTGCCAGCTGTGCCTATTTCAGCCTCCACCGTTTTAAGAACGTGCCTGAAGCGACCTAATGTCGACGTCCGGATCTCGATAGCAATCAGGCGTGAGAAGCCCACCCCTGGGGTTTTTCAAGGATCGCGGGGGTTTGGTCCCCAGAGGCCTCAACGGTCGGGTTTGTGTGAGAGGCCGCATCAACTATCTTGCCTGGTCCACCTCCCTACTTTTCCCCCTCCATCGTTTTAGTCATGGGCCGTTTACCCCTTCCATCCCCTTGACGATCCCCGAACCAAAACCCAAACCCTTGGCAAAAAGGACGCGTTCTTTTGTCAAAAGAAACCTGCTGTCCCCTTGAGGCTAAAGAAGTCTCCTTAAATTCCCCCTTCATTATCATGTGTGTTATGCAAGGTGAACCCCGTAACAGACTTACTCCCACTTTTCCATTTCTCCAAATAGTATTTCAATCCATTTTTTTTACGACCCATTCAACGATAAACGATTAGCTTTTTCCCCCCCCCCCCTTTAAAGTCCCAAGTACATGGTCTACCCACCGGAATGAGTTGACCCCGTCTGGAGACCTCAACGTCTGAGATTGCGTCTTGTCTCTTCCCCCCCTTTCTTTTTTTTCATCGTCATCAGTACAAAGATTCACCGCTCTGCTAGGCAGTTGGTTTTCCTCCACCTATGCTGAGAAGTTTTCCAGGTCCAGACAGACTCTCCGCGCGCAGAGCCATCCCTTTCCTCTTCAAAGTCAGGCCGAACTGCCCGAGAACCCTTGTCCCTTCAGCAAGAACCGTCATCCAGAAATGACTTAAGCAGATCCTTACTCTCCCCCATCCGTTTTATTAAGGTCCCTAGACCAGAGAGCTCTCCAGCCTGGTTACTCGAAGATGTGCAGTCCCCTGCTCCCCCCCCCTCCAAGCCCTTTTCCGAAGTTTTCCCCTGTTCACTACGTTTTCATAGACTCCTTCCGAGTTTCGTCTCATGTTGATGATCTTTTCCCTCCTTTTCCCCCACCATTGCCCTCTATACCCGGGTAGGTCGCTGGTGAGAGGAGCGCTCATCGGGCCTATTAGTTGCCCCCTTGTTCTGCTTTTCCAGAGCAACCCGCCAACTTGAAAGAAGGTCCTCGGTTTTTTTTCCCGACCTTTCTACGGGTCCGTTCTAAGGTTTTCTGCGTCTTGGTTTGGACTCTGCAACCCTGGCTTGTTCCCTTTCCCATTCAAGTTTTTTAGTTTCTTCCGAGCGCTGCATAGCTTGTCCTTGTACATATACGGCTTTGGCGGATAGGCCCGTGCCCCCTCTTCCTAATCCTTCGTTCGCGTTCGTTCCCCCCGTATCCCCCCCGGGAAGTCTTTTTTAATTTTCTTCATCGCCTTCCAACCCCCCTAAATTTATGATTCCTTTTAGTACTTTCCAGGTCGTAGTGTTTATGTCCTTTCATGTCCGATTCAATTTGCGACTGCCATTAGGACTATGGTCTCCCTTCCACCCAAGTCATATCTCCCCCCTTAGTTTCTCTCGCAGGTTCTGCCATTCCTCCTACAGCTCGAGTTCCAACCCCCGTTCCAATGATCGACCCGAAATTTTTATTTTCTACGTTTACGCTTCGTCCTCGCGGAAAGATCTCTATGACGTTTGGGACTACTTGCTCCTGGTTTTCTCTTGCCTCAGAAGAGTCCCATCCAATCCCACTTTTTGTTTTGTCCCATCATTACTCTCTTTGGAGTTGAGGATGCCCGTGAACTTATTCTCCGAGAATTATCGAGGATAAAGGTTATTTTCGTTTTCACTTCGTTCAACCGACGCCTTTGAACTAGAGATCTGGTTTTTCCTATTCGCCAGCATGCGTCTGTCAAGGGCATTCGATGACGTTCTTGGTGTAAATTGAATGTTTTTTGGAGAACATTGTTTTTGACGTCTATGGGCACCCAAAGGTCAGGAATTGTGTCTAACTTTCGTGCTCATTCCACTTGTTTCCAGGAGGGATCCCACTCCCCCTGATCAGTTCGGTGATAGACGTCCTTTAACCTTCAAATGACCTTTGATATCGACAGCTGGCAAGCATTTTCTTTATGGGTCTGAATGACACGCGATTGAGGCACCCCCCATTATTACATCAAACGACTATTTTAGTTTTGATGCGAGTTTAACGATCATTGTGTACTCTTACCAGCGGTGCTTTTCCCCTTCCCCCTTCTTTAGACCGTATCCCAGAGCGCCTGTTGCCTTATTAGTCCCATTTTTTTTTTTTTCCCTACGTTCGTTCTCTCCGCCAAGTACCTCCTTGTCCACGCTAAGAGGCGCTCCCTTTGACCCCTCGAACACTTTGGGGTTGCCCCCCGTCAATGGTCAAACCCTCGGCATTCTTATACGTTGGTTTCTCTGAGGTTGGCTATCTTTTCGACTCAATGAATCCCCGAGTGTCCTGTCAGCTTCCGTACGCGATGCCTCTTCTAAACCTGACTGTATGGGTGCCCGCCTTCCCTCCTGCTGTTTGGCTTACTCTTCGCCAGTTATCTCCCGAATTCCATAGGCAAATTAGTTGTCCCCGCCATTTGAGGCGATTTTTTATTGTCTTCGCACATCCTCACAAGTGTGCAACATTGATCAGCCATTGCACCGTGGGATGCGCGCTCCTCAGCCGGACATCTTTTCTCGCGTAAGGCTCTTCCCTTCTCTAGTTTTCTGCGCCGATTAGCCTAGGGCGTCTTCGTTCCAACTGTTTCTTAGGACAGTCGCCGAATTCCCAAGTGAAGCCTGACATCTGGGTTGATGTCGAGTTTCGGTATGGCTTTTCGAGTAGCCTCCCTCGATTATTCGTGTGCCTCTTACCACGCCTCGGCGTGCTGAGCCTCTTTCCCTTTTAACCAATAGCCCGTCATGTACGTCCTCGTCCCGAACCCCTTTTAGGTCTTTCTCGTCCCCCCCTCTGCCCGTTTGTCAAATGCGGACCCTTACCCCTTCCGTTTAACGGCTTGTAAGGCCTTTACCGCAACTTCCCCGTATTGACGGGAGTTGCGTTTGGAGTGGCTTCACTCTTCTGTTTGATCGCGTCACTTCACGCCCAACGTCCCATTTAAGCAGTCGGCCCGCCCTTCCAGTCCCCTAAGGCGTTATCATCTGTTGCACCTTGAGTTTTTCTTTTTCAGGACTTTCTTTAATGTTCCTGGTTGTATTTCATCCGGTAGCACCCCGCCCTCTTTTTCATGGCCAAGTTCCCCCATTCTATTTATCCTTTTTTTGCGTTTTCGATCGGGCCCCAGTCCCATCCATACCGGTTTCCCGCTTCTCACGCCACCCTTTTTCTTGGTCCACAAAAAGACAACCCTCCTGACTTTTTCCCCGGATGCCACGAGATTTTGCCTCGTCCGTGCCCCCTCCCTCAGGATCTTTTTGTTTCAGTTCGAGAACAACTGGCACCGCGTAGCCATTCTCTCTCTCCCAGTATCCCCTGAACGGGCCACTCCCCCAAATGATCGGATCTGGTGCCTATTTTTCTGTAAAAGTTAGGAAGGTCACTCAAATGGGCTCCCCCATATTTCCAGACCCGTCGCGTCCACCGACAAGGTAGTCCTTTTCTATCTCATTTTGCACCCCTCTGCTCTATCTTCTTGTCCTCGGTAGCCATGCTTCGACGGAGTGGTCTCGGGAACGTTCCCTGGTCAGGAGTACCTCTTTCTCTTCACCGCCCTAAGACTACTCACCTTTTTCTTATGTTCATCCTTCATCTTCGCCTCGTTTCACACATTTGCACTTCCGATCCCCCCCCCTCGATTAACTCCTATTACGCGCCTGCTCAATTACGAAAATTCCTATTCCGAGGAATTTTTGTCCTTTTGGCCGATTTTTTTTCCACGTTGACCCCTCCCGTTCCCATTGTTGCTTCCCCCCCACAAACAGTCCATGTGCCGCAATTTTCTCTTTTCCACGGGCTTCAATTGAATTTTCTTATTTTAGAGATCATCCCCCCCCTAAGTGCCCTTTTTTGACCCGAGAGTAGCGTTCCTTGGAAATCAAAGATGCCTACTTTTTTTTTTTCGTTCCTTCTGAACTTTGCGAACCCCAGAGCCAATTCTGCCACCAGGTCAGTTTGCAACAGTTTTGGTTCGCGCCATACGGGATGCGTCCGTCGGTGGGATTCTCGGCTTGGGAGATAGGTTATACCCTCCCGTTACCGTCTTTCTCAAGAGCTATCCAATGCACGTCCTTGATGTGTCTGAAGGTTGACTGCCTATTATTCCTCATTAGAGGACGATATTTCGAACAAAAGTCGTACCCTGCCCCTTTCCCTGTTAGGGATAATTTGTAGGTTTATTCTCCCCGAGGTCCATTCACCCGAAGGATTCTTCCGCATTCGATCTGAGTCTTTAGGCCTTTCCCGTCTTCCACCACCTCAGTCTCCTTATGGTTTTTCCCAGACCCGACGCAAAAACAATCCTCTTTAGCTCCCTAGAGCCGCAAGAGGTTTCTTTAGCCTCCGTCACAAAGCTTCCCCCCAGGGCCTTGATAGAAAAGAGGGCTTTAGGCTTGCCCTCCCTTTTCTTTCCTTCCCTATAAAGAAGAGACTAAAACCCCCCCTCGATGCGGCTTTATTGAAGATTCTTCGGGGATGAGCAATTATCTGCCTCATCATCGTTTCTCACCACTGTAACTTTCATCTATATCCTTTTCATCACTACTCTTTTTTCTTCATGAAGGGACTTTTGTTTCTTTCTTAGCTCTCTTATCCGGCCCCGGTCTCACGATCACGTCTCCCCCCCGCCCCCAGAAATCTATCAGGTTTTTTTTTTCCCTCCATTTCCGATTCTATTTGCTTTCGCTTAGGCCTTTTTGGTCGTCAACCCTTGCTCCGAAACTGGTTGAGGGAGGTTGTAACCCAAAACCTCAAGGAGGCGAGGTAACCCCCCGGTAGATGATCCCAGTTTGTGACGTACTCGATTCAAGAGACTCTTTCTTACAGTATAGGAGTCCGCGTGTGGGTTGATTCAGGAACCGGAACACCGGACTCGACCAGAACCCCCCCCCTCCGGAAAATGTTATGGTTGGGAAAATTTTTTGGACGATGGCTATTTTTTTGCCCGCAATTTCAAACCCATCTCACAGAGAGCATAGGTTAGGAGCCGAACGACTACTCTCTCCCCCAGATCCTTCGCTATCTGTCGGCCCGAACTCGGCCTATCTTCCCCCCCTCCACGTGACTTTCCTTTCCTCGGACGTCAGACAAACCGTAATCGACGTCCTTTCGCCGCGCTTTACTCCACTCCCCTTTTCCCCACCGTAAGACTGGGCACGCAACCCGGACAGGACCACCGATGACCTTTCTTCAGTTTCTTTTCTGGATTGTCTGAAGACCCTACGTCCTCCTTCATGGCGCGCGCCTTCTATTACGGAAGCTAGAAGAGAAGCGAGATATGGACCTCGGTCCATCTCTTCCGTTAGGTTATTTATAGAATCCGCTATACGACAATATTCGTACTAGGCCCCGTCGGTTTTTCAAATGTCCTTTCTTCATTTTGCACTCAAATGGCCCCCCCCCCGTTTTGCCCTGAAAGGATCGCATTTTCCCCCTCACCTTATGACTCCGCAGTCCCTGGCCTATCGGACCTTTGCCTTCCGGCTCGTATTTATAAGGTTCCTAGCCGCTGCTGTGCTAGGGTCATTGGCGAATCTTGAAGCGAGGAAGATACTTTCTGGCGATTCCTATGCATGGATTAGCGCCCTATCCCGTATGAGGTGCCTAGACTAATCTTCGCCCTCCTTGCCTCGTTTACGTCTTATTTTTGTCCCTTCCGCAACTTAAGCATCATTCGAGATTATCCGATTAGCCCTAATGAAACTTCTCAAAACCGTAGCGCCCAGACTGACAGGACAGTTCTAGTGTCGCTCCCCTGTTCAAAAATTATTCGCACTACCATTGTTTGCAGAACGGCTTTTACCGGACCCCCAAAGGCATCACCTATTTCCGATTTACCATTGTGGAAGGTCTAGAGGGGCGCTCCTACATTGGAGCGCTTTTCAGGATGACACCGTCGACGTCACCGTTCACAGAAGGATTTTAATTGGCATGAGTCCGTAAGAAGGGGTGCTGTTAATAAGGCACTCATTATTTTTACTTTGGACCGTTAAAACTCTGTTCATGATACAACGTTGGTTTTGGCTCCTTTAAGTCCTTCACTTTTACCCATGCCCCCCTCTATATTTTTTCCTTCCTAATTTTGGTCGCTAGGGGGTACTGTTCCGATAGTGAGATAGTCTACACCCAACCGGGCCCCTTGAAAGCGTAGCCCCGCTTTCCCAAACGCCAACTTCATTTCCGGTACTGCATCACGCGTCGGGCTGACTCGCCACAGGATTACTCGGAAAGTTTGCCTGAATGCACAGCGTCTGCCCCAATGGACACGAACCCCCCTTCCCCCCCTCTCACCTGGCCGGCTCTACCTACAATCTATAGGGCAGTACTTGCGGACCCCGAGTTTCCCTTCATTTGCCTGGGCGACCCAATAATTTTCTAGTGGATGACCTCAGAAACCTTGTGTCTTTTGTCCTTGCGCTTGCTTTTCGTCCTCTCCATTTCCAATTAGAATGAAATTGTTTTTTTTTTCCTGTAACGGACTCCCCTCCGTTTAAGCTTCGAGGAAAATCCCGAAAATTACTCCACTAGCAAGTTATTTTTTTAGCCCAGCCTTTCATTCCAGAACTTTTGACCATTTCCACTTGAGCAAACCCTCCGTCTTCTTACAATTGAGAGATCACTGTTAGTGTCCCCTCTTACCCTTAAGTACTTTTCCTCCCAGGTAGGCGCGGCCGCAGTGTTTTATAGTGAACAACTGTTTGCATTCCCTTTTCCTAACTGGAGATTTTCGCGACCCGGTGTAACCAACAGTGGGCTTTATAATAGACATTTTTCCTTAGCATCATAGGCTCTATTCCTCGAACGGAACTCCCTAGCTTGAACCAGAAACCGTCCGCCATAGAGCCCGGGAGCTTAGTCAGCCTGGCCCAGTAGAGCGCCTGCCACAGTCTGCTTTCTCGGAGCTGACCCAAAGAGCCCCCATAGTCCCACAAGCAGCATTTACAGCGGCTGCATGCCGGTGGCCCCCCCACTTTTATTAGTCGGCCTTTGGAGGCGGTTTTTCTTTGAAAACTTTTCTTTTTGCTGTTCGACGTCCTATTGATTCCATTATTTTTCATAGAGTACGGAAACTCCTGATGTGGACTTTTTGACCCTATATCCCGAGTTATTTAGGCCGTCCTTTTCTAATTAAGAATAGATTCCCTCCTCCTAACCAGTGTGGGTCAGAAGTTTCTTGACTTTCGCGGGAGTTTCGTTGTACCCAAGGATCGTAAGGGGAGTTCTCCGCCAGTAGGCATTTTCCGCGTTCTCTCACCGCCTCTTATGGCGAGTCTCGCTCACTCAACCACAAGCTTCTCACTTTGTTGCCGGGCCGCCTCCTTCACACGCTACAACCGCAATTTCTTACCAGTCAACTGGGCCCTTGCCCTCCACAGCACGGACGCTGCCGTACAACTGCCTCTTCTTGGCGTAGGTGAATATTTCGATTCGTACCTGATGCAGAAGAAGCGTCCGTCGAAAGAACAGTTCTCTTTACCCCGTGTTTCTGCGCTCTTACAGAATGTTGTTCGCGTACGTTTCCGGCGCTCAGTCCGAGATTACCAGTCCTGCCCCTGTAACACCTCGGCCATAGAGGGTGTCGTCGTTCAGAGTTACGGTCTAGTTCGGGTATTTTTCTAGAGAGTTTCTGTTTCGATACTTTACTGGGATTTTTTGAGACCTTTTTTGCTGCGGATTAACACCCGGCTTTCGGAACAATACCCATTTTATCTGCCTATGAAGGACTATGATTCTCGTCCTCTCCTGGCACTTTCGGCGGGGATATTGCTGAGGAAAGTCCTACCTTACATCCGATCTCCAATGCCCCAATGACAGAATTCTTTCTTTGGGTAACCCTTCAAAGTCGAAGCTCCAAAAACAAGAAAGACCCTCCTAATTTGTTATTGGAGAGATACTGAGTCGAATACGTACTTCTTCAAGAAGTTTGCTGATCTACGTCCACCCTCCCTTGGCATGTCTGTCATTAGAAGCGGCTCAGCTTGACCTCGGTTCTCGTAGTGAAAACTTGGAGTCAATTCTACTTTATTCCTTTTGAAGTATATTTCACTACCTACGAATTAAATTATCAACTACAAAGTATGGGCACAGCCAAATTCAGGTATACAAAGTGGTGATTTATTTTGGGTGCCCATTTTTGTGTTGTCTATGGTTGAACAAGACCGGAATACGCACTTGCATAGGAGGCCTGCCTATTTTCTGATCGTAGAGAGAACATCGCCGCGCAGCTGTCTATAGACCGACTTCTCAGGCTCTTTTTTTTCGCCCGTTTTCTCGATATAAATCGCATGTCTATTCTCTAGGCAAAGTGTAACTATCCCCTTGCCCCTTCCAAAATATTTAGCTCCCATTTTCAGTCAACCAGTCGTTAACTCATTGAAAAAAAAACAATGTTGATACTCGACACCCTACCGGCCCTTTTTCCTTCCGAATGGACCATTTGTCGCCAGTAACGGTTCTGTCCCCTCATTATGAGACTCCAGAGGGCAGGTGTTTTCACAAGTGTTAGTGGTTTCTTTTTAAAGGAGAGTGACAAAGGTTTCTTAGATGAAGGATGCAGCTTCAGGATCTCTTAGGATGGTTACCGCGACAGAAGGTCTAATGAAGTGTCCCCTTTTTCGATTCAGTGATTACCTTTCCAGTCTACCTAGAGGCTTTCACCAAGCGCGATGAGCCAATGCCACTGACCAGATAAAAGACCGCGCAGCTACCAAAAGAGCTAGGATTCCCCCTTTTGAGAAATTGAAATGCCACAGGCGGACCTGCAAGATCCATCCTTATTTCGATTTACTTTCCGGCGGATTTTATCTAGAGGCTCTCTCATCGTACGCTTTGCCGTGTTTGGAAATTCATCAACCTGCCCTCCAAGGAGTCGCTGGTCGGATTAAGACAGAGTAGTGAACCCCGGGACACTAAGGTTGTTTTTTTGGGGAAATCCCTGCTACACGTGTCGGTTTCCCTTGTTTTGATGGACATTCGCCCCGTATCCCTGAATTGTACTTACTTTATTATATACTCCTTTTTTTTTTGAGAGACTGCTTTTCCCCCCGCCACATGGCTCCCATCGAACACACAGGCAGGAGGTGGACGCTGTGTCCCCCCCCCCATCCCCACCTACTTCATTGTCCCTCTTTTGATAACCGGCGGCTGACTTCCCCGAACATGAAGGCTGTTCACTTTTCCCCTACCAGGAAAGCCCCTTTCTTTAAGACATAATGGTCCCCGCCCCCCCTCCACCCTTTCATCGTTAGGCATTTAAGGAACCCTCCCTTACCGGGTCCCCCCGAAAGTTGCATCTCTTGCACCTCGCGACCCAATAACTGCGTGCTGGACTCTGATTTTAGTCCCTTTTATATATTTGACATACACCGCTTGCACTTCGCGGCCTCCACGGGTCGCTTCACTGACTCTTTCCATCGGCACGGTTTTTGCACTATCTTCGCGGGCCCTCCAGACTCGCGAGATCTAACCAGTCGCCATCGATCGCCGGCTGTTTCGTCCTGCGCGACCAAGAGCCACATTCTCCCCCTCCCTCTTATCTAACTGCTCTCCGAGAGCGTTCGCCCCTCCGTTATCTGCATTCCTGGCGCAACTGAGCTTGCTTTACTAGTGTCCTCACTTTCCCGTCCACCTTTGGCTCCTCAAGAGCATGCTCCAAGTTGAGTCACTATGGTAATCGATTACCGATTTTTCGGATGCGGCGCGCCCGGCAACCGTTTTCCTTCTGCGCGCCCTCGTCATAGGCAGGTCTCCTAGGCTGAACTGCAATAGGCCGCTCTTGCATTCTGTTATCTGCGGAGAGGAACAGAGCAACCCTGCAACAAGCCTGTCTTTTTTTTTAACGCCGGTTTTTTGCTGGACACATACGTGATGTCTCGGTTTGGAAGGCTGGGTCTTGCCATTTGATAGGAGGACTACGCCCTTGTTGGAATTAAAGTGGTATTCGCATCTGACTTCATTTTGCTATTTGGAGAGTCTATTACCTATATTTCCGATTAGGAGAAGTTCTAGCCTTTCGACTACGCGAGATTCTTCCCGTTCCCCTCCCCCCCTCTTTTTTATTTGGTGGATTGTCGTGATGTAGCACCAATTCTAGCCGGCTTCACTGTCCCCGAAAAGTCTGCTTTCTTTTTCGAGACCGCGGTATGTTGACGTCCCGTAGATAAATGATATTTCTCGCGTTCGCTCTCTAGGTCCCAACCATCTGTCCTGCAGCACCTTTTTCAGCCACCACGGGTTTGCCAGCTCGTCAACCTTTCTCTCAACCCTTTGTCATTGATCTACCCCAAGGTATCTAGTTCCGGGGACCTCCAATCCTTCCCTAGCCCCCCCTCACAGTTTAGAAACTACATTTCGGCTCCCCGGGACTCTGGGAGGAACTTTCTTCTCTCGAATTTTGCGAATCACTTTCTATCTTCCCCCATAACAATTTTCCCAGTGTCACCTTCTCTTACATTACTAAGTTGTTTTGTTTAGGTTCTGCATTTTTTTAATGTTCTGGGTAGACGACAGTTTCGCATGGTCCCTCGTAAGTGGCGCTTACCCGGGCACATTGCCCCTCCCGCCAGCTATGGTCGTTCTTAGACCTAAGGTAGAGGGAGCGGACATTTTGCTTTCAAGCTATCTCATTGCCCCTGTCTTGGATGAGAGAAATTGTTTTGCCGTTTTTGAACCACGGCTTAGGTAGTGAGGTTTCCGTCTCTTTGACTTCGAGATAACGAAGAAGAATCGGCGGTTCCTTTCGATTTCCAACACTGGACTAGGACTTTTTCCTCCTGAAAAAGAAATGAAAGAACCGACATTACAGTCCTTCCGTTTGGGTTTTAACAATGACCCATAGAGACAAAATGACCCCCAAATTTCTCTTCCCTAAAAGATTGGGTAGTGGAGACGTCGTGAGCCCCACGTACCTTCCCCTACAACTGTGTGGTCATACCCGACTCTTATTATATAAAAAGTCGCCAGAGATTTTCCCCTGCCTCCGGACTCCGGAAACTGAGCCTAAGTCTTATGAAAGTACGACTGACGATACCGACTACTCAAATTTTATGGTCCTCACCCCCCTCAGGTTTACTCGTCTTTTGCTTTCTTCCCCGTTGGTTTCTGGTTTTCCTGTAGATTTCTTTGCAATCCCGTCAAAGAATTAATTTTTGGCTTCCCGGAGATCTATGAAGGCAACTAGAGAGTTCTATTCCCGACTTTAACGTTGCCCAGTCTTTACACCAGATGGGTTGATCTACTGATATCATAGTACATACAGGCCCCACTCGGGATTAGCTGAAAATTTCTGGGACGCCAAGAAATGATTGTATTTTCTAAATGGACTCGAAAAGTATGTTCAAGTATTTGACAAATTCGTTCCTCCTCAAAGGATGATTTCTCACTTAAAGAAGACGGAAAGATTTTGCTTAGCTACATTTTTTATTCTTATCTGCACAGTTAAGTCAGGTGTGAATCGTTCGAACTTAATTATAGAGTTATCTACAATTTATTGGATGCCTACTTTGGGTAATATATGTATCTCTTTTTGAGTTGTCAGGCAGTCTTCGGTGACGTGTGCGCCCTATCACAGCCTCCTCATCATCTCCCCAAAGATGGAAAACAACTCATTGCAAGGTTTTCACGAGTCGCACGTCTTAGTTCATCCTACGAAGGTTTTCATGTAGAGGTCACTCGATCTCATTTGCGCCATTTTCTTAACTCGGCCAACAGGGGGTTGTCATTTTACCATCCAGCATTAGTATTCCATTGGAGTCTTCTTTCCTTCTAAGGCGTACTGTACATTGGCCCTCTTTTGAGACACCCGCCCTTCAGAACCCCCCAGGTCAGCTCCTTTTCCTTTTCCCTAGTCAATCCTGGTGTATAGCCTGACCTTACCTTGAGTTTTGCGTTTTTTGGTTACCGCGTTCAATACTTTTCCAAGGTTTGGTATGCGTAGCCCCTTCTTCTACTGGACGTTACATCCATATTCCCCCCCTAAGTTGTGGTTGATTCTCCTCTGTCTTTGAAAGGATTACGTTGCTCTCTGAATCGACACCAAGGCCCCCGTGACAGCGTTGAGTTAAAAACGCCACCCCCGTCTTTAAGTCACCGGCTTAGGAGACTTCCTCAGCCACTGCCATTCTTATGTGTCGCACCCCCGGTGCGTCGAACTTAACATTTGAACTCCTTTCATTCCCCCCCGATACACATGCCATTCCTACGTCCCCCCAGTCATCTGGAAGTGGCTGATCCTTTTGAGGAAGAAGGTACTTCTTTTAGACTGGGGCTCATACGGGCATAGAGTTCTTTCTTTCTCCGAATACACGAGAGGATTCCTCTTCCTTTTCTCTCTTCCCTAGATTCGTTCTAGAATGGAAAGCGCGATCCTCCTTTCGTGGTAAACTGTTTTCCCCATCTTCCCCTGCTCTATCCGAAATCTGGCCCCCCGCCATGTTCTCCATTCCCTCTCGATGATCAAATCACCTTCTATTTCGCAAGTCATTGTATGCTCTTAAATGATGACACCTCCTTTCCCCCTTGGAAAGACCCCCCGCCAGGTGATCGAGTTGTACGATCCCATGATTACGAAAATAGTAAGACTCTTTTGCTGCGGTAGAACCTTTTTACTGCCCTACGTTTTTTTAAATAGGCCAAGCATGGCATTTCCATTCTTCCTACCATACCGAGCTTTCTCAATTTGCTCTTTAACAACATTATGTTGCCTAGACGTCATGAGAGTTAAGGCTATCTTCAGCTTGAGCACAGGTGTCACCGCCTCTTGTCACGAGGCCCCCCCGAGGCTAGAGCTTTATTTTCTCGTAGTTTCTTTTCATAAGCGACGAGCATTTCCCTGTATTAGCGGATGAGAACTATCCCAAACAAACAGCCGCAAACCACCCTTCTCCCCCCAACCCAATTGTCGACGTTTTTGCCCAATTTGCGTGGTCGGCCCCCAATAATTGTCTGGAGTACGTTTGCGTGTCGACCCAACCCCTTGGTCTTAGACGACCTAGTCGGCTCCACTTGGTTAGTCTGCTCTATGGAACTTCAAATCAGGGCGTTCTCACTTTTTTGCGATGTCATAGTAGAGTTCTCCCGGCGAACCCCGATATTTCTACTTTAACGCTTTACGTCTCTCTTCTACCCCAAATATATCGGTGAGCAGAAGTTCCTGTCTTTATTGCGTCAGGAGCTGTTCATTTCCCCCCGAAGCCTATTGTCAGTTCTTTCGAACTCCGGCTAGGTGCTCCGCCCTTAACCCCCGCCTTTCTTCAGCATGGTATCGCTCCCCTTCACAAAACCGCTTCCTCCTACCTTTAGTAGACGACCAGCGTTTTGCAGCCCTCCTTTCACCGTCTCTCATGCACCAAACCTGCAGACATACGTCACCGCAAAGAGGTATAGACTTGGACCGCCTTAATACTTCCCGCAAGCAGAGAGGAAGGCCCGTCGGTGACCAGTCTGGACGTGCGGTCTCGCGCCTGTTACCCCCTTTTTGATACGTCTGAAGAAAAGTCGTTAATCTCTCTCGAATAATAATCGTGTTTGTTGATGTTTCGCGTACCTACTTTCGTTAGCGGCACAGTGAGTCACTTGATCGATACCCGGTTTTGGACCATAGTAATCGAAGTGTAATCCTTCGATCGGTGTTTTCTTTAGTTTCGGTCGAGGGCCGTATTCGCATGGGGGGTCGATCCCCTGCCCTGATGTCTTAACTGAAATGTTTTTGTTGCGTGAGAAATGTTGATGAGCTCACCACCTTTGACTCTGCAACTTTTTGTCGCAGAATTTTTTTGGACTGCCCCTTCTCCCGCGCTTTTTAAGGAGTGGCGGTTTTACCTTCTACGGCCGGAACCCTACCCTGCCCCGATCTCTCACAACCGCCCTTCCCTGCACCCGCTTGGTTTCCCAGACCGTCAAGCCTCCCACTTCACCAATTACCCTTCACCCCCCGCTTCACATCGTTTTTCTTGTTTATCTGCGTCGTGCAGATCTTCTGCAGTAATCGAAAGCATCTTTTTTACTTGTCTCCCGACGCTCGGACAGAGGTCACCGTCTCACCTGTCATTGACCTTCCTCTGGAGACCTGTCTTCCCCCATTAATTCAACTACTATTCCCCCTCCTCCATTGCAAGACAACGTCCGCGCTCCCCAAGTAGCTCCTTTCAATTATGTTCCCCGACCCACCGTTCAATTCTCCCCCCCCCCCCCCGTTCAATGACTTTTTCCTTTGGCGCCTGGTTGCGCTTTTGTTAATCTTCGACTCCTCAGCCTTATGAGTTCTTTCGTCCCCCGCCCCCCTTATTTATAATTAAGTTTTTCTCCTTCAGCTTCCCCCCATGCCTATGAATCATGTGAAAAAGCTTAGAATTTTGCTTTTGGCATTAGGCACTCCCTTCACTTTTTTAATGCCGATCTAGGCCACTCTGTGAAAGCTGAACCTTGCGGCGCATTATTTTGTCCATGGGACTGAACCTTCTGTGACAATATTCAAGTCTCTGCCAACGTCCATCCAGTACCCCCGTCTGCGAGAATTCATGAACATGATTGTAAGATTTTCGCCAGTAACTTCATAGATCTTTTACCCTTCCCCCCGTTTGAGATTTGTTGATTGGCGCCAATGTCTGTTTCCCTCGACTCCCCCCTCTAAGACTTGATGCTATGATCCTTCCTCATGGACTCGCGAGACATCACGGTTGTAGTGGTGCTAATTCTCCTCTTTTAGAGCCATTTCCATGTGAGCCTTTTTCAACACTCCTCCCCTAAGTGCTCGGTCCCTTTCCCCGAATTTCCAACGTACCAAGAGCTTTGCAATGTATCTGAGCATCCTACACACAAAGCGTATCCCTAGCAATGATCTCTCAAAGGATTGTTGAAGAAAAAGTTACCTCCGCGCTTAACTTGGTAACACTACCTTTTCCACTCTCTTGTGAATGGAGATTGGTCTGGATCTCGAGTGGACATGACATTGCGACTGCCTGTTCGACTTTAGGCCAGTAAACCCCAGGGGGATGTCCTTCCATACATTCCCCATCACGCCGTCCTTCGATCCGAATGCGGGAGGTTGGTTGGGGACCAGCGTCACGCGGTCCGGTGACTTTGGTTGCTGATGGTCGATA
>Ga0179593_1793682_pt1 | contig 20631 bp, 23 predicted proteins | sample CZODoug2_1_08_16_FD_185931 | JGI IMG/M metagenome (GOLD analysis project Ga0179593, IMG submission 185931) | Vadose zone soil fungal communities from Angelo Coast Range Reserve, California, USA - CZODoug2_1_08_16fungal (PacBio error correction) | ecosystem: Environmental > Terrestrial > Soil >... | reverse complement strand
CTTCGTCGGCAGTGGTTCTCTTCCTTTCTTGATCTCTCGGCTCAGTCGGGCGGGTACCACCCTACCGCGGGCATTTCCTTTTTTCCAAACCGCCCGGGTTCGTCAGGTTCGAGTTAGTTGGACCCGCCATCGGTCCCCCGTCGAGGAGGCCGGGTTCCTCTGCCACAAAAACAAAATTCCCCATTTCGGGTGATTTGTTTCGGCGGTGCCCCATGTTTCCCTCACGACATCTGTGTGTTTCCACCCACTTCCTCAACGCAGTCAGCCAGCCCTCCCCCGGACGGCAAGGATTAATCACCTGTTTTTTCCCCGCGGTCACCCGGGATCGTGTTCTTGCCTGGCTGTTCGACCGTTTTTTTTTTTTTTACTCGACGGACTGTGCCCCCGAGCTGTTCGGATTGCGTTTCTTTTTTTCTTTTCGGCTCTTCTGACTGGTGGTGATCCTGGATTTTGCAATGGTCGATCGCTCCCCTTTTTCCTTCCCGGATCCCGAGCAGACCTTTCTCCAACCAGGACGAGAACATTCAGCATGGCGGGGCATGTTTTCGGGCGTTCGGGGGCCGTGACTTTTCTCCCCCCCCCACGGAAGGATCCTCTTTTCCCGCGGGATGTTTTTCCCCTTTCCGGCAGAGTCCGACCAGTCAATTCTTTTTTTTGTTTTTTTTGAAGGACCGGGGTTACCCCACTTGTTCCGTCTTGCGAGATTCTTCATGATTGCCGGCCTTTTTTTTTTGCGGTTGTTTCGGGCCTGGTCTGTCGCACCCCCCTGTACCGCCCCCTCTTCATTTTTTTTTCGCGGAGCAACGGGCGCCCGGCTTCGCCGTGGCTGTTACCCTTTTTCCCCCCCCCTGCCCCTTTGCCAGAGAACGGTGCTGGGCCTCTTGGCCTCTTGTCCTCCCCTTTCGGCCACCACTGGTGTGGCCTTCTGTTTGGGGTCAGTGCCTTTTTTCCCTCAAGTGGCCCGGGAAGACCTATGTGTTTTCTGTCCACCTGTTAGGACGCCGTTTCTGTTTTTGGATGACGAAAGAAAGGTCCCCGAGAGTCCTTTTCTTTTTTCGTCCGCACGGAATCTGCAGTAAAACTCCCTGGGCTCTACGGTATCACCATCTTTTTTTTCTGGCCCGACCTTCCACCTTTTGGTGTCGTGCCGGTGAAGAACAGTTTTTTTCTTTGTCTCAAGTTCCGCCTGGAAGGATCGCCCCCGGACCCAGTCTAGGTCGTTCTCAACGTCCCTTTCCTTCCCTAGGTTGCGCAGTTCCCTTTGTGGCCGACTTTTCGGTTCCCGCCAGAGCACTTCGCCCTTTCATTCCGCGACGTCGACCTTTCCCCCCCCTTTGTCAAACGGGGCCTGCTGCGGTTTCTGGTCAGCATGTGCTACGAATCTTTTCCTCTGGGTTTGGATACGAGCCTCGAACGTACCCTTTTTTTCTGGGCCTATCCCCGCCCTCCTTTGTGGATCAGAACCTGGGTTCTAAACCGCGCCTTCATTTCCCCTTTTTCAGTATGACAATCCTCACAGATCTCCACTCGACACCTTCCACATCCTTTTCGCTGCAGAGGTTTCCCCACTTCGGCGCTCTTTTGACGGTGAGTGAGTGTGATCAGGCCACCTTTTTTCCTTATCGGGTCCCAGGGGATTTTTCTTTTTTCCCCTACCGCCGCAGATACCGAGGGCTTTTTGATCAAGACACGTCGGGGCCCAAAGGCAAGGTTCCTGTGGTTCCTGCCGGGAGTGCACACTGGACTTTTTCTTTTCGAGTATTTTCCCGGGTGACGGCAAACTTTTTTCCCGGCGTTGGTGAGAACCTTTACGCCCGGTAAAAACGGCACAGCGTTCAAGTTAACCCGCTTCTTCTCCTCTGTGTCGACCCCGATACCTCGTCGCGTCCCCTGGTTTCCCTCCCTCCTCCCCCCACCCACGAGGACGGGCATTTCCGTCCGGAAAATCATGACCCCCCTTCGACCGTGTCCCTCGGTAGCGGAACAGTGGCTTTGCTGGGTTGGAACCAACTATCCCGAGAGGTTCTCCGCTTGCCACACAACTTCCCGGTTTCCAAGTGGTTAGTTGAAGACCCCCGACGCTCCCCCCGTAGTGCAATTTCCTCGTTCTTTCAAAGGTAACTTTTTCAGTTTTTCCTTCCTTTCCATCATCCAACCGGCTTTCTGCCCTTTTTCCTTTTTCGGGGAGCTTTTCGGCCCCAAGACCCTTTTCTCCCACACCCGATAGGGTCCCCCCCGTGCCGAACCTGTCCCCTTCAATTCCTTACCCCTCCCTCGTGGCTACTTCCCATCCCTTCCTGGTCCCTGTTTGACGGTGTTGTGCGCCTTTTTTTGGAGGCTGGAGCCTTCCCCGTGGCATGCAACATTTCTTCTTTTTTTTCCCCCCACCAAACAGCGCTCGGCAGGGATCGAAGCACCCTCCCCTTTTTTCAGACGACTTCCCCCGTAGTTCGAGCTCGATCCTTTTCAACGGGGACGTGCACCTTTTTGATTCTCGAGCCGGAGACCTCCCGGGCCCACCCTGAAGTGGGCTTTGTGCTAAATGGTCTTCTCGTTTCGAGACCGCTCCCTCCAAGGGCGAACGAGCCTTCCGTCGCGGCGACACGACCCAGTCGGTCCGGCCCCCCTTTTTTTCACCACGGCTGGCTGTTTCTTTCGTTTTTCCTCCCCCGTCGCTTGCGATCTTCCAGGCGAAACCTTTCCACGGCCGCCCCCTGTTTTCTTTTCCCTTGTTGGAAGGATCGCTTTTTTTCTCGGCGGGGATTGGTCCCCCCCCTTTCCCCTCCCCTTGGGCATGCTAGGACGCTGAACCGGTCACCGCGTGCTTTTTTTTTTGGGGGGGGACGAAGAACGGGTTTTTTTCCGGCGCGAAAACGTCCCTTTTTCCCCCCTTCCTGCCTACGGCAGGTGTACACTCCGTGCCTTCCAACATGGCCTTTTCCCCCGGGCTACCTGCGTGGGAAGCGTGGCAGGTTTCCTCCCCGACACCCCCAAGGCGCCACTGGGATCACACGCCTCCCCAGCCCCTCCTAGTGGGCGAAAAAACGTTTTAAGCTCAAGAGCATCGGCTTTCGACGTTTCGACCGGCGAGACACCCTTTCCTGGAAAACAGCCTTGAAAGGAAATCGGGGCTTGGTTCCCTGGTGCGCCTCAAGGTCGATAGCCACCTTCCCATCGGAGGCCATTCCTTGCCAGAAACCACCCGCCACTTCCCCCCCCCCTGCGGCCTTTCCCTTTTTTTTTTTTCCTTTTTACAGCGGACGAAAGGCGGCCTGGTGCGTCCCTGCCAGAAGGGGGAGTCGTTTTTCTTCCCCGCACCACAGGCGTTTTTCCCATTCTGCCTGGGAAGGGTTATGGCTTGCACGACCCCCTTCCTCCTTCCGGAGAAGCAGCCACGCTGACTCTATTCCTTTGTGCAAGGTAGACGCGGTCCAGTACTTCTTCCTTTTTTTCCCGGGCCCGCGCGCGGCGTACCCCCCCCCCTGTTTCCCCCCCGTCGATAAGGCCGGGTCGGGTCCTGTCCCTTTTAACAGCTCGAATTCTTTTTTTTTTCCCCCCCCCCGGGTCGTAGAACCCACTTCCCCCCCCTCCCCTGACGAACGAAGGGGAAAGGGTCTTTCCGGGTGACCTCTTTTTTCCTCTTTCCCTTCGGCTCGGTCATGTAACGCGCTTGCCGCCTGACTTTCCGGTCGGGAAGGCGGTAGAGTCGATGTCGTCGGCGTTTTCCCTTTGATCACCGCAGCGCCCACGATGCTCCTTTCCTGGCGGGGATTTTCCTCCATTCCCTCTACTGTGGGCCTGCCCCTATGGTACGTGGCCCTCTTTTCCCCTGTTGGTTCACCCCCGCGTGTCTCCCTCAGCGCGGGTGTTTTTCCAGGCACTCGGCCTTTCCATGGCACGGTATGTTCCCCGCCCCGACGTGCCTAGTTTTTCTTTCCCTTTCAGCCCAGGCCTCGCCTTTCCTACGTTGTTCGTGTTGAGAGCCCCCTTTTGTTTACGTTTGTCAACAACAGTTGTCTTGTCGACCTCAGCTCGGTCCTGGAAGGGATGTCCTGAAACGTTCTTTCTTTTTTTTTTAACCGGCCCGGTCGTGCATTTTCTTTCACCGCGAGACATCACCGGGCTTCCCCTTTCTCGTTCGCGTGCCGCCGTCGATCAGACCTGGCTTTTCAACACGACATCGATTGCGTTTTCTGCGGCCATGGGGACAAGCGTGTCAAGAATAGATCAACCCCCTCCTTTGTCTCTTGCCCCGGGCACGGCTTACACCGGCGAGTAGCCTTTGCCGGGCACGTTTTTTCTTTTTTCGACCTGGCCTGACAGACGTGGTTTCTTCCCCATGCGGATCTTTTTCGGCTGGAGAGTGCGCCCCTGTTCTTGACCCGGGACCGGCCTATTTTGACCTCTTCTTTCCATCTGGTCGCGCCAGCTGCTTCCCTTGTGAGCCGTGTGTACTATAACCCCTTTCTTTTTTTTCCCTTTGCCCCACCCGGCGACATAGGGAGCGCATGGGCGGCTTTCTCCCCCTCTTGGGCGGAACCTCCCTGGCTCGGCGATGCAGTTTTTTGTGGGGGCCGCGCGTGGTGGTGGTCTTTTTTTTTCCTGTCCTTCTGGGCAGCCACGGGCACCCCTGGCGCTGGTGCGCCGATGTACATCCCTTTTTCCCTCCCGTGGCTTCTCCGCTTCTCAAGTTCGCACAACCTGTCCGGGGGGCGTGTGTTTTTTTCCCTGGGGCGCCATTGACCTGGACGACTCTTTTTTTGGACACGTCACCGAAGTCTTTCGAGGGCTTCTAAGAGCTTTTCTTTCCCCCCCTTCCCCCCCGGGTTGCGTGATCCACAGTGGAGCCATCTGTCTTCATTGAGACAGCCCTTGCCCTCTCTCCCCTCCCCCTACACTGTCTGTGGAAATGTCCACGGAGACCCCCCTTCTACGGGGAAAAGACTCTTTTTCACTGTATTCGTCGAAGCTTCACGCTTTTTTCTTTTCCCGGGCACTTTCCTAGGGTTAGGGATCGTGGGAGTGGCAATCGTAGTTTCCCCCTCACTCCCCCTATGCTCCACAGGGTGTCTCCCGGTTCCGTTTGCGGGGCCTGGTGCTGTCGTTTTGAAAGCATCCGGCCGCGACTCCGCCAGGGCATTTTTCCTTTTTTTCAGTCCTCAGGTGTGAGTACGAATTTTTCGACTTCCTGCCTTTTGGGTTAGCCGTTCGGAGCGGCGACAGCTCTTTTCCTTTTTCTTATTCCGGATCGGGTCAGCATTCTGTTTCCTTTTTTTCTTTTATTGTCTCGCGGGTGGGCTCTTTTTTCTCGAAACTTCGAACGTGTCGTGTCTCCCCTTCTTTTGTGTCGGAACCCGCGGGCATTGCCGTCCGCCCCAACGCGGCAGATTTTTCCCCCCCCTGCGCACACCGGTCACCTTTTTTTTGCCCGAAGGTGAAGTACCCTTTTTTTTCCATGTACATGTGGCAACGGTGAGTGAGTGTGCTTTTCGTCGGTGGTGACCCTCTCGTCATTGTGCTTTCTGGTGCCCTGACCCCGAGGGAACAAATCGGTTTTTTTTCTTCCCTCCCCACACGTCGGTATACGACCACGCAACGGTGACCTATGACCTTTTTCCCCCCGGCTGGAAGTGCACTCGCAAGTCGTCGGGCTGCATCCTTCCCCCCCCCTTTCCGGCCACGTGTTGGTTCCCCGATCCCAACCCCTTTCTTTTTTGGTGACGTTTCACCAACCCCACTCCCCCGGTGTATCGCTAAATCGGCTTTCTGGCCACTGTTTTCCGCGGACCTCCCCCCACGAGGTTGTTCTCCTCATCGCCGAAATCTGGACCTTCCCAAGAGTCGTGTTCCGTCCTGAAACGGATCGCGGCTGACGGGTGATTTCGCCTTTTTTCTCGGGTATTCCTTTTTTGGTTCCTTTCCCAAACGACTTCGCGGTTCCATGTTATTTCTGCCCACGAACGCTCCACTTCCCGGGGGGCAGGGCCTTCTTCCCGTGTCCCGGTTTCACATGGCCCGTTGTGTGGGGGGACGTGTCTTGCCCTTGAAGCGATTTGTCCCTCAGGTTTTTTATCGGGGCGGCTTGGTTTTTCGGGTTCCCCCTTCCCTGGTCACACTTCAAACCGCTTCCCTGAACCGGCCAGCACTTGTAACTTCCCTACGTTACCGACGTCCTTACAGCCCCGCCTTTCCCTCCAAATAGGTGGAGAGAATCCCCCGCGACGGTTTTTGGAGTGATTTAGTGGAGTTTTTGTCATCTGCCACTGGTGGATGTCGGGAAAGTGCCTTTTTCCTTTCGAGCTCGCCGGATTTTTCTTTCGAGCAACCGCTTTTTCTTATTAATTCTTTTTCTCTGGACTCGAGCCCATCCCCTTTCCGATAAGTCCCCCCTCTGCCGGCAGATGCTGATCCTGTTTCGAGTACGTCCCTTTTTTTTTTTCCCCCCAGGCGCGTACGCCGCTCCTCCTGGGCGTGACGGCTACCAGAAGGGGTTCTTTTTGTCGGGGCAAGTCGAGGCTAACCACCATTCGCCCAACCCGGCTGATGTGTTCCCGCGTGCAGATTGTAGAAAGACAGAAGGTGCGTCCTAGGTGGAGTCTTTTTTTTTTTCCTGAAAAAACTGGCAGACGGCCTGACCGCGAACCACTGCAAAGGTTCCCCCCCTTTTTCCTCCCACCTTGGTGCTTTGACTGGCTACCCTTGCGGTGCGGGCTGGAACACTTTTCTCTTTTTTTTTCCGTGGCTTCGGAAGGATACAGGTTCCCGGTGATACCCCCGTGGCAGGGTGACCCCAATGCCTGTCCCGTCGCGGAAGAAGGCCTAAAGGTTTTTCTCCTTTGCTACGGGTCTCGCGTTTTTCCCCTAGGACGGGTTTCCCCCCCTTCTTCTGCGGGGCGACTCCTTTTTTTTTTTTTTTCCCGACACCGAACAAATTCCCCCTGGCAAACCAACTTGTTTTCCCCCCTTTTGTTGCGCGCCCCAGCTCTAGGAGCCACCTTTTCAACGTCAGGTTCCCTTTTCCCTCATGTCCCCCAGCCACGGCGAAAGGCTGCCGTTCGGGCGCCAGTTTCCCCCCCCTCCACCACCGGAGGATTTTTTGCGAAATGCCAGCAACGGCCCCCCCCCCTCCCCTTTAACGCGAACCCCCCTTCTTTTTGGAGGAACCTGTGCGGAACCCCCCCTCTCCCTTGTTTTGTTGCCGTGTGGGTTGGGGGCTAGGCCAGCCTTTTTGGACCGCGCCCGGACCACCCTTCCTCCCCCTTTTCTCATCGCGGTGTCCCTTCGGCACACACGGCCCCGCGCCTTTTTCACAGTGACGACAAATTGATAGACTCCGTTTTTCCGGTCCAGGCTTTATTGGATTTTGTTAACTCGCTGAATCTGGAGAAGGCTCCCTGCCTGTGTCCCCATCTCAGTAAGGCGGCTTCTGTTTTTCCTCGATCCTCGGATTGCGAGCCCGGCTAACCATAGCCCGCCTTTTTCCCCCCCAGGATGAGATTTTTCTCCCCTCCCCCCTTCCCCGTCCTTCCACATAGCCGCGGTAGGATTGTCCTCCCACCCTGCGCTCGCTTTTTCCCAAGCATCGCTGTAGCATCTATACAATACCGGCAATTACCATTACGTTAAGCCTACACCACAGTTCATTCACGGGAGACGTCTTTTCGGCTTTTTCTTTTTCTTACCTGCAGTGCACGATAGCGTTTTAGCACAGGCTTGTTTTCGACTGGCAGAAGTCATCCCCACAAGCCGCCGTTCCTTTTTTTCGAGGAATGTTTACCAAGACTAAGTCGCAATGTTTCAATAAACGTACCACGAGAGTAAGTGGGTGCTTTCTTCTCACGGTCCGACGTTTTTGGAATCCCCAATTCAACGGTTAGATATGATCTCCCATGGCCTCGCTTTCGACGTACTCCTTCACTCGATTAGATTCAGTGCGACCCCCCCTGATCTTTTCACGGCAGACATTTTCCCCCCTGGCTGCCCGTAGTGTCCTAAGGGGGCATAACATTGACGTTTCGGACGGGGGCCTCGACGACGACACTTCCAAGGAGGGCCTTCCCCCAACCCGAGATATTCATGAAACACGAGACTCCAAAAGCCCCCGGATCCTCGAAGCATTACTGACGCGTATGCGACCGTGACTTCAGGATAATGTTACAACCCTGATTCTTGACACCGTCGCCTCCGAGTGGCTTCAACACACCTTCCCTAATTAACCACCTGCCCATCTTTCAGCATACGAGTTTCCTTCTCATTTGAGCGCTATGTCCCTCCCCCTGCGTGGACTGTCGCGTAGGAAGGTGCTTACTGGGACCCCGCCCGTTGTGGCCGGAGGCACCCAAGTTGAAGGGCGATGTCTTTCCACCCGTGCAGGACACCGAACCCCCTTCCATAATCCAATCCGGACATGTCCTCCTGATCCCTCAGACATAGGACTAGGGGAACTGATTATGTAAAGGTTCTGCGATTGTGAGCCACCTCCCCGTAATGCCCCTACTAGCAATATTAGAGGCCCTTTAAGAAGGGCCTTTGGGAAAATGTATTGTAGATCCAGGACTAGGGTCGTCCTTTCGCCAAACCGCGGCCAATTTTCCTGGGCGGAGGGGTCCAAAAAGTCTTCCCAAACCGCCCACATCCATCGCACCTCAATTGTGAAAACAAAGGTAGGATGGTCGATTCCCGTGCCCCATAATCCTGCCCGCAGGCTTTCAGGGGACATGGCCCCCCCGAGCGAGCGTTTTGGTCCTTTGTGGCCGTGTCAGACCATTTTTTCCCTCTAACTTCTCTTCTTCTTTTGTTGTTGTTTTTCTTATCTCGGAGGAGAACTCTTTTTTGGCTGGCCTCGGCAACGAAGCGTTCTCTCTTCATCCCGTACGTAGGTCGGTCCTTCCCCTGAACCGGAGGACCCGGTGGGGCAGGAGACTCTTTTTTTTTTCCTCCCCCGGTAGTACGTAGGTTTTCGAGGCTGATCTTGTACGACGTCTGCTCCATTTCCCGCTCGTTAGACATTCCCTCCCTTTTTTTTTTTCCCCCCCGTTCGTGGGCGGAAGTCGGTGTCCCCGGGCCATGTGACCCCTTTGGTTCAAACTCCTTTGCGCTGGTGGGATTTTTTCCCTTTTTCCCTCTTTCCCGGCGGAAGTTTGTAGCTTCCTTGCGTCACCGGCTCCCTTTTTTCGACCTATGGATTGTTTTTCCTTGCCCGTGGTTTTTCATTCTAAAAGCCTACCTTTTCGCTGGACGTATGTTTTCTTCCCCGTAGTCGTTTTGACTGACCCGACCGTGCTTTTTTGCCCATGGACGGTCCCATCTCTCGGGCCAGAGCTTTCTTTTTTTCTCCCTCCCCGAAGTGGAACCTTTCTCCTGCCACGACCCCCTTTTTCCAAGCGATTTAGGCGGCCTGTTTTTGGCGGAACGATAGATTTTTGCCCATTCTTCCTATTGGCAGGATTTACTCGGTGTGTGGGTTATCCTTTTGGACGTCCTTTGGGCATCCTCCGGCACCCATGCGGTTTCTTTTTCTTTTCCATGTGTTCCGCAGCATGACGACCCGCCGATGGGTCCTTGGGGACTGTTCCCCACAACAGGAGAGGCCCCGTCTCTCTCCCGTTTTGTGGGCGAGTGATTCGCTGCGTCGGGCGCCCAGGCCCAGATACTCTTTTCCTTTGTCTTTCCTGTTTCCCACGTCCCTGGAGTTTGCCGCGACGGTTTCCCTCTTCTTGGCGCGCACCACTTTTGTGATCACAGTGGCGCCTTTTTTCCTTTTCCTTTTTCCCTTTTCCCACGCTGTCCGGAAGGGCCCGTTTTTTAAGCCATCTGTTGGGGGTTCCTCTCCCGGTAGAGCAGAGTCCCGGAAGGAACGTATCCTTCTCTCCCTTAGCGTGACGCCTGCCCAAGTTATCTTACGTCCCGGGCCCTGTTTTCTTTCGCGTCGGGACGTCTTGAGTCCTCGCCGACACTCAAACGAGAGGATACACCCCCTTTTTTTTTTTTTTGAACCCGAGGGGCACGAGGAACTGTTCTGAAGTTCGCCTGTGCCCAGGTAGTTCTACCCCCCACCGAGGAGGTGAAGCATCTTCTTCCTCCTTTCGCCCCTGCCTGAATTAGCTTGTACGCGGTAGCCCTCCCTTCGGCCATGGGCCTTCGGGACCCCAGGATTTTCTCCCCCCCTTTGCCTGAGGGCAGTTCAGTAGCTACGTCCCCGATCGGTTACGATTGTCGCGGGTGCGGTTCTTCCCCCCCCCCCCCCTCTTTTCTTCCTCACGAACCGCTTCCCATTCTTGACTCGGACGTCGTCTCCCCAACCCGGCGAGGCTAAACAGCCTTTTCCGTACTGTTGTCAACCCCAATGGCAGATGACCATCGCCCTTCTTTCCACCAGCGGCCGTAGGAGGGGTCTCTGGTTTACTCTTTGGAAGTACCAACCTATGTAGGAATGGCCCTAGTTGAAGTTTTCTTTTTGTGACCGTATTTTTTTTTGGAACAATTATGTTTGCTTTTTGGTGGACCGCCTTTAACACGAGGGGACATCCCCTCTTCTCTCCCCTCCCCGGTCGGACGCAACCCGACATTTGACCGTTGACCTTTTTCGGAAGTGCAGCGACTTTTTTTTGGCTGCTGTTAAACAGAGACTTTTTTTTCCCCCCCCCCTTCTAGTCACTTTGCCTTGGCCAGTAATCCCCACACGCACACCCTTTTTTTTCCCCTCTCAAGCCGGAACCCGAGATCCGGTTTTCCCCCCCCCTTCGGCAAAATGGTCCGAGCAAAGGAGACACCCACTTCCCAAGGAGTAATCTCCCCCTTTTTTTTTACCAAGAATTTCCCGTGTTGGAAGGATGGCTTTCAGGCAAAACCGGGATGCCGTTGCCGGTCCCTTTTGTGAGTGTGAAAACGAGCCAAGGGGTTTCTTTGCCGGTGGCTCGCTTTTTTTCCCCAAACACTTTTTGGTCCAGTCGTTTTCCCTTTTCTCCTCTCCCCGGGACAGTACGTGCAAAATGTCCGGCCGGGCCTTTTTTTTCCAACGTCACCTAGCAGTTGTCTTGATCATACAGTCCTTCCTTTTTTTCTCGTTCGTGCAGCGTTCAGGGACACACCCACTGCCCCTGGTTGCTTTCCCCCCGGCGTCAGACCTGCCCACACTAAAGCTCAACCTGTTTTCCCCCCCGAAAGTGGGGATTCACCTTCCTTCCGTCACCTTTTTCCGTGGCCCAGCGCCTTTTCAGCACTTTCGTCCCTAGCAAAGTCCCTTCCCTTTCCTTCCAATCATGTCTCCCCTTATTCCCCTAGCCCTTCTCGACTTTCATCTTCTCCTCCCCCCCGTTCCAATAACCCGGAAATTACGTCACACAGGACAGCCTACGTAGTATACCCCAGGGCTTCTTGGCGACCCGTTGAGAGGGATGATTGGAGTGCTTACTGCCAGTGGTGTCCCCGGCCACTATCAGGGGGGACAGGTTTTCGACCCTTAGACCATCCTCTACTCTCTCTTTTTTTTTTAGCACCCCCTCCCCTTCCGTAGAAATGGGGATTAGCTTCCTGTTTGAAGTAGTGTCACTTTCACCCTGGTTTTTCTGAGATAGATCACCCCCCGCTGAAAACGCACGACTAAGTAGACCCCTGATGATGATAAGAGATTTTCTCCCCTCCAGGATGCAGTGCCGGTGCTATCTTTCATCTCGTTTCGCCGCGAGGATTTTCCTTGTAAGGCCTCGGCATTTGGCGACGCTTATCGTTCGCGAACCACCTGTTTCGGCTGCTGAAATCTTCCTTTTACCCCATGGCGGTTTTCTTTCGTCGCGGACGAATGTCTTCCCTTTCCCCAGGAAAGTTCCCCTCCAGACATTTTCATTTCCATGGTTGGAAATCTTTCTTTTTCAGGTCGGGGCTGCCGCCCAAAGACGAGCGCAATTCCCCCTTTCGGCTCGACTCGACTGCCGTACGCCCCTTTCCCCTTGCGGTGGCAGGAAGGACTTGAAAGCGGCTCCCCCTTTGGGTCCCGTTCTTCGTCTTTTCGGCGTCTCCGGCGTTGGTTCCCCCCCCCCTCTTCGGTCTTTTTTTCCCCCGGCCCCTGCTGCCCAAAGCTTTTTTTGTACCCCGAACAAAGTTGATCACGTCCCCCCCCCCCCCCTTTTCCCCCCTAACACAACGTGGTTGTTTCGGTTCCAGCTCTAGCAGGGCTTTCTCCGCTTTCCTGCGAAAACCTTTTCCTTTTGGTGGTTTGGACGTGTTTTTGACCAGACCAGCTCACTGCTGGGCCCCCGCCCCCTCCCCCAGGTCGCTACCCCCCCCCCCTTCAGGGCTTCCTTGTCCGTCCCCTTTTCTGCGAAGTGAAAGCAAGGACCCTTTTTTTCACGCACGGCGGTCCTCCCCCCCCTCCCTGTTCCAGCGGCGGTCCGTGAGAACGTGCCTCCGAACTTTCCGGTCCCTCTCAGTTTTGGGCGTTCTTGGCCCGATCTGTAAGATACGTTTTCCCTCCCTGTGAATTTAAAGCACCCCCCCCCCCCCCCCCTTCCCCCCCGCCATAGCAGGCTGGGTATGGTCTTTTCGCCCGGACCGCCTCGGGAAATCCCTCCCCTTTGCTGTGCCGCATTCTCGATTCTGTAGACGCTCCAAATTTTTTCGGCTGTCGAGCGACTCCCTCTTTCTTCCCCTGCCGACCCCCTTGCGTTTCCCTGCGACACAGAGTGGCCCCCTCCCTTCAGACTAGGAACTGGTTTTTTTTTTTTCAGGCTCGCCGACTAGCCCCCGTGAAAACAGCCCTTTTTTTTTCCCAGACCACACGTCGTCGACTTTTGACACCAGGGTAGGAACCTTTTTTTCCTTGTCCTCTCCGTAACGAGAACCTTCTTCGGCGATTGATTTTTTTTTCTCCCCCCCCCTTTTAATCCGTGCCAGCCGACAAACCAGCCGGCTTTTGAGAGTTGAGGACAATCGATCCCACATGTTTTGATTATTCTTACCCCACGATTGGTGTGAGGGTAATTTCCCAGTCACTTTCACATTTCCACCACTAATTCCTCTCCCCCATTCTACTGTTAAGTGGAACTGGATAGTACTCGGGGCTTGTCAGGTCTTTTGGTTTTCCCTACGTCCCGTTCGGCCCGCAGCACCTTCCCTTTTTCCTTCTTTCTTTCAGCTTCAGGTCGGGACATGACGGATCCGGTTCCCGATCTGGCTGTTTTCTCCGCATTCTCTCTCGGTAGTTTTTCCCAGGGGTCCTGTTTCCAGGGTTTCCCTTTTTTTTTAAGAAACAGTGTTTTTTCTGGCACAGCTAGGCCTCCTTCGCCTGGTCGAACCCATTTACCTCCTTCGCAGCCATTTTTTGGACTTCGGGCGCAGGCGGAGGCTGAAGGGCCCCCCCCTCTTTTCCCTCTGCTCGTTCGGCGCGGAAACTTTGACGACAGTCCTGACCCCTTCCATTTCAGGCGACGCTGTGAACCGCAAGGGTCCTTTTTTTTTTTTTTCGATTCATAAGTCTGTCTGATGAAACACTTAGCACTAGTCCTCTTTGCCTCCCCCCCACTGGAGAACCAGTGGCGGTTCCCCCGCGAAGGTCTTCTCCCCCCCCGAAACCCAGGATGGGACCACACCACAACAATCAAAAGAGAAATTTGGATGGCAAACCGGGAAAAGTTTTTGTTTTAAGCGGCACGCTCCCACCTAAAAATTTTAGGGGCCTCCTGTCTTGTGTCAAGCTCTGAGATCCTTGATCATTTCAGCCCCTCTTGAAGTTAGGGTTTCTTTTCAACGACCTTGTGCCCCCTCTACCCTCCATCTGGTCTGTAAAAAATCTCCCCCTCTTCTTATGGGGATTTCCCCCAGAGAAGAATAACCTCCCCCCCCTTTCACGTGCTAGTGAAGGGAATTCTTTAGAACTGGGTTTACTGCGTAACCTCCCCCCGGGACTTTTTTTAAATGTTCCTTCGAGTTGACGTTCGACCGCCCGGTTCTCGGGGTTTTTGGTTTCCTTCTTACCTTCTTTTTCGGCTGGCGAGCCATTCGTTTCTGACCCGGACACGGCTATCCGCCCTTCTGTCAACGGGGCATCGAGCTTTTTTTTTTCCTCCCCCTTTTTTCCTTCCCTCCCGCCAGTCCCCATGAGACTCCCCTGGATAGTATACCCCCCCCCCGGCGATGTGAACATCTCTTCCCCCCCCCTTTCCTTCTGGTCTTAGAGAGGCGGTCCCGTTTTCCTCCGTATCGATGCCCGCCTACCAACGGGCCACGTTTAGACTGAAGAGGGAGGATGGTCATTTTCGGTTTGACCTCTCCCCCCCTGATCCTTTTTTTTGTGCGCTGTGTTTTATTCGCTGTTTTTGCGACAAGTTCCTCTTGTCGGATACGCCCCCTTCTTTTAAACATGGTATTTTAAACAACGTCCCCCCCAGGTCACAAGACCCCGCAGCCGTGGCGTGCCCTTCCCTTTTGTCTGATGGTGATTGGCAGTTCCGGTGACTTTCGATCATCTAAGGCATTCCTTATTGTCATCGGCACCTCTTCTCGGACAGTTTCCCCCCCCCTCCTTTCCCGCATCCTTCGCCGTGGCTGTTCCCCGTCCACCGACGTTCGAAGAGGTCTGTGTTTTTCCGCGATTCATCCTCTTTTGGCGGAGAACCCCCCTTCCCCCACCCTCATGCGTCTTTTTTGCTAGTGGAGGCCCTGGTTCAGGATCTCCCTTCCCCCTTTCCGCCGGCCCGGTTTTTTTTTCCTGGGCACTGTCCAAATTCGGCCTAGCGACGTTTTTTTTTCTGACGAAGAACCTGGATACGCCACGTTCTCCCTTCGTGACAGACGCCTTCCGGCCTCGGCCCTTTTTTTCCCTCCCTTCTTTTTCCTCCCTGAGCAGGAGCTTCCGAGGGCCCCCCGGCGCGGTTCTTTTTCCTCCCCGGAACTTCACCAACGTTTGTACCACCAGCTTTCCCGGTGAACCGGTTCCCCTTCCCTCACTTTCCGCCTGGGCTAAGATCGGCCCCCCTTTCGTTGATAAACCTCAAATGGCTTTTTTTTTCTTTTTTTTTCACAGGCCCCACTTAGGTCCCCCCCCTTTCAGGTGTTTGCCCTTTTTTTCCCGGTCTGTGAAGTCTCCCCTTTCTTTCTCTCAGCGGTGTAGCCGATTCCTACCCTGGGAGACGGCCGACGAAGCTGCTTTCCCCCCCTTTCCTGCTGTGGGAAGTTTAACTTATCGTCAGAATATGTGATTCTTTTCTTGTAGAGGTTTTTCTCGAACCGACCGGATTCCCTTTCTCCTTTTCCTTTTCTTTCTGAAAACAGTAGAGAGATTTGTTCCTTTTTTTTACCGATATATTTCTTTCTTTCGTATGCACTGGCGCAGATGACCTTTCTCCCCCCCTTGGCGCACAAGACCTTTTCCTCCCTTTTCTCGTCCGAGGTGCAGGAGTAACCACCCCCCCCCCCCCTTTTTTGTAAGGGAAAGTGGACGTTTTTTTCTGTCGGACGCGTTTTCTTCTTTTTTTTTGACCGGGATCTTGTATGGTGACCGACAGTCTTCCCGAGCGGAATAGCTTTTCGTACACGTTCTTGGACTGTCCCTCCCCCCCGGGCCCTGACGAGGCTCCGGACGGAAACCGTGACTGTACTTTTTTCCCTTCCTAGTGGGCATGCTTCTACTAGCTTTTTCCAAGTTGTTCCTTTCCTTTTTGCACCGTTGTTTGGTTTTTTTTTCGGCAGAATGCTACTGCCAACCTTCGGTCGTAGGTTCATGGGCACCGCGCTGCTTCCCTTTTTCGCTACCTCGGGCCCCCCCACCTTGCCCCACTTTCAGAGCGAGACAGCCTTTTCCCACCCACCTCTTTCCCTCCCTTCAACGGCTTTTTTTCAAGCGCTCGCTTGTCAGGGAGGTCCCCCCAAGCCTCGCTTTGGAGGATGAGGCCTATCCCCTTTCTGTTAAACAAGGATCCCCTTTTTTCGCGGTTTTTCGAATAGAACTGTCGACGGGATGTTGGAAGGGGGCTGCTCAGATTTCAGTGAAACAGAAGACGAGAGGGACGTTTGTCCCGCTATGGTTCCGTGCTTTGTTTCCCACAAAAACAGTGCCCTTTTCTTTTTTGTCCAGTCGTTGTGAATGTCCCATCCCGCTCACCAGGGTTTGACTCACCTCCCGGTGTTTTCCCCGCGGGAACAGTTTACACAGGTAAACTGAAGTGGTCGTCTTTTCTTCTTTTTTTACGACTTTGTTCTAATCACACCAGAGAGTTATGGTGAACCTTTTAATCTGCCTTTCTTGGGTTATGGCGTATGGGTTTTTTTCCCCCCTCCCAAGCACCCTCCGGGTCACACCCGATTTCCTGCAACACGTCCCCCTCTTCCTTACCCCGAAACTTTTTTTACTTCACTCTTAGTGACTTCCTACTGATAGAGGACACCTTCCCCTTCTCTTACTTTCCCCCCCGCCCCCCTCCGAGCGACCTCCCCTTTCCTTGTTGACGGTGCATAGTGACCTTTCCTCTCCCCCCCCCCCCTTGGGTCTCCCAGAAGGTCGCCCCCCTCGTCTGTGCGAATCTTTTTCACTCTTTCGCGTGCTTTCCCCGTTTCCTTTCCCCCCCTTCCGCGTTCCGAAAAGCGCTCTTTTTTTTCAGCACGCGTTTTTCCTGTCCTCTCCCCCTGTCTTTTCCGTGATGAGCTCTCCAAACCGCTGGCACAAGTGTACGCGACCGCCCCATCGGACTCGAGGCAGGCACTTCCCTCCTTTTCCCCTTTTCTCACAATTGGCTGTACTCTTTCCTCTGCTTTTAATGAACATACACTCCAGCCGGGGTGTCGAGTAACCTTTTCCTTCTGCTGCTCCCCTGTTTCGACATAGTATTGGCAATGTGTGTCACCCCCTGTTTTTTTCTTCCCTCCTGCTGTCCGATCCCCCCGCGCCAGGCCGACTCGTGTGTTTTGAGCAGCAGCGCGGATCTTCCCCCCCACGAACAACTTTCTCATGTTTTCTTGCTGTCTCGCACCCTCCCGAAGAGCTGCCCTAATGAGTCCTTATGCGGATCCCATAATGCAAGGTTCCCTTCCCCCCCGGACCCCGCCACTTTCCCCTTTTACCCCTCTCTTTTTTTCTCAGAGACCTCATTTAACTAGAGAATAAGGAAGGCACTCGCGACCTTCCTATGAAGTCCCTGTTAAAAGGAGACACAATTTTTCCTGGGTTCTTCATTCCACGGCTAGTGATTGAACTCACCCTTTCCCTTTTCATCCTCCTGTTTTATCTAGAAACTGTTTTTCTTTTTCTTCGTGTAAGGTTTTCTTGATGTCCTCTGGAGAAACCCCTTCCTTCGCACCGCAGATGTCCTCGTATTTGATCCTTTCTCCCCCTCTTATCAGTGTGCACAAGAGACGGCTAGTTTCTTTTTTTCCGTCGCACGGGGACCCCCAAGAAACACGGTGGTGCTGCAATATGCCCTCCCTCCTGCCCCACAGGCGTGAGGCGTATTCTTCCTATACCTTCTGGCCACGTCAGTCCCTTCCTTTCGTCCCCCATGTACCACACTCCTTTTTCACTAGACACGGTGGCGCCTCTTTTTCCACTGTCTTGGGACATCTGTTCCACCAGGGTGTCCTGGTTTCCATCCTTTTTTTGGGTTTTTTTTCCAGAGGCCTCCTTTATCCCCTTGGCGTCGCGCCAATGGACAAGCTTTTGCATTCGGCACTCCCTTTTTTGGCACCCTCAAGGCCTTCCCCGTACAGCCCCTGTCCCTATATTACACCCCCCGAGTTGTGGTCAAGCCACCTTCCCCCCTTCATCGCGTGGCCCGTCCGCTTATGACTACCTCGTTTCCTCATAATCGTCTCCGTGTTCTTGTGCTCGTGGTTTTTTACATAGTCCCCCCCAATTCCTCCGCAGACACTTTTGCTCGTGCCACACGAGGCCCGATTAGTGGCCCTCTTTTTCCTGGTTCGTCGACGTGCCCCCCCCCCATTTTCCGTTTTTTCCAGATGCCTGCGTTTTATTGTGGAAAGGAGGTTTTAGCAAAGGGGCGGGGTCAGGGCACGGTTGATGTACGGCCTTGTGGTGAGCGCTTTTCGGCTCTTTTAAGGGGGTCAAGAGGGTAGCCCCCGCCTCCCCTACAGGATGGGATCTTCCTTCCTTTTTCTAGTGTAAACGTGAGGTGGCTTCTTGCGTCGTCGCACCCTTTTACGCCCCGTCGAGGTCTCCTCCCCCCTATCCCCTTTCTCAGGGCAGACGCAGCTCTTCCCTTTTCCCATGATTTCCCGCGCAGTCTCTCTATTTTCCGGCATCATTGTGGAGGCACTTCTTCGTTGCCTCCCTTTTTCGGGGAAAAGCTGCTGGTGGTTTTTTTTTTTTTGTGGAGTGAAGTTTGTGGTCGAAGGCCTCCCCCTTTTCCAGAGCCCGGCTTTACGCAATACAAGGGCGTTTTCTTTCCCATCGTCCGCTGGTCTGTAACATTACACATTTTTTTCTTTTCCCCCTCCTCACTATGTGTATTCATTTGCCCCCCTTTTTCCCCCCTTCTCTCCTGCTTTGAGAACTACCCAAGATGGTTTTTCGTATTGTCGGGGAACGGCGGTTCTTCCCCCCACTCCCCGCTCCAGTAAGGAGGTATCTGGATATTCCTCTCTGACGCTCCTTGAAAAGGCTCTTTGCGTGAAGGGCCCCCTTTGTGGCCTTACAAGAGTCATTCCCCCCAGTTCTTTCTCTTTCCCTTCTCATCGAGGCCAGACGATGTGCCCCATTTCCCCCTCTTCCCTAAACCCCAATTCGATCTGTTTTTATCCGCCCCCCCCCCCCTTCCTAAGCGGTTTGTCCCCCTTTTCCACCGACTATTTTTTCCCTAACGGTCCTGCTGTTTACGATGTACAAGACATCTCCTATCGGTACCGAGAAGCCCCCGCAGAGAAGTTATGAGAGACGATTCTTTTTTTGACTGACGAGTCACCCCTCCTGCCCCCTTTTCGGTGTATTCGCCTCTCCCAGCCCCCCCCACCGCCCCGGCCTCCCGTGAAGGGATATAGACCCCTCCTGCTCGTGAAAAACCGATTTAAGCGTCCCCTTCCTCCACAATATCCCCTTTTTTTCCGACGACCCTTTTTCCCGCAGGAACTTGGCGCTTTTTTCCCCCCCCCTTTTTTATGAGAATTTTTCAGACCCCTGCGACGGACTCCCCCTCTACCATTCACCAATACGCCACCCCTCCCCTTCCGGTGCTGAGCTCTTCCTTGTTTCGGGGGATTCCTCCCTCTTTCCGTGAGATGTTACTAGAGCGCTTGGACCTTTTTCTCCAAGGCCTTTAGGTCACGCCCCGTCACGGTTCCTGGTCCCCTTTCTCACGCGCTCCCCTGTACGAGAGAGTCAGGCTATGCTTTAGGGCTCTTTCAGTGAGGAACTTCCAAGAGTCAGACCGGTATCGGTTCAATTTCCTCTTATTGCGGTGACCGGCAAAGTCTTGTCGACAGCGGCAGCAGTCCCCTCCCCCTTCGTATGTCCCTACAACAGTCTCCCATCCCTTATGCGCTAAAGAAATTTTCTTTTTCTTCCGCAGGCCCCTATTCCTCCCCCTGTAACGGAACTTTATTGACGATTAGTGAACTTCTCCCCCATGACGCTGACCCCACTCATTCCTCTTTTTTCCCCTGAGTATGGTAAGGTAACCCCTCCCCCTATCTTTTTTAGTATACGCCTTCCCCCATTGTGCCACTTTGAAGATGCATCGGTGCACTTAACCTACAAGGTAGGCTCCCACCCCCCCCCATCATCCCTAGGACTCCTTTGGGAAGCACAACCGTCTTTTCCCCCGGGGGCGTCCCTCCAGACTCGATTGTGCTTCCCGTTCACCCCTCGATGGCCACACCGGGTCATCACTAATAGAACAGCCCTCTTCAATTATCCAGTTCCGTTTAAGGTCGTCTCAACCCCCCTATGCAGATAATTTCCCCCAGCGCCCTCGAGCACTCTCCCCTTTTTCGAAGACCGATGGGTTTTTTGGTATAGACCCCCCTTTTTTCCGTGTGGTCCGAGGGCTCCCCCTCTGTTGAGAGAGAACACTCCGGGTTTTTCACCCCTCCTTTCCTTTATTGACAGACACTTCGACAGCCCTTCCTTCCAAATAGTCTTTCCTCCCCCCCCTGTACATGACCCCCTTTCCCTTGCATTGCCCCCCCCTCTTGTTCCTTAGTAGCCGCCGAGGAACTTTCCGGTTCGACACCCCTCTGTGTGTGCGTGGCCGCAGTACTCCCTAAGCCAAGACCCGCTCTCACAAGACCCACTGGCCCACGACGCCTTACTATTACGGCCCCCCTTTCCCTGTTTAGATCCTTTCCTTAGTTCGCGGGTTCTGTAACTTAGACCTTTCATTCCCCCCTTGGAGACTTTTTTCCGCAGCCCCCCCCTCCTCCCCCCTCCCCCCCAGGGCACCACCCTCCTTTTTCTACGGCCCCCCCCCGCGGGTTTTTGCCGTGACTTACCTTTCGCATACTCTCACCAAATCGGCCCATGTGTTGTTTTTTCGCTGGGCGGGACCTCGTAATTCCTTTCGTGGCTAGGAAGCAAGTTACTTTGCCAGTGATCCCACAATCTCCGGTTCCCGTCCGATAATGAACTTCCTTCCTTGAGGTACCGAAAATCTGCAGCGTACAACAGATTTTTTTTTCCTCGCCTGTCAGAGA
>Ga0179593_1468358_pt1 | contig 20633 bp, 21 predicted proteins | sample CZODoug2_1_08_16_FD_185931 | JGI IMG/M metagenome (GOLD analysis project Ga0179593, IMG submission 185931) | Vadose zone soil fungal communities from Angelo Coast Range Reserve, California, USA - CZODoug2_1_08_16fungal (PacBio error correction) | ecosystem: Environmental > Terrestrial > Soil >... | reverse complement strand
GACTAGGTGACCAGCCATTGCTTGACAAACCGGTTTTGGTTCTGCTTCATCGCTATTTTACTCTTTTTCGTGAGTTTCGCGCCACGCGCCAACAAGACGAAAAGGCCCCATCCTGTAGCCTTACGCAAACAGGTAGAAAAGGCGTTACCCTGAACCGTCCCGTTTCGGTCTAGAAACTCTGTAACTCAGTAACCTCAGAAGGTACACCCCTTCTGACCCATGCGCGACTGATCCCTGAGGGTCCTATGCTGGCGGTGCACCCTATTAGGTCCCCGTCCCCGTGCATACCATTACCTGCATTTTCGGCGTTCCATGTTGTAACGAACTTCACCCGTAGACGTAGACTTAAAGGCAGCGCAACTAGTCCGGGAAAAGGTTACGTGTGGATTGATCTAATGGATTTTGAAGCAGCAAGTAAAGAATGCACAGGATTGACCCGCAGAGTTTCCCCAAAACCATAAAAATTTCTTTCACCGCGCCACATTGCACCCTTTCCCGGCATTCGGACTTACAAGAATGTTTCCCGAGAGCGGAGCGAAATACGTCAGACACTCCCCGGGCAGCCGTGCGCCCACTTGCAGGAGTCGAGGTGCGCCCACATCCAGACAAGGGACCCCTAGCAGTACCTGGACAACGCCGTGGGACGATGGTTTTGCTCCCAACGTTTTGGTGAAAACATGACTGACTGTCCCGCTTTCGGAATACTAGGCGCCGAAGGACTCTTATAACAATGACACGTTCGTCATTCGTTCTGTCAACAACAAACCCTTCCAGTTGCACCTAGATTAACGACAAAGGTCTCCAGTGTATAGCATATAACTCCCCTAAGACGGGATTGTGGCAAGATTTACAGTCTATCGGGTCCTCAGGACATTATCCCCTTTTCTTCCAGTTTCGGATCCCTTCTCCCCCCCAGGGAAGAGTTTTCAGTGACTTGCGACCCGATGGACCCGACCCGTATTCTTTAATTTACGGGGGTCTCAACAATTGTTCCTGCAGGAACCGGGCCACCTTCCTTCCCGTTTAAAGTGTCCCCCCACAGCGACCATTAACTCAGCAAGGAAACCCCTGCAAGTGTCACTCCCCAACGCGATCGGCCTGCCACTCAGGATTCCACTCCAGTAAAGTTAAGTCCACAAAGATCCCTCATGACTACCAAAGGGGCTACTGCCAGTCCCCTGTCTTCAGACACCCACTCCCCAGAGCATATTTGGTCCCATTCGACGTTCAGGACAAGAAACACCCGGAGAGTCCCCCTGAAATTTCCCCTTCAGGTATGATCAGCCCAGGCGCTTGTGATTTCTTGACGGCCCTGGGTCACCTTGCCAGGTTGAGAGGAAAGAGGAAAGTGGTCAATAACCCAGTGGGGCAGGCGGGACGGCCCCACGTTCTTTTTATGCTTTGGAGAATGTGATGCCAAGCTGGGAACATAGAAGCGTTCCAACCCCGTTTTAAAACAGTGAACCCCCAGTCTCCCCACTGGATGTTCTACATCGCGACCACCAGGGTCCATGTGGGACCTTTTTAAGCACGTACCTCTCTGGATTTCCGAATCCGTTGTCATTTTTAGGGTTGTCACTTAGTTTGTCTTCACGTTAAGATTTTGACCCACAATAACTCCCTTTTGTTATGATCCCCATATTCTTGGCCGGACAGACAATGATTTCCTTTTTTTTCCTTCACGGTCGTTGTGTCCAGGGTTTCCTCCCTGTGTTTGAGAGGAGTTACTCTACCATATTCATCCAGTCCGCGCGTAAAACTATGAACGAAGGACCCCGTCTTTTGTTGCGGACAACTCTGTCTCATAAAGCCGCACGGTGTGGTCATACTTTCCCAAATCAGTTTCCCTCGAAAACGTTGTACAAAACAGATATTGTCACCCCCCCCACCCGTCCCCTGAAAAGCAGGAGTTGGGTTGAGGTAATGTGGTGGGAGGAGGAACCCCCCCCCCCGCTGTCTGTGGTCCTTCCCCTTCCCGCCCGCCTCAAGGAGGCGAGAACCCCCTCGCATTCGTGATGGCAAACTTTTTCACAGAGTGCTGTGGTCTCGTCCCACAATTCCTGAGGTCCCTGCTCTCAAATTTCCCGAAAGTTTTCCCCCCAGCGGGTCGGATTTCGTCCGGGCCACTCTTTTCCTAATGAATACGGTAATCTCGGCTCATTACTCCCTCCCCGGTGTTGTTTTTTGCGCTTGAAGCCGTCCTCTCCATTGGACAGTCACCTTTGTAGTGTCCAACTTGAACCCTGCTTTGCCTGGCCCCTCCCGCAGATAGTTTGAAGTCTTTTGAGTAATAACGCGACTTTCCTGTTTTTTTCAATAAATTACTTTAAGCGGTTTTCTTGTCGTACTAGGCTGTCTTTCATTACCTTTTTCAGATTTTTAAGTCAGCCCCATCCCCAACCCCATCCGACGGATGCCTGGTTTCCTTGGTGTAGCCGCCTTTTCTGTTTTCTCCAAATTTAGCCTTTTCCCTTTTCCGTACCCAGAGCCAACCTCAGCTGTAGTTCCTTTACTTTGGCCTGAAAACCGTGTCTTTCGTGCTATGTGTCCCCTGTAATCCCCTTTGCCCGATGTAGAGTCGTACACATCGTCCAAAGGCGTTCCCCTTATGTACCGACTCCCCCCCCCCCTTGAATGACGGCCCCAGTCCCCTTTCATTGGTTTTCTGTACTCTCTCTGCCGTGAACGGTTGTCCTTTTGTTTTCACCTCCCTGATACTTTCCTTTTCCCCCCCCACTCTGGAACTTTATGCTGATTTGTTTGGAGCTTGATTCCAACAAGGATTGCCATGGGACCTGTTTTGCTGAGCGTATAGTAATGTAGCCGGTTCGTTGAATCGGTTAAACCGTTTGGTATGGATCTGTTTAGAGAGGCAGAAACTTGATTTGCAAAATGTGGAGATGTTTCCCTTATTTCCCGCCTTCCTGTCTCCCCTGGCACCCACGTCTGCCTTCCCACCTGCTTGACACACCTTTCACCATTTCTGAATGATTCAGGTACCCTTTCCCCCCCTCTGACTGCTCAAAGCTGGTAGGCCGTTCCCGTTGGTACTTCGTTTTTGCCAAACGATACTTTTCCTCAACCTCTGTGTTGTTTTCCCCCAGGATATTCCCTTTTAAGTGATTTCAGGTGTAGCTACCGCCTTTTTCTCCCTTTTTTTGTTTAGTTGGAACGTTTTGAAGAAGAGTTTCGCCCTCCTTTTTTGGCTTTCGTGTTTTTTTGAGTCATGGTTATTTGTTTCTTGTGGAGTTAGTTGTCTGGGTTTTGTTTAAAAGGTTCTTCCCGTATAGTTCCTTTTGCCTTCCAGGTCCATGCATTTAATTTGAATACCCTTCCTTCCCGTAAGCCTTGAGTAAGGTATCATCCCCCAGTGACGCCGCAGTAGATTGAAGACCGGCGTTCTCCACCAACGAACCTTTTTGCAGAGTAGCTATTAAGGAGTCTACAGCCTTTTTCCGGAGTAAGAGGGAGCGGGCTCCGTTGACCGGGTCGGGGCAGGCACGGCGTGTTGGTTTTTTTTGCCCCAGAAAGAGCGTTCACGGTATAGCCCCTTTGGCGGACGCGATGGTGTCTTCGGCCCTCTTGAAGTCTTCCATTCTTCACTCTTTTTTTTCTTGTACTTTAATATCCGGTGCGTGGCCAGGTGGCGTCGTGGCCCTGTCGTTGTTTTTCCAACCCCCGTTGTGGACTAGGATCGGATTTTTCATTGTTGACTATCGTGTGCCTTGTCCCGTCTTTCTACGACCTGTTTTTTTGGGCTCGTTGTGAACCTCTGTCACTTTTCGGATCTGGTTCCCGTTACTTGTCTGAATCTGGTGGGGTTTTTTTTTTTGGTTTTTTTTTTTTTTTTTTTTTTTTTTTTTTGTTTTTCACAAGGCTGGCGCTTCTCTTTTTTCCAAGTTGTTCTTTGTCCCGTTGTGGAATGGATTAACCCATGTTTTTTGCCGTTCTGTCCTGAACCTTGCGAAAGCAGCGTAATGGGATCTCATTCCCCTTTTTCCCTTTTCAGGACGCTCAATGATTTCTCCCCCCCCCCCCCCCTGCTAGAATGTTAGTTATAGGTTTTAACTATTCTGGGGACCTGTTTCTCTTCAAGGCCAGGATTTTTTCTCTTCCCTTTCCCCTTCCTGTGACCCCAAGAAAATTCTGCCAGATTTGCCCCGAGCCGTGACTGAGTTTCTTGGTTCTGCTTTTGGCCTGTCCCTCTCCCCCCGGAGTTCCGGTTCTAGCAGAATAGTTTCAGACCAATTGAAGATGGTGGGTCTCCCGGGGTTTTCTCACAGATAGGGTTCCCTCCTTTTGTTGTGGTTTATGAGCGACCTACTGTTCTGTTCATTTCCTAAAAATGGCGTTGGCGTACCCCCCCTGTGGCCTGAATGTAGCGCGTTTTTGCTGCAATACAAGTTGCTCCTTTTAGCGGGAGTGGGACCCGCATGCCAAACCACGTTACCCCTTCCAAGAGATTACTACCTTCCCTCCCACCCGAGGTTTTTTTTGATAAGAGGGTGTGTGTGCAAGACCTGACCCACTGTCCTTTCGTTCTTTTAAGAGAACCAGGCAGAAGGATCTTGCTTTGGGAGAGTCAACGATGCTCTAACCCCCCGGAGGGTCCGAGCTACATAGGTGTCCCGAAGCTCGTTTTAGGGGGAGGGAAAATGATACTCATTTCAGAGGGAGGATTTTCTCCTTCACCGGATTCCCCTGCCGACGTCAGTACAAAGGCCACCGCTGCTCCCCTTTTCACCCGGTCCCTACACCTGGCGAGCGGGGTCCGCTCGGCTGTCCCCTTGGGGAAAGTAAGTGTCTCTTCTCAAATCTTCCTTTTTTCATCTAACCCACCTTGGAGTTTTCTTTTACGAAGAGCCTCAAACCTGCTTAGATCCAGTAAGATGTCCACACGGGACGATGAGCAGACACTTCACAACCTGCAGGATTATAGTATTGCTTCAGCCCCTTTTTCAGCCCCAGACTTCCCCCTTTACCCCTCCACCATTGACCACCCGATCCTTTCTTTTTTCGGTCGGGCAGAACCACCCTGATTAAGAACAGTAACGATTGCCCCTCAGTTATTTCCATAAACTTCCCTTGTACCGGAGGCTCCTGACCATGCCCTCGATACTTGCTTACGTGTTTTGCAACACCAACCCCCAAAAAGTTGACCCAAAAATCCAAGTGCCAGGAGAGCCTCCCGAACCCCTGAATTGCTTTGTCTGAGAAGATGAGCCGTTCCCCTAAGAAGTGACACTGATATTTGGAAAAGTCGCCGTGCCGGCATGCTTCTAATTCCGTGCAGACTCGGTGAGGCACCCTTTTTTTCAAAGCTGTCATTGGAACTGTCGGTTGCACAGCCCCGTTTTTCTGCACTTGGTATTGCACCCCCTTTGCCCCACCCTCCTTTTTCGTCAGGTTCCAAAGAAAAAATTAAATCACCCCTCCCCTCTTCCCCCCTGGGACTCCAAAGGTTTCATTCCCCTGATCAGGACTAAGAATTCCAACTAAAATTCCCAAGGACCCATCGACTTCAGCTACCTTAATTAGGTTAGAATGTATTCTTCCTTCTTCAGCAGCCTTCGCATTTCAGCTCTTCTTTAGTCCCAGGAGAAAACCCGGACCCCCCCCCTTTTAAACGGACAACGTCCCTAAACGGCGTGGCCCTCCGAAGTTGCAGTGAGCGTGTGCCCCAGTTCTGGAAAACGGTAAATATACCGTGTTTGTGAATTTCTTCCAGCGCCATTTTTTTATAATTTAGGTTACGGCCATTAACCTTTGTATAAGGCATGTTTGTCTTTTTTTTCAGACCATCACGTTCTCCCCTGTATCCAGTGAAATGTTTACCAACCAGTACCCGCGGGCCCGACAACGTGTCCAACCATCAAAGCAATCCCTTTGGGTGGGTTCTCCTGACTGTACGCCCCTCTCGCCGAAAGATTAAGAGGCCTCCTTGGAGAGGGCTCTTGTGGTTGGTTGAAGGAGGCATCAAAGGGAAGCACTGGTCCTTGGCAACAGCAGGATCCCACGAGATTCAGCAAAATGCGGTCCGATTGACCGGGGACATTTAAGAGCATTTGACCTGAAAAGGAAACCAGGATTAGAATGGTTCATGACCCACACTACCGGTCTACGGGAACCGGGGACGGCATCGTGATAGCCTGTTTGTTTGAGGCTCTTTTACTGTCACATACTGCACCCGAGGCCCCCTGTGGTCAACCAGCGGATGTCCCACACGCAGCTCCCAAGCAGTAAGCGTTGTGGCCCTTCTTACTCAGTGGGTCACCCTGTCCGATAAGCCTCATCGTGGGGAAGATGGTAGGCCAACTTGAAGGGCGACCAACCCGTTGTCAAAACCAATGAGGAGGATTCAACAACAGTTTCCTTAAGGTTCTCATCTCCCCTCACTTGATTTCTGGCTGTTTTCCCCGTTTTCATGCGCTTGCGAAAAAGCAGGTCCTTGAAGCAGGCTTTCCTTTCCGACTACAAGGACAGGTTTAGGGGAGACCCACAGCACGTGTCCCCCCCCTTGATGGCGATCCCCCCACATGAAGTCTTTCCCCCCCCCTTTCTCGTGACCACGCTGGTCTTGCCCCCTCTCCTGTCATCGTTCTGTTGAATCTGCGGCCGACGTTCAGTGTCAATTGTCTTCTTTTCTTTTCCCCGAATCTGTGTTTTTTTATCTATATTATTGCTAAGGATTAGGACAGCACGTTTTCGGTAGAAAATAGAGCCCCTCCTGTCCATTTGAACTCCCAAGATTTCTTTGAACTTCCCTTTAGGGTGAGCTAAATCCCCAGTTTGTGAACGTTTGTGGTCCCACGACGTGCGCCTGTTTTGTTCTGGATGGTCCGTTTCCTCCCTTCCTCAGGTCTTACAAAATTCAAGATCCCTGCAGCTTGGATCCCTGTCCCCCTCCCCCCAGTCCGACTTCGTCTGATTCTTCGTAAAGTTTTTTTTCCCGAAGTTTTGGCACCAGCTTTTTCTGCTCGTTGGGTCCGACAGAACCTTGTCCGCTTCGCTTGAGTGTTCGTCACCCTATTTTTCTTTCTTTATAGTGTCCTTTCTGTAATCACCTGGGCCTGTAGTATCTCTTCCCCCCTAACCCGTTTGCCTCCCCAGTTGCCAGCCTGTACTAATTCATTTTGCTGCCGGACCCTTCGAAGAGTTGGTTTTGGTGAAAAAGACTCTGCCCCTATCAAGACCCTTTGTGTGCGTGATTTGTCCACGTGACGTCCGTTCCCCCCGCTCCTGCCCCGTCTTGGTTTTTTCATCAGGCCCCCTGTGCTAGTTTTGGTGTTCCCCACATTCTCCCTTCGGTTTCTTGTTCTTCCTACGTGTGTTAATCTGTCATTGTGACGTACCTTGCTCCCGGCGGTTTTATTATTGTGCTCAACTTGAACCCTCTTCCTTCACATTTGTTCAGCAGTTTTCCCCCATTGATGGTAGCGCACACCCGTAGGATTGCCCATGCACCAGTTTTTCGACCATTTGCCCCTTACCCTGTCCCCCCAGGAAATAGCCTTCTGTCCATGCTTTTACGGCCCAGTCTTTTCCCTTTGAATAGGTTTTGTCTTTCTCCCGTTCCCCTCGACTTCTATGCGGAGAGGCCCAGCTCGTGTATTTTTTTGCTTTGTCTCCTTACCATTCAGCCACGCCTTGTCCTGCTTTTTCGTGATCGATTTTAGCTGTTCCGTACGGTGAAAGTCTTTTTTTTCCTCGGGTTACCAGTTTGAAGTTCTGTTTGCTCGCCCCCCGGTGCTTTGTAGGTCTGGGTCGTTTTTTTTGGAAACGGCTCTATGGGGGCCGGAGTGTGCGTTTGGATTCCCGAGTCCACGAGTTTCCCTTTCCCCCCAGGACTCTTGAGTTCCCCGCCCCCTCTTTGTCAACAGTGTTGTCCGACGCGAAGGAACGTAGGTTAGATTCCGCGATTCGCCTCCTGCCTGAATGCTTCCCGGATCCTTTCTGAGTAGATGTTTTAGGTGCCGCGTTCTCCAGAATAGTTTTCCTTTAAGGAGGGGTTTTTGTTCCTTCCTCTCGTTGTCCCAGGGTAGTGAAATCGAGGGTTTTACAGGACGTTGGGGGTATGGTCAATCACCCATGAGGTACACGTCTCTCTATCACTGATAGAGAGTATGCCAAGCCCCCTAGGTGTTCGTGTTAATTATTGAGTAAGGATCATCTGGGTCAGAGTCCCCTTCCCCGCCGTTTGTCTCACTAACCTGCAGAGCGGGCCTGCTAGGTGACAAGAGTTGGCCTTCTGATTTCCCGTTTTCTGCTGGTTTTTTCCCAAAAGGTGGGAGCGACAATTGGCGTAGAACCTGGTTGCCTGGTTCCGTGATTAGCGGGAAATGGGTTTTTCCTCCTTTCTTACGGAGCCCACTTGAGGTATCGTAACGTTCCCCGTTATTTCCCCGGGTCGTCTGTGTACGAGGTTCCTTTCGTCCTCCGCAAGGGAAGGTTCCGTTGTCACAGCATTAGCCCTTTCTTGTTTCTTTTCCCCCCTTTTTACATGGAAAGGCGTTTTATCTTTGTAGTGAGTAACCTTGGTTTGACGTTCTGTCCAAGGACCAGACGTTACCTTACCCCCTCTCGTCATGCGACTTCAAGGATTTGTTCGTGTAAGTAATGTCCTTGCCCAAAACCCCCGATTTTTCTCCCCCCCCCCGGTTTACGGCCCTTTCATGCTGGATCCCCTTATCTTGTTTCATGGGGACCGATTGGCGAACTTTTTTTTCTTTCAAGAAGGCCCCTCCCCCTGTTTCTTCCTAAAGTTTAGCAGTTTGACTTGTTTCTTCTGTGGAGCGTGTGCCAAAAGAAACGTCCTCCCAGGATACCTTGTGTATTCCCCCCCCCACTTCAGCGTCTTGACTGAGCTAAGGAAAATGGTTGTCTCTCCCGGGGTTTGTAGCACTCAGCTAACCCCCTTTTACCCTATCCTCCTTTTGGTTTTCCGAGCTCATGCCTTCGTTATGTACTAACCCTTTTGCTTTTAACCCCCCCCCCATGGGCCTCCGTCGTTTCATCTGTGACCGCCTTTTAGACCCTGCTCTTCCCCTTTAACGCGCCCCCCCAACACGAGAAATTAAGAGATTCACCATCGCCCAAATTTGGCACTTTTTTTTTTCCAGCCTTCCACCAGTTTACGTTTCGTTGTCCTCGAGAAATTTCCTAGCGCAGACATTTGACCCGCCCCACGCTTACCTCAATTCTCCCCTTTAGACCATTCTTTTATCACTGGGAGTTCCGGAACAGACCGATGATCTCTTCCAAGCATCTCGGGTGGCGTACAGGATCCCTTGATACAGAGGCAAACTGTTTTCTCCGACAGGCCACCGACAGGGTTCCCCTCCCCCCCCTGTGAACAAGTTCTTTTCTATATATCTATTCGCCTTGGTACCCGTCTCTACAGCTCTCCTTACCCATATAGTTTCCTTTTTCCATATTACTCCTCCCCCCATGAGTTATTTTTCCCCTTTCACGACTTCGTCCCAAATGATTCGTAGACGTTAGATCCCTGGTCCCGCGGATACCCGGTAAGTTTCCCTTTTCTCCCAACTTGTTCTTCCCCCCCCCCGTCTCCTCCACCGCCCCGCACGACCAACTGCACTAACCGGTCTTCGTTTCTTGTCTTTTTACCCCCTACGTGACCTGATGCCCTCTGCCGTGATGTCCAGGCAACCTCCCGGCTTCCGTCCTTTACTTACCCGCGCAGTGCCTTTCTGGCCACCCCCACCCCCCAAAAGTCCCCCCCTTGGCCCCCACACACTCGCCCCCTCCCCCAGGTCCGGCCTTTACTGTTAACTTGACCTTCTGACACCCTTTGCCCATAAGCTGGTCTTTTTATTCCCAAGTTTCCTTCCACTGTTGTTTCCTTTCGTTGAAGTCCTCCTCTTCCTCTACTGCGCGGTCGACACATGGTCCACTGTACGCGGAACTCGCGTGTTGCCCAGTTCCCCTTTTTTGACATTTCCTCCCCCCCCTGTCACACCTAGCAGCATAAAATCCCACCGCCACCAGGAAAACCACCTCCCCCCCCTTTTAACTTTTCCACCCACCCCGTCATCCTTCTTTCCCCCCTTCACTTGTGCGACTACTTGGCCTCAGTAAACCATCGGAACTCGGTTTTCAGTTACACCTTCACTTCCGTTTTTCTTTTTTTACGATAATTATCCCCATGAATCAGCCCGGCGTTTTTGGATCCCGTCCGTTCGTAGTGGACGTTAAGAATACGACCAGCGACCAATTGCATGCCCTGACCGTGTCGTCGTTCCCGAAAGGATCGAAAAGATCTATTTCTTCTTCCCTTTTCCTTTGCAATGTTTCCCCTCCATTTCTTTTTTTCAAGTGAGGTGTAACCTTTGATTTGATTCACCGCTTGGTTTGCAAGTCTCCTTGTTGATATATCATAATATTGTTATAAGAATCCAACTGACATCCCCCTTAAAATGCAGGTTTTAAAAGTAATGGACAAAAAATTTGGACCCCCCCTTCCTTCCCCCTTCTGGGCCAATCTTTCCCCCCCCCCCTCCCAAGGACTTTTTTTCTCATAAGTCCCCGCGCGTGCTGCCAATAAGTCTCCGCCAGAAGGAGTGAATCTTTTTAAATCGAGCCCCTCCATTCAGGCTTTTTTTCCCCCCCCCAGAGTCACACCCGATTCCCTTGGGACCCTTATATGGAGACCCAGACACGTTATTCGACCTGGTTTTTTCATAATCCCCTGTGGTTTTTCCCCCAATGGCTTCTCTGAGTTCTCATGTGGGCTAGTGTTTTTAACTCTCCCCCTTTAAGAGGGTCCCTTTCTCCCACACATTCCCCCATCCCTTGCAGGACACCCTTTGTGTTTTGTGTCTGTAAGGTATTTTTTAATTCCCCGCACCCTTTTTTTGCCCCCCTTTCTTTTTTCTTTCCAGTTTCAGCCCCCAGTTTGTCCCACAAGAATTACCACGTGCCCTTCCCCGCGGAATCTAGCTTGGGGGCCTTTCGTACTGTCGCCCCCTTTGAGCAAATATTCCTGCCTGACGTGTGCTGCACGGCAAGAGATAAAGAGGCAATCCCCGTTTTCCCCCCAAAACTTTTCCCGCTGCTTTAATCCCCTTATACCCCTCCTTCCTTTCCTATATACACGATTGGCGGAAGGACCAGAGGTTTCCGCCGTAGACAGGCCCAATTTCCCAGGTCCCTTCCTCATCTCCTTTACCGTTGCACCCCAACTTTCTTTCCCCCTTTTTTTTTAACCCCCTCTTCCTTTTTTGTTTTTATGAGGTCCCAAGCTTTTCGATGCATTTTGGTCCAGCCATTTACGGTGAATCCAACCGCTGGCATGCCACATGTTTCTATCGTGCCCTGTCCCTCCCCCCCTAATCTTTGCCCTTTTTTCTTACCCCCTCCCACTCCGTTGTAGAGGTTGTCCCTGTGCGACAGGCGTTCTGGAATTATTGGCCGTCATTTGCCCCCATGGTAAGACCTCTGTCCCCACACACCCCCCCCTCCCTATTCCATCTGATCTGTCCTGGGTGTTAGCCGCATATACGTTGTGGCCACTCTTTTCTGACCTTCCTGGCCCTGTCCCCCCAAGCAACCGCGTATCTTTTTCTTCCTGCCCCCGTTTTTAATACGTTACATGCTTGAATCTTGTACGCTTTATATCATACTTTCTGAGTCCTTTGTAGTAGTTTCTGACCCCCTCGACTAACACTCGTCCCTCTGCCAGCCCCATGGTAACGGTTCCCTTACCGTCTCATCATGGTTGGTACGGCACCATCTCGCACGTATGCGTGGTGAGTTTATGTTTTTTTCCAACCTTCTTCACGTTTTCCCTTTATGACCCCGTCCTCCCCCTTCCCGTCATTCGGCGTAACTCCGGATAGGTCTGAGCGGGTCTCCAGTTCTTATCCCCCCCTGGTTAATTCATCTTAGTTGTATCTTTTTCCGACACCCCGGTACGCTCTCCCCCCCGAGTCCACGCTTACTTAAGTTATCCCCGTCGACCTTTCTGTTCTTTCCATTTTTGCGCCCCCCCCCATCCCGGGGTTAAAGTTCCGTGCCGTCAAAGCCAGTGACAGCCCCCGTGTTTCTCCACTCCATGCTTGCCTTTGCCAGTCCGTTCACAACCGATGAGAAATTCGAATACTGAGACATCCGGTTTGTCCGCTTTTTTCCCCTTTCAAGTAACTGATTTTCCGTTCCTACGTCCATTGCTTGGGGAACCCTATTTCGACCTTCGTCTCCAGCGCTCTAACCTTTTTGTGAAGGTTTTCTCTCTGTCCCCTCCTCGCGCAGTTTTTGGCTTTTGAGACTTCTTTCCTAAGGTTCGCCGACGTCTTGATTTTATCTTACCGGTTTTCTTAGCCACCCGTTTAAGGTTTTTTTAGGTGGCGGTTGTTCCCTGTTGTGTTACCCCTTTTAGCGAGTTTGTTAACACTTTTTTTGTTGTCCCTCTCCTGGAATTAATGTTTGACACCGGGCAGTTTAATTCATGAGTTATCCGTCTCGCGCCTTTGCAACATGGTAACTAGTATCGTAAGCTAGCTTCCCCCCCCCCCCAAAGACCTGTCAATTTGACAGACTCTCTTCCAGGCTTCTCGACATTCAGCTTACCTTCCGCGGTTAGGGCCGGCCGTTTAACGGGACTTTAGAGGTTGGGGCAAAGGAAGGGTGGGTGGTGGCCCACCCCCAACACCACCCCCAACAATCCCCGCACCAACCCCTCTAAACACCACCCACCACCCCCCCCCCCCCCCCCCCCCCCGCCCCCCTCACCCCAACCCCACACCCACCCCCCCCGAACCCTCCACCCCCCCCCCCCCCCACCCCACCCCACCCCCCCCCCCAACCCACCCCCCACCCCCACCACCCCCCAAACCCCCACCCACCCCAACCCCACCCCCCCCCCCCACGAACCCCCCCCCCCCCCCCCCCGCCCCCCCACGCCCCCCCCCCCCCCCACCCCCCCCCCCCACCCCCCAGCCCCCCCCCCCCCCCCCCCCCTCCCCCCCCCCACCCCAAACCCCCCCCCCCCCCCCCCCCCCCCCCACTCCCCCCACACCCCCCCCCCCCCCCCCCCCCCCTCCCCCCCCCCCCCACCCTCCACCACCCCCCCCCCCCCCCCCCCCCCCCCCCCCCACCCCCGCCATCCCCCTTCTATGCCCCAGGTTTCTCAGACTTAGACTCTCTTGTGATGCCAGTCAAGGGGACATCTCCTGCTTTCACGCGTTTTATCAAGACCTATACTCTCTCGTTTTCAGTTGGCAGGGTCTATTTTGTTTTTTTCAACCGCAGCAACTCCTTGTTCAAGTCGGGAAGATTTAAATGGGTTTTTTGCCTCTGAATCCCCCGCCTACACCATTTGGAGGGTATTGTGGACCTTCCCCGTGGGCGCGGAAAGATGTTTTCGCTGACTAGCTCTTTTGAACCCCGGTGACCCGATTTGATTTTAGAGTAATGACTATACTTCTTGTCTGTCAGTCCTGCCCCTTTATGTGATGAACATGGTTTTGTTGTCAGAGACTCCGCCGCCCGTAGTCTTTTTCGTCTGCTTCTCTGCCCAAATTTCGGGACCACGAGTCGCCCCGGGTATCCTGTGCCGTCTATCTTGAGTAAAGTCTTCTGTTTCTCCCCACGGCTGGGTCTGGTGCAGTATCGCCCCTTTGCCCAGTCCCCATTTTTTCTTCCCCTTTACTCTCTTTCCTTGGGCTTTTGTGGTCCCGTCGTCTGAACGCCGTCACGAAGAGAGTTTTTTCGGGAGTAAATATTTCTGCGAAATTTTAATAAAGGTTTTTACTAACTGGTGGGGTTTTTATTCTGTGTCAGAAGACCTTATTCAGATGGGTCCTCACTCAATCATGTTTGTTTGAAGACGCTCGAAGTCAGCCTGTGTATTAAGTCCAACCCGTTTCTTTAGACCCAGTTCCTGTCTCATTTTCTTCTGCGAAGCTATCCGACGATAGCAGGACTTCCCTTACTCCTAGACCCCCCCCCGACGCAGCCAAGTTCAAGCGCTTCTTCCCCCGAAAACCTCGCCCAGGATTCCCTTCTATAAACTGCCTTTGCGTGGCACCACCTTGGTGCCCCCCTAATTTTTCGCGCGAAAATTGGTTCCCACAGGGACTTAGACCCATCGTTAAGTTACGAAATCTGTTTCCTTTCTGCTACACTGCCGTGCCCCGATCCAATTACGGCTCTCCCTCCCTGAATTCCGGAACAGACACGGAACCCCGCTCATCTACAGGCCGTCATTTACAGAACCCCCCCGTGACTTTTGACTAGTCCCACCTTGACCCTCCCTTGCCCCATCAAGGAACATCCGCGCCCGGTGCCGGTAGTGACGGCTGTGAGCCCCTCCAAACGGGAGAGAAGGCTAAAGGCTGCCACCCTGGTCCCGCGGTAGACATCGTACAGGATTTTTGGGTTGTCACCTGTTCGTTGCAACACACAAGGTCCAGTCTCTCCCCCCCCTTTTCCCAATGACCGGCCGGGCCGACCCCCAACGCGTTTGGGAAACAGCTGCTCGTTCTGTCCTATCCCCTGTTTGGGCTGCTACCAATCACTGTCTTGGCACAAAAGCAACTACTTCACACCCTATTACCTTGTCTCCCGTTCGCGTTCTGCCCGCACGCTTATAAGCTGGATTTTTCGCCGGCATTTCCTGCTTATACTTTCCTGGGGCCATCCAGTTTCTTGTGCCCTTTCCCCTCCGGCTTCCCTCTCCCCCTGTGCCCGTCCAGGCTAATGCAAAGCGCTTTAAACTGCCGCGTGGATTTTTCTCGTGGAGCGTTCCCCGCGTTGCCAACGCGTTTCCCACCCGACCGCTTTACCCCGGGTTAACATTTGGATAATCCAACGGAAGCCTTCGGCACCCCACCCCCGGCCCGGCCTCCCCTTTCCCCCCCCCCCTTACGCGTACAGATAACCTTCCCGAAATGTAGAGTTGAATCATGTAGAGGACCCGCCTCCGACGCGGGGGCCCCAGTAAGTGAGGTATTTAGTTGTGATCTGTGCTACTTACCAAACCGGAACGGTAACCGTGAAAGGCCCGACCCTGGGCAGCCCGGCGATGATAGCTCCCTTTTTGACTGTTCTCATACCCCGGTGATTGACATGTGTTTCCGACCCTTTTGAGGATTGTGGGTGGAAAGTGTTCCGATTTTCTACCGGACGTGGTTTTGCACGTCACCCATCCGTCCGCCGGGCCATTCACGTTCACCGGACACCACAAGTTTAACCGAACCTTTCTGACAGTGGACCCCAGGTGCATCCTGTGTGGTTCCTACGAACCGCGCGCCGTTATTGATTAAAGCCGCCTCATTTTTCCTCCTGGGGCAAGGATAAAGTTAAGAGGTGACCCCTCAAGAACCTCGTACAGCGCCGCGATTTGAAGAAAATACTCTTCTATTGTAATTTTTTTTAAAGACTTTTTACCCTGCTCTCGGGATCGCGTGGGGCAGTCTTTACGAAAGACACAAGACCGAGGACCAGTTCCTGCCCAGGGTACCACGCCCACGGTTGGAGGCCCGGTGGAATAAGGACGATCCCGTGCGTAATTTTTCGTCCCATGTCCCCAGACCAGTCCAAAACTATTCCCTACACCCAGATACTCCGGCATCTGATAGGATGGGTTTGATGTTGTTGCCTGTACTTTTGCAGGCCATGGCCTGTCCCGCCCCGTCTGCTTGTACACGGCCGAACCTAGCCGGCCGGCAATCGGTGTGGCTACAAGTGAACAGCGTCTGTTGTGCGGCTACAACGCCGGTCGCCTCCCGTGTCGGTCCAGTAAAGATTAGTTCGTCTCCCGTGCTGTCCTCCCTCATTCCCTGATCTGGCTGAAAAGCTCTATCTTCTCTAATGTTTGTGGGGTTTTTTCCTAGATCTGGCACGTGAAGACCCTCACGTTTCCCAGACTCTCTTTGCCGCCGCGATTCTCCTCGTGCCACGTGCTGTTCCACCGTGGTTGGCAAAGCACCTTCCGATTGAAGACGGTGTATTTGCCGCAGGACGGAGTCATTGCCCTGTTGTGCAAGCGTTGCACTGAGCCCCCCCCCCCCCCCCAGCCCGTCTATGTGCGGGGTGTAGAACTTCGTTTGTGTGACCAAAGTGCGTTGCCTTCCTTGTGCCGAACAGCTTCCCCCTCTTCGCTGTTCTTACCAGGGCTCGCCCCCCCCCAACGTATTTTCATGATTGTATTGTACAGCTGGTCATCCCGTCTTTGTAGAGGTAGGTAGTAGTAGTACAGCCCCACGGCTGGATCCCCCCGTCTCTCCTCCCTTTTCATGCCGGTGACACCCCTGGGTTGTTCTTAAGCTCGATGCAGATGCCGCTGCTTTGTCAAACCGCTGGACTTTGATCCGCTGCAAACGATGAACCGTCACGGAGGGCGTGAACTCGGTCTTTTTCTCGAGTCTGACAGTCTGTGCTGTGGAGTCATGCAAACCTTGGTTCGCGGTCAACGATTTTTTTGTTTGGAGACGTTCCCGGCGGTGAAACGCTTTCTTTTTTTCCCAACTGAGCCAGGCCGGCCCCGTCGTCCAAAGCCCAAGCGGAAGTCCACCGCTTTTACTTTAACAGGTGTGGTTTTGAAAGGCTTCACGATGAACCATATCCTTCCCTCAGCCAATGGTCGGTTTCCGACCACAGACGTTTGTGCCCTTACAATGAATCTTAGGAGCCCCCCCCTCTCCCTCTTTTACCTAATCACCCTCTGCCCCTCTGCCGGTGAAAGGGTCTAAGCGTTGTTGTAAGTGTTATACGTAGAATGACGACCGAAGTGCCGGTAAAGGTTAGATCTCCCCTAGTGACGTGTATTTTTTTTCGGGTTAGGGTCTAGTGTTTTTCGCGAAGAGGACCCGTAAAGGGCGCCCTGGCCCAACGTTCTTCACCGTTCTTGGCCCTGTCCTTCAAGAGTCAGGTGACAGGGATTGTCAGTCCTGTAACAAAACCATCCCCCTCCCCCCCCCGGCGTGTAAGAGGTGATGCCTCAAGAAAAGCCTTCCCGTGTGTCAGGGAGAGGCCGGACTTCAGTCCCTTGTAATTTTTGGGCATTTTGGCCGTTTTGTTGTGGGGAGTATAGAAGGCGCTGTTCAGTGGAGAGAAGATTCAGAACCTCGCTCGAAGCGTCCTTTTCCTTCTTTTAAAAGCGTTGACCCGAAACTCTCTCATGGTCATGTCTTTCCCAGTTTTGGTCGCCTTTTTTCTGGTTGTTTTCCCCACCACCCTTGTACAACGATACGAGCAGGGGTGGGTACCTTTGAGACGGTGCCCTGGTTGACTTCACGCCCCTTTTTTACCTAATTCATGTTGGAGGGTTTTTCGTATTGCAGTACGCACGGTCTTGACCGTCGCTTGTTCCATCCGGGGAACCTTTCTTTGACGCGCCTTGCTCTCCCATTACCATGGCGTCCTTTTCCCCTTTGCTTGGCTTGTATCATATGGTAGGATCTCTGTTTTTCCGTCACTCCCTGTTTCTCCGCGCTTACTTTGGGCTCTTCCTTTCCTTTAGTGCCTGAATCTTTTACGATTTTTTTTGCGCGTCTCCAACATGTGTCCCGTTTTTTCCTTTCCGTTAGTGCCCTTGCGGGTGGGTTTTTGAGTGCATCCACGAGGGCTCTTAGATGTAAGTCAAGCCCCTGTTGTCCGCTTTTCTTTCCGACGTATTCCGTTCGTTCTTGAGGGGCATTCCTAATGGGTCTATCTTTGCTAGAGCCGACGCCCTGCAAGAACCTGGTGTTTCAGGTTTCTCTTTCGGGTAGTATCCGCTCTGATCTCTTTTTTCCCCTTCCCCTCCGCTTCTGTTTTTTCTCTCCTCTCTGAAGGAGTTTTTCACCAGACCCCCTTAAGTCTAAAAACATTGGGCATTAATTGTACCCTTCATAGTCTGTGAAGATCTTTTTGCGGTCTCCTTTCTTTTTTTAATTTTTTGGACCCAACCCTGACCCCATACGCTGTCCAGATCATCCCCTCTCAACACACCGGTTATAGGGGTCCCGCCTACACAGCAATGTGACGGAATAGCCCTTGCCAGTTTGTAGCTTTGTTACTGCCCCCCTTTCTTCCCAGTCCAATTTCCACATCGGACATAGTGATTTCTCCCGGGGGACGGATCTGTTGCGCCAAATAATTACCTCGCCCCATACCCTCTGCGTCAAGAATTCATTCCCTGGAAATATCCCCCTGCAAACCATTTCACCAGGCCCCCCGCTTTTGAGAGACAAGCCTTTTTCCCCCTCCTTCGGAGCGCTTCAACGGGCTCCCGTTCCTCCACTTGAATAAACATATAAGTGTTTCTTTCGTGCCTAACTGGAGGCCTCCCCCCCATGTCTTTAGCCCCTATTCCCCTCCTTAAACCACCCCTTAGCCTCAGCCCTTACCACGCGGATTCGGTGTGAATGACAACCCGTCCCCACCCCAGACTCCCCTTTTCCTACTTCCCCATTTTTAACCCCCTTCCCCCCCGAAATTAGAGGTTCGTTGTACCCCTTCACAAGAGTTGACCCTCGCGATGCCCGCAGGTCCGGAATAACTTGTACCGTTGTTCTTCCCTCCCGTTCTGAGATATTTTCTACTTGAGTAACCCCCACCCTTCCCCGCTTTCCCCACTTGATTCACTTTCAATAGACGGACTGGACACTGACCGTGGCATCGATGGATAATTTCCTTTCGTGCTAATCCTTTGACCCCCTTTTCTATAAGTCGCGCGTTTCATATAGATACTGTTGCGAACGGTTCCCGGCGAGAATGGCCCCCCTCTGACGTAAGAGACTGGTGAGACCGGTAATATGTGACCCTTTTTTCACCCCCGGCCCAATAAGATCCTACCGGAACCTCTCTCCACGCCACCCATACAACGGCAATGCCGCTCATACCGTTCCAGGCAATTTCGTCTAACCCGGCGATCTTCCCACTACACGTCTCCCCCCCCTCAGAGAAACGACCGTCCCAGCTATCACTTTTCCCTTCCGCGTGGTGCAGTCTTTCTTTCCTCTTTAGGAGAACAGCAGAGTATGGTTTCCGCCGACTCCGGGCCCCGAACTTCATTCCACGTTCGAAAACTTCGCCCAGGCGCTCCTGCAGGCATCGGGTCATCGGTTGAACTTCCTGGCCAAAGTCTCCAACACGGTTGACATTGTCCGAGTTGGTGCGGTTGAGGTGTGAAGGCCTTTCGATAACTGTGGTGGCTGGTGGTGCACGGGGGAAAAAACGTTTTCTCCCCGGTATCCATTTTTCCCCCACGTGGACCGCGCCCCCCCCATCTTTTTGATAATCGAGCTGGCCTTTCCTTTCTTTTCCGTAACGACCCTGCGGCCTCCGGATTCCGCCCCCGTGTGCAGGTTGGATCGGGCATTTCCGCGGGACTCCCGTCCCCCCCCCCCCCCTCCGAGGGTGAACACCTCCCCTTTCCCCCTGCGGGGCAAGCATCGATATTGCCGGATCCAGGGACCCATGGATTCGACGGAGAGAAAGGTCATTTGTTTCCACTGTCCGTGAACCGGCCAATTGGGAATTCTTTGGATGCCAATACTTCCCCCTCTCTCCCGTTATGACTCTGGTTTGCCGTTTATACCACACTCCCCTCAGGTTTCAAAAGGTTTGTATAGAGCTCGAGCCAGGCTTTTCCGTCGGCGCAGGCAGACCACTGCGCCCCCCCCCTCTGTCTATTTACACCCACCTAGCCTTCCCCCATATCTCCTGCGTGGTGTTGGTTTGGCGATGGGGCTCGCTGCAGGCCAGCCTTCTATGGAATGACGTTGGATGCCCAATTTAAGACCCCCCCCGCCCCCCCTTCCCCCCCGGTTTTTTACCTGAACGCTTTCTTTTTTCCCCGACTGGCCCTGTATCTCCAACTCTTGACGCCCAGGTGTACGAGTTCGCCTTAAATTTTCTTTCAGATGAAATCGATTAGGAAAATCATTCTCTCTTTTCCTCCTCCTCGTTTTTTTTTTTTCTCTTCTCTCCGAAGTAGATCATGAAACGTTTCCTGATTCTAGTATACCTTTGGACTGGAGACCCATCTTTTAGAGTCTTGTGCGGAAACATAAAATCTGGTCCTTTGGCCCCCGCACCTAATTGAGAAAGGTGTGTGTGCTGAGGCACTTGATGTATTCCCCGGTCCTTTTTTGAGACAGATTTTTCTCGCCGAACCCCCCACCCCAACCGTTTAACTATAGATCACGTTCAAGATAGTTGTGCGAGCCCAAACCGTTGTGGTTTTCCTTCTTTAACTACCACTGATGCCCACACGAGTAGGATTTTCAACCGGGCAGAACCCAACTTTTTTTTTCTAATGCCACCCTTTTCCTAAACTATGTCATTCGTCTGTCTGTTACCTAACGAACAGGCAGATACCTCTTCTCCCCTTGTACCCTTTTTTTGCGCTGCAGGAAACCTTTTTTCTAATACGTTTTCATGACAACGATGCATGACCTTTGGGAGTTCTTTTTTTTTTCCCGCTTTCCCTTTCTTATTGCCCCTTCTGTTAAAGGAAAGAGCGAATACTTTCTTCTTTTTGTGGTCGTAGTGTCCCGACCCCCTTCTTGGTGTCATTCTCCCCGCCTGCTGTTCGTCGCCCAGCCCCGTGTTTTGTTAAGTATCCGGACGTCCCGTTTATTTAGTGGAACACCGGTTATTCGTACCCCGGTCTCACCTTCAGAAGT
>Ga0179593_1643173_pt1 | contig 20634 bp, 22 predicted proteins | sample CZODoug2_1_08_16_FD_185931 | JGI IMG/M metagenome (GOLD analysis project Ga0179593, IMG submission 185931) | Vadose zone soil fungal communities from Angelo Coast Range Reserve, California, USA - CZODoug2_1_08_16fungal (PacBio error correction) | ecosystem: Environmental > Terrestrial > Soil >... | reverse complement strand
TTCTTTCTTTCGTTTCTGAATTTGGAAAAACCACTTTGTTTTTTGACTGTGGACGGAAAGTGGAGCGGTGATGCAATGTTTTTGCTTTTTATTTGCCCACCCCTTTTCAACTTCTTTTCCTGCGATTTGGACGGAGCCTCTTTCCCCCAAATCGATTTAATGTTCATTCCCCTAAACAATATTCCCCATCCTGTGGGTTTTGATGCCCGTTTTTTTTCCCCCATTCCCTTCTGGTCGGCCCAGGATTTATGTTTGTCGGCAACGTCGCCCAGTTCATAGCGAACGGGGCTTTTTTTTTCAGTTTTTTTGCCTGACGTATTGCGGCCTGCTCCAAATGGCTGTCGCCCCCCCCCCCCCCCCACCAAAACCCCTGTTTGCCTTTCCCTTTTTTTCGAAATTGAATTTCTTTTTTTTTGCACCCCTTGCCTTTTTTTTTCACCCCCCACCCCCACCCCCACTTGACAATTTCCCCCCCGTTTTCCTCACCCCCGCGGTGTGTTTTTCTCTTCATCCCCATTTTCCCCTGCCCCCAACGATAATTTCACCGGACGGACCACCCCCAGTGTCAATCTCAATTCGTCTCCTCTTATTTTTCCCCGAAACCCCCTCCCTTTGGATGTAGCACCTTTTTTTCTTTCGAATTTTTGACAAAAAGGACCCCCGCCCCCCCCCCCCCGTATTGGGTTTCCGCTTTTCTATAGCCGTTTCCGTACGGTCCCCGCAGCCACACCTTGTTTTTCCCTCCTCTTTTTTTTTTCTTGACCCAGACTATGCCCAACTCCCCCCCCATCACCCCATTGAATGAGGTATTTTCCCCTGCCCTGGCCGTTCGTCCCCTTCACTTTATCCCCACCTCCCCCTTTGACTTCACGTGTTCTGTTGTTTTTATTCGGGGAACGTCATGCCTCGAATTAATTCCCGATTTCCTTAAGTGTGCCCCCCAGTGTCCCGTTTTTTTTTCCCCTGTTCAGCCCGGGTTTTGGTCATTTCTTTGTTTCACTTTTGCCTTTTCCTGTTAAAGTTCCTAGAAGCTTGGAGGACCCAGCTTTCTTTTTTATTGAACCTTCCTCTGCGTTAACTTTTCCTTTTCTTTTCTTCCCCTTCCCCCCAATTACCATTCTTCCTTTTTCTTCGTCAGGCTGGCATCCCTTAAAAAGGTGCCAAAAAGGGAACTTGGTTTTTCTCCCCCCCAGGGCCCTCCCCGCGCCCATCTTTTCTCACGAGCTTTTTTCCCTAATGAACTCGTCCGTATTCCTACCATAGGCCCCCAAGGGTTTTTACCCCCTTTTTTATCTAACACCACCCCCTTCCTTTCCTTCTTGGGTTCCGTTTTTTCTTCCCTTTCCAGATTTCTTTCTTTTTTCCTCGTGGATTTCAAACACCTTTTTTGTTCTTATTTGCTAATGCCCCAACCCCTTTTGTCTTGTTCTTGATTCCCCCCATTCTTCGGTCGCCCCCTCACTTTTTTTTTGCTGTTGAGGTTTCCCTGCTACGGCAGAAACTCGGCCCCATTGCTTTTACCCTAAGTCTAACATTTTCCCCCACTACTATGATTTCGCTTTTTTGGGGTGCCTGGGGGGTGTCAGTGATTTTAATTTTTACCCCCCTTCCCTTTTCTGAACCTCTCGTGTTCTTCTCCTTTTTTCGAACAAAACTTCTTTTCTCTGTCACGTTTTTCTGCTGTGTTTTTTCTTTTAGTGGGCCCATGAGCCTGGATTTTTGTTTTTTCCCTTTTTTCAAGGCTTGGCGCGTTCCCGGTTTGAAAAAGACCCTCGAACACCCCCAGTAGTTTAAACTTCGTTCGGCTCATTAAGTTTTTTGCCCTTTTTTGGTGGGGCTTTCATTGAAAACCCTTCGGAACGTTGATTGCCCCTTCACTCTTGGTTTTTCTGAACAAAATACACCCATCGCCCGCGGTTTTGTCCAGGGGCCCCGTTCTTGGATTTGTTTTTGTCTCCTGCTGTTCGCTTTTGTTGCCCCCCCGTTTCTGTAATAAAGGCCTTCTGTGGCCCCTCCAGGTTCCTTTTTTTTGTTGGCACCCCTTTAGGGGCCTCCCAGTGTCCCGGGGGGCAAAAACAACCTTTTTCCTTGGACCCCCACCGTCCTCCTGCCTCTCTCTTGGCTTCCTCCCCCCCCCTCCCGGTTTTTTTTTTCTGTTTGTTTTCTTTGTAATTTGGTCCAAGGATGGCAGCTTTTCTTTTTGAGCTTCCCCACAGGGTTTGTGCACTTGGGGGCGATTTTCCAAATGGGGGACCAGTAGTTTCGTCCCCCTACCCTTGGGAGACTGCAGGAATTTTTCATGCCCCCCGGTTGTATCCCTCCTCTCACACCCCTCACCATCCTACCCTTCCTTTGCCAGGGGCTTCTTCCCCCCCCCCACACCCACTGGTCCCCTTTTTTTGAAGGGGGGGTCCTAGGGTTCACCTTTTTTTGGTGATTGGCATGGGCGTTTCAGTTTCCCCCCCCTTCAAAAAATAGCGAAATTCCCATCCCCGGTCGTTGGGACTTTTGCGTTTTTCCTATTTCCTTTAAGTGGCCCCCAACCGGGGGAGGTTTTTTTTTACCCCCCCACCCCATTACACCTCCGGTCCCCCTTGAATGTCAGCTGAACACCATTTCGGGTTTTTTCCTTTTAGAGTGAATGAAGTTTTTTGGCACCCGGCATCACTTTGACTTTTTGTTTCTGCGGTCCTTCTTGGGTTCAAAAACGGGCGTTCCCTTTCCCCAAACTTAACCTGCCCCTTTTTAATCATTTTTCGGTTTTCGAGGGTTTTTTTCACGTTTTTTCGGTATTTCAAAAAAGGCCCTTTGTGGCGAACTGGTCTTTTTGCCCCCCCTTTTGGTTTTCTCCAGAACCTCCCCCCCCTCCTGGACCATTTTTCCCCCCCCGGGCAATTTTGGATGCAAATTACCCAGCCAATTTTTTTTTATTTGGCCCGGGTTTTAACCTTCTTCCCTCAGGGCACCTAAAGTCTAAAGAGCTTCTCTTTCTGCCCGGGCTTCTTTACAAAATTTTTCCCCCTCGATGGGACATCTTATCCTGCCTTTGGCCCCCTTAAGTCTCTTTATACTCCAACCCGACCCCCAACGGACGGTTTCTTTTCGCTCACCATGCAAAACCAATTTCAACCCCTTGGGTTTTCTTTTAGATCACCTTCGCTTTCCCATTCTACTTAAGGAGGACACATCAAGCCCCCCCCCCCTTCTCCCCTCACCTCACCGGCTCGACGTTTGTGGTCCCTTTCCTATTCCTCCCCCAAGGTTGACGCCTTTAATCAACCCCCCCTTTTTTCAAGTGTTATTTTGTGAGCTTTGCCAGGTTTTACTTCTTTCTCAACTTTCCCCTTTTTTTTGGGCCCCTGTCTGGGTTTTTCCCACCTACCCTCTTTTCCCCATTGTGATTTTATGTCTCCTGATTTCGGGGCTTCCCCCCTTTCAAGCGGCTCTCCACGGTTGTTTTCCCTTTAGTGTTCCCTGGGCTAGGCACCCCAAAAAACTGTCAGTGGCTCGGCTTCCCTTTTTTCCCCCCGGGGCTGTTACACTTTGCCCTTTCATCTTTTCTTTATTTTTTTTTGCAACAAAGATTGGATCCACGGTTTCTTCCTTCATCATCCGGTTTCTTTTTTTCCTGCCCTTTCCCCTTTTTTTTCAAGTGATGTGTAACAAATTGTTTAAGCGACGGTCAGGGCGGGCAGAAGAATCCCCCCCCCTTCAGTCCAATTGGTATGATTTTTTTTCGTTTCATAGTTTTCAGTGAGGGGGTTTTCCCCACCTTGTGTTTTTTTTTTTTGTGCGGGGGGGGCGTCGGCGAATTTAATAGGAAGGGTTTGTTTTTTTCCCTTTTTCCTTTTTTTCCCACATTTTAAGCCCCCCTACTGGTTTGCCTGGGTTTGACCCATTTCCCCCCGTCGCGCCCCTGTTTTTTTTTCCCTTTTTGTGCTTTCCCCCTTGGCAACCCGACCCCTTTCGGTTTTGATGGTTTTTACGCTGGATTTCGTTCGGATGGGAGGAGGTGGAGGAAGGAACAGGGGGGTATCTCTTGGTTTTATTTTTCCCGGGAACAGGGTGGAACAAAACGTCGGTTTCTTTTTTTTACGCTTCGTTTCCCATTTCATTTGCGTGTCTTCACAAGGTTTTGGTGTTTTGTGGACGACGGAGACTTCTTTTTTTGCTTTTTTTTCCTCTTCGTTTTCGTTCCCCCCAATTTTTTTTCCCCTTCAGTGAGCCGCACTGCGTCGATTCGGCCGTCCCACAATCGCCCCCAGGTTTAATTTTTTACGTCCCCCTACCCTACCCTTCCCCCAGTTGTTTAGGTTTGGCTGATGGACAGGACTTAATCGATTTGACGTTCCCCCTTCCTTTCAGTTTTTCCTTAGCCTTCTTGATTTTGCTGTTTTTGCGAAGGCAGCCCCGGGCAATCTCGTTCGTCCAACCCACCACAAAACCGTGTTTTTCTCCCTTCTTTCATCCTTTTCCCCCACTGTCCCTGTTGCCCCTCTCCCCACAGCTGTGTCTTCCAAGTTACTTCGTACCCCATTCTCCTCAAACGTTTTTAGCCCCTTCCCTTCATCCTCTTGGGCCCCCTCTGCCCTGACCATCAGAGGGTCTCTGCATTCTAAAACCCTTTTGTTTTTTTTTTTTCTCCCCCACTTTCGGCTCTTTTTGTTCCCTTTTCAACAAGGGATCCCAAAATTTTGTTCGAGCTTACCGATTTTTTGCCGCCGGACGTTTTTTGTTTTTCAAAACCCCCCCCCGCCGTTCCGTTTGCCAACCCCCTTAACTCTGTTAAAAACCTTGTCAATAGCAACCCCGCCACCCCCACCTCCACTTTTTCTTTTTTTTGGATTCTGCCCGTTTTGTTCCCCCTTTCCTGCTCCGTTTTTTTACTCAAAGTTAACCCCCCCCTGGGACTTCGTGCGGTGTTTTGGTTCGTCTTTTACCGATATGAAACTCCCAGCGACCTCCCCCAACTTACCTTAATTCCACTTCTTATGTTCCATTTAGTTTGCCCGTGAACATTGCTGTCACCCCAGTTTTTTTTGCTTGATGGGCAAGCCCGTGGATTTTTTTTTTTTTCGTTTCCTGCCCGCTTGGGAATTTTCCACCTTTCCACAAAACCCCCCAGAGGGCACGTGTTTGCAAGACGTTTTTCGTTTGCTTTCGTGGTTCAGACGTTCTTCCTCTTTTTCAGCCGTGCAGCCAGCCCCCCCATTCGTTTTGGGCCGCGGTAGGTGGCCGTTTCCCCCTTTTGCAACAGCCTGCCCCCCAAACCCCCCCCCCCCCCCCCCAACAAAAAACAGGACAACTCTTTGCCCACACGCCAGCCCCAAATAACTGACTTTCCCACCAGCCCCACCGTCTTCCCTCCTTTTAATCCAAAATCCAACGATACCCAAAACCCTTCCCCCCGTCGAGCACGTGTTTGTTTTTTTTTTCGTCCTAAAGAGGGTTTCTTCTTTTTCTTATTCTGTTTTCATCAAAATTTGCAGTTATGAAAGTTTTTTCCCCCACCTCATTTTGTTCTTAGAACTGTCAGTTTTTTTCCCCCCCCAGAAGATGTCAACGTCCTTTTCGTTGCTTAACGCTTTTTTTGCTGCCAGGTCTTCAATTTTTGAAACTTAATCGGATTTTTCTTTCCCGCGCCTCAAATTTTCCCCCTTTACAAAATTTCCCGCCGCCGGGAAAGACGGGGACCGTTTTTTCTCATTCCCCATTTTTCCCAACCCTTTTTTCGGTTCTTATTGAAATGGGAAATCGTTCGTTTCGAAAAATTTCGGCAGCCAGCGTTTTTTTTTAGTGTTTTGCTCGTTTTTTTACCTAACAAAGATGTTCCTTTTCTTTGGTTTTCTTTTTCTTTTGTAGGGGCTTTGGTTCTACTTGGGAAAGTCGGAAAAACCCGTTTTTGTGCGTGCCCCACCTCGTAGGCTCCCCCTTGCTTGCGTGGGGAGGGTCCTCGTCCCATATTCGCGCGAAGCTTGTTGTGATGGCTGTTGCCCCCGCCACCGGCTGCCGGTCCTCTTGGCCCCCCCCCTTATGACGGACGGGAGGTGTTGTCCCTCTTTCCTGTTCCCGATTTTCCCCCCTTTTTCTGCAGACATTACCTTTTTTTGCCGATGGACAACCCTTTGCCCCCCCCCCCACCTGGTTTCGAATTCTTCACATGAAAGGATTCCTTCTTCCTCCATCCCTTGTTTTTGCCTAGAGATGTTCTTGTAAGATCGAACCCGTGGTTTTTCATTTCCAGTACAGAACCTTGCCAGTCTGTTCTGTGCAACAATATATATTTATACATCCTTTCTTTTACCTTCCCCCCCCCGATTCCCCCCCCTCCCGTTAAAGTCTACACCTTGGGCCTGGCCGGCCTGGGTTTCCTTTCCCCCATTTTTCACCGTCTTCTTCGACTTTTTTTTTCCTCCATGGACCCCCGCTTTGCCCAAAAACTTCTGAATCTAGTTTTACCTTGGTTTTTTTTTCAGCTGAGGGGTAATTTGCGTATTCCTTCCGATCCTTTTTTCTTTTTCCCTCTAATTTTTCCCACCGTTCCCCTCCCAACCCGATCAAACTGTACCCTGTTGGGCCACGTAGCACTTTTTCCATTCCTTTTTTTGGTTCCTTTTCCCACCCAGTAGCACACTCGATTCCCCATCTGGTTTCCACTTGGTTGTCCATTAAAAGAGGGATGTCCTAGTCCGCTTTTGGGAGACTTTTGCGTTTCTTCGGCCGGCCCCCTCACGTGCTTTTTCTTTTTTTGATCTTGACTTTTATAGTTTCCCCCGCAAGCAACCACTTTTCTGGGCATTGTTCCGTGGGGCGCGTCCACAGGGAGAACACCCCCCAAAACCCCTTTTGTTGTCTCTTTCCTTTCCCTTCTCCTTTTTGAATTCAGTTTTACGCTCCCCCCCCCCCCAAAGTAAGGTTCCCATATGTAACCCCACTTTTTTTTTTGCTCTCTCTTTTTTTTGAGATAGTATTTTACCGGGCCGATTTTGAGGTTCATTCTTCTACCCCCCTCCCTTTATTTTTTCTTGCTGACAGGTTTTCCTGTCATTTTTTCCATTTGAGGGCTTGTTTACCCCAATGCCCTATTTTTTCCTTTGTGTTGACAATGTTTTCTGTCTTTTTTGACCTTTCTTTTTGCCTCGTTGAAAACGGGTTGATTTGCTTCCAGGTGCGAATTTCCGTTTTTACCCCCTTTGTAAAGGCACCTTTTTCCCCCCTTCACAACCCCCTTTTTCCGTGGCTCGGCCTTTAACCTCTTTTTGGATGAAAAAAAGCTTTCACTTGGCCACTTATTTTTTTTAAACCGGCGGTTCGAATTTTCAGCTTGCTGGCTGCACTTCTTTTAATCGTTTTCCCCACTGCACTTTTTCCAGCAAAGTCGTTACTGTCCTTCCAAGACGGTTCCTGGAATTGCCTGGCGTTGGTGGCAGACTATCAGTAATGGTTTTTTGGTTTTCTTTTTTTCATATGTCTTTCCGATTTTTCCAACTCGGTTTGTGAGGGGGGTGGCGTCAGATTAAACGGCTTTTTCCCTGGTTTTTGGTGCCACTCCCCTTCTTTTCAGTTTTTCCTCAGCAAACCCGAAAAAACTGTTCGGTGTTTCCCAGACGCTGATTCCTGTTTTGAGTTTCCCCTTGTGTTCTTTCTTCTCGTTTTTTAAGTGGGTGAGGTAACCGCCGGCGTTGGAAGATCGGTTTTGATTCTTTTTTGGACTTGGGCGTCCTTTTGGTCCTTTTCCCCCCCCTTGTTTTTTTGGGACAGGGGCATGTCTGCTTCGCTTGACCCCCTTGTGTGCACGCCGTTTCGTCCTTTTTTTGACTTTCTCGTCGGCCGCCCAACTAAAGTTGGCCGTTTAAATTATCTCTTTCTTTTTTTCCTCTAATGCTTTTTTTTTTTTGTGAGAGTGAGATTTCTTCCCCCTTTTTCTTTCATTTTCCTTTTTTTTGCGGACTCAAATTGAGGCGCCCGTCCTCTTCATGTTTGGCAATTTCTTTTTTCTCCCGCGTTGCACTTTCAATTTATCTTTTCCAACCCACTGTTCATTACTTGAGAACACTTTGGAGGACCCCCCATTTCCCGTTTTTTTTTCACTTTCCTACAAGATATCTTTCTGCCTTTAAAATAACCACCCCATTCTCCAGTTTTCCCCGCTTCCATAATTAAAGCAGGGCCCTTCCCTCCCTTACCTGTCTGCACCCCTACCGCAAACCGTTTTCTTTTGTCCCGCACCCCACACCTTTTGACCTGTGTTTCCTGTCCCCCTTTTTTTCAAACAATATGGGGTAGCCTACCATCCCCCGCACCGGCCCACTCCCGCAAAAAGCTTGGACCGCACTGAACCCCCTTTCACCAGACACAACACTTTGCCCTGAGTGATTCTTGAGCCTGCTTTTTTTTTTTCATTATTTATCCCCCCCTACCCTCCTTTTTTCTTTCTTTTTTCCCGTGACGTTTGTGCGCGGGACGATTTTGTTGACGTTCACAGCCCCCTCAACCCTATTCCGAAAAATTCCCTTGCTCCCCTTGTTTTTTCCCATTCCATGAGCGATGGTAAGCAGAGACTAGGGTTTTAAGCTCCGTTCCTTAAATTGCTGGTACCCACCCCCCCCCCCACAAACCGCTTTTTTTCAAATTTTTTAGAAGCACCCCCTTTGCGCTTGACATTTTTTTTTTTCAGTTTTGTTTTCCGTTTTCCTCCCTAACCCTCCTTAAGAGTTTTCCCCAGCCTTTCAAAAAAGGCAACAAGCCATGGCGACCTCCCCCCCCTTACTTCCACAACACTGTGAGTTCCTGTTCCTTTGAAGAATGTTTCCCTCCCTTTATAATATAAAAAAACAGGGAAAATCTTTCTAAGCAATTTGGAATTTTGGATTGTTTTGCGGGGGGGGTTTGAAGTGGGGTCTGATAGCGGGTTTTTTGTCTCGTCTGATTTTCAAATCGCAGTTTTCCTGCTTTACCTCCCCAGCCAACAAAATTTTTTTTAAGGCCGTGTGTTCTTTAGTCGAATTTTCCCCCCAGTCCCCTTAGTTTTTGTCCCGTCTTCCCCGGAGCTAACCCCCCACTCCAAATATCGGCGTTTATTCAAGCTCCTTTTTTTTTTTTTTTCCCCCCAAAACAAGGAAACCCAGGCAGCTGGGTTCCATTCTTCGCTTTGTACAATTTTTGGATGACTGGGACATGCCGGGTCTTAATTTTTGAAGCCCTTTTTTTCTCTTCCCCCGTTGGCTTTTTTCACCTTCATTTTTTTTTTTTTGCTTGCACGTGCTTCGTTCCTGATTCCCATGGGACAGTGTTTTTTTTCGAGGCTTGAAGTGCTTGGCGGTCTGCTTTTTCCTTCTTTCCCAAATTTTTTCCCCTTTTTCCGTTGCTGCCGGACTATCCCCCGCGAATTAAGATTGTTTTTGTCCCTTGTGGGGCCTCCTGAGTCCCCCTTTTGAGCTTAACGTTTCTTTCGCCTTCGGACTTCAACGGCGTTCCTTCTCCGCACGTACACGGGGTGGTGTTTTTGTCCTCGCGGTTTTTTTTTTCTTTTTTTTTTTTTTGGGTTTTTACAGATTGTTTTCCAAGATCCTTTCCCTACATGGGGGCTGGCCGTTCTGACACCCTTTCTGCCCCACCACTTTGTTTTCTTCCTTAAAGACCCCCGATTCTCTCTAGCCTCATCACGTGTTGTGTTATCCCTCTTTTTTTCTTGTAGATACTTGACCCCCCTTTTTGAGAAAGTTTGTCCCCAATTCCCAACTTTTGGCAGGTCTGTCTGCCACTTCTTTCCTTAGTTTTGCGACCCCCAGCGTAGTACCCCACACCTCACTTACGTTCTTTGGCGGGTTGTTTTTTTCTTTGCTTTTCCCGTCGGATCCCCCCCCCCCCATTTTTTGAATAATTCCTTCCTTCGATATTTGGCTTCTCATTTTTTCACTTTTTTTTCCAAACCCAGGATGTTTTTCCCCACCACAAGTATAATCGCGAATTTCATACTTGTTTTTTTTTTGCGGCACGGATTCTTTCCCTCTTTCCCTAGGTGGCCCCTTTCCTTTTTTTTCGCGCCAGATACCACCCTCCCCGTCAAAAACCAGATTTTCCCCCTTGTGTGTTAGTTTTTTTTTTTTGTGAGGGGCGTGTTCCCCCCCTTGCAGTTTGGCGGGCAGTTTTCGCCAACAGTGCACGACACCACTTTCCAAGCCCCCCGGGTGCCTCCTTTTTTTTTTTTTCCATAAAAGGTAACGGTCCTGCTTTTTTCCCCGCGGGGGGGCTTCGTGGAGCGCTTCTTTTCTTTTTTTTTTTTAATTTTTTTTTTTAGACCCCCTTACGATATGGCTAGTTCTCGGGACAACCACCCGGGCCCCACAGATTTGGTTTTGCCCCTTTTTTTTCCCCCCCCCCTAAAAGTTTTTTTTTGCCCTGTACACACTTTAGTCATAACCCCCCCCTCCCCACCCCCCGGGTGGCTTCGATTTTTCCCCCCTGAGTGAAATTTCCATGTTACTACCCACAAAGACGCACACTTTTTTCCGCACCACCAGACTTTTTTATTTTCGTTTTTTTTTTTTTTTTCGTATCAGTTTTTCTATATTCCACGGGGTTGACGATTTTGCAGGTAATTTTTCCCCCCCCCCACCCTCAGTTCCTTTTTTTCTCCGTGCCCTGTTTTTTTTTTCCCCTTGGCTTGCCCCCCCACAATTTGTGTTCAACGGTTGGATTTTTTTTTTTTTGCCATTAGTTCCCTTAGAGGAAATTGGGTGCTTTGTTGTTTTTTTTCCCGGCTTGACTCGGAGACGTCCCTTCGGCGCTCCGGCTGTCCATTTTCAGCTGTTTAACCCCCTTTTTTTTGGCTGGTTTTTTTCAGGAACTCTTAAAGGGTCAAATTGGCTCGGGACGCTTGACCATTTGATGTTTCTTCCTGAAATGCAACGTCTTCCCCCACTTTGGTTTCCGTTCTAATGCGGTGTCGTTTTCACCCATGTCCCACTCTCCCCCCACCTGCAACCTTTCTCCTTTTTACTATTTTTTTTCGATTACAAAGAGTCCCCTTTTTCAGTTTTTCGTTAAAGGGACCTCCTCAGGTCAATGGTGGGGGGGGGCGTTTGGTTTTTGGGCCCTCTTTTCGTTTAACCTGAAAGTCGCCCCCAACTTCGGGGATGTGTCGGGCGGGGGCCGTTTGGGCGTTGCCCAAACCTGGTTGTAGCCTTTGTCCCCCCCCCCTACCTTTTTTCCTTGTTACATTTTTCCCCCCTGCCTTTTTTTCCCGTTTTCCAGGTGCGGACTTTGGCAAAAAAAAAATTACGGTGGTTAGGGCTTTCCCCCTTCTTGAAGTTTTTTGCGGATAAGGTTTGTTCTGTTCTTTGGCCCTGGGGCGTATTGTTCCCCCCCCGTTTTTTTTTCCCCATTTTTTTGTTAAAAAACCACCTGCGGGCGTTTGTAGGATTTGATTTTTGGTTCGGGCATTGTTGTTCTTTTCGCTCATTGCTTCCCCCCCCAAGGGTTGGGGGCGTTGAAGCCCTTTTTCTGAGTTCTTTTTTTTTTTTCCCTTGGCAGCCAACTTGCAACCGCGGACTTGGCTCCGTCTTCGGCCGCACCAATCGATAAGTTCCTGGCGAACCTCTTTTCTTGTTCCTCCTCCGTTTTTTTTTTCGTTCCCTTTTTTTGGTTCGGCCAGGACGTTATATCCGCCTCCCCGCGCCAGTCTCTGAGGTCCGGGCGTGTTTTTTTCAGGGGTGTTGACTTTTTTCCTTCCCGCTTCCTTCCGTCAGCAAAACACACCCCCTTGTGTCATTATTTTGCCGTACATTGATTTTTCGACCCCCCTTTTTCGTTTTCCTACCCCCAAAAAGATTTGCGTCGGTTACCTCAACCTCCGCCCCCCCCGGCCCTTTCCTTTTTCCCATCTCAACGACGCCCTCTCTTTCCCAGGCGGTCTTCTCCTACCGAACACTTTCTTTTTCAGCAACCCAACTTGTTTCCCCAATGGGGTATGTCCCAAGTTATGGGTTTCCGCTTACCGCTTATTTCTTTTGCGCCCTTCCTTTTCTGCTTTTCACACAAACGAAGAGTGTTCCGTTTTACTTATGGTTCAGCACTAGCCACCAAACTCAACCTGACCTCTTTCTTTCTGCCTTCTGCAGTCCCCTACTCATACCGTAATGTCCTGGACGGTTGGCCTTTTTTTTTAGATGGACATTTTTCTTACCCTTCCCGTCCCATTTATTTCATTTGGTGCCTTTAAAGGCCCGTGTCCAGTGCGTGTTCTTGGGTCCCGTTAGATTGTTTTTTACCCGGGCACGTTTTCCGGAAGGGTTCCCCCTTTTCCTCACGTATTGGTGAAGCAACCCCCCCCTTCCGTTGGAAAATTAGAAGCTCATCTCCTTGTCAGCGTACATTCGTCAAGGTCTTTCTCACTTCCAATCCTATGTTCTTTCCAGCGTCCTTTTTTTTTTTCAAGCCTTTCAAATTTTTTTTGCCAGACCCCCCATGGCGACCAGAAACTTTTTCACCTTTTTTTTTTGCCCACCCCCCCCCACTGAAGCGTTTGACCCCCCTTATTTACCCGCATTTTCTTTGTCCCAAGAGACCCGTTTGTGCTTTTTTTTACGACCCCCCCCCCCCCCCAAAAGGTTGGGTTCCCATCCCTTTTCAGGTGGGGTTGGGTGGGGGAGTGGGGGGGGGGGTGCGGTTTGGTCGGGTGTTTTGGGGGCCGTTTTGTTATTTGGGTTTTTTTTGATTTTTTAGTTAAATTTCCCCCTTTCTAAAGTATCTTAAAACGCCACCCCACCTTTGTTTCCGTTTATTTTTTTTTTTGTGTTTTTAGTCGAAAGTGCGATCCTTTTTGCTGTAACCCGACGGGCTTTTTTTCCCGTTTTTTGCGTGCACTGTTTCCATGAAATCTCGGAGTCCCTCCCCCTTCGTCTAGTCGCGCTCCTTTTTTGTTTATATAATTTTCTTTTTTGGGTTTCATGATGTTTTGACCGGCTTTTCAATTGACAGCCAACCTTGGGCCCGTTGCCTTCCCAATAGTGTTCTGGACTCCCAATTTGCTGTTCCCCCACCCTCCCTCCCTGCTTTGTCACGTTTTCTCTGGCGAAACCTTCTGACAGTTGGGTTTTTTTCGGTAAGGAGGGCGCTTTTTTCTGTGGTTTTTTGAAAGTTCCTGAGAAATCGTGCTTTCCTCGTTCGCGATTAAGACGTTTTTGCTCGGTTTGGGGTTTTTTTGTCGGAGTCCCCAACCATATTTTGGAAAGTTTTGATGAGTTGGTTCAACGACGGTTTGCAAGTCCCGCCTGTAGACGTGAAACGGGGACTTGGTTTGCAGTGGAGAAGGGTTCCGCTGAATTGTCGACCAGTTTTTTCCCAACTGTCAATTTTCGCTGGACCACTGTCGTGTCCCAAAAGGGGTTTGTCGCTACCCCCCATGTCCCCAGATTTCATAGAGAGAGGTTTTCAAGAAGAAGTAATGGGTTTTTTAGAGTTGGTCAGATGACAGGCATGATAGCCTTTTACACCAGTTTTTTTGGAGAACTTTTTGTCAGGACCATGGCCAAGTTCCCGGCCTTTTAAATCAGTACAATTCTGACCTGTCGGAACAACCTTCCACTGCACCCTTTTAACGGCGGGACTTTTTCGACGTTTTTTTCAAAATCTTTCTTTTGCAGCCTTTCGCGTCGATATTTTTTTTTTTTTCTTAACCCTTGGACCCACTTTTGCAACCCATTAGGTCCTCGCTTTATTTCAGGACGCACGGTCTTTTGGATTTCTTTCCCCTTCCGTTTTTTTTGCTAGGATTACTTCACATTTGCCTCGAACAACCCCCCTTTAACTGTTTTTCCGGAATTTTTGTTGGTTTTTTTTTCTAAAGCCAGTGGGCGTTTTGCCCAAGCCCCTGTCTGTTTTTTTCCTCGCAAATGGCGACACCCTCGATCCCCATTAATCGTTGGGTGTAAATCTTTCCATTACCCTTTTTAATTGCAGGCCCAAGTTCGGACCAAGGCTCGTGGTTTGTTCCTTTCTGCCAATCCCCCTCCTTATCCTGATTCTTGCTAATGGCCACCCGCCCCCCGTACACAGCCCCCCTCAACAATGACGTTTTCTTTTTTCCTAACCTTTGGACACAGTGTTTCCTCCTCATACCACCCCCCACCCGACACACCCCGGTTGGTTTTAGTTTATTTCCCCCCAGCTGGGTAACATCAGTCGTTCATAATGCCCCATCTGACCCCCCTTTCCACCAGCTCGACGGCTTTTTCTTTTTTTCTCCTTCTTTATTTATTACTTTTTTGTCCTTTTGTTCCCTCCCAAAAAACCTTTTTATTTTTGGGGGCTTGTTCACTGTTTTTTTTCTTGTCCCTGGATTGTTGACCCTTTTTGTAAGTGATGTGTTTTTTTTTTTCCCCCCCCATTTTTACGTTTTTTTATCAGGCCAATATGGGCGGAATTTGGTAAAGTTCTTTTCTTTTTTGGCCCACCAATTTTTTTTTTTTCCATTTTTTTTTTGAACAAAGTTCCAAGCGGCTTAACCCGGGTTTTTGGCTTTCCCTTAAACGATTTTTCATAATCCGGTGCTTACTGCTGTCCGGGAAAAACAAAAAGGACAGTTTTTTTTTTTAGGGATTTTTTGGGGATTTTGCACGGGTGGTTTAATGGGGTCTTCCCCTTTCCTTACACAACCTTGAATAATTTGGACCCCCCCACCCCCACAAAAAAAGACGTTTTTTTCCCCCCTGAGGCCGGGGGCTGACAGGTTTTTCATCGTACAGGCACGAAACCCACACTGTCCAAAAGTTTTTTCTTATCAGGCAATTTTTTTTTTCTTTTAGTGATTTTTAGATATAAAGGGAACCGGGGACCCCGTCCTGTGAGGGAAACCTTTACTCCCCTCATCCATGGTGAATTGTTGGCCGGGGTTTTTTGGTGGACACCCCTTTTGTCCCTTCCTTTTTTTTCCCAAAAACTCGGGGGTTTTTCCTTCCCGGTTGGGGCGGGGCCCGTCCGGTTTTCCCGGCAAGGGGTTTTTAAAAGATTGCCTTTTTGAACCCAACCTTTTTGTTCCCTTGGGGGGGGTTTGAACAATTTTAACACGGTGAGTCGGAAAGGATCCCCCTTTTCCCCCCCACCCCGGTTCCCTTTTTTCGGGCTTTTCTGGTGTTTGCAAGAAAGGGTATCGGTTTGTTCCGCCGGGGATGTTTTTTTTCGAAGGTTGGGGATGATCCCTCGTTTTGACCCCGGCCAACTTGAGCGGCAAACGCTTCTGTTTATGTCGGGGGGGGGGTGATGTTTCGTTTTCTTTTTTTTTTTTTTCCCTTGCGCGGACCTTACTGAAAAACCCACGGTTTTTGCCGGTACGTCGCAATTTTATTTGTTTCCTTTTGGGCCCGGCCAACGCCCCCGGGTTGGCCCTTTCTCTAAACTTTGCTGTGTGTTTTCTTCCGATTTTTGGGTTTTCCCAACACCACGATCCCGGCCGACCCAAACCAATATTCTTCTTTCCTTCCGTTGTTTTTTTTTGGCTTTTTTTTTTTTCTTTTTTTTTTGTTTGGTCCTGTTTTTTGGTTCGGGCCCCTTGGATATCATTTGTTTGTGGCCGGTTTGGGAATTTTTTTTTTTCTTTTTTTTTTTTGCGGTCCTTGGCTGTTGGGCGTGGGGTTTTGGGGTTGGTCTTTTTTTCGAAGGGAAGCACAGGTCCTTTTGTTGGTCGTCCCCAAAACCAACCCATTTTCAATGGCTTGGTTGCAAAAATGAATTTTTTTCCCAACCCCCCAACTCCGGGTGTTCTTTTGCCGTAAACTTATTCAAATGGCAGTTTTACCCCTTCAACCCTCTCCCCCAACGGACCCCTGCAGTGTCTGTTAATTCCTTGGGAAACTCCACATTTCCCTTTCGTAATCGCCGTTTATCCTCTACCGAAACCTTTTTTGCTTGCCTTTCGTTTTCACCTCTGCCCCTGGGAAACCTGGCCCCCCCCCAGTTTTTTCAAAACAACAAACCTTCTTTCATGCGCTCCCTTCTTCGTGGGGCAGAACCGGAACTTGCCCCGCACACCGTTTTTTTTCCGAAGTATTCCCTGACCTCTGACGTGGAACTAATTTGCCCCCGTTTCAAACAAATCAAAACTTTTACGGTAGGATTAGTGATTACCCCTTTCTCTCTTTATCCTTACCATTAAACCTTGGTACTTTTTTTGGGGCGGGTTGGTTCTTTGTTGGTGTTGTGCCGGCCTTGATGTCCCGGTCCCCCCCCGGAGTGTCCTATGGCTTTTCACCTTTTTTTTTTTTTTTGGGACCCTAACCTGCCCCAGTTCCAAACCGTGCCAGCCCCCCCATTTTCAGTGTCGTTGTCAGAACTTTTTCCCCTTTCCCAGGACACAATTTTTCCTTTCTCTTTGCCTCGGGCCCCGTTTGGTGGAGAAAACAATTCGGGACCAATTTTTCGCCCCAGGGGGTTCCGGGATTCCTGTGTTTTTTTGGTACAATTTTTACCCTTTTCCTTGGGCCGTTTTGAGGTTTTACGGCGTGGTGCCCCAATTAACCATTTTTCCCCCCTGATTGGTGTCATTTGGGGAAACCCTTGGTTGAGACCCCCCTTTCCCACGGCCCAAAGTGCCCATTTGGCGACAGGCCAACCCCTTCCTCCCCCCCTAAGAGAGGGGTAACTGGCCCCCCTTGTCATCGTGTATGAATCGCACCAGTCACCTCTCCCCCAAAACTTCCACTTTTTCCTGAAGGTACGTCTGTTAGGTCTCCCCTTTTTTTTTTTTGGTTTTTTTGTTCTGTGTACTGATTTGTCAATCGATGTTATAAGTTTCCCCCAACTGTTTTCTTGTTTATGACTGCTGTGTGCCTTTTTCTTTAGAGCCCAACTCCCTTTTTATTTTTTTAAACTTGAGGGCTTTTTTCCAGCCAAAGGAACCGTTCTTTCCTCCCATCGGTGTTTCTTCCCAGCACCTAACTCATCCCCTTCCCAGCCTTCCCCCCCTCTCCGTCTTTCCCCTGTGAAAAGTTTTGGTGGACCATAAAACCCGTTTTGGAGGCGAGATTTTTTGTTTTCCTTGCCGCCCCCTTGAACCCTTTCACGACCCTGGCTTGTTTAAACGTGGGATCTTTACTTTTCCCCCGACAAATTCGGGACCCAGTGCTATGTTTTTATGGTTGACTTGGTTGCCTTTTTTTGGGGAGAGGGTTGTCTCAAGACGCCCCTCTTTCGCGAACCTTTCCTTGAGGTTATGGGGGGATATTGTGTGGGGGGTGGGGCGGTCACTTTTAAGTGAGCCACCGGGTGGGGTGTAGAGATAATTTTTTGGGTGGAAAAGACAACAGGGCGCCACCCGAGGCTACAGTGTCATGAACCCTGGTTTTTGGAGTTTTTCCCCACCTCCCCCTTGCTGTAGTTTTTTAATAACAGGGTTTGATGTGATTTCCTGGGGTGTGCCCAAGGGCTGCCCCCCCCCTGGGGTACTAGAAAAGGGCACTCTGGTTTCCCTTTCTCTATCTTTTTTTTTTTGTTTTTCCCTTCCGCTTTCTGTTTGATTCTCAACCCCAGGGGGTTGTTTGGCGCCCGTCCAGTTTGCCAAACAACCCCAAAAAAAACAAAAAAAAAAACCCCAAAAAAAACCAAAACCTGGCCCCCGTCTGTCCCCTGGAACATCTCATTGCACATCAGGTCCTTACTCTGTGCTTTCCCACCTTTTCCCTCCTGTCACAAGGTCTGGACGCGGCGCATGGAGGCTTCGGTTCATGACCAATCCTTTTTAGACAACGTTGCCTTCTTGGGGGGTACTCATTTGGGTGTTGGTCCCAGTTTTCAACCGTTAGACCCCCCCAATTGTGGTCCCGACGTTCGTGAGGGTTTTTCCCGTTAGGTTTTCCCTCCTGGTAATCCGCGGTAGCCCGCCTAACGGCTTCCGTGAACCCGCCTTCCTCCTGGGAGGCCCGGATGTCGGTGCCCGTGGACACACCATTGGGCGGTTCGGGGGGAACAACACGTTTTTGTTTGCGAAACTTTTCCCCGTTTTTTGGTCACAACGTCGATGTTTCTCCCCCGCCCACACATTTTGCTATTTTTCCCATCCCACGTCCGGGTTTGCGCGGGGCAAGGGCCACTTTTTTTTTTCGCGCGTCTGCTGTGCTGTTCATAAACTTCCGATGAGAGACTTTATCCTTGGGAAAACCCCCCTATTTCCCCCCCCCTTGCCAACCTCCGCCACAAGCGGAGCTCTGCCACACCTTAACCACCATAACAAAGACCCAGTGGTTGGGGACTTTTCACGGCCCCTCGGGCTTTTTTTTGACGGTGATGAAACACGAAATCCACCTTCCCCCCACGGTGCTCGACGGTTTTTAGGTGCGGTTATTTTATTTTTCGTGTCTACGGTACGCGGTTCATTCTTTCCAAACTTCTTTTTTTTTGGTTCTTCCCGGTTTTTCCCATTTTGGTTCGATGGGGTGGCTTGGACCCGCTTGGTCTCCGCTTGACCCCCACAGCACCGGAATTGTTTATTTTTTCTGCGATGGTTCCTAGTCTTGAAAACGGCCCCAGGTCTGCTTTCTCCCCCGCTGCGAACCTTTTTTTCTTCCAAAAGAGGGCTGGTCAACCCCTTTCTGAAAAAAATTGGTGCCGCGGACACCCCGCTTACCCCACGCTTACCGTCTTTCAACTGGCACGGAGTTCGCACCCCCCCCCCCCAGGTCTCCAATTTGGAATGTCGATTATTCCCACAGGGACCTCATCGTGCCCGTTTCCATCCCCCCCCCTTTTGGACTTCAGGGGCACGGTTTACTTGAGTCTAAGAGCGGGGGGTGACGGTTTCGGGGCAGCAGCAAGGGGGTGTGTAATTAAATGGGTTGGGCTGTTTTTGTGAATGAGTTTTTTTTTCAGTTAAATCTTTTTTTTGTTCAAAACTGGCTGGGGGAGGGAAGGCAAGATGGGTTCTTTTTACCAAGGAACTTGGGTGTTGGGTGTGGCTTTGTGGGGGTTTTATTTTTTTTTTATTAGGATCTCCTATTTTTTTAGGTCTTTTGCCGCGGTTGTCACCCATGTTTTTTTTCTCGGTTTTGGGTTGGACTTTTCTGTATGAGAGTTTTTTAGTTTTGGCGCATTTCCCCCCGGCCCAAGAACAAAAAACCACACCCCGTTTTCTGTACGGATTTTTGGTTTTTTTGGCTTCCTTTTTGGATTTTGATTAGGAAGGGCTGTCGGGGTGGAAGTCTTTTCCGTTGGGGCTCAGTGCGGCTTTTTTTCCCCCGGTACCCGCCCTTCTTTGGACAAGCACTTTTTTGGATGTTCGGGTCCGGTTCCCCCCCAGTTACGCTCATTTGCATCCGAAACCCCCCGGGGTTGTTTGGCTGACCTTAGCTTTTGGCCCTTCGCGTCACCCCCAGTCCAGTATTTGTTGACCACCCTGGCAGCACGCCTCCCAGGACCACCCCCGTCAATCGTGTCCCGCTGGTGCGAACCATATTCTTCCCTTTTCCCTTCATTGTGTGGTTTCGATTCGGGATTATGGTTTTTTTTACCCCCAGGACACGTTTTTCTTGTTTTATGGGGGGGCGGCCCATCTGAGGATCAAATTATCGTCCCGGCTTGTGCAGGCTGTCCTTTGGAGCGTTTTTCTTTTGTTTTTTTTTTATTTGTTTTTTTTGGACAAGGTCAGCCCACTGCGTTGGGCCTCCCCCCAAAAACACTGGTTTTTCCTTGTACCCCGTGTAAAAAAAATTAGGAGGGAAAAGCACAGGTCCCCCTTTTTTTGAAATGTAAAACTAAACCGACAAGAGGGTGTTTTACTCTTCACCCCCCCTAAAGTAAAAACTTCGGGTCACACTCCATCCCGCGAGGATTTCCCTGCGTCATTAATCCGCTTCGGTGCACTACTTACCATCTTTTTGATGTAGACCTTAAACACTACGGCCCTTATGGGTATGTTCCCCTGGGGGGCAACCCTTCTGGTTTTTGTCCGCTCCTTTCCTTGTTATCGACCCCCCTGGAAGGTTTTGGCCGCCCGCCCCTCATAGCCGATTGGCTTGCACCCAAACGTGTACCAACGAAGGCTGGCTCCCGGCCAAACCTTTTGATAGGGGTTTTGGATTGACATCTAATGAAGTCTTGTTTCAGGTAAGCAAATGGGAACATGCGGGTTCCGGCCCTGGACGTTGCTTTCGGTGGTTGCCGTGTTTGGTGACGGCACTTCATTGGACCCCAAACCTTGACTTACAGTAAAGTGATTGGTGGTGGGAAGACAAGATCTCGAAGGGGCAATTTAAACTATTTTTTGAGTGCCCCAGGTGTTGGACATCAAAGATTTGGCGTCGGGTCCCCTTATCACTTCCCATGGACCCAGGGAGGTTCCCCACGTCAACCTTCTTTACACACGGGAAACCCCACCGGCACGAACCCAACTCGGACATCCCCTTCTTTTTTTTGGGCATCCCCCCCCGGCCTGGTTGACCAAAAGGTGTCCCGGCAAAATCGCAGATTGAGGAGGGGAACACAGTAAAGGGATCCTGTCCCCCCGCCTTATAGTTCATGTCCCTTGCAGGGGGCCAGCCCCACCCCCCCACAACATTTCCGTGCTTAGTTGGCCTAACAAGGGAAGGATTTTGGTGGTTCCCAGAATTCAATTATCGCGCACCCGAAACCTTGTTAATGGCGGCG
>Ga0179593_1533132_pt1 | contig 20636 bp, 32 predicted proteins | sample CZODoug2_1_08_16_FD_185931 | JGI IMG/M metagenome (GOLD analysis project Ga0179593, IMG submission 185931) | Vadose zone soil fungal communities from Angelo Coast Range Reserve, California, USA - CZODoug2_1_08_16fungal (PacBio error correction) | ecosystem: Environmental > Terrestrial > Soil >... | reverse complement strand
TCTTTTCCCTCGGCGTGTCTTTGGGGGCGTTTTTAACGGATAATACTGGGCTCCCCTTTGATTCCACCCCCCTCCCTTCTTGGAATTTAGGAGATGGACGCCTTTTTTTTTTTCCCTTTCTCGTTTTTTTTTTTTCGACTTTGTGGCGGCTTTGTTTTTTTTCGTGGTGCTCTTTTTTCCCCCCTGGCAACCGGAAAACGATCCTCTTACGTTCATTTCTACCCCCCCTTTAGTTTTTTTTTTAAGACCTCCCCCCGGACTTCCCCTTTCTTTGCCGTGGATCACGCCCTTCTTTTTTCTACTCTTGGCCCAATAGAGCTTTTCCCCCCTTTCCCCCTTGATGGAGGCTCCCTTCTTTTTGGGGTAAAAGGCCTTTTTTTCTCCCTCCCCGTTTCGAATGGTGGGCGGGCATTCCCTTTTTCTCCGTCTTACCGACCGGTTTTTTTTTTTTCCTTTTTCGGTGATCAGGGCCCGGCCGATCAGTCCTCTCCCTTCCCTTTTGGCCTTTTTTTTTCCCCATGTTGCCGGGTTTTTTTTCTTAGGCTTGCAAGAACGCTTTTTTCTGTTCTTTTTCCCCCCCCCTTTTTTCCCAAGGAAAGCCCTTTGCCAAGAAAACGGTTTTTTTTCTTAAGGGAGCGGTCTCCCCTTGGCGGACAAGGTTGACACCCTTTTCTTTAAATTTTCCCCCTTTTTGTAAGGGTCGGTTTTTTCCTTGGCAAGCTTGTATTTCACCTTTTCCCTTTTTTTCACAGTCTTCGTGTTAGAACCGGGTTTCTTTCTCCCCGGGGGGTCCCCCTTGGTCTTTCCTCCCGGCCAGGAGAAGCCCTTTTTTTTTTTCCCCTCCGGAGCACTCACCCCCCTTTTTTGCCTCCCGTGAAGCAAAGGGAAAGTTTCCAAAAATAAAACCCCCCGTTACCTCCCCCAACCAAACAGCTACCTTTTAACCATTTCTCTTTCCCCGGGAAGTTTTCACACCACCTTTCCTCTTCATGTGCTCCCCCTTCCCTTCCCGACGGGGCTTCCCCCTTTCCTCCCCCGGAAAGAATGATTTTTTCCCCGTCCTCTTGTCCTCCCCCCCCCGAGGTTCTCCTCTTTTCTTCCTCATTTCTTTTTTTTGTCCTTTTTCTGTCAGATCCCCCCAAGCCCCCTTCTTTTTTTCCTTTTTTGCCGGGTGGGCGTCCAGTAACCAGCCCTTCCCTTTTTTCTCCGCCCTTCTCAAAAAAAAATTAAACCCTTGCCTTTTTTTTTCTATGAAGGAGGCCTTCTTTTTCCCCCCTTTTCCCCCACGGTGTACAACCATTGGGATTCGTCTTCCCTGGCTACTTCTTCTTTCCTTCTCGACCTCCCCCTTTTCCATCCCCTTTCCCCTGCAACAATTCCGCTTCCCCCCTCTGGCCAATGGTCTCCCCTTTTTGGAAGAGTGTTCCTTTTGTAAAGAGAAAGAGTCACCTTCCCCCTCCATGTTCCCCTGGAAAGCAATTGGCCCCCTGTCTCTTTTCTTCCGGTTGCCTTTTTCCCCCCGGAAAAAAAGCACCCCCCTCGTATTTCCCTTCCCTCCTGGGGAAAGGACTGTGCCCTCCTCTTTTTCTCGTTGAGAAAACAAATAAAGAATCATCTCTTCCTAACTTCTTTCATAAGAAGGGATTCTTCTTGGCCTCCCCCTTGTATCCCCTTTTTCCCCTTGGTTTTTTTCCCTCTTTTATTTTTTCCGCGAAGAGGTAGGCCATCATTTTTTTTTTCCCTTTTTTTCTCCTCTGAGGGTAAATGTGCCTTCCCTGGTCCCCCCTCTTCTTCTTCCTCCCCTGAAGAAAAACGGAGTTTTCTTCTCTTTCCCTCCAAGAGGGCAGTTCCATTTTTTCTTTCTTTTTATTACCTCCCCCTCTTTCCTTGCTCGGAAAGTTAAAAGCATGGTCTTTCCCTTTTTTGTGCGGTTTCAGATGCACCGTTTTCTTTTCTTGCGTTCCTCCTCCCTCCCTTCTGAATGAGTCAGCCCGCCGGCTGGCCGCCCTTCCCCTCTTCTCCCTGGGACCTGGTAAGGATGGTCTCGGCTTTTTTTTTTTTCCCTTTTTTTCTCCTTTTTTCTTCCTCTTTTCCCATACTTTGACGAGAACGAGGAAGGTCTTTCTTCTTTCTGATAACGATAACGGTCCCGTGGTTTCCCCCTTCTTTTCCCCCCTTTTTTACCTAGATTTTATTTTGGATAAATAAAGGGGGCGATGGACAATGTCCCCCCCCCTTCCTTTCTTTTTTTTTTTTTCAGGACCCAACCCCTTTTTTTCTTTCTGCAAAGGTGTTAGGATAAGAAGTCGTTTTTTTTCTTCCTGACCAAGTGTGAGGAAGGTGGGAGAACTCTTTTTTCTTTCTTTTCCCCTCCTCCCTGCTATGGGCGGGGAAATTTGTTTTTTTTGTAGGTTGTCGTCCCTTTCCTTCTTTTTTTTCTTCCCCATTCACAAAGGTGGAAGCCCTGCGGACCCCTTCCTTTTCTTCCCAATCGTTCTTTTTTTCGGTAGGGAGTTTCAGTGTCTTTTTCCTTTTTTTTCCTTTGTAAATGGGAGACGGAATCTTGTGACTTTGGCTCCCTGTCCCTTCCCCAAACGATCGGGCTTTTCTTTTTTTTCTCCCTTCTTTTGCCAGTTCTGGACCCTTTTTTCCTCCTCTGCAAAGAAAACGGTGGCCTTTTTTTTGCCGCCCCACCCCTTTTTTCCCCAGACCTCTTCCCCCCCGCATTGGAAAACCTCGCCCCCCTTTTTTTTTTTTTCCTCCCCCACCCAAACATCCAGTCCCTCTTTTTTTTCCCTAAAACAGTTGTCTTTTTTTTTCCCCCCTTTTTTCCCCTTTCGACGGCGGGAAAATCGTTTTCCTTTTGTTGTTGGAGAGAGAGACGTCTTTTTTTTTTTTTCCGTTTATCTTTTCCCCTCTTCGGTACTGGAATGTTGGGGGAGGCGGAAGGCTTTTTTTTCCCTTTTTTTTTTTTTTGTCCTAGGTTCAAGGCGGGGTTCGCGGATTTCGTTTTTCTTTTCTTTCCACAAACCTGCCTTCCTTCCCCCTCCCTTGTGACAAACGAGGGAAGATCTTTTCCCTTTCCTCCGTTGCGCCTCGTCGATCGAGAACAACGCTCTTTCTTTTTTCCTGCGTTCTTTTTTTTCTTCCTTCTCCAGGTACAACAGGGTCCTGTCTTTTTTTTTTTTTTCTTTAAAAGCCGCTGCGGACTCGACCTTTTTTTTTTTTTCCCCGCCACTTTCCCTTCCCTTCCCCATACAAAAGAGATAAAACGGCGATTCCTTCCCCTGGAAGAGAGGAATCCTGTCTTTTCCCTTCCTTTTTTGCATCCACTTCCTTTTTTTCTGAAGGAACTAATGTGCTGTTTTTTTTTTTTTTTTTGAGGAGCTTCGGTCTAGGTTCTTCTTTTCCCCTTTTTTTTTTTTTTTTACCTTGGACACTTAATTTTTTTTCCTCTTTTTTTTTTTTTCTGCTGCTAGTGGTTAAGTGAGATTCCTTTTTTTTTCCGCTTATAGTAGTAGACGTGTCCTTCTTTCTTTTTTTTCAACATCTTTCTTTTTTCCTTCTCCTTCTAGCAGAGAAGGAAACGGCCCTCCTTCCCCTCTCCCCCCCAGGACAGGCAAGCTGGTCTCCTTTCCCTTTTCCCCCCCTTTTCTGGTCGCTTTTTCTTTTCTTCCTGCAGAACGAGACGACCTTTTTTCCCCCTTTTTCATCCGGAAAAAGACCACGACTTCTTTCCCCCTTTTTTCCAGGAAGATTTTTTTTCCTTCGCTTTTACTTTTTCCCCCTTTTTTTTTTTCACTGCTGAGTGGGAAGAATGGCCCATTTTCCCCCTCTTTCTTTTTTTTTTTGCGGGTCCCCTTTTCCCTTTGGAAAGAGGAATTAAGAAGGGGACACCTTTCTCCTTTCCGAAATAGGAGCAGGCCCCCCCCCCCTTTTCCTTTCCCCCAAACTGATTTCCCCCCCCCCCCCCCTTTTTCGTGAGAAAGATGTATTTTTTTTTTTTTTCCCCTTTTTTCCATGATGAGGGAATTTTCCCGACCTTGATTTTCCCTTTCCGTAAGGGAGATGGAAGCACTTTCTCTTTTCTCCAGTGGTTGATGGTGGGCCTTTCCTTTTTTTAAAGACAACTCTTTTCCTTGTTGGATGGAGAGGACGGTCTTTTTTTTTTTTTTTTTTTTTTCCTTCCCCCTGTTAAGGAGAAGAGGCGTCCTACCCCTTCTTTTTCTTTGGTGATTTCTTTCTATCCTTCCTTCCGGATAAGGACGGCTTTTTCGCGTTCGAAGCTTCCTTTTTTCCATCGAAGCCCCCCCCTTTTTAAACCTTTTTTCCCCCCCCTTGTCCAGGAAGGACCTGGCCTCTTCCTGAATGGGAAGAAATGGGGCCCTTTTTTTTTCCCTTTTTCTCAGCAGCGTTTCCTTTTTCTTCTTCCCCCCCCCTTTCAAGAACGGCCTGACCCAGGTTCCCCTCTTTTTTTTTTCTCCTTTTATTTTTTCGCGATGAACAAGATGGACAGGTACTTCCTTTCCACAGAGCTTTTTTCCTTCCACCTGTTTCGGAATAGGGGAGGGACGTTTTTTTCCTCTTTTCCCTTTTTTTAACCGGGCCGAGTTCGTGGAGGTCTCCTTTTTTTCTTTCTTTTTTCTTTAAGTGCCTTTCCCCTTTTTTCTCCGGCTGGTAGGATGCTGATGGCCTGGCCCCCCCTTTTTTTTTTTTTACAACCCTGCGCCACCAGGAGAAACTTTTTTTTTTTTTTTTTCCGTTTTGAGCCTTTTTTTTCTCTTGTCCTGTGAAAGACAAGCTGCCCGTCTCTTTTTTTTTCTGACACACCTGGTGAAACCCTTTTTTTTTTCCAAACATTTTTTTTTTTTGGCCCCGATCTCACCACACCGAGTTTTTAATATTTTTTTTTCCCTGGTGGCCGGAACCATCTATTTTCCCCCCCAATCCCACAAACGAGTTTCTTTTTTCTCTCCCCGAATTAACATGAAAAGCAAAAAAACCCAATATACCTTGTAGTATTAAACAAAAAAAAAAAACAAAAAACAACAAACCAAAAAAACAAAACAACAAAAAACAAAAAAACACACCAACAAAACAAAGAGAAAGAAAAAAAAACAGAGTCCTTGAACAGTAAAAAGAGATGAGTATAACAAAAAAAAAAAACACAAAACCTCGAAAAAAGAAAAAATAACAAACATAAAGAACCACAAACCCAACACTAGCAACACAAACATGTAATTAAACTCCCACGAAAAAAAAGAAACGAATTGAGTCTTTTCCACCTCCGTCCCCAAGCAGAGGATAAAAGAGAAAAGACATAACAGTCGAAAACTATAAAAAGCAATAACCTGTACCAAATAGAACACAAAAAAGAAAGGACCAAACCAAAAAAAAAAAAACTAAAGATTTTTTAACGGAAAAAAAGAAAGGAGGATAAGAAGAAAAATGTAGACAGTAAACATTTGGAAAAACTCACGTAAGGTAAAAAAAAAAAAAAAAAAACGAAACAAAAAAAAAAAAACAAACAAACAACAAAACCTTCTATTTTTAAGAAGTGACAAAAGAAACAAAAAACAAGACACTTTCTCCTTTAGCGGCAAAGGCAAAGTATTACATTTCTGCAATATTTAAACACAACAAAATCCACGGGAATGTGACAAGGTAACCTAACCAAACAACAACTGTCTTTTAATTTAACCCCCCAGGTATACCCACAACAAACCAACCAAAAAACAAAAAAATACATCAGTGTTGACAACGCTACAGGAAATTAACAAAAGGCAAATGTGCAAACCATACAGCCCAAAACAAAAAAAAAAAAAAAACAAAAGAACAACAAAAAACAAAAAAAAAAAGAAAAGAAAAAAAAAAAATCACAAAGGGGGGAGGCAGACACGAAGGGCATACATTTACGTAATTGTAAAAACCTAAACCCAAAGAAATCCAAGAAAGACAAACAGGGCAAACCAAGACAAAAGAAACAGAACAAACACCAACAAAACAACAAACAACGACACTATCGTTGGACCGCATAAGTGTACCGAAGGCCCAAGATCCATAACCCCCCTTCAAGAGGCACACAAACAGAACAGATTTAACACCAACAAAACCCACCCCCACCCTCATCCCACACACAAACGCGGGGGGTATACACAAAAAATAAAACCGCAGCACCAAACAACAGAACAAAAAACCCACCCAAAAAACACAAAACACACACGAAAAAGAGGAAGAGAAAGAAAAGAAGTAGGAGAAAACAAAAAAATTTAAGTATCCAAAAAACAGAACAGCGAAACACCATAACAACAACGCAAATCCCCTGCTAGGGGAAGTAGAGAAAAAAGAGAGTGGGGGTGAGGGAAAAAAAGAGGGGGGAGGAGGGTTGTGAAGTTGAGAAAGACACGAAAGGGGGAAAAAAAGGGAGAGAGGAGGGAGGAAGGAAAAACGAAGGAACGACACAGAAAAGGAGCAAATAGAAAAAAAAAAAAAAAAACAACAAGAAAAAAAGACAAGAAAATCATACCACCCCACCCCCCCAGAAAAAAAAAAGAGTCCTCCCCTTTTTCGTTGATCTAAAATTTTTTCTCCCTTTTCCCCCCCTCGACAAAGAGTAAAACCAAACACACGAGCCACTACCTTTCTCCTATATTTTAATAATATAAGTTGTTGTTGTTTCTCTCTATTTGGAATTTGTTTTTTCTTTTTTCCCCTTATATTCATTTTTTTTTTCTTTGGGATGGTCTTTTTTCTTCTCCCTCACCGGGAGATTTCCCCCGAGATACGCCTTTCCTTTAGGCTTCTTTAAGAGTTAGAGTCTCCCCCCTTTGGAGGAAAGGGTCCACCCTTTCCCATCGGTTTTGGGGAAGGAAAGGTTGTTTTTTCTTTTTTGGACACGCGACGTGTTTTTTTTGATTGAAGAGGCCCCTCCAGTTTTTTGTTTTTCCTTTTTTCTCCCCCCGGCCACGGAAAAAAAAGGCTCCCCCCCCCCTTCTTTTTCCCTTCCACTGCCGGAACCGGGCACCTTTTCCCCGCTTCCCAAGAACACCTGTTTTTTTTTCCTGTCAGGGAATGCTGGCCCTTTTTCTCTTTCCCCTTCCAAGGCTTTCCCAATTAGAGATGTCACCCCCCCCCTTTTTTTTTCTAAAAAGGATGGAGATTCCCTCCCCCCCCCTGGTCTCCCTTTCTGCGGAACCCACGATTTCTCTTTCTTGGTGGCGGGAACCGTTCCACCCTTTCTTCCTTTTCTTTTCTTCCCTTCCTTTCCTTCCGGAACGCGGCACCTTTCCCCTATCAGGCAGAGATTCTTCAGGACACTTTTTTCGGGCACCCTTTCCCTTTTCTGTTTTTTTCTCTTTTTTTTTTCGGAAAGGTAACCGGCCTCCCCCCCTTTCTCCTTCGGTTTTTTTTGTTTGGGAAGGGCTTCCTCCCCCCCCCAAGGAGAAAAGTTTCACTCCTTCCCGTCCCTGTTCCCCTTTTCCTTTCCTTTCTTCCCCCTTGTATTTTTAGGGAAAGCTTGTCTTTTTTCCCCCCTTCCCTCCCCAGGAAAAAGGACTTCCGGCAACCCGCTTTTTTCTCCATTGGTTTTTTTGTTGTCCCCCTTTTTCCCCAACGGAAAGGGCAAGACAGCATCCCCTCTCCCCTCCCCCTTCTCCCCCCATGGTTTGACCCCCCCTTCCTTTTTCCCTAAAAAAAAATAGGATACCCCTCTTTTTTTTTTTTGGGCAGTAACACTCCCCTCCCTTTTTCTTCTTCCCCTTTTCCCCCCTTCGAAGAGGAACGACTTCTTTCGGTTCGCGCTTTTAAATGTAACCTTTTCCCCTTTTTTCCTTTTCCCGTCAAAGATTTGGTCAAGGGGCTTTTCCTCTTTTCCCGGTTTCGGAGAACAACGCTTTTTTCCTTTTTCCCTTTTTCCCTTGTTTTTTGCTTTTTTTCTTCTTCCCCCCCCTTTCCACACCTTAGAGGATTATAAACACCCCCCCTCCTTCCCCCCTGGAAGGTATTGGTTCTTCTTCCCTTCTTCCGTCTGGTCCACCTTGGCTTGTTTCTCCTTCGAAAGAGGGACCCCCCTTGCTTTTCCCCCCTCCCCTCGGCAAAAAATTTCCGGCTCCCTTTCCGATGGGCCCATGTTCCTTCCCTTTTTTTTCTTTTCTTTTTTCCCTTGTAGGGGAGACGCCCCACCTTTTTCCCTTCTGGAGAAAGTACAGCGTCCCCCCCCTCCTTTTACCCCCGTTTTGGGGGTATTGAAGGTGACTTTCCCCCTGAAGGGAAAAACAGTTCCCCCCCCCCCCCTTTTTCTTTCCCCTGGGGGGGCTTGGGACCTCCTCAAGGTAAATGTAAGGTTTTTCCTCTCTCTTTCCCCCCCCCCCCCTTGAAGGGAAAGAGGACTTCTTTTTCCCTTTCCCTTTGGATGGTTTACCTTCTTTTCTCTGCAAGTGGTGAACTCTTCTCCTTTTTCTTTTTTTTTTTTCGGAAATAAGAAGGGGTTTCCTCTCCTCGTCCTCGTTACAGGTCACTTCTCGTCCTTTCTCCTTTTTCCCACCACGGAGATGGATCTTTTCTCGGCCACGCAGCCGTTTTCCCCCTTCCCCCCTTCTCCGTCTCTTCTTTTTTTTCTCGGTTAGAAGTCTTTCCCTCTTTTAGGAAAAGAGAGTCGGTGGGTCCCCTTTTTTTTTTTTGGGACTTTTTTTTTTTTCTTCCTTTCTCAGGGAAGACGTCTCCCCCCTCTTTTTCCTTCCCTTGGAAAGAGAATTTCCCTCTTCCTTTTTTTTTGCTTTTTCGGTTTTTTTTTTCCTTCCTTTGGCCGCTCGGCGCTTTTTTTCCCCCTGAGAAAGGAGCACGACGAACCCCTTTCCTTCTCTTTTTCTCAACTTTATTTTTTTTCTTCCCCCCTTTTCTCCACGGAACCACTTTTCTTTTTCCCCTTGTGGATTAATCCCGGGGCTCTATGGCCCTCCCCCTCCCCTTGTCAGAAACCGAGACCGAGGAGCTCCTTCTTCTTTTTTTTTCTTTTTTCCACTTCCCTTTTTTCCGCGGCACCCCCCTTTTTTTTTTTTTTCTTCTCTTTTCTCGCTTTTTTTTTTGCTTCTTCCCACCGGAGGCGGCCATTTCCTCTTCTTTCCCCTTTTGTTGGCGGGGAACGGTTTTTTTTTTTTCTCTTTTTCGCTTCCCTTTTTTTCCCTTTTTCACGATCGGGGTGGGGCGTCTTCCTTTTTTTTCTGATTTAGAGTAGCATCTTTCCTTTCTATCTTTTTTTCCCCTTTTCTCTCTCCCCTGAGAAGGAAAAAAGCTCTCTTTTTTCCTTTTTCTGGATGCTAGAAAAGCGGCCCCTCCTTTCTTTTCTTCTTCTGCAACATTGAGTTGACAAGTGGGGTTCCCTTCCTTCTTTTTTTTCCCCTAAAAGGTGGTTTTTTCCCTTTTTTTCCCTTCCCCCGAGGAACAGAGGCGACCTTTACATTTTTCGAGAAACGACTGAACTCTCCCCCCCCCCCCCCTCCTTTTCTCTATTTCTCCTCCTTCTCCAGTGTAAAAGGCGGAAGTTTCCCCCTTTTTTTTTCTCTCGGAGAAAAAGACGGGCGACCTTCTTTCCCTCCTTCCCCTCTATTTCATTTCTTTTCTTTCTCTTTTCCGATTTTCCCCGAGTAGCAGGTAGTGTTCGCCGTCTTTTTTTTTTTTCCCCCTCTTGAGGTAATGAGATTTTGGGGAGGTGAATGTGGCCCCCCCCTCCCTTTTCTTTTTTCCGGGTTCTCATTTTTTTCTTTTTTTTTTTTTTTCCCAAACCGCGATGCGGGCACTTTTCTTCTTTCCCGTCCGAGATAGGTCCGGCCGGACTCTTTCCCCCGCAAGTTTGTTTTTTTTTTCCCCCCGCGATAGTGCACAGCGGTTTTCTCTTTTTTTTTTCCCCCCCTCTCAAGGAGTACGGCGCCCTTTCCCCCCCTTTTTCCCCCCAAACTTCCCCACTTTCTTTCTTTTTCCTCTTTTTACTCGATTCATGCGTTTCTTTCCGAGGCGTCGGGGCAGTTTTCCCTCCCCCTTCTCCCTCGATCCCAACTTTCCTTTTTCTCCCCGTTTTCCCGGCACTTTTTTTTTTTTCCCTTGGGTTAGTCCCTCCCTCTCCAGCACCGAGTTTTTTTTCTTTTTTTTTTTCCCTTTTGGGGCCCGCGAAAAAGAATCGTCTTTTTTTCCTTTTTTTTTTTTTTCCCCTGGGTTTCCGACAGGGGAAAATTGGGGGCCATTTTCCTCTTCCTTCTCCAAAGTCTGTTTTTTTTTTTTTCCCTCCTTTTCTTCCCCCCCCCGGGTGTAAAAAAAGACCCGTTCCCTCTTTTTTTTTCTCCCTTCTCAGTGAGAGGCCACCAGTCTGGTACTGTCCTCTTTTTCCCCCCCCCTTAACCATCATTTTATCCTTCTTCCCTTCCCCCCTGGCGACAAGATTACAGGCGGCCCTTTTTCCCTTATCCGGGCGGCCGACCAGTCGCTTTTTCCCTTCCTTCCCCTTTTTTTTTCACCGATACTTTTTTTCTTCCTTCCCCCCCTTCCCGTTGAAGGGCCGGACCCTTCTCTTTCCTTTGTTGCCGAAAAGCATTTCCCCGGGATCTCCCCCCCCTTTCCCCCTTTCCCGGCAGGGGCTGGACTTTTTTTTTTTTTTTTTTTCCCATGCTCCTGTTCTTCCCTTTTTTTTTTTGCTTTTTTTTTTTCCCCGGAAGGAGGGACCTTTCCTTTTTCCCCCCTGCTGATGGCCGGACCTCTTCCTTCCCCCCCCCTTTTTTTCCTTCGTCAACCTTCCTTTTTTTTCCCTTGCGCAACGCCTGCGTCTTTTTTTTTTTTTTTTTGCGGGAGGTGATGATAAAACCGGCTCCTTCCCTTTCCTCCTTCCGGCGGATAGAAACGGGGACCCCTTTTTTTTTTTTTTCGTGGAACGCAACCGTCCCCCCTCCCCCCCCCCTTCTGGGCTGTTTTTTCTTCCTGCTCGGGGGAGCGGAAGAAAAGTTCCCTTTTTTTCTTTTTTTTTCTTCTCCAGGGCCACCCCCCCCTTTTTTCGCGGGACTTTTTTTTTTTCAGTTGTTTCCTTTTTTTTTTCCCTTTTTCGACGCCGGTCCCCTTTTCCTTTTCCCTTTCTTTTTTCACAACGTGGTCGGGGACACGGCCTTCCCCCTCCTCACTTCCCCCCTGATGTTTCCTTCCCCCTTTTTTTCCTTTTTTTTCTTTTTTTTTGGGAGAAAGCAGGCGAAGGTGGGCCCTCTTTTTTTTTTTCCTTGACGGGCCACCAACCGCCAGAACGGCCCCCTTTTCCCCCCCTTTCCTTTCAATTTTTTTTCCTTTTCTTTCCCCCCTCTGGAAGGTAAGGAAAACTTTTTTTCTTTTTTTTTTTTTTTTTTTTTCCCTTGCGAGAAACTCGGGTTTTTTTACAATTTTTTTCCCCCCTTCTTCTTCCCCCAGTGTGAAAAAGCGGGCGTTCCTTTTTTCCTTTCCCCCCTTTTCTGTTGGGTATTTTCCGGGCTTTCCTTTTTTTTTCTTTCCCCACAATGGTTGTTTCTTTCTTTTTTTTTTGTCTGGCGGCCGTTTCCTCCCCCCCTCCTTTTTTTCCTTCCCTTCGAAGAGGGTGGCGAACCGCTCCCTCCCCTTTTCTTTTCTCTTTGAATGACTCTTTCTCCCTTTTCCCCCTCACCGAACCGGACAACACATGGTGAAACTTTTTTTTCTTCCCCCCCTTTTCCTCCCCCGGGGTTGGGCTAGCATTTCGGCCCCTTCCCCCTTCTTTTCTTTTTGCTGTGGTTTTTTCCTCCCCACGTCTTTTTTTTTGGGGCCACCCCTTTTTTTTCCTCCCCCCTTTTTTTCCCCCCCTTTTCACTGAAATACTGAAGAATATCGGGCCTTTTTCTTTTCCAGAGAGTTTCGATCCTTCCCCCCCTTTTTTCCAATTGGTTTTTCCCTTTTTTCTTTTTTCCCGAAGGGGAAACCATCCCTCTTTCTTTTCTGAAGAAGGAAACCATGCCTTTTTTTCCCCCTTTTTTTCCCTGGTTCCCTTCTCCCCCCTTCCTTCTTTTTTTTTTACTGTGAAAAAGATTTCCCCCTACCTCTTTCCCCCCAGTAGATTGGAAATTGAGTCGGATTCCACCTTCTTTCCCAGTCGTTTTTTCCTCTCCTTAGTGGACCTTCTCTCTTTTTCTCTTAGAAACAGGTGGAACCCCTCCCTTTTTTTTGCAGTCCCCTTTTTCCCCCCCCCCAAGGATTCTCTTTCTTCTTTCCCCCTCAAGAAAGGGAAAATTTTCTCCCCGCAACCCTTCCCCCGATAGTGTGAAATGGGCTCCCCCCTTTCTTTTCCTTCGAAGAGTAAAGAGTTTCTTCTTCACTGTTTTCCTTTTCTTTTATTTCTTTCCCCTGGAGAAAAGGTAGTAGAAGGTTCCCCCCCTTTTGTTCCCCCCAACAAAGAAAGTAAGTCTCTTTCCCATAATTATCTCCCCTTTTCTCTTCAGGGGCTTTTCGTTATTTTCTTTTTTTTTTCTTGAGACTTCCCTTTCCCCTTGCGTTCTTTTTTCTCCTCTACGAAGGATCGCCTTTTCCTTTTTTTTTTCTTTCGAAGGTGGGCACTTTCCTTTTTTTCTTCCTCTTCGGGGCCCCCCTTTTCTCCCATTGGGAGAGTTTTTTTCGAGTTTTTTCCTTATGGACCTCCTCCCTTTTCTCCTTTTTGGCCGCCGTTTTCTCCTTTCCTTTCCACGCAACGGCCCCCCCCCCCTCTTTCTTTTGCTCCGTCCTTCTTGGTTCACGCCCCGACGACCCCCTTTCCTTCTAACCAGTTTCGGTGTCTTTTTTTTTCCCCCCTCTTTTTTTTTGAGACGCTTTCTCTTTCGAGTTTCCTCCTTTGCTGAACCCTTTTTTCATGAAACCGGATGTCCGTCCTTTCCCGGCATTGTTTTTCTCTTTTCCCTTCCCACCTTCCCTTTTTTTTTTTTTTTGCACAGTAAAACAGCCCCATTTTTTTCCCCCGATAAAGAACGGTCTCTTACTCTTTCTTCCTTTAGGTGCTCTTTCCGTGCCTTCCTTTTTTTTCATGGACCTTCCTTTTTTTTTTTCGGCCCTTTCTTTTCCTTCCTTTTTTTCCCTAAAAAACGCTTTTCCAGCTGGTCGCACCAGTTTTTTTTCTCGAAAAAACCGGGGGTCCCCCTTTCCTCCCCTTTCCCCCCAACACCTTTTTTTTTTCCTTCCCCGAAGGAAGTCCCTTTTTTTCTTCGGTAGGAAAATGATTAGGCAGTCTTTTTCTTTTCCCCCTTCCCCAGCCTTCCCTTTTCCCCTTATATAAGGGTGGCGGCAGTTTTTTCCTTCTTCTTTCCTTTCCCCCGGGGACGGCAAGCAGGTGTTCCCTCCCTCCTCTGCTCCACCCCCCCCCCCTTCTCCTTTTCCAATAATAAAGGCAGGAAATAACCCCCCCCCCTTCTTTTCCCCCAGTTAGAGAGTCACTTGCCCCTCTTTCCTTCTTTCCCCGTCCTTTCCCTCCCTTCTCGGAAGAAAAGTTTCACCGTTTTTTCCTTTCCTTTTCTTTTTTAAATGGAAAAAAAGATTCTCCCCTTCTTTTCTCCAGATTGCGTAAGAGACTTCCACCAGTGTTTCTCCTTTTTTTCCCACAAGGAGTGAAGGGTAAGGCCCCTTTTCTTTTTTTTTTTCCAAGTAAAAGAAGAAAATACGTCCACCTTCCTCCCTCCCACAAGCTCTCAACCCTTTCCCCCTCACTTTTTCAGTATTGGTATGCATTTTTTTTTCCCGTTTTTCCCACTCCCTCCCCCCTTTGTTTTGATCCTTCTCTTTCTAAAGGATTTTTTTTATCGGGAAAGAATCTTTTTCTTCCCTGAACCCCCCCCCTCCATTTTCTTTTTTCTATTTGGGAACATTTTTCCTCTTCCATTTTTTTCTTCTTTTTTTCCTAGGGAGTCTTTTCCCCTCTCTCCCCGAGAAGCACCTCTTCTCTTCCCCGCGCATCCTTTTTTCCTCCGGTGGGTTTTTCTTTCCTTTTTTTTCAAGACGGAAACCAATCCCTCCCCGGAGGTTCATTGGCCTTTTCTTCTTCCTCGAGTAAATCCCTTTCTTCTGCAGCTCTTTTATTCAAGAAACCCTTCCCCCCCTCCCCTCACGGAGAATAAGAACTTCGCTCACCTTCCTCCTCTTTTCTTTTCCCAAAGTTAGTTTTTCCTTTTGGTGACGATTCTTCCTCTTCTTTTGTGGAAAGCGCCTTTCCTTTCCGGGAACCCCCCTTTCCCATTGGTGTATAGATGTTTACTGCCCCTTTCCCTCCAACGGAACGGAAGAAGGGAAGGTCTTCTCCACCTTCCCCCCAGGTCTTTTTCTTTTCCTTCCAAAACGAAGACGTTCCCTCTTTTTTTGAGATATATTAGTAGGATATAGTGTCCGTCTTTTCTAGGACTTCTCCCCTTCCTTCCTCCTAGTAGGTGGGGAGGTTTTCTTCTTTTTTTTTCCTTTTCCCTGTTTAGGAGGTTTTTTTTTTCCTTGCAGGCCCGAAGCCCCTTCCCCTTTCCTTTTCTTTTTTTTTTTCTTTGGCAAGAGAAATTCCCCTGTTAGCGGTAGGATTGGGGGGCCGTTTTTTCTTCCCTTTTCCTTTTTTTTTTTCCGATGCTGCCTTTTCCCTTTTCCCTCGGTTGAAAGAGGAAACGAGACTTCTTTCTTTCTTTCCGAAACTCTTCTTCCCCTATTCCCCCCTTTGAAACTGTCCCCCTCTCCGCGAAAAAGAAAAAAAGATGTGGATTCCTTTTTTTTCTTTTCCCCCAAGGTAATAGTAGGATTTTCCAATCTTTCCCCCTCGCGAACATTTTTTTTTCTCTTTACGAGTAGTTTTAGAGGCCCCCCCCCCCTTTTTTCTTTCTGGCTGTTTCTCCCCTCTCTTTCCTCCCGGGTAAGGCAAGTTCTCCTTTTTCCCCCTCTTCCTTCAACGGTTGTTTTTCCCCCTCTTTTTTCCCGGACAAGGTGGACGCCCCTTTCTTCTTTGCGGGCGGGGGGTTTTTCTCACTCCCCCCCCTCCCTTTAGTCGATTTTTTCTTTTTTTTTTCCGAGGAAGATGGAAACTGTTGTAACCCCTTTTCCCTATGAAGAGTGAGCTACCCCTTCTTTTTTTTTTTTCTTTGAGATTTCCCTTTCTCTCTTTTCTTTTTTTTTCCAAGGGGACACCCCTCCCTTTTTTCCACACCCCTCCTCTGCACGAAACGGTGGGCCGTCCCGTTCCCCCCCTTTTTTCCCCGCCACTTTTTTTTCTTTCTTTCCCGGGCCTAACATGCAAACGCCCGTCTTTTTCTTTTCCCCCCCCACACAAAACAATCAAGTACGTCCCTTTCTTTTTCCCCTTCTTTTTTTCCCACAGTGCTGCTTTTTTTTTTTACGAGGGAATAGTATATATTATATTTCCTGCCTCTTCCCCTTTTTTTTTTTTTCCCTCCGTAGGGTCGCGCCGCAGTCAGCTCCATTCCTCTTTTTTTTTTTTTTTGACTTGGACAATCTTCTTCCCCCCTCCTTTTCCAGAAGTGACGGGAGTTGGCGCTTTTTTTTTTTCCTTCTTTTCCTTCGGTTCGCGGTGGCGGTTAAAAACGCGATTCGTTGTTTTTCCCCCTTTTTCTTTTTTCGTTGCCCTGGGCTTTCCCCCCATTCCCTTTTTTCCCAACCAAAAGGGGGGCCCCTTCCCTTTCTGAACAAACGCGATCGTGCGAGTTCTTCATCCCTCCTTTTTCTTTTTTCAGTTTCCTTTTTCCCCCCCCGGCAACGAACAGACGACTCTCCCATCCCCTCCCCTTTTTTCTTTCCCCCCTGCGTGGAGTTCAGGAAAACCCGCCCCGCACCCCCTTCTTCCTTTTGCGTCCACCGGCCTTCCCCCTTCGATTGACGGAACAACACAGGGTCCCTCCCTTTTTTAGCACAGAGACTTGCCGCCGGCCGGGTCCTTTTTTTCTCTCCACCGGCTTTTTTTTTTTCCCCTTTTTTTTTTTTTTTTTTTTTCCCTCGAAAACGGACTCGGAGCCCTCCCCACCCTTTTTTTTTTTCTCGATTCGGTCTCGTTTATGACGGGGGTACATTTTTCCATTTTCCACCTCTTTTCACTAGGGTTAGGTTTCCATTTTTATTTCTCTCCGAGGATTGGCAAGTGTTTTCCCCCCCCCCCCCTTCTTTTCGGCCGTTGTTCGGTCGTGCATCCTTCTCTTTTCTTTCCGTCCCCCTCTTTTCCCCTCCTGCACTTTTTTTTTTTTTTCTACAAGGAAGAGGTACCCCCTTTCCCCTTCAGGAAGGGGCGGGGATCTCGCTTGCCCCCCCCACTTTTTTCAAGGAGCGCCTTTCCCCTTCTTTTTCTGCAGGACAGAGACGGACCTCTCACCCCTCCCGGTGCAGCCGGGAACCGCCCACTACCTTCTTTTCCCTTTTTTTTTTCCGGTACTTTTTCCTTTTTTCCAGATAGAAGATTCCTTTTGGCCAGGCTGAACTGCTCTTTTTTTTTTTTCTGGAACCATCCTTTCTTTTCTTTTCTTTATGGATAGGAATGATAGGTTCCTTTTCACCTTTTCTTTTCTTTTTTTGTTTAAAATCGAGGAAACCCTTCTTTTTTCTTCTTTCCCATCGGAGGCTTCCCCCCCTTCCCTCAATGGCGTTATAAAGTGGATTTTTTCTCCCCTTTTTTTTTTCCTTGTGATGCGGGAGGTGATGATCAACGCGCTTCACCGTTAACCCTTCCTTTTTCGCCTTCTCCCCCTTCTCTTCCCCGAGAAAGGGAACAAGCACCCTTTTTTTTTTCTTTTTTTTTCCCCCCCCCTGGACAAACAGGCCAAAGAACCCCCCTTCCCCCTTTTCCAGGGTCTGTTTTCTTTTTTTTTTTTTTTTCTGATAGGAGCGGGCTACCACTTTCTGGGCCGGCCTGTCCCACCCTTTCTTCCCCATGCGGCCATCGCTTTTTTTCCTTGAGCGGCAAGGGACTTGCTCCTCTTCGCGTTCGACGCGGTTCAACCTTCTTTTGAATTTTTTTTCCTCCCCTTTTTTTTTCGGTGGACAAGGGGCCGGCCTGCCTTTCCCCCTCCTTTTTCCGAACTGGGAAAGGTGAAGCGGTTTTTAGGTACCTCTCCGGGGGAAGATTTTTTTTCCCGCAACCACCGGTCCAGACCTTTTTCCCCCATCCTTTTTTTTAAATGATCGAACGTCAGGTTTCTCTGACCACCTTTTTTCGGACTTCCCCCCTTTTTTCTTTTTTTCCAGTGACAGCGGCAACCTTTTTCAAAACTGGTTCGGGCCTCGGCGATTTTTTTACAGGTTTGATTCCCCCCCCTTTCCCCTTCCCCCGATTATGGACGCGCTTACTTTTTCTTGTTGGCGTATTTCCGGGCTTTCATCTCCGCGGAGTCCAACCCTTTCTTCCTTTCTTTCTTGGAGGAAGTTTTAATCCACCTGGTCTTTTCTTTTCCACCCGGAGAAGCGGTTTTGCTCACCTCTCCCCCCTCCCCTTCTTTCCTGGTGAAGACAGATGGGCCCGAGTCCCGTTTTTTCCTCCCGGAACACCATGGTGAACTTGTTCTCCCCCCCTTCTTTGTACCCCCTGGGTTGGGCCTCTTGCACGTTCACCCCGGTTTCTGGTCGCTTTTTTTTTTCCCCCTTTTACCTGCCCTCCCCCCCCCTTTCTTTTTCAAGGGCAAGACGACCCCTCCCCCCCCCCGTACGCACTTCCTGCAAGAATTTCTCGTCCCCCCTTCCCTTCGGCCTTGCCCCACCTCCCCTTTTTCCCGGTAGGTAAGAGGACCACCATTCCCCTTTTTTCTTTGACGGTGGCCCGCAGATCCATCGAAGGTCGTTTTTTTTTTTTTTGGCGCCCTTACCCCCCCCTTAACATCGGTTTTAATGCAAAGCCTCCCTTTCTTTTTTTTTTTTCCTGTTGAAACAAGAGCGAATTTTGAAATCTCTTCTCCCCCTCTTTGCGTGTGAAATAAAAGGACAATGCAGCCCTCCCTCTCTTTTCGGGCGTGAAAAAACGATTTTTTCCCCGTACGTGTTATCACCCTCCCTTTTGAAGTTGTGCTGGCTTCCCCCCACGGGGAGGCCGGCGTTTTTTCCCTCCAGGGACCCCTTTCTTTCCCCCTGCGCACCAGTAGTGTGGCCCTTTTTTCAGTCCAACGGAGACGTCTTCCTTCGTAGGCCTACGGACCCCCTTATTCGGTTGATAGAGCCCCCCCTGTGGGTGCCCGCCCCGCGTAAACCACCAGGGGACCTTTCCCCCCCGCGGATGCCTATTCTTTTTCCTCCCCCCCCTCCCGAGAGGGGAAGGATCTCCCCTTTTTTCAAGTTGTCTGGGAAAGGATATCCCTGATTTTCTCTTCTTGTTTGTCTCCTTTCGATGTAGAAGGAAGTCCCGTAGTTCTTTTCCCACCTTTTTGGAACCGGCGTCGAACTTTCTCGGACAAAGGGCACACTAGTCTTGGGCGGGCTGTTGCTTCTTTGGTGGGAGGTTCTGCTGGAAATTTTCCTTTTTTTTCTGTGAAAAAACGTTGTTCTTTGTCTAAACTACGTCCCCCCACAGGGTGATACGTTTACCGGAAGGCAACTCACTCTGGTAACTCCGCCTCACCGACCCCCTTTTTCAAACTGTCGGACTGCTTGGCCGTTTTCTTCCCCAAGCAGGGTCCCCTTTCGGAGACGGCTGGAACCAAATTCGATCCCTCCCCCCCAGTCAAAAGATGATCTTAACGTCCTTCGTCTTTCATTGTGTCCGGCGCAACAGGCAGGGTTCAGGCGGGGCGACCCCCCCAAGAATCCATGGTCGGGCTTTCACCCAGTCGTAGTTTCTGGTTCTTGTACGATTTCCCGGACCTTTTTCTTTCCCCTTTTCCTTTTTTCGGTGAATCAGGCCGACGATCAGGGCCAGAGATTCTTTTTTCCTTTATCACGTTGGCGGCGGGCAATGTTTGGGCAGGGTCGTCGGTGGCCAGAAAAAATCTTTTTCTGGTCGGCACCAGGTAAACCCGGCCAGCACATTTGGGGAAAGGGACAGAAGGCGGTTTGGGCCCAACCTTTCTTCGTCTCCAGTTCACCAGGGGTGTCCGGGTCGGTTCCCCCTTCTTTTCCTTCTTTCTTTTCACCTTTCAGGATAGTAGGATCGTCCCAATCAAGGCACTCTTTTTCGTCTGCTGTTTCGCCACCTCTTGCGCCGGGTGGTACACCCACGCCTTTTCCTTCCCGCAACGCCAGCAGCACTCCTTCGCCAACCCCATGGTGGGCACTCCCTTCCCCTTAAATCCCCAACATAGCTACCTTGATCAACCCCCTTTTTCCTTCCGGTTCAAACGGCTGTCTTTTCCTTTCAATCGAAGAGGGAACTCCCAGTTTTACACCTGCACTCCCTCCGGGCCTGAAGCGACTTGTTGTACCTGTTCTTCCCCCCTCCTGACGCCATTGGCCTACCTTCCAGCTTGTTCCTTTCGATTTCCTAGATAAGGTCGGGTCTGAAAACTGGCCTGTTTTTTTTTTCGTTGCTTTTTTTTTGGTGGCTGTACCCAGTTACAGCCTTTCTCCATAGTCCACCTTTTCTTCCCACCACCCTCTTTCAACCTTTTTTTTTTTTCCCCCTTTGCCGGTCTTGGTTATGAAAGTTGGGCAGGGCCTTCCGTTTTTTTTTTTTGTTCCACCCCTTTGGCTTCGATTGCAGCGCCTTGGTCCCCTCGTTTCGGACGCCTTTGGGAACGCTTCCTTTTCTCCCCTTTTTTGCAGGCGAACACTTCCCGCCCCCACCAAACCGGACGTTCTTTTTTTTCCGGTCCCTTTTTCCGGCGAGGAGGGAGGAACTCCTCTTGGGTAAAGCGAAGGATTTTTCTTCTCTTCTGAAGTAAGCGACCCTCCCCTTTTGGTGTTTTGGGTGGTCTTGTCGGTTTTTTTCCCGTACAAACAGCCCACCACGGCTTGTTTTCCGTTTTCTTCCCCGTTGCTCCCCCCTTTTTTTCTTCCCTTGTGCCAGGCGCCTTCCTTCAGGGGCAACGCGCATCCCGCGGCGCCTCTCCCCTTTCTCTGTTGAGCAGGGTGTTTACCGGATTCTCTCGGTGTTCCCTTCTTTTTCCTGCCATCAAGCAGGGTGTAACGATTTTTTTTCCTTCCCCTTCTTCTTTTTTTCCCCAGGAACAGAGAAGGGGACGAGGAGCCCGAACGAAACGGAGTTTTTTCCTTTCCCCTTTTCGGACAAGAAGCCGTTTCCCCGCCCTTTCTTTCTTCTTTCGGATATTTCTAGTAGATTTCTCTTCTTCTTTCAGTTAAAGAATGGGGATTTAGGGACAGAGAGTAAGGTCGGGAGTTGCTCACCGGGACGGGTCCCCCCTTTTCTTTTCGTACTCGTCCCTTCTTCCGTGACGTAGAAAAGATGAATGGTCTTTCCGAAGGATGGCCGCCCCTTCTTTCCCCCTCTTTTTTTCCCTCTGAAGGAATGGTAGCTGGTCTCTTTTTCCTTTCAGGATGAGAGATGATCCCCGGTTGCAGCCGGCGGCCATTACCATTTCTTTCCCTCCTAGGAAGGAGGCCACGACTCCCCTTTCGGTCGTGGGCGGAACAAACCTTGGCAAATCATCCACCCTTCCCCCCCCTCTCCCTCCCTCCCCCCCCACACGATGTGGATAAACTCCATTTTT
>Ga0179593_1511873_pt1 | contig 20637 bp, 23 predicted proteins | sample CZODoug2_1_08_16_FD_185931 | JGI IMG/M metagenome (GOLD analysis project Ga0179593, IMG submission 185931) | Vadose zone soil fungal communities from Angelo Coast Range Reserve, California, USA - CZODoug2_1_08_16fungal (PacBio error correction) | ecosystem: Environmental > Terrestrial > Soil >... | reverse complement strand
CCCGCTTAAGGGCGGTTAGTTATGATTTACACAATGGCTCGCCTACGATGTTCTTTTAGTTCCAGTACCCTTATCTCTAGTCAACACGTGAAAGACTCCCGACATTATTTTCCTAGGACTCCTTCCCAATGCGCCCAAACCTTTGATGGTCTGGACCATTTAACTCTCTCCCATTCGTCGTTATTCCCTCTTGCCGTATCTTTTCAAGCCGGCCTACTCGCCGTCCTCTCCTTGTACGGCCCTATCGATGACGATTTTACCCTTAAGCCGATTTAATCTCTCTTCATACCTTTCTTTTTTTCCGTTTATTCCCCAACCTTTTCCCCACCGACGGCGCTGCCCCTCTTATATTTTGTTTCCTGAGTTGGAGCGCTTGACCCAACAAAGTTCTTAGTTCCAAAGAGTTCCCACTCATAATTTACGTGGACTTCTCAAAAGGGTCGAACCTCACTCAGATTTGTGTTCGCCTCTGACTTATCCCACAAGCGGCTATTAAGCTCGTTTCCTGACCTCCTTTATCATCAGAGCGGTTAAAAAGAATGCCCCCAATTCTCTGTCGCCTTCCCCTAACATGACCTTGTCTATCGGATTTTTTCCCCATTTCTTCCCTCGGACTTTGTGTCGATCACGCCTTTCTTTGTCATGATTTGCACGCCGGAATTAATGGGCTTTCATTCACCGTTACCTTTATCAATTCTTTCCTGATTGCCACCCACGTCCCATTCATCAGCGGAAATTTTCTCCTGGGTTCCTCCCCGGACCCTTATCCAACCCGTCGGCTGGTTCTTCACGATCCCGCCTCTTAATTTTTCCTCCACGCCGTTTGTATGCGAAGATGTGCTTTTTCCCCTTTCGATCATGGCATACTATAAAAAGCCATCAAGTAATCCTCCTTTTTTAAACTTTCGCCCAAATTTCTTCTGGACTCTTGATTTCTTGTTCTCCCCCCCCCCCCACAATCCCTCTACTGAGTGCTTTCCTCCTAGCTGGTGGGGCGACCGGCTTCTTTGGCTGTAACCAAACTAAAAGATCGAGTGAGCGTTAATTTTTGACATATCAGGGCGGGAGCTCCAAGCTGCTTTCGATAGTCCCTCCTTTTCTCACGACCCATCAACTTGTCCCTGAGTTAAGGTATATGAGTTCCCCGGTATTACACCCGGTGACGAGGTGATTCTAGTCGTCCTTCCCCTCCTTCAGCCAGCCTTTAGCCCTCTGTGTTGCTTTGCCGTACACGGATTTCATACTCGTCCCCAATCCGGTAGGATCTTGTCTTTTTTGCCTAGAACTTACTTAGTTGGTTGGGAATTTTCTAAAAAGTTCAGCTATGGCTTCGCGTCTTTAACCTTCTCGTTTTTGCAGGTCAGCATCTGCCTCCCCCAGCAAATTATTAAGGACCCCTATCCCCTCTTCGTCCCTCCCTGAGCGGAAAAGATTTAGCACCCAACTGGTCCCCTCGGGTTGCATTTATTGGTCTTCGCAAATTTTAGCTCCCAGAAATAACCTTTCACTTTTTAACCCCAATCGCAACGTTTAGTACCCCCAACATTCCTGAGGCAGGCATTTCGACTCCACATCGACGTTCGATTGTCCAAACCCCATTTAAAGCAAATCGAAGCCATGACCGCGTATTCACCACGCATTTAAATGTGTCCTAGTATTTCGGTTTTCTTTTTTCACTTTGCCAGGCCGCCCGTCTGCCAAGACGTCGTGTGTTGTCAGCCCCCCTACAATCGCAATTTTAAAATTACAAACAGACCCCTAAGACTGAACCTATCTGGTTTCATGAGTTCTTGCCCATAATTCGTCTTCTGCCATCTTTTTCTCTCGAGTTCCCGTTGATACCCAAAAAACTTCGAAACGTTACCCTCCTCCGCAATTTCCTTGGTCAGGTCCTCACCCCCACTCTCCCTCCTCCCATGATTTTCAGGCCCAAGGTATACTGGTCCCACCCCTTCCACCTGTACTTTATCAATTCGGATCTTAAGCCTTTCTCCGTGCTCAATTTACTCACAGACATTTTGACTGTTTTGAAACAGTTAAGAACGCCTTCGCTTCTTTTTAAGACAAACTCATTGAGTTTATAAATAGTTTTCGATATTCCCCCCTTTTCTTTTGACCTCACCTCGGAGAGGATTCCCCGTTCTTTTTGCATTCTCTTGAGAAAAAAACATAGTCAACCTTTGCCGTCCTTGCCCCCCCTACTCTTCCCCGTCCTTCCAGGCCCATGTTTTTCTTAACTTTCGTGGTCACATCCCCGACCTTCTCATCCCTCCCGTTGGCATGATTTCCTCCCCGAAGTTCAGGACTCAGTTTTCCCCGGCGGTCCAATAAGAAAATCGTCATTAACTACGCTGAGATACTCGATTCTTCGCCGTGAGAGTAACTCTTTTGCCTTTTTCTTTTTTTGATGGGTTGACGTTGAGCACAACAACTTGCCTTCCTGTGTTTAGGTGATGGAGTGCCACCCATGAGCAAACTTAGGTATTTAGTCCTTCCTTTCCTTCCTGTCTTTCCTAAGGATTTCCGGGCTGCTCTTCTGCCCGTTCCTAAAGTCCTTCGATCATTTTTCTAATCGATGTGTCCCCTCCCTCGTATTTTTGCCCTCCCCACCGACAGGACCCCGTCCCCTCGCCGATTCCGGACCCTGTCACCATTAAGGTGTGTACTTTAGCGGGTACCCCCTGTGACCCTCTCCTTCCTTTCTTTTCCTAATCCCCGTTTTTTTTTTTTTTTCCTTCGATAGTCTGCGGTTTTTTTTTTCCCTTTTGTGCCCGTATGTCCATTCTTCCAGGCCGTTACCTGCCATGATGACTCGGAGGTCAGATGTTTGTTAATTTTTTCAAAAGTCCTACCTTCTCTTTTTCCTCCACATCGATATCCCCAACCTCCCCCCCCGTGCAGTAGGGCTTTCCGAGCTAGCCGTAGGTTTCTGTCTTCGTCCAATCCTTGACCGACGGCAGGTGCGACCCTTCTCCCCGAGGCCTTAGGTACTCCTGACCCTGAACCCCCTTTTCCCGGCTCCAGTTGGTTGAAACCTTGCCACCCCAATACACCCCTCTCACGTCTTCCTTCAAGGTTTCGTCGTCTCTTCCTTCTTCGATAATGCCTCAGCCCGTTTCTGCTGACGATTTTTTCTTTAGCTCCTAATTTTTAAATTTCTAGTGCTGAAATTTTCTCCTCTATATCCCTCGGTCATCCTTTTCAACCGAATGGTTTTTAAATTACCTCTGCCAGGTGTGCCCTGGTTTTCTATTCCCGGATCTACAAAGTTCAGTTGGGACTTCCTGCGAATCGTCTCTTTTTACCCCCCCCCCCGTCCTTTGGTGGCTAAAAATACACCTGCGGGGGGAATTCAACTCTTTTTTTACGATCAATCCCGCCCATTTTCCCTCCCAAGTCCATGTGACTTCAGGACCTTCCTTTTCGACCTGGAAACCCTTCCCTGTCCTTTTGATAAAGTTCGGGCGCTTGAAGTTAATAGTGTTTGTCGTCCATTTTTGATTGTTTGCCCTTACCCTCTTTGAATTCCGAGGACTTACGGAGTGGTTGTGAGCGCATAGGCTTATATTTTCGATTCCTGCCGAGAACTGGTTGTTTATTAACTCTTCTTCCCGGACATCGAACCTTCTTCGAAATCTCTACGACGAAAAGAATTTTCTTTCTTTTCCTGAACCGTCTCCGTTCTTTTTCTTCCCCCTATCGGATGTTTTGTTTTTTTTTGTTCCCCCGCGTTCGGTATGTAAGAGTCGAACTACCTTTCTGATTTCCACTGTTGAATGGCAACCTCCTCCAGTTTCCTTGGCCCTCCCCCTCATTGAAGCCCGCGATATTGTTTTTGCTTCCGATTATCTCCTCAGGATGCTGTTTTCCTCCTCCATAAAGGGAATTGTGATTTTTTTTCTGCTTCGAGCAAACTCCCTCCTGACGCGAGGATATGTGCCACCCCACTGGGGATGGGCCCCCAGCGGATGGTTTTTTTTGGTACTCTTTCCCCCTTTTTTGCGAAATAGTTTCACCCGGGACCGCTTTACAACTGAGCACTTTGACAAATCTTTTTTTCGCGCTTTGAATCCGTTTTTTCTTGGAATACGCCTTGCGTAGGTTTTTTCGGATTTAGTTCCCCTGCAAATTTCTAATGTTTTCGCCCCCCTTCCTACGGCTTCCGGTATACACAATTAAAACACCATAATTCTGGGATCTAACCTTCCCCATCCATCAACTGAGAGTATTGAAACTTCCCTTGCCTTCCCCATGTACGGCACCCACCCCCCTGAGCGGCCGAAAGGATGGAACTTTTATGGATGTTATATCCAACACCATTACGACCTCGCTTCCGTCCCATGACCCGGGCCCCCTGCTTATCCTCCTAAATCTGCGCTTCACACTTCTCGGTGGCCCCAATCTTTGGTGCTCCACCTTTTTTTTGATACTTCACCATGTCTTGTCTCGTCATTATTTTAAAGCGTAACTCTTCTATGAAAAGCTTTTCGTTTTGGAACCCATAACCCCGTTTCCCTTGACCCCGCTCGTTGATCCAACGGTTCTATTCGGACTTTTTTTTTTGCTTTCCCCCCCCCCCCCAGAACTCTTCCAGCTACCAGATCCAGTTGGCCATTACTTTTCTATGACAGTTGATGTAATTCTTTTTCTTTTTTCCGACATGGAAACATCCAACTCTTCGGTACAACGTAGCAATTAAACCGTGGGCCCCTTCTTCGTGGGGAAATCCCCCCCTCCTCATCGTCGGTGGGAGGTGTATTTCTGACCGTGAAGAAATCCTCCCGTCGTTCAGACCAACCTTTAGTTACTTGCACTCCTTTTTTTGAGTGCCGAACCAGGGTCGTACGTCACTTCCCAGTCCTTCGAACCCGTTCTTTCAAAACGGGAGAGCCTGCTTCTCCTCCCTTGCCACTTTTCCTTGATCTGGATCATTAATCCCTCTTTTCCCCGTTTCATCTGTGCGGGGTCTCTCGATATTAAAGGACTTCCGGCCGCCTTACCCTTTTCTTTTTTGCACCCCCCCCAACAAACAAAAACCCAAAAACACCCCCCAAAAGACCACCCCAAAGCAAACCCAACAAAAAAAAACCACCCCTCACTCCCCCCCCCCACAAAAAAACACCCCCCAAAACCAACCCCCCCCCCCCCCCCATCCCACAACCACACACCCCCCCAAAAAAAAAAACCCCAAAAGCCCACAAAAACCAAAGAACCCCAAGCAACACAACCAAAACACCCCACAACCACCACCCCCTCCAAACCACAAAAAACAAACAAAAAAACAAAAAACAACCACCCAACACCCCCCCCCAAAACCCCCCAACACAAAACAAACAAAAAAACAAAACAACAAACAACCCCAACAAAAACCACAACAAAAAACCCCCCCCCCCAAACACCCCCCCCCACACCCCACCCCCCCCCCCCCCCCCCAACCCAACCCCCCCCCCCCCACAACAACACCACCCAAAAAAAACCCACACAACACCCCACCCCCCCCCACACCAACCCCAAAAAACCACCCCCCCCCCAACACAAAAAACCAAAACACCAAAACACCCCCCCCCCCCCCCAACCCCCCAAACAATGTGGCGAACTAGCTCTCTCCGCGTGTCGTAAGCCCCCCTTCCTCCGGCGACCCCGGCACTTTTTTTTGGAAAGTTGCTTGGCTTTCTTTCAACTATTTCTTTAGTGAAAGCTTTTTCGAACTAATTGGCATACTAGCTTCCCCGGATGATGCCGCCCCACCCTCTGGCTGAGCGCTTTTAGTCTTTTTAGGTTCTTATACCTGTGGGATCCTTTTTATGAAGGTGCCCTTCCCCTCGGATAGGGTCAACTGTCCCCGACACTTTCGGATCTGATGGCTGTTTCAAAAATCCTGCCGTGACTTATCTGCCTGCTCATTCAACTTAATCACCGGCATTCCTCGTGTTCCGTGCCGGCCTTCCAACGTCACCCCCACCCTTGTTTTTTTTTCAACTTAGATGGGGCCCTGCGTCCGATTCTAGGAGGGTGTCACCTTTTGCGACTGACCTTTGGGCCTCTCGACTCCTGGTACTTGAAGCCCCCAGTTGTCCAGTCTTCCCCATTGCTTTAACTAATCCGACATTATCTAGTATTGTTCCTCTATATTTTCACTTCCTCCTTGTTTTGTTCTATGATCCCAATGGCGAACCTGGCGAGGATGAGGCGTCCTCAGGTACATTGGGCAATGCTCTCCCCTCAAGCGTTAGCGGGCACCCGGCTACTTTCCCTCGAGGCCCAAGTTTCGGGAAAGGGTTCATTTATTGTCGCCATAGGTGTCTGCTTTGTCCCAATGCCCCCTAATCATTCCTACAAGTACCCCCCGGGGATGTTATGTGATCCCCAAATAAGATAGAACATTAGTTCAGCTGACGGGCTCATTGTACTTCGGTCCCTCGTACGTCCTTTCACTTGTGATTAGTTCAGAATTCCCTTCCCCGGATTCCTCACGGCCAGTGACCCGTAAGCCTTCATGACGACGCGTCATCAATCCGTTACCCGCAACCATGTTGAACGCACCCTCTTTCCGCTCATTGAGGCTCGTTGTTAGATCACGTTTTTTTTAGCTTTTTGGCCACAATTTCGTTATACCCCAAACGAGTCTTTTTTAACAGAGATCGTTTCATCGGCGCCCTTTCCACCCCCTTTCCTCGAAGGATGGGAGTCGCCGATGATTCTTTTTCCGCTACCCGCGCTAGTTTCAGCCCCCCCAAGGCCCACGATATAAGACCCTATTTTTTTTTCAACGCACCTTTTCGTGTCCACGATCCATACGCCCCCATTTTTTGAGAGGATTTCGCGCTTTTTATGCCCAAATCCATTCGGCGAATGCACGCCGGCCTTAATTGATTGCGAATTTTTTCTGTTTCGAAGGCTTTGAGTCTCCCTACTGCTACCAAATTTTGCCTTACCCTTCTTCCTTCGATGCACATTCAACACTCACGACCGGGACCGGTTCGTTGACCCCCCCTGGACCTTACCCCCCGCTGGCTGGATTGGGCCCCCTTACGGATCCTTCTTAAGTTGTCCCCCCCGGCCACGCCCGACGTTTTTTTTATTGCGATATTTTGCTTTTGCAGTGTCGATTCCAATGAATCCAAATCCATACCCCCCCCCCTCCTTTCCCATATACTTATTTTTTCAGAACTTGATTCTGGAATATTGATTTTTTGGGGTGACGTCCCCCCAACCCAACCGCTCCTCAGAGTTTTTTTTTCGTCCTAAGAGCGTCAAGGTGGTGCGACCGGCTATGTTGCTTATCAACAATCGGCATCACTTTATCTTACCTCGTGTGCCCTCTGAACTGCGAGCTCCCTTGGGTCCCGGAGTTCGTCCCAGCCCCGATGGTCTAACCCCAACTTCTTGTCCACCGTGTTTTTTATGTTGGTTTCCTCTCTGATGGATGCCCTGAGCGGTTTTCCGGTATTTTAACCGCGGTGAATTGTCTTGATTTTCTCCTCCTTCCCTTTTGCTTTGACCTCTTGCTTTCCATGATGCGTTTTGTTGTTGGCAGGCTTTTCTTTTGACATCCAGGCAGCGTTTCCCCTTCGGAGTATTTGCGGCCGATGGATTTTGCCTAGATACTTAGTGGTTTGATTTTTAGACCCAGTTTTCGCGTTCCCCCAGTCGAGTTCGAAACTTTTTCGTTTGCCATGTCAGAATTCCCCCCACCCTAACACCCCAAGCCCCCCCCAGGAGTACGGCCCAGAGCTCGTTAACGCGAGAAGCCCCCCCCCAAATTGCTAGTTGCTGTGGCCCCCCTTTTTTTTTGCAATTTTTCCTTCGCCCCCCTAGCTCCTCCCCCCCTCCGAACATCCGCTGTTCCCCCCATCGCCAGTTTTAGTTTCCCCCCCCTCCGCTGTCAGGCATTTCAATTTTTCCCCCAATCGACTCTTCCAATTTCAGTTACGATGTGTTGCCCCCCCCCGATACATTGCTTATTCTAATCCTCGAGCACTTACCTTTTCCACCCCTGGACAAAAAGCCCTTCCATGTTCTTTAGTATCATCGTTTTCCGGAGTTTTCCTTTCCCCTTCCCTTACAAATGATTGGTCTTGGTGTGCGAAGCTTTGTGACATACTAGGAAATCTCCCGTTTGCCCCAACCCCCCCCCGGTGATCTCTCCGACCGCATCTGTTTATCCCTATTGCACATTTAGTCGCTTTCCCTTCTTATATCTTGATCGATGTCTTACGAGTGCTTAACCCCCACCAACTCAGTTCCGGCCTTTCTTCATGCAGACCCTATAGCAGTCAGTCGATCCAAACCTTTCCTCATACGCGGCCCAGGCCCATTTCCTAGGAACAGTTTTCCACCTTCGACACTGGACTCTGTTTCCGCAGAGAAGCCCACCAAGTTATTCACCAGGTCCCTGTCCCCCCGTTTTTTCAACTGTCGTCCTCAGAAGCCCGACGATCATTTGCGCGAGCCAAACACTCCCATTTATTTCTTAAATCGTTTTTTTAGCTCCTTTCCAAAAGTTGACTTTCTTTATTTTTTCCCACCCCCACACTATAGGATACGTTCTTTTCCCCGTTTTCTCTTAGTACAAACATCCCCGTCTGGTCAGAATCAGGCACTCTTACCAGGCACTGGCTCCGTAAGTCCCCCCCCCTTTCTGTGTATCCACGGACTTTCTTTTTTTTCTACTCACAAGTTTTATTTCTACTCGCAACTGTCCAGGACGATCCTTTATTCCCCGGCTTCCTTCATCACACTTCTCATCCTTGCGAGGAATTAAGCCATGAGCTTTTTTGACGATTTTGCGACGTCCCCCTTGGATTAATGCCGTTTCATCGTTTTTGATTTACTTGTGGAAGTGCACCCCATGCATCTTCCGGCCTTCGCGTCTTGACCTAGGCCTCGAGCCCCCCAAAAATAGCATCCTCCTTACCCGGGCTTCTCCCCCCCCCCCTTTTTTTGTACTTGTCTTGACAAATGGATTTACGTTATGCGAGTCTTTTCCCGGGCCCCCAATACTCTTTTAGTTATTCCCTTTCCCTTCCTAGATTTGAGATCCACGACCCGACGGGGACTTCTGCATTTCCCAACGACAGGACAGTATTACGATGCTCATGGTTCCATTCCGTTTCCCCCGCTTTTCATAGTGGCAAACCTTGAACCTAAATATCCCCCGTGCCTCTATCCTATTCCATCCCCACGGTTTTTTTTTTTTTGAGGAGCCCTCGGAGGTGGAGATTTCAGTTTTTTACCGTAGTTTGGCCCTCTGCACAGAACCCTCTCCCCATTCGTACGCCATGAGACTGGCGAGTACCGCCTGTCTGGTGTATTTGTCACCCATGTCCCCTAACCTTCTTCTTTTTCTAACATCGATGTTTTCACTCTTTTTTTTCTCACGGCCTCCTTTTCTTTACTGGCCGTAAAGCTTCCTGGTACCCATCCATTGTGTCCCTTACTCCTTATGAAACTTTTCCCTTTTGAAGACCTCTCTTTGCTGTTAGGCGTTGTCAATCGACCTCTCCAACTGCACGTCCGGCGCCCCCAGTCCTTTGCCCATTGGCCCCCACCCTTCCCCCCCGATCACAGGCGCTTCTTTTCTTTCTCCCCCATATAATTCAATCGAGTATCTCCATGGCTTCCTCGCACAGTTCTTTCTCCGATGGGATGATTTTTTGAGTCCGGAACATATCTTCTGAACTTTGCGGACATCCTTTTCTCTTTCCCCACGCGGCTGATTCCCTTCTGACCCACGACCCTTTTTTTACCCCTTCGCGCCAGATTGACTGTTTATCTGTCGAAGATCCGGACGATTAAAAGGTTTTTTGATCTTTTCCCCCTTTTTCGAATCTGCGCTCGTCTGGAATACCCACCCTCGTTTTTTCCCGAAAAAGACTTCAACTTTTTGAAATCCTGCGCCCCTTTTTCCCCTTTTAAGCAAACTCCCCTTTTTCCTTTCGACACCCTCCCTCATCTTTCTCAGGTTTATTCCTTGCCCCAACACACTATCATGCTTTTGAACATTTTTCTGAGGAGACGACGACCGAAATGTTTTTTTCGAGCCCCCTTTTTCTTTTGACCTGTTAACCCTATACCTGGGGGCAGCCCCCTGTTCTTGTGGTTTGAGCTTACCCCTTCATATGCGTCCTGATGACGGCAGCACTGGAAGTTTATTTTGGTCACCCCTTTCCTAAGAATCGATCACCGAGAGCGAATCTAGCCCTTCCTTCGAAGGAGCAGAATGGCTCGCGCATGACCCTTCGTCTCGCCGATCTGGAGTATTGCCCCGAGATTTGTAGCGTCCCTTTCAAGTGTCGAACCATCCGTCTCTTTTCCGGTCTTCCTGGCCCAGTTTTTGCACTCTACGAAGACCATTCCAGGCTTGGACTTTCATCCCTCGGTTGACGGCCCCCTCTCTAATCGCTTCCCGGTGTGGCGCAATCTCAACCCCTTGAAGCCTATCTTTTTTCCCTAGCCCAACTTAAAAGTTCCGCCTTCGATTTTGCCCCCCCAACATAACTTTCTTTCTTTGACTGCGGATGTTTGGTTTTCTAATTGGAGCATTCTGCCAAACCAAGGAATCCCGTTGAAATCAATTTTTTTTTCCGAAATTTCCCCCGCTTCATTGTCAGGCCGGTGAGTTCGAGTTCCTCCCATGAATTTGCTGGGTTTCTTTTATTCTCCTGTATTCAATGCACCCAGCCTTGTTTCCCATGACGCCCTGCCGCTTACTTTGTCCAAAATCACCACTATTTTCTATTGAAAACGCCCCCCCCCACCATCCCGGATGGGAGCCTCCTGACGTAGAATTTTTTTTTCCCCCCGTTCAAATGCATCAAACAACGTTATCCCCTTGGAACAGTTTCCCCTCTTGTACCCCCCCAATCCCTGTCCCCTCCATTTCCCGAAGAACGCCACCCTCGTTAAATAAAGTTCCCCCCCCTTGCACCCGCTAGAGCTTCCCACGAAGTGGCCACCATTTTGTTTGATAAATAGTTCTGTTTCTCCCCCGGTCCCACTGCCTGTCTCAATTCTCCTGATAGTCACGATTTCTTACCCCTTTTCCCCTTACCAGATTTTATGTTGGGATACTCACCAAATAATGCCGGTCCCCCACTGACCTTTCTTCCTCCCCTTTGTATATTAAGTTCCTTTTTCATAACCAAGCCAGCAATCCCTCTTAGTCTCCAGTTTTTCCCTACTCCGTCGTGAGGTGATGGCATTTGATTATCCTGCACAACACCCCCCTTTAGCATACAATTCTCTTCCTTACACTTCCGAGTGCTTTCCTATTCTCTCCCAATCCCACCCCTTTTTTTGATATGGTCTTGTTCCTTGCCCTAAGACCTCCGCGGCGTCAAGAAATCTGTTTATGTTTCCCCCTTCGTGATGGCCAACCTGGTTTCGTAGACATGAGCACTCTCCTTAACATCCTAGTCAAATTCACTAGTCCGGCGTGTCCGGCGCCTCCCCCCAGAAGACCTGTTCTAAGAATCGCTTCTTTGTCCCCTTTTGCGGGTTCAGGGCCTGACATTGCATTGTTCAACAGTCTTGTTGCAAGTTTTTCGCGAACTAGTCTGCCCTTCCCGGTGTAGGCTCAAGCTCCGTCCTTTTTTCCCCTTCAATCTCGATTTTCCTGGGCGAGTGGTTCATTATTTTCACCCCCCGCTGACGCGTTTGCGTAGACGTTTTCGCACGCCTGATGCCGCAACCCCCTCTTCGATTGCCTTTCCTTCTGCGCCCCCAGGGTTTCGTATTCCCTTCAAACCATTTTATCTGAAAGGTTCTTTCAAGGCTCGTCCGAACTTGCGTTTTCCGATTTTTTCCCTCATCAAATTCTTTTTTCGCCGTACCGGGCTTCAACGCTACCGGCCCACTGAACGAGTCTTCTCCCCTCTGATGGATGTCCAGTTTCCCCCTCCACCCCGTGTTTTCAATTCTCAATTTTCCTTTTGAACGTGCCCTATGCGTGACATTTTTGCTTGTTCCCCTTTGCGGCTGGTGCCTCGCGATTCAATTGGGTAAATTCTTTTTTCCCTCATTTGCATTCTGTTGCGACTACTTCCCCTTACCCATCCTTGTGCAATTGGCCTATCTCTTTTCCCTCCTCTTTTGATTCAGAGATCAATTGCCCCAATGTGGAAGGATACTTATTGTGTAACTGACCTTTTGAACCCTCTGCACCCTTAGGTCGATTTTTCCCCTTTAAAATTGATCTATCAAGTTTTTAGTCCCCATCTCGAGACAGGGCCCCTCTCCCTTCCCCCAAGCGAAGCTTTCCCCTTCGCAATACCATATAAGCCACACTGTGTTTGGTCTATCCCTTAAGCCGAACAGGCGCCTTTTCTTTTTACTTTCTTTATACTGAACCCCCCGTTCTTCCCCTCCCCCCCGTCAGGGAGGACCTGTGATTATCCCCATTTCCCCCCACTCTCCCTCCCCCCTTTAGGATCCGTTGACCCTTTCACTCGCTTTTCATTAGCCCTCCCCTTCCCATGCTTTCGGTAACACCTCAACCTGGTTAAACGCCGGCGGACCTAGCGGCTTGTCTAATCAATGAGTTTCCTCCGTTGACCCACCGCCCCCCCCCCCCCCCTCGCTACCACGAGTTCACTCCTTCCAGAAATCGTTTTTTGAAGACTTCGCACTCTTTCCCAATTTTGTCCCGAACCGTGTTTTCCCGCTTCAGTAGCCGACTCCCTTGAGACGATAGTTTCGCCTTGCTGCCCCAACGAATCGACCAGATCTTTGCGGTTTGAACCGACCTGCACCCCATCGAGCCCCTCACGCCCTTAAAACCGATGTTCCCGGATTGTCTTTTCTTGATCCCCCCCTATCCCTCCCGCCTTGAAGCCCGATAAGCTCCGTTTCTGAGTACGTTTTTTCTTTCCCAATTCCAGTAATTTCTCCCTGTAGCGGACTTCCTTTAACTGACCCCTGTCAGAAACCCCTCCCTCCCCCCGCACATCAAAAAAGATTTCTTTCCTCAACCGCGGTCCCTCTTCCCGGTCCATTTTCTAAGACACTGAGCCAAACTACGATGGTTGGATTGTTTGATACTCTCCTTGGCCTCGGAATTTTTTCCCAGAACGTTTGTCTATTTCTTTTGTGAGTTTCCCCTTGATCAGCAACCCATCCCCCACCCTCCCCTTCACTCCAGGAAGATAGTCCTTACAATAGGTGCCACCCTTCGATTTTGCGGATATTGCTTCTTTGTTCTTTTAGCCGCCAAACCACCCTTCTTCCGCGTGGTTGCCCTTTTTCTCCTTATTTTTTCGCCCGGCTTATTGGCTGTCCTACTCCCCCCTAAATCTCCTGTTTGCATCGACTTGGAAGTTCGGAAACCCTCTTAGAGGAAATTCTATCTTTTGACCGTGATCTCTGTTCGCCCACGTCACGGTACGACAACCTCTTGGACCCTCTTTTTCCAAGAGAGATGTTCTTTCGGTGAGCGGGGGCCTTTCCTACCGCTGGACGTTATTGTACGTATGGATGTGGGATTTCCCCCCCGCAGTAAGCGTCCCCTCTTATTGCCTAGCCTTTTTTTTTGACTGCAGATTGACGGTCTGCCTTACGGATTTTTCATCTTGCAATCCGGTGAAGGAATTTGGATTTTGCAATAGCCCCGAATTGTGGTTTTCCTTTTAGCACCTTTAGCGGTCGTGGGAATCCAAAAAAGGCATTTTGCATGTCCTCCAGTTCATCCCCACCCATCCCAACCTCCCCTTTTCCCGAACAGCTCTTTTGCGTCAAATAGCGGTTCAAAACTTTAGCCCCAAATTGAGTTCTGGGTGCATTTATTCCACCTTCGCCCAATTAGCTTGCCCGGACCCTAAGCCCCAGATCCCAAACATAGAATTCTTGGCACCTCCCCCTCTTTTTCGGAATACTTTTTTAGCTCCACCCTCCCCTAAGATCTTTCCCCCCACCTTGTCCCCCTCCTTGCCCCCCCCCTTTTCCCCGCCTGAGGTCGCGACCACCAGCCGTCAAATCCTCCCCCTACTGATCCCCCAATAGTAAGCATCTTTCATTGTATTTTATTAAAGGCTCTTTGCCAGGACCTTCCCTTTACCCAAACTCTCCCCCCCCCAGGTTTGCGAATCCTTGTCCTTCCCTCACCGACCCCACAAATCGCCTTGACCCCAACCCCCCCCCCCCATCCGATTTCCCCTTTTTTTAGACGCTCCCGGTCTCTGACTGGTTCTTTTTTCCCCCTGTCTCTCAATTTTCGCTCTCTTTTTCCGGATCGATGTTTTGAGGCTTTTATACCACATGTGAAATTCCGCTCCGGTCCTCATCCATTTCCATCTTAGCATTTAATTCCCTCACACCCCTCCCCCGGAACGCATACTCTAGCTGTATCTAGGTAACCTGGCCACATCCCCCACCTCTTTCGAACCCTTTCCTACGGCCTTAGATCCCCCCTCCGCCCTTACAAAATGGCAGTTGCTTTTTCCCGTTTCGTAATCACGCTTCGGCACGATTTCCCTGCGTGAAGTCCACACTGTTCCTGTCTTCCGTTTTCCACTTCAAGATTCCCCCCACACCCCATTTCCTTTCAACAGAGCTTTTACAGACCTCCCTTACCACATCTTAACCCTATCGTACTCTACCTCTTCAGAGCACCCCCTCCACTTTTCTCCCTGTCCCTTTTTGAAAAATTTCTGTCCCCAGGACATTGATAGAAGCTCTTTGCATTTCGACTCCCCTTTCCAGACGATAATTATCATGCCCCCTTTTCAAATGGTCCCGTCCCCCCATTCTTAGGAAGATTTTCCAAGCACTCGTTCCCTTCCCCCTTTAGTGAACCCCCCTTTTTGAAGCGCCGTGTCGTCTCTTTGGTTTTTCCCCATTGCACAAGCAACCCTAGCTGCAGGACGTGAATGTCAGGTCGATCCCTACCTTCCGTCATCGCCTTCTCTTTTTTTGCCGGCGCTTAGCTCTCCTTCATGGATTGTGGGCTTAGGCTTCTTTCAAGGACATTCCCTCATCTCTTTGACTCGTCTCCCCGATTGTGAGATCCCAGCTGCCGGTTCGACTTCTCCCCCCCCAAATACCACGAAATCCCCCTCGCCGATTTTCGGCGCCGGCCGCCCCCTTGAATTTGTGGCTTGATTCCCCCCCCTTTTCCCCGGAATCTCCCCCCGCCGGCTTCCTACTATTATACTCCCCCCCCCTTTTTTGCCGAGACAGTTTCGGGGGATCATTTTTTAACTATTTTTCCCTCCTCCCCAATTCTGACAGGGCCGTAAATGGTCCTCGCGTTTCGTAGGATGTCGAAACCACTCCCGTGCTAGGCGGGGATCCACCCTTAGCCGAGACCCCGGCATAGGCTTTCTTTTTAGTCAGACTTCTCCCCCGTGACCCCATCACCTTGCTTTTTTTTACTCCTTTTTCACCCAAACCCCTTCTTCACCTTCTGCCGTAGGCTTTCTGTACCTCGGACCGGAAACTACCCAACTTGCGTTGTCCCTCCACTTCGTGCATTGTAGGACCACCCCCCTCCCAAAACCCACGGCGGCATCAACGGGTTCCTCCACTCGCCCTTCCCTTCCTGATATGCTTCCTGCATTCTGGTTTGGATGCCGATTTTTGATGGCTCCTCCGTGAATTTAATTTTTCTAACTGCTGGTCTCCTATACCCCTCCTTCTTATCATTTTAGTTTCTCCAAGAAGGCCCATACCGCGCCTTTTTTGCATGGTCCTTGGGTCCTCTCCAAGCTTTTTTTTCCCAGGTTGAAGGGGTTTAGGCGCGTCATACTCAGACGGTTATTGGCTCCCGTACTCGGTTGGTGGGCCCTGAAACACCTTTACTAAACTGTTTTTATCCTGACAGTCCCTATGAAGAACCAGAAGGAGTTGCTCCCCCCGTTTCCGCATCATTCTGTCTGGTTCTTCCAACTGTGAAACACAATAGTTTCCAATGTATTTGCTCCCTGAGGGAGCGTCTTTATCCCCCTTTGATCCTCGCCTGTTGTATCACTACTGTTTGGATGGTATCACATATAACTGTTGGCCTTAGTCTAGTGTTTTTTTGACGCCTTCATTCTTCTTTCGTGCTGATGCCGGCGGCACTTTCCTTCTTTGGTTTCTTCTTTCCTTTAACGTTTCCAAAAGCTTTCGACAGATAGATAATACCCGAAGCATTCCTGTCGCTTCTCTCACGAGCAGATTTTTCCTCTATTTGTTTTTATGTTTTGCGCTCCCTTTTCGCGTTCGGTATGACGCCTTCTTAAAACCACTTTTGATGAGCCTACTTCTCTGTCTCCCGAAATGATAATGAATAACCTTGCTGGCTTACAGTTTTTCCCCTCACTTTTCCTGAGTGATGAGTATTGCCTTCCGGGCTTAATAGTTGGCCATCTCCCGTGAAGTTGCAGATTCTGATGTTGGGTTATGATCCCCTAATGCCTGACTCCCATATTTTCCCCAAAACCTTCTCCCTTGAAAGCCTGACTTCCCTTCTTTAGGGCGCCGACTTGCCCTCCGAATGCAAAATGTCATGACCGTCACTTTTTTCCCCCCCCGACCCCAATTTGTTATAAGCTTTTTCGAGATCATCTGCCGGCTCTGGCCTTACGAATTTTTGGTCTTTTGTTTTGCCTTGCTGAAACTTTTATCTCGAAGAGAATGGCCTCCGCCGACTTCCTTTTAACCCCAACCACACTCCTCTTCTTTGCATGCCCCATCCCCCCTCCCCTTCCACCCTTTTTTGAGGGCTACCGATGACTCTTCAGAAATGTTACTGTACCCCCCTCCACCCACCATGCTGGCTACAGCTTGACCCTTATGATTGGATCCCCCCTGCTCTACTAGACGTTACCTCCCGGGCCGCTCTATTTTCAATAGCTTTCAACCCTCCCAACTTTTATTTTATTTTTGTCTCGTGGACCCTCCCTCTTTCTTTAAAACCACTGCTGCGGCTAATTATTAGGTTTTTTTCCCCTTTACTATAAAGTCCATTTGCATGTTTTAAACCTCCACCTTCGACACCCCTCCTTCTTAGTACCGCCCACTCTTCAGGAGGTCCGGGGTTTTGCTCCCCCAAGCCAGCATATTCACCTCTCCCTTTCTGTCTTACGTTCCCAGTCTATTCTTTCAAGGCATTTTTTTACTTCTTCTGCTCTCTCCCCGCCAACCCGAAACATCGCCTACATTCTTTTTTTTTGACCAACCCTTTTTCTAGTGAAGTTATCCCCCCCCCCACCCTCCTGGTTGGACTTAAGGTTCTTTTAGACCTCGGCTATCCCCTTACGAGGTCGTTCATTTAACTCTGGTCGTTCCCTTTTCTCTTCCGGAGATGGCAAAGCCAGTTATAATTCCCCTCCTCGACCAATCGTCGTGCCCTCGGTTCCTAAGAACCACTTTGCTTTTTCCTCCCTGGCGAAGGCCGAATGGGCTTGGATCAGCCAATCGCTCTCCGTTCACTGAATTATGGCTTGAGTAGGATGAGGCCGGATTATTAAACGCCCTTTCTATACTTTCGTTTTCCCCGCTTAGCTGAGTGTAGGTCTCTCCTACAAAGCGCGGCTACAGCCATGTGTGCCTTTTCCTAGTGGCGCCTTCTTACCCTTTCTTCTTTTGCACCTCTGGTTATACCTACGTGGTGTTCAGACGTTTCCATGCGAAAAAGTCGCTTCTCGGTCCGCGCGTCGTTCCTTTTTTTCGGTTATTTTTCACCAATTTATTGCACGAGTCCTGTAAATAATGTACGGATTCTAAACTTTGTTAGATCGCGCTTGTTTTGCGTAATCCCACCTTCCCCTTAATGGACGGCGCTCGTTTCTTTCACTTACAACGGCCCGGATTACCTTAATGTTCTACCCGAGCGATTTTTTCCCGACACAACCGTGTTTTACTGTCTCAATTTAGCATTCGCTAGGCTAACCATTTCTTGGGTTTCCGGGCTTTTAGATGAAGAACAGGGTTACCCGGTCAACGAGTTAACGCATTTGCCGGGCGAGGTTCGTTCCTATGCTGTACCCATCCTTTCCCATCGCCCCCCTTTTTTATCCAAGGTCTTTCCTCCTCCCTTTTTTTTTGGTTTCTATCTATTCAATTTGCTACAAAGTTGTAAGGATGATTTGGGTTACCTCATTCTCAGAAATCCGGAGAGAGGTGACCATGTACCATCGCCTAACGGCCCACGTAGAGGAAGGGTAAGAAAGACCCCCTTAGCCTCCTTCCGGGGACCACCAGGAGCAGTAACAGAGAAAGTAACCCCTTGCGGCGAGTAGTCATGTGGACTCCTCCAAAGTCAAGGGCGTCGATGAGAGGAAGACGGGAAATCCCCTTTCAAGACGCAGTAACGTTTCGTAATGGATCCCCCCGAGCATGCCCCCTTGGTTCCGTGCCCCCCCCGTCCCTTTTCATGAGACCCGCGCGGTTATCCATTTTTATCACCGAAGTTGAAACTGCCCGCGCTGCCCCTCTTTATCGTGTTTATTTCACTGCGTTTCTCGAGTCTTCCAACAACCCTAGTCTACCAACAAAGCTGTTCAACGACTCCTTTTTCAGACGGAGCCACCGTTCTCCCTCCACGCTTCTTGTGGGTCAACTGCTTCCGTTACCCCCGCCTAAAGCCAAGCTAGAGAACTTTCCCCCCTGAATTCGGTTTCCCCGAATTCCCTTCCCTTTTCCCGAGCACGCCCTAGCTCTTTTGATCTCGATTTCGATACCCGCGGACTCGCGCTTTTGACCCCAGCGTCTTTTATTTTTTTTAAGCGATGTGAGGCTTCGGTCCCTTCATTTTTCCCTATTCCCCCCCCCCCTGCTATGCCACATAACTACGATTTTCCACTTCCGATACGGTTCATTTTTTTGACCCATTCTCCCCCCCACCCGACCTTTTGCTGTTTTAGGGTTCCGGATTTGGCCCCTTCTCTTTTCCCGTCCCCTCCCCCCCCCTCCCTTTATTTTGCTCTTTCTTTTTTTTGCCCCTTCGTCATTCATCCCATACTTCACTGACGATTACCTCTTTGCGCCCCTTCCACGTGATACTGGATATTTTTGTCTTTGGTAGCGCCCAAACCCCCCTTCCTTAATCCTCTTTTTTTTTAAGAGGTTTACTGTGGTGCGGGAGTGCCCTCTACTTGAACTAACTCTTTGATCGACCGGGATTCCTCTTTCCCCACTATATTTTTCCATGCGCTCATCAGTTGGAACTTGACGTTTCACCATTCCTTTTTGACCAATTTCTTTTTGTCCCCCTTCTTTTTGTTTTCACGAGTTGAGGGTCCGGTTCTGTCCTGGGGTTTTCAACCTAGGATTCTCCTTTCTTTATTTCGTGCGCATTGCATTGAACCGAGTCCTACGTCCTCTGTTCCGCGATGTTGGGACTTTTTGTACATTTTTGACATCTCCTCTTTTTTCATACACCTTTTCGTCATGCGCTGGTTCTTTCCCCTGCTTTTGTTTCCGAACAAAACCAGTATTTCATTGGGCTCTTCCCTACCAAAGATTCGTTTTCAGGTACGGACAGTTCCAAACCTCCTCACCATTTTCCAAATCGTTACTCTACACCCCTGCCCCCCCGCGGGAAACGGAGCTCTGCCCCCCATGAACACTTGCTCGTTGATGGTGGATAATTTGGCCCTTTTCTCAATTAGCTCAGAAACTCCCTCGATGTAAAACTCTCCCCCCCACAAAATTCAGTCTGTTGTATTTCCGGTTTTGACGCCTACAACCGGTAATGTATTCCAACTCCTGTCGATGTTTCAACCCCCCGACCCTCTTTTAAGAACGCGACTCAACTTCACCGCCGCTTTTTTTAAAAAGCCTCCATTCGCTTTTTTTCTATGTTCGAAAGGGTTTCAGCAGAACCGTTTCCCGTCGAACTAGTATGTGAGAAGACTCCATACCACGCCCCCCATAGAGGCCCCATTCCTCTGTGAAACCCGGAAAAAACACCTGAAGACGCGGACGACCCCCTTCTCCCCCCTGGATGCGCCATTCTCACTCCCCTTCGCAGTAGGCGTTTTTCAGTATGAGCTGACTCTGAGTTTGAGCGACCCAGCTGGTGGTTAGAACAAAAGCACCAATTTCGCCGTATCCTCCGAATATTCTGTCTAAACCAAAACGAAAGACCCAGATTTTGGTCGGCCACCTTTATATATTACTGGCCACATCCCTTTCCATCTCCACTTTATGATAGGACTTCCCGCCTGTTATCCAAACAGAAAGTGCCCTAATTGCTTTGTTTTTCCCAGTGTGAAGACGCCTAAGATTCGCGTGTCGCATTCCCCTTCCTTGCGTTTATTTCCCTCCTTAAGTACCACGTTGTTTTTTTACAACACAAACTCTTTCTTTTTTTTTACAAGGAGGCGCTCCTCTCACACCCCACCCATTTATACCTTCCTCCTTTTATCCCCCGAGCATCGCCGCTCTTTTGGCGGGGACCTTTTCCCCTTTTCCTCCTCAATGATTCCCTACTTTTTTTAGCTGATTCCAACGATCCCCCAGGATTCATCTCCCATAGAATCCTCTGGCGGGACAATGAGCTACTGATGACGTTGAAACTTTTGAAGCCCCCAGCTTTTTCTTTTGATTCTTGGTGTGTCCCCCGCACACGAAGACTGAGGAGTGCTTTCTCTCCCCCCCTCCGTCCCTATCCAAAAGAGGCCCGCGTCTGGTACAACGCCATTGATTTTCCGTTTG
>Ga0179593_1291394_pt1 | contig 20642 bp, 29 predicted proteins | sample CZODoug2_1_08_16_FD_185931 | JGI IMG/M metagenome (GOLD analysis project Ga0179593, IMG submission 185931) | Vadose zone soil fungal communities from Angelo Coast Range Reserve, California, USA - CZODoug2_1_08_16fungal (PacBio error correction) | ecosystem: Environmental > Terrestrial > Soil >... | reverse complement strand
TTTAGGCCCGCGGCACCGCCACCCCTACTCGTTCAAACCTTCCCTTTGTCCCTTCTCTTAGCGTTTCTTCCACCGCGCAGCCCTCGCTCCGGTTTTTCCCCTTCTAATTTCTTTCGGCATCTCGTCTCCTGCCGAGGAGGTCCAGATCCGTTTTTTTTTCTGCATTTTCACGTTTTCTTTGTAATTCACACCACACCGGTACTTCGGGACAGTTCCCGTACCTTTCCCCATTATTTCTCGCACCTTTTCCTTTGTTTTCTCGACCCTAGCGTAGGTGTTTCCCTTCCGATCCCCTGCGTTCCCCCCTTTTGCCCTTAGTAAATGACACTTGAGATATATTCCTCGGTACGTTCCTCTCTTTTCCAGTGTTCGGAGGCAAATATCACTAAGCCTTTGGGAACGGAGCTTTCGTTGTGCCAAGTCTTGAGTTTAGCGAGTCTCCGTCAGTCGCACTTTTTCGTTTCTTCCCAGCTTTTTACCCCCCCAAGCTTTTCTCCCCCCCCCACTCCCCCCCCTCCATTATTTTCTGCTTTGTTAGCCTCAGGCCTTCGAACCAACGTCCCGTCCCCTGAGCTTTCCACAGATGCCTCGATCCTTTTTTTCAATTTTACCCCCCCCGGCACTCGATTTTCAAACCCTCGATCGGATAGTCGATGTCAACGAAGATTTTCTTTCAGATTTTCTTTTGCCCCCCCCCTAAGGAAAGATTGATTCTCGTCCATACCTCCTTCTTTCCCCCATCTACCCTATTCATTTTCGTCCCGACGCTTTCCCACTTGTCGTTTTGATTTTTGAACTTTCTAATTTTTTTCGTCGGAATTTTCAGCGTCCCCTACTTCACCGCCTACACTAGGCTGGGTTCTCGTAAAGGTCCTTTTCCTCCCCCAGGTCTCCGTCCCCTTTTTGCACGTTTCTTCCGCAATCCCAGTCCTCCCTTTCTCCTCACTTTTCAACCTAAATAGTTACCGGTTGGAACCTTCATCAGTTCGTTCGTCTGTTGACTCTCGTAACCAAGTCGAATTTCCCCTGAGGACTCCGCGTCCCCTCCCGAAACTCCAGTAGAAGGATCGATCTGTTTTCTTCAGCAGTTTTTTCCAAGCCAGCTGCCCCAAGGCCGAAATTCTGGTCCCACCCACCGTTTTTGCCGTTTTTTGAGATTTCATAGTTGAGCAGGTGTTTTTCCCTCTTATCCCCTTGGTTCCTAGTTTTTCTGGTCTCTTGTTATCTATTCAACCCTCTTTTAAGGCATCCCTTGTATTCTTTTGTTTGGACTTCTCCCTTTTTTTAGATCACCCCGTAAACACCCCCTATCGGTAACGGTCTGTCGTCTTCACCCTCAAATTTCTATTTAAATTGTCTACATTCCCTCGCTCCCACTTCGCTTAGGCTCTTCCCACGCGTTTACCATCCTGTTCTACCCACCTCTCCTACCCAAACCCGCATTGTTTTCCCTCCGCCGCACTTTCCCTAGAACCCTTCATAAGTAAGAAGATCAGCCTCTTCGTAGTGAGCCTATCGGTCGGAAGATGGTCCGGTATAGCTTCTTCCCCCTTCTTTTGTACTTTTTTTCACCGTCCTTTGGCTTCCTTTTCCCTCCCTCTTATATCTTTTTTTTTGGGGCTGGCACCGGAAAAGCAGGACACACGCGAGATTCTTCGGGATGACTTTTTCCTTCGAATTCTCTGGGAGCCCCGCTCACCTTCTCTTTTTTTTTGTACTGAAAATTGTGCTATTATTTCCTCCCCCACTGAAGCTCGGTGGGATTCTTTTTCTACTTTTTTCCTCCAACTTTGTATCTCCATTTCCCTTTCGCCAGTTTTGATGGGATTCAAGTTACTAGACTCTCCTTCCAGACTGTGGTTGTACTTTCGCGCTTTGTAAGATCTTGTACTCAGAAGTTCTTCAGCGTGGTCGTGCCCCCCCCCCCTTCAGGCATCTGCTACCATGTTCTTGTTTCGTCTCCTTATATGTTTTTTCTCTCCGTTCCTGGGCGCGACAATTCTGATTGTACGTACGACCTTGTCTGTTGTCATTGCGATGCATTCGGAGAGGCGTGCTTGGAGACTCTCATCTCTAGTTTTTTGCTTTTTTTGTTAATACACATTGAACTTCATCTGGGTTTCTGGAGGGGAGACTATTTCCCGAGAGGTAAGCGAAATCGGAACGATACAAACCCCACCCCTCCCTGTCCCCACTTTATTTTTTACATTTCCTCCATTTACCGCACGCCCCCCTTCCCCTTTCAGAGCGTCAGTGACACATTTATGATTAGTTAAGGTCCTTTTTCTTCCTCTTGATGTGTGCGTCCTTTTGTGGGGTCGGAAACTATAAGCCTTGATCGTTCCCCCCTTGTTGCTCCCTTTGTCACGCTTGTACCAAAACTCATTCACCACTTGGGGACCCCGGCAGGTCCCATGAGAGTTTGTTCCTGGCGACGATGTCTTGCGCATAGATCAGCGGTGTCAAGGTTTTTTTTACAGGTTTTTCCCCGCTCTTTCTTCTTCCCCTTTTCAGAGAGTTCCTTTTTCCCTGACTGTGAGATGTCTTTTTTGCGTCCCCTTAACGTGAGTACATAGTGAACGTCCATTTCCCGCCACCCCCTCACCTTATTCTCCCCTGTACTTCGTTGTTTGTTTGAATGTCTGCACTTTTTTATTCCCTCTTGACCCTAGCCTTCCCCCAAAATTGAGGTCCCCGTCGGTCTGCCCTGGGTAGGTGCCACACGCGTTAGGTAAATGACAGTCTTTTGAATAAAAGGGTGAAGCTTTGTCTCATTAGCAATAGTCCCCCACTCCGCCCATTCTTAGGTGCCGGTGATAGCGTCCTCCTACCTTCCTCGACGTTCTCCTCTTTTTTCCCCTTCAGTTTTTGTTGTTTCTCTCTGATCTCTTTCTCTAGAAGACCTATGCACCCCTGCACCTCCCGCGAGTCCTTTTTTCCCCCTATTTATTAGTAGTCCGCCCATTTATAGTCTTCCCCGATCTTCAACAACTCGTCATCCCCTGGATTCCCCCTTCTTTTGGTCAACTTTTTCCCATACAGCCATAGAACGTCCCTTTGTTAAGTTTTCCATTTTTCTATTTTCTCAGTGCCCTTACACTGGCTCTAATCACCCAGAGTATTTCCAGTTCCTCTGTGTCCCTTCGAATGTTCTTCCCCGTCTTTAAAGTGATCTGTCCCTCTTCTTTACCCCCCTCCCCCTCAGCAAGAACAAGCCCCATTCTTCAGTTAAGTTCTCTGGTCATAGATTAAGAACCGTCAGCAGCCAGCTCTTTTACAAATTCACCTCAACCTTGTTTTTTTTTTTTTTCTTCACCCCTCTGCTTCTCATTTTCATAGTAGCGAAAAGAGGTTTCCCCGGCCGTGTGACAACTTGGTTGCTTTGGTTGTGCGCCTTCCCAGCCCCCTGTACCACTCTACCTTTGGTTCACGTCTTCGAAGTCCTGGTCAGTTCTAGTTCCTTAACATTCACCCGTTTTAATCCCCCCCCCTTACCTCCAAGATCCCCCATTACTATTGGCACTTCCCCTCTTTTCTTCTCTCGTCCCCTGGTTTGTACTCTGGCGTTACTTCTTTCCGTATCTCCTGGCGATGTTGTGGATCTTTCTTAACGCTCTTCTCTTTACCTTCTCTGATCCAACAGTCGATTGATCCAACCAAAATTCTTACTTCCCTTTTCCCCTTTTTATGACCCCCTTTCACATACCGCAGCGCTTCCTCCTGCCCCTCGAATTAATGACTGAATCGTCCCCTTAGACCTGATCATCTTGCTTCCTATCCCTTCGTTTCGAGTCTACTGGCATGTCATCCATCCCTTATTTACGATGACTCGTGAACCCAAGGGCTAATCCTTCATTACGTGACTTTCACATTCTCGCATCACTTTTCCTTTGCCGAAAACGCCGAAACCCCCATCTCTGGCCCTAGTACCGTATATTTATACTCCGCGTCGACGATCTTATTCCATTTTTGAATTCTTGTTTACCCACCACATCTTCTGTCTCTTTTATCTTCCTGCTCATGTTTCATTTGACCCTAGATTTTTGACCGGGCTCCCCGATTCTTCCCTCCTAAACACTTCCATCCCCCCTTCCTCCTTTCTCGCGTCCTTGGCAGTTTTTCATTTTTGCCCACCAGAAGGCCTTGGTCGACGCCCCCCGCGGTCAGTCCTCCCCCTCGCTTTTTATTCTTCCAATAGACCGATCTTTTCTCAATGACTCCTCATGCTTCTTTTCCCTTCTCCGTTCACACAGTTTTTTCGTGTTCACTTGAGCGCCCGAGGCCCAACCCATGAGTTTTGTCTTCTTGCGTCTTCCTCTTGACCCCTCATTCCAACGCCGCGGCCCCTATTTGATTGGGACTACTTTCCCTTGTGGATGGCTTTTAGCCCCTTTGGACGACGCTTTCTTTTTCTGGCACCTATATTGGCCCTTGTGTACCCCCCCCCCCCACTTGTAAACGGCTTTTTCAGAACACCAGTCCCCCCCCAACACACCCGTTCTCCTACATGCTTGCTGTCCAGCAATTTTTGTCGCTCTTGCCATTCCCTCAAACCTAGTGCGATAGACTCCCGTTTCACCCACATCCCTTGCTCCCCACGAGTAAGAAGCAAACAGGCCCGGTTGGGATCCGACCTTCTTCATTCGCTTTCCTTTTCCCCCTTAAACGGACCAGATCCCCTATCTCGAATTGGATTATTCTTCTGGGAGTTTGGCCTGAGATAATGGAAAATTAGTTTTTTTCCGTCTCAGTAACCCCGGTAAGCTCCAAATCTTTTTAAGGTAAACTTCCCTCTTTTTATTTCCCTTGAGTTCTAGCAGGATACTTTTTGACTCAGTGTTGCACCTCTTCCTCAGAGGAAAATGTCCTTTATTCCCCCAGCATCATTTGCCCTTCCCCCTGGTCTGTTTCCTTCCTTTTTTCTTTTCATCGCTGCGACTGCCTACATTTGTATCCCTCCCCTTTAGCTTTCCCCCCCTAAAACACCCTCAAGATCGTGACTCCTGTCCAGATTTTTTTAAGCTATGCTGGTTAGGGACTGCTCTATCGGGTTCGGGCCCACCCCCATTTTTTTCGTCCCCTTTTTTCTTTACCTTTGAAGCCCCCCCCCCCAGCCCCTTTTGCTAACTTTCAGTGCCTGTGTTAAATTTCCTGAATGCTTTTATCTTTCCCCCCTTTCTCTGTTTTGACCACCTCCTTTCCCTCGCCCTCCTTTTAACATTAAGGGATTTTTTTCGCGCCTGTTTTTTTTTTCTTTTCTTGTCCACATTGGGCCGAACAAAATTCTCATGGACGGCGACCGCTCCGACGCGTTTCCGCGCCACCTCGCTACCTTGGCCCACCTTGGAGTCGAGGGACTAAGTAGTTTTCCTCCTGCTACCCCCCCTAGACATATAGACCGTGTCTTTTACGCTCGACGATTTTCTTGTTTTTGACCTGTCCAGTCTCGAACTCCCCGCCTCTCTAAATTTTTGAGACGCGACACAGACTAGACTGGCCATTTCCTCTCTCTTTCCCTTCTTTTTCATCTAAGTTTTTGAAGAAACGTCCTGCCAGGCAAATCCTCACGCGGTCTCTTTTTCTCTTTTTGATGATTTTTCACGGACCCTTTTCCCCCCCACATAGCTCTAGTGTCCTTTGAGCCTCCTGGTTTGAATACTAATCCTCTCAGAATGGGTCCCCACACTGTATTTATTCGCTCCGATTTTTTTTCTGGCCTTTTTCATCCTCTTATCCCCTGTTCTCATACTTCTGTTTGTTGTTTTTTTTCGATTATTCCAACTTTTTTCCTCCCCCCCCTTAACCCCTTCGACAGCCCTTACCTTTTGCCCCTGATAGATAGTATTCCCCATTTTCCCCTGCCCTCCTCCCTCGCTTCCGGTTTTCGTGCTCTGAGTTCGTTTCTCGCCAGGTATTCTTCCCCCCACCTTCGCTCTCGCCCTTTTTTGCCTCTAGACAGTAGAAGTTCTCTCCCCACCAAAAATCCGTTAAGGTCCCTTTGTACTGAAAATTTTGACAGGCCTTTCTCTTTTGAGCAGCCATATTTTTTTAGAGTCTTCTGGGTTCATTTCTTTTCAAAACTTCTTTCAGCCAGGAACATTTCTTGGTCTAGTTTTTCTGAGGACCTCTTATATAGTCTCGTTCGTATCCAGGTTCAGCTTCGGAGCTACCGAATGCAGTGTTCCCCCCACTTGAGCTTTCGTTTGTGAACGATCCCGGAGTGTCGCTCGGTTTTTCTCCCCTTCACGTCTCCTTTTCTTTCCCGATGACCCAGAGTGACACCCTCATTCCCCCAACCCATTTTGTTCGAGCTAATCCATGGAATTTTTTCATTGAGTTGCTCCTTTTTCCAGCAGTATGCCGTTCGACCCCGTCACGAGTTCCCTTTCCCTAGTTTCCCGAGAAGAGACTCTGACGAGATCCCCCTCCCCCAATCCTCCCCCTTGCCCTTTTGATCTTCCCACCACTACGTCCTCTCATTTCCCTCCACACTATGTTCCCCGAAGCATTTGTTTCTTCTTCGTGCCCCGATGATTCCATCCCCCATCATTATCCCGCCACCATTTAACCCCCCCTCTTTCCGGTTGGATTTCTTCTCCTTACACGTGGTTTTTTGATTTCCATTTTAAAGGTTGCTTTCACATCCGGTCCTGTTTGCATGATGACCCCCTTTTCCACCACGCCCAAGGCCGGACCAAGCCAATTGTCGGGGCTACATGGTATCACCGGTCAATTTTCCTAACGGATCTCTCTTTTCACCCCGCTTTTATTGCCTCCAAAAATCTGTTTTCTACAACCTGCAAAAAATCTTTTCTCTTCCTCCTGCTTTGTTCCATGAGACTTTCCAGACCCTTAACGAATCCCCCTCCTGGAAGCCGTGCCCCAAAGACCCGATCGTCGTTGAAGGATCTCTTTTTCTGCTTTCTCTTTTTTTCTGGTTTTGAAAGAGCCCCGGCCCTCCAATTGATTCAACTTTGTGGTTGTGACTCTTTTTATTATAGTTGAGCCTGTATATTTTTTAGCGTTTATATCTTTTCCCCCTAGTTTTTTTTTCCGGGATACTTCCGCATTAATTGTTCCCCTTTGATTTACTTCTTACTATTCCATTGTGTTTATTGGGCATTTGAGGCTTTGTCTGTCTTACCCCCACCTATTCCCCGCCCAGTTTCGTCCCCAGGGAATTCCTCTCCCCTGTGACACTTCAAATCCACAACCTCTGCGGTCCCTGGTAGATACCCCCTCCGTTCCCCCCCCACCTCGCCCTCTCCGCTTCCAAAAACACAGTTGCTGGTTTCTCCGTACAGTAACATCTACAAATAGTACAAACGCATGTGTACCCCTCTCTATTTTCCTCTGCCCATCGCCCCCTTTTTCCCTTAATCATGGCGTTCCTTCCCTTTAGGGGTAATTTTGATCCTCTCTTTTCTGGTCGATGGTACTTTTTATATGGAGAATATATGAGTGAACTTTCCCCCCGCCTTGGCTTCCGTTAGATCTTGCTGTTTTCCTTTGCCTCGGGGATGGTCATGGACACTCAGGCCGGCGGAGCTTTCTGACAGAGCAGCCCGTTTGAAGTTTTTACTTCGTCCATCGATGGTTAGCTCATCCTTTGTTCCCTTCCCCCCTGGTTCTCGTTCCTCCCTCGCGCTTCTGTATGCCCCGCAGCGAGGCTTTAAACCTCGTATCAAGAATTCTTCGTATTTAGCTCTTCCTTCGGTTCTCTCTTCCATCACGACTTGTTTCCTTTTTTTTAGAGACTTTCGTATGTAGACTGACCTTTGGATCTATGAGGTCTACTTCCCGCCGCCGGCTCCAATTCATGTTTTTCGTCATCTTCCCTCATTTTGGTGATGAATGAGGAGTCTGACCCCCTTTCTAGTTACTCTGACGGGACAATATCCGGGCATTGCGGGTTCATCCTTCTCGGCGGATTTTAGACGCGCTCCCATTCCTGGTTCTGCTGATGTGAGGCCTGGCTCACCATGACCGTAAGAGGCGTCTCCCTTTTTTCCAGCTTTATGTAAGAGATTTCGACGCCCCCCCCGTACCCGCCTACACCCCCCATCCCTTCCCCCTCCGATCGCTTTCAAACTTTTTACTTCTTTTCCCCCCGTGACCCCCCCCTTGTCGATAGAGATCTTCCGTGACACGATGCCTCAGGTCTTGGTGACCGTCAGAATTTCCCGAGCCCCCCCCGCAGCGCCCGACTTTCCCCGGTTTATGGAATTCCCTAGAACGTCCCTTAGTGCCCACTGATCTCACGGGTGCTTTTTACAGATCCCACCCCCAAACGAGATAACCCCCATTTTTTACACACGGACGGGGTTAATGCGCTCCTTTGGTCTTGCTCCCTCTTGATTATAAGATAGTTGTTCCCGACAATTTCCTTTCGACCTTTGTAAACAGCCGATGGCGCCTTTGCTCCTCTGAGTTCCCACCTATCTTCACCCTCTCCTGTGAGTTCCTGGCTGTTATGAGGGGCCCGGCAGGACTATCTAACCTTCCCCACTTCCCTGAAATCTACATTTCCTTCATTTCTATCCCCTAGACGGTAATCGTTTTGCGGCATAGCCTTAGGCACGGTGTCCAGGTCCCTCTCCTTTCCAAGGATTCCGCGTTCAAGTTCAGAGGCGGAGTTACACTTTTTTTTTTGCCCAAAGCGATGTGCCCATTTCTGACCGTTCTCGCTGACGAATTTTTTCCGATTGCTCTCTTCCGGTCCTATTTCGCCCTCGCTCACCTACGAAATTCCCTTCCCTCAGTTTGCCCCTCCCCGCTTGTATAGAGTATGCCATCAATTCCTCTCCCCTTCCTACTAATCCTTTGGTGTTGTTTGCTTTCTAGACTCGGAGCGCATCCATCTAGTACACCTTTCCACTAAGTCCCGTAACGGTCAGTGATTTTTTAGTTTCGTTGGAGAACTTAGTACCGTATCTCTCCCAGAGTCAACAGGTAGGCCAAGCACTTGTTCATTCACCTCCTCTTGGAACGTAAAATTTTGCTCTCCTCCCCGTCAACTGCCTTCCCCCTTGGGCATTTTAATTAATATGTTCGAACCTCCTTCCACTCTGCTATCCCTAACCGTTTTTCGCCCTTCCATAGTTGGTATCATAAAGCTTTTTGTTTCTGTCCAGTCTCTTCACTGGGTCTTTGTTCAGTCTCTATTAATCCACGTCCTCCAGCCTTTCCAAGTCCCCCCTCCCCCCCAATGTTCCGTTCCGTCAACCTTTCCTCGATGATTCTGTCAATCCCAGTCGCTGGTTACACGTCAAACAACCTTGTCTTTCCAACTAATCCTCTTGTTAGACCCACTCCCTTTCTTTTCATCGTATTTTTCGTAACAATGGCTTTCTCATGTCACCGGAGTGTTTTCAACAGTTTGTAGAATTTTTTTGTTCATGAGCCCTCCTTTTATAACTCCTTTTACAGTTTGGCCCGCTAAGAGGACGATCGTTCTCCCGTCCCACCCCGGTGTACTCCCAAATAAAAGTTCTCCCAAGGCCAGAGACCCAATTTGATTCTTTTGGACCTTCCTCTCTAGGCTCGGACAGTTTCATGTCTGTGGTAATCCCTCTCTTCAATTTTGCGCGTTAGGCTGTGCCCTCGGGGGATTTGTCATCGGGACCTCTTTTGCGTTTACCTCTGTTAGCCATGTGACCCCTTTTCTTTTTTGATATCTTGGATTCCCCCCTCCCCCCTCTTCCGTTACATGTTTCTTGTATGTACACTGACATCCCTAAATTCTCTGCTTCTCACTTCGAATGACTGCCTCTTCCTAATGATCCGGTGATTCCCCACTGTTTGTATTAGTTCCTCTCAGTATTTGTAGAGCGCAGCCTTCCTTCCCACCATTTCGAGTCCTATTGACTCCATAAGGTTTCCCTTACCGTTTTTCAGTCCTAAACGGATTTGCTCATACCCACCTTTATTCTTATACCCCACCTCTTTTCTCACTTTCTCCATCTTATTTTTCAAGAGCGAACAAGAATATTTCTACCTCTTCTCCTTCTCTGGATGACTTTGACTATCTGGCCACGACTCAAATATCTTTCTCTGTTCCATGCCGCATAATCCCCCCTTGGACCACTCCTACTAGAATGGCCCTCTTCTTCGAATGACCCCCTCTCACGTCTCATGCATAGCAGCCTTGTCCTGCGTAATCGGCCCCACCGGCCCCCACCCCCACAGAAGAATTTTTTTTACCCTCCGCCAAATTTTTGTAAGTCCAAAAGCTTCTACCTCAGACATTCCCAGTTTAAACCAGATCTTCTCCCATGACGCCGAATGCTCTCAATGTCCCTCTTAAGTTTTTCCCCGTTTTTTTCTTCGTTGGTTCTGAGCGCTTTACAACCCCATTCTTTTGTCTCTGTATGTGGTTGGGAAAGTTCCCCCTTTTCAAACGCTCCTTCCCAGCAGCTGTCGACGTGTGGACGCTAGCGTTGTGTGCTCGAAGGTCCTCAGCTGTTCATTTTCTTGTTTTCTAACTTTCGATTTTCCGGTTCCACACTTTTTTCCTTCAACCCTGATTTTTTTGTCTTATCACTCCCACGTCTCCCCTCTTCACCAAAAAACAACCTCCTTTTTCCCCCCTTATTGCGTTCATACATTGGTCGCAGTAATGTCGGCCCTCCCCATGTCCAAGGAGCCACGCCCCCCGTTTCCCCCCTCAACGCTCAACTAGTTTTCCCCCAGGCACCCGTTGTTTGATCAGCATGTCGTCTTGCGAGTTATTACCACTAACCACCCTTATTCCGAACCGATCTCCGCCTTAGTCGCTATTGTCTTGGGTTCCAGCTTCTTATCAAAACCCCCTTCCCCTTTTTTTAGTAACTTTCTCTCCTGCGAACACGTGCCCTTCCTGGCCCAATAAATATTTTTTGAATGAGTTTCTTATCAGTTTGGCTGCGGCCTGATTCTTGCCTACGTTCCTGTCTCCTGTAGTGGACCCTTAACTTATGTAGAAAAGACTGGGGGTTCCTTTGGCTTGTTTCCTTTCTGTGGATCCGTTGAGATTTTTTTACTAGGTAGTTTTCATCAAATTATATTTCCCTGCATACCAATTGTACCGATAGTCTAAACATTTAAGTAGTGCCTTTTGGACTTCCTATGGGTGTTAGGTTTACGAGACTCGGTTGCCCTTGGCCACACGCACCAATCTTCGACCTTCCCTTTCCCCCCACCCCCCTAGAGTTCATAGGAATATGTTGGTCCGCCCCCTCATTTTTTTCCCATTTTTTCCTGCATAGCGCTCTCTGTTTTTTCTACTTTGCTTTTTTCGTTTAACGCCTTTTACCCCTTAGCCACCGCTGAAATCCAGTTTCTTCCCCGCCCTTATGTTTGTGATCCCCTTTTCCCTCTGGGGTATAGACGAACCCCCCTCTTCGCGGCTTCTTCCGTCGCCGACTCTGGACACCTGAAAGAATCTCCCGTGACCCCCAACCTTTCAGGCTTTAGACTTCATTAGGCAGGTCTTTTTTCTGGAGGCAACTTACGCGTATCCTTCCCTTACGCCGTGTCTGTCGAGCGAAACGCTTTGGGCGTACCGCAGGGAGATACACTGTCCCCCTCCCGCGCCTAACGCTGGCTGAAACCTTTCCCACACTTTTGCGCACTAATGTTCCGCCTCTTTTTTTTCCCTTGCCCGGTCTCCCCGGTGTGAATTCCCCCCCCGGCGAATGCCCGCCTTCCACTGCCCGCCCACCACCGATGGCTCTTCGAGCTTTCGTGTTCGGTCTCTCCCAGACCCCACTGTCTCCGCCCCAACATTCGGCGGTCTTGAGCCGGGGCTTTTTAATCCTACTCTCTCAGAAGGCCTTTTTCTCGTCCCTGTTATCTTGTTTTCTTGCGCCTTTTGGGAAGAATCTTTCTCCTTGAACCCCCGTTTTGTTGTTTAGTCGGATTCTTCCCACCTCTTCAACTGACAACCTTAATCGACTTCCCGAACAGGAATTTTCCCTTATGAGTAGATTTGTCTACCCAGGCTTTTCAAAGAGAGCCCCGAGCGCAGGTGGCGGCTCCCGTTGGCGGGCTCTCGCCCTGGCCGCGAGAAAGACTTCCCTTGGTCTGTACTTTTTTCTCCTTAACCAACACATTCAACGGGAAGGTTCCCACATTGCCCATCTCTTCTCTCTTGTGCGTCCAGAATTATTTTCCCTCGTCGAGGTCTTTCGCTTACACTTCTTTCACCTTTCCCGGACAATTTGTCTCAGTCTACATTGACCAAGTGCGTTCTAATTCCCCGGTACCTTTCCTCCGACTCCTCTGCCTTTCTTCCCCTCTCGCCTCAGTTGGCACCGTTTTTAGTGTTGCCTCTTCGGCTCGTTTCGTCCTTTTCAGTCAGTCAACTTTTCTAGCCCCCCAGGGTCACCTCTGCCCCACCACCACTGTGAGCGATACTTCCATGGATTTCTCTCTTTGCTCATTTTCGCCGAGCCGTTCTAAACCCGACTCCCATCCCAATGATCTTTTACGAGTGCGCAGAGTATAGTTCCTCAACTACGTCCCATTTCACTCGGAGGGCCCCCAAAAGAGGAATATTGTACCGATGTCCGAAGTAGATTTCGAAGATTTTCTTTTGGCAATTGTTCCTCTCCCTCTTCGCGCATCCCTAAAAAATGTTTTTACCGGCAACCCATTCCTCCACCTTTCAGGTGATTCGCCATCCTTCAATTGGATGATGACTTGAAACTCCTTGTCCCTTTCTATTAGTATTTCCCCCAGCCCCAGATGACCCCCCCATAAGGAACACCATCCCTGAAAGAAGGATTTGGTAGACATAAAGGTTCCCTTTCCTACCGGAGTCCCCCCAAGAACTCTTCAACCCGTGTCCGCCGCACATCCACGCCTTTTATATTCCCTCCGCCAACCAATAGTGAGTCGTCATACTTTCCGTCTTTCTCCGATCCGTTACGAACAGCAATGATTTTTACCCCTCGTCCTCACTGTCAATTCCACTTGACATATTCTGACTGAGTCGATAGTGTTTACTTTGTTACAAGAAACTCACGTCCGCAGCTTACCCCCACGTGATGTGGTCTCCCTTTCTATTTGATCTTTTGTCCTGAGGGGTAATTTGCTTGTCTCCCCTTTGTCACCTCTCTTTTGATTATGGACATCAGTAATCTGCCACTGATTTCGAACTCTTTCATCTGTTGTTTGCTGGTTGATTTTTTTTCTCCTTTGGATTCTTTCAAAATATCAGTCATTCTTGGTCACTGGGACCCCTCTCTGTTACCCCTACCAATAACCCCCTTCCTCTTTTCCGCCTCCACTACCCTTGTCCACCCGTCTTCTGGTCCTAACTCTGCCCTTCCCTTAGAGGATTTACCCCTTTCCTTTTTTTTCATGGTTTTGCCTCGCTCCTCCGATTGCCCATGTCCACCTTTTCACCGGATTTTAATGAACTCTGATACTCTTTCATTGAGTCAGGCTCTTTCGTCATATTGTCCGGGATCGAGAACTCTTGAGACCTTTTTTCACCCTCCCGTATAGTTTCTACTTCATTCTTGTGTTCCTTGTCAGAGGAGGCCCCCGCAGGCCATGCGGCCTATTGCAGGAGCGCTTTCTGACGTGTCATTCGTGTCCTCTCTGGTCTTCTATTCAGCCTTCTCGTGGGACAATTATCGGCCCTCCCTCCCTCGTACCAATATTTTTTTCTTTCACTTCGATCTCAGGATCACCATTCCTCCAGCGTCTCGTCTTTCGACGTATTGGTCAGATCTGGCATTCCTCTGGCGAATTGTTTTCATCTATTGAAGAACCCTTTCTTTATCGTGGTATTTAGACGATAAAAGGGGCATTTCTCTTTCGCCCTGTCATGTTAGTCTTCAACGCAAATTGTTTGCTTCTTTCTTTCCCTTTAGCCCCCTCCTTGATCCTCCATCTCCTTGTCCTGGCTAATTCCTTCCCGTTTTAGTCTCTTCTTCTTTTGAAGTAACCCTAATTAGGTCGGGTTCTGTTTTACTGACTACTGAACCTAAATACATTGAGTAAGTACTGGTTTTCGTTTTCAGACCCCGTATCTCCTGTTTAATGCGCTCTGCCTGGTTGTTTTTTTAAGACTCCCAAGAGTGCAGACACCACCTCCCCGGTTTTCCCTGCCCCTACTCCCGGCACCCTTCCTCCATTGAGCCACGCCATTCATCTCCTCTCTTTTTAGCTTCTTTCCCAAGATGATCCAGCATTGTTTCTCTTGGATGTTCGCCGGCTGCGGACCTTTTTCCTGGTAAGGAACTACCAAGGCATGAGCAGGTGAACCCCTTGACTCTTGATACGTCTTTACGCTTTCCCAAAAATATTAAAAAGGGACACCCTTCCGTTGAACTGCGCGCTGGTGTGACCCTATACTCTTTCCGACTTGCGCCTATTATCTGTTTTCCGAACATGTTGCGTTGAAGGTTCACAAGGAGATGGCTATCCCGGTTCTCACTGCGAGTCCACGAGTCGGTTATAGAATGTGGCGTTATGGGGATGCTGGTTCTTGTTTCTCCTTTATAAAACTCTAACAATTCCCAGAGTCCCTGACCACACTTCTCATCGTATTCTCACCCTATCACGGTACTCATGGGTGCTTTTTTCGATCCTTTTTCAGGGCACGTTCTTTTCCGTATAACTCCTGCCACCTTCTGCAGGAGATCTGGAGGTTTTTTCACTTTTCGTGCCACAAAGTCCCGATTCAAGCACCGTTCGAACTTGTCCTGTTGAGTGAAGGCTAAGAATCTCCCAACCTATCCGACAAGTCCGGTCTGCTGCTTGCCGTGTCTTAGCAGGTTTTTTCCCTCTCTCCTCATTTTAATCTCTTTGTTGTTGTTTGCTCAGTTTTCTTCTTTCTCTCCGACGCACAGTGTCCCCCTAAGAGAGTCTTGGATTCGTCCTTAGCTCCCTCCTATTATCTTTTTCACAGCCCCTTTCGGAGAATCCTCTTCACTTCCTTTTTGGCAGCCTTCCCCCCATTCTAGAAACGTTTACCTGAAACACTTTTCTTTTCTTTATTTCTATTTAGCCCTCCTTCTAAATTTGCTCTACCGCACATTCGTTTTACCTTCCCCTTTGCTAATCCCGCTTCTCCTTTTTTTATTCCCCCTTCTCCTTTTTACTTACTTGTTGGATAGTATAGACGACCTTTCACCTAAACCTCCCACCTCATTCCGACTCGGGATCTCTTGAGCATTGAAGACGACCCTCCTTTTCCAACTTCCACTCCAAATGGTAAATTATATTTCGCAAGAGCATCGTACCCGTTCAACGGATCGCACTTCCCACCTGCCGTGTGTTCCCCCCTTGGTTACCTCTAGGGTTGGTTCAATGTACCTAATCCCCCTTTTGGGCCCCTCCTTGACGTTCAGTTTCTTCCCCCCTTCCCCCCACACCCGGTTCCCTAAAATAATCCTCAAAGGCCCCCATATACACCGTGCCATCATAGCTTTTGTCCCCCTGTCCTCCTCCTGCTTTCGCTAAATTGGCTGTTCGTTAAGATGGAGTTTACATTGGCCGTCTATCCCGGAGGGGCAGTCGTTTTTAGTCGTATCTTACACGCTTTGCTCACTAACCCTTAATCTCGTTCTCCCCCGAAGAAAATATGACGTTTTTTTCTTTCCTTCCCCCCATAACCCGACCTCATTAGTGCCGTCCTAAACATACTGCTCCTTTCCTCTCCATGAGCCGTATACCGCGTTCTTCCCTCCTTTTTTCTAGTCTACCCGTCCCCTCCCCATTGGACGATTCGAACATGCACTTTCCTCGATTCCCCTTGCCCAGTCCCCGTTGAGTTTCACCCTTTCTTTTCCTCGATGACCAGCCCCAGCGAACTTCTCTTCTGTCCCGTATCCTGCACCGAATACTTACCTCCTGTCGAACGCTATTGAGTTTTTGAATCCTCTTCCCTTATCCCCATCATCTGTCTTTCTTCCTTCGTCTTTTTTTCCCCCCTCATTGCCTAAGCCGCGTTTGCTTCAACGATCTCCTAATGAAAAAACGTCATCCGTCTTCCTCTCTTGGGCCCTCGTTTCCGTCCCATTCCCAACAAACAGCCGCTCCACGCCTCCAAAATTGGTGTTCCCGTTTCCCATTCCCTTCCCCGATCCCCGGCAAAGGAAATCTAAATGCCGCCGACCTGCGTCTGTCCTTTCCCTCTTTTGTGAACACCAGGCTGGGGCGTGCGCAACCCCAAGAATGAGGCTCTTCTTTTCTTCCTTAGGCCGTCTCCCGATATACCCATATGAGACGTTTGAGAGGGTGTCATATAAGACACCGTTCAGGTTTAAATTTAGTGAGTGGCCATAAAGGAGATTCGCGTTTGACCTGGTAGCCTGGAGGCACCTAGCCCCTTACCCGTTCAGAGGTTAGGTTGTATTTAAAAGAAGGAGTCCTGTGCCCCTTTCTTACACGGATGTTATCACGCCAATTTTCTGCCCCTAAGCCACCCCATTATGATACATTCTTGAGTTAAATCACCAAATGCATGAAATTCTTCATTTCTCCCTGCAAAACTAGTGCCAAGGATTTACTGAGTCCACCCTCCCATGATACCCTACTCCTTTTTTCCGATCCACTTCCCGGTTTTTTGATCTCCTTTCCCTTAATTTTCTCTTTAGTAACATTTAATGACTCTCCACGCTCCTGCTCCTTTCTACCGATCGGGTCGTTCTTTTTCCCTTTATTTTCCTTTTTTCCCTTTTCCAATTCGGTCTTTCCTTAACTTCCCTGCTCCTCCACTGCCGAGTAACGATTTGGTTCTTTTTGGCTGCATCATCTTTTTCCCTCTATTCCGGTAGTCCCAAGCCCCTTTCTTTCTCCCTCCTCCTTGGGTCTTTTTCCTTTTATGGAATCCGTGACTTCCTGCTACCCTGTTTAATCACCCAAGATTCACTTCCCCCCCCCCCCTTGAAGATAAGTCGAATCACATGACTCTTTTAGCTTTCCGATTTTTTCCTGATGTCTTGCTGTTGACTCCTCTGTCCCTGGTCAAGGTTACAAAATTTCACCTCTTTCCCATTACGTTGGACCTTCCCGATCAGAGGCGTATGGTTGCCCCCCTTCGCCGTGTTCCTTACTTTTTTTACCGATCTTTCGTTCTTTTTTTCCCTCTCCTTGATTCGTTCGTTCTTTTAGAAGGCTAGGATCTCTTTGATCCCCCTTTCTGCCCCAAATTCCTTTCTTTTTCGCGTTTTTCTTGGGTTTCTTCTTGGGTCTTTTGGGAAGACGATACAATGAGATCCTTCTCCCCCCGAGACGCCTCCTACTCGGAAAAACGAGCCCCGTGCCCCTTCTTCTCGATTGGACAACGTCAGGTTTTTTCTCGGTCTGTTTCAACTTTACCTAGGCCTCTTCTCGCCCTCGTATTGACCTCGACATAATGGTGTTGGGACCCGCATTATCTCCTGAACACGACGCTAACCCTCTTCGCGCCAGCGTTTCCCTGGCATTCATTCTAGGGCCCTTGCAATTAAGCCTTGGGGAAACTTCGTCACCCCTTCTATCCCATTCCTGACCACCGTTTTTTTTTTTTTTTCACTGGTACTTCCTTCCTTCACGAAAAATTTAGACGAAAAATGGCAGTATGTCCCCCTGCGCGCGTTTATCCGTGGGAAGACTACTTATAAGTAATTTTCCCCCTTTACTTCTTTTCTCTTTTTTTTTTTTGGCCCGTTTTTAAATAATCCTCTCTCTTGTAAGAAGAAGAGGGTGGTCTTTTTCTCTATATCTTCCCACACGCCCTTTTTCAAGCCCCCAGACACTTTTCCTTTCCCGATTCTTGGATCTTTTCGATATAAAAATTCTAACCTGTTTCCTGCCCGCCCCTCTCAGGTGGGATTCTCAAGTGCTTTCTTTTCATCCTCCTGCTTCCTCGCCAGCGCTCCCTATCCCTCAATAGTTTGTTCCTCCCTTTTATCTCCTGTACGTTGTCCTTTCCAACCCCCCTCCCCCGTGCCTGTTCCCACCTCTTCATGGCCCCCAGGTCGAGTTACGCGTCGTTTCAGCCTTATGCTTCTGGGGTCAGTTCTCTAAATGCGGACATTTGTGTCTCTCTCACTATTTACCGCGATATCTGCAAGTTCCTTTCCCCCCGCAGATTCAGAATGAAGGAACATCTCTTTTTTTTCCCCCCTTTTAGCTTCGTTTTTGAATTCGGATTCGTCTTCTCGTTTTTACCGACCTTCTTTATTTTTGTCGGGGGCCCCCCCCGTTAGATGCCCCCATTGTGGTGCCACCCGAGTATTCCCCCCCCCTCTCGTCACAATCCTTTACTTTCAGTGTTTAATGGTACTCTCGTTCCTTTAACTGAAGAACGAAAATCCAAACGGAGAGTTCGCCCTGACTTTCTCGTTTCCCCCCTTTAAAAATCTGTAAAACAGCATGGATGCTTTCCCCCAAAATATTCCCCTTTCGTCCGCTGTCACCTCGTTTTTCTACCTCTTTTTAGTGGGACAAGTCCGTCCCTTATTTCTCCCAGTTCCCTACCCGACGGAGCTCCCCCCCACCTTACTTGATTCTCTCTCTTCCATTTGAAACCCGTGGATTTCACTCTCCCACCAAAGTTGTTTCTCCCTAGTATTCCTTCCCCCTCTCTTTCCCCCCCCGCAACCCTCAACTCCCCCTGAACACATTGGTCTGTGTCTTCTTCCTTCCAGGTTCCTTTTCCTACACCTAGACAGAAACTGAGTTCCCCCTCTGATGCCTCCAACACCCCCTCTCTAGCGCAATCCCAGTTCCAACATTTCGTTTGGATTTCCGGCAATTCTTCCCGCATAGAATTACTCCCCCCACGCCCTCTTTCAATTCTGTCAGCCGCCCCACTTCCCCAAGACAAATTATAGCATGCTAGACTCTGTCGCATTCAGGGTTTTTTGTCCCAGAAAGGCCATTCCTCCTTTCCTGATCCCCCACCTTGTTGTTTCTCTCTTTTGTGTCGAAGAGAGTTTTTCCCAAGGCGTTATCCTTTTACTTTTTTTTTTCGGTTTTAGCTGGCCCCGAACTCCTCCTCCCTTGTTCTCAAGGCCATCCCCTTTCTGGGTTGTTGCATTGGAAATAGTTTGCGCCTTTGTAGGTTCTTCCCATCGCGTTTTTCCCTGACCTCCCTTCTTGCAACGAACACTAAAACCCTGTGGTAAATGGTACCATTAGAGTCCCACCTTCCCTCAGAGGTTTTCTAGTCCTACACCGGTTTTAACCGTCACTTTTCAAGGCACCCCTCTTCCAAGATGGCTTTCCTTCTGCGCATCCGATGCAACCCAATTTTTGAAGGTTTTTCCCTTCCTTCTGGGGACGCATTCCCTCTCCCTTGGTAATCTCCTGCAGATTGTCCTTTTTCTCTTTGACTCTCTTTTCTCCCTTACCAGCAATTTTGTCTTTCTCTTCGATTTCTTGTTGTTAGGCATTGTCCGCGTAACCTCATCAATTTCCCTCTTTTTTCCTGAGAGACCTGCTGGGTTTTTCATTCTTGAAGCCTCGTTCTATGTTTGCGTGAGTTCCTCTGTGGTACCTCCCCCCTTTTGTTCGATCCTAAAACCGACCTCTCCTTTGGATGATGGATGTCCCTCTCTGATTCTTTCCCCCTCCCCCACTTCATCCCCTCTCCGTTTCGTCCGCGTCCGTTCTCACCCCTTTTGTGCCCCCTGCTTATGCCCCCCCTCTCGATTAAGCAGGGTTTCAGGAGGGCTAAGAATGGATTTCTTAGTTAGCCTTCCCCCCCTGCTCGACTTTTTTTCGTCATCTCCTCCCTTTCTCATGCGGAGGATTGACCTTCCTTCCTCGACGACCTTTTTTTCTTTTGCTCATTCGAGGCACGTTTTTTTAATGCGCGGCGTTTTGTAGTTTCGATACTCTTTGCTTCTGGTACGACAGAAAACATGCGTCTTTTTCGAGTTTCTCCCTCTTTCTCATTTTTCATTTGACCTGATTTTACGCGCCAATCACCCAAAAGCCTTCGCCCCCTCCCGCTAAGAGGACAACCTTCCCTTTTCCCCCTCCCCCCCTTGCAGCTCCTTTAGAGCGGCATTTCACCTTTTACAGCAGTTCTTTTCTGTGAGTCAGCTTTTTCGGTTTTCCCCCAAGGTAACTAATGGATTCCATTACTTCCCCCTCGCCCCCCGGAGTTTCCCAAAATGGGTTTTTGATACGGTTTCCCTTTTTCTTCCCCCAACTCGCACCACTTGGGTTTTCCAAATGACGTGTTTTTTTGACCTGCTCTCTTTTTTTCTGCGACGATGCGATTGCCGATCCCTCCGTGTGAGCCCTTCTTGAATTCTAGGTTTTCCCCCCCGCGGTGTGTGTCTCGCTTCCCGTCGCTCTATAAGAATGTGGAGTCTGTTGCGGCCTTTTTGGCCTGATCTTTCGCGAATAAGCCCCCATTTGTAAAGAATTTCCCGTAAACCTTTTCTATTTTCCCCCTCTGCCGTTTCTATGTGTTTCTTCTAGTAGCTCTTTATTTTCAGGCCGTGATTTCTCCCTATTTACAATTAGGAAACTGCCCACCTTTTCCTTGTTCACCCGTTTCGCCTTTGCTAGTAGTCATTTTTCCAAAGTTTCTTGTGCATGACAGTGCTGACCGCTTTTGGTTTGAGCTATATTTGATCCTTTCCTCTGCTCCAACTCCCGCAAAGACGTTTTGATTTGCCCCCTTTTTCTCTCTTGCTCTCCCTCTG
>Ga0179593_1460692_pt1 | contig 20644 bp, 30 predicted proteins | sample CZODoug2_1_08_16_FD_185931 | JGI IMG/M metagenome (GOLD analysis project Ga0179593, IMG submission 185931) | Vadose zone soil fungal communities from Angelo Coast Range Reserve, California, USA - CZODoug2_1_08_16fungal (PacBio error correction) | ecosystem: Environmental > Terrestrial > Soil >... | reverse complement strand
TATATGTTCTTTCCCGTCGCTTTTCATCCTCTTTTTCGATTTGTTTTTTCTAATCACTTTTGACCCTTGTGAACCCCCCGGGTTGACCCAACGTGTTGATCTGGGAATATTTAATCCTTTTCCGGTCTCGATCCACAGGAAATGAATTTTGACCCTCCTGTGTCTCCCCGTCTCTTTCTACATGACATAGATTCATTTTCTTTAGTCCTTTTCTTTTCGCCTCAACCCGTTCTCGCTCTTGGGTTGTGTCCCCGCGTTTTTTTTGTCCAGCCAGTCCACCGAGCGGATCCCGCATCTTTCGTTTGAGGACTTCCTCATTTCCCTATTTTTTCTTTAACTTGCCACCATTTCCTGCCGTCCTTCCGTTCCACTGTCCCATCTAGGTTTGAGTTACGTTTGCCCTTGCTTCAGTGCTCGTGGATTCTTTGTCGGTCCCACCGAGATTCCATTCCGATTTTTCGTTTCTTGAGCACGATCCCCCTCCCCGTTTTGTTAGGTTGCGATTTTCCGTGAGTCTTGTTAGTCGTCTTCCCCCCTTCTTCCCTCCCGCCACGATTTCTCCGTTTCCGCACGGCTAAACCTGTGTTGCGGGGCGCGATGTCGGCTGACCACGTCTTCCTTTTCTTTTTTTCACGATGATCCTCGTCGTTGTTTTCCCAACGGTCTCAATGTCTTGCGATTTTGTTCCGGACCCCCTTTTGACTCACAGATTTTATTTTCTTGTAGAGTGCGTTTTGGGCATTTACTCCCCGCACCTATGACGATTTTTGGTGTTTTTGCGCGTTTGGCCCCCTTGGATCATTCCACCCTATGCAGTCGCCCATCAGCAATTCAGGTCCCGGAGTCCTACATTCCCATCTGAACTACTTATTTCGGAAAGTTTTTCCTCTTACTTCCCCACATCCTGTCCCCATCCCATTGTGTTTAGAGGCCCACAAAGACGGCTGTCTCCTTCTGTTGTTCCCCGCCTGTTTCCTTCCAGTTTCAAGGTTCCTCCATTCCCCCCCCGCCCCGGCGGAACAACCCTGCATGGAAAGACGCCGTTTTGAGAGCACCAATTTTCTTTTAGAATTCTACAGACCAATGTTTCTCCCTGCGGGCTCTCTTTGCTTGGTACGGCTGAGTATTTTCTTCTCAGTTTCTTGAGATGTAACCTCCCCCTGGCCGCGAGGGTCGCGTTCGACCTTTCTCCACAACAGCGTCCTCTTTCTTTTTTCGTTCTTCCTTTTTTTTTGGGATGGGGATATTCTGCCTCTTCCGTTTTTCCCTCCCTGTCACAATTGCAGTTTCCTTCGGATGAAGTCTCTTTTTTTTGTGACCAGATTGGAGTTCCTCCCCCCCCGTTGCGAGTTTTTTTCCCATACGAAGTAATACATCCCCACTTCTTTACCTTTTTGCGAGATGCCGTGTTTCTGCCTTTCCCGCTTCCATTTCTGATGTTCCTCCAAGGACGGCATATTTCGCGTGGTTCCTTGCCCCTTTACCATTGGAGAATGACTGAGTTCTTTCAATACTTCACTTTTCGCACGCAGGGTCTCACCCTCGGCGACAGTCGTTGTGCCACCCTCTCTCGTTTTTTCGTGCCCCATGTGACAAACCCTTCTTCCACGTTTTCCGCAAATAATTCTTCGTCTTTTTTTCCCCCCTTTTCCTTGTCGACCGTCGCCCCAGTGTTGCCGGCGACCCCACATGCTCTTTTTCGTCATTCTTTGTGGCGAAGTCGTAAAAAGTGTCTCCGTTGACTTCCATTTCAACCCATTTTTTTCCCTCTCATCTATCTCTTCCTCCTCTTGTTTTTTTCGAGGTTCTAGCGTTTCCCTTTTGAATTGAACTTTGTCTTTTTTTTTCCCCAAGGTCCAATTTCCCCCGATTCCATCCCCCTACATAAAGGAGAATCCCTATGTCCACTGTCTGCCTTTCCTGAGACCCTTATTTTTGACGGACGATCCTTCTTGCGTCGGGCGCGTCCAGATTCCTCTTCCTTCTTATTTTGGCCATTCTCTGCGGTCTTTTAACAGTATCGAACTGGTTTCTCACCCAGGATTGGATCACCATCCTCCCGGTTCTTTTCCGCATCTGCTGGTATGTGCTTTTTTCCGAACATGACACTTTTTTTTTCCGGAGTACCTTTTCACTTTTCTGGTTCTGGGGGTGCTTGAGATTTTTGGCGACCAGTTACGACCCCCCTGTTCTTTCTCCTTATTCTTATGCCTGTTAGGGGTGGAGTAGAACTCTTCCCTTGGCCTTCACTTCAAGCCGCCGCCTGCCTTTTAATCATCCCACCTGTGGGCTCCCTGACCCACTACGCGGCGTAAAGGGCGAACTTTTAGTTTTTTTTTCCCCCCCGGCCGCACCCTGCTACCATTGTCCCAACTACCTGTCACATCGTTTTTTTTTTTTTTTTTTTTTTTCGCACCCCTTTTTTTTGGACATGAGAGTCCAATCCACGGCTTATAGTGCGCTCATTTCTTGCCACCTTTGATGAAACTTGACTCCCTCCCTATTCACGAATACCTCGTTCCCTGTCTTTTCTCCCCCCCTGGTTTTAGATTGAAAGTTCACCCACCAGCCATTTCTGTTCTCATATAACCAATATTTCGCTTTTTGGTCCCTCTGGTAAATCTTTTTTCTATATTCGTCCCCCTGGAGTCAACCCCTCCCCCCCTCAGAAGGACTACCTCCATTCTTTTTTGGGGGCCCCTTTCGTCCTCCCTGGTTCATTGCCCTTGTTTAGAGGTTGACATCATGGGCCCTTGACCTTTACATCGCGACTTTCCCTTCTTTTCTTTTTTCTGTATTAGATCCCTGGCAGTCCAGGCCTGAGTTTTTCCTCCTGGTTCTCTCCAAGGCAAACCTCTCGCCGCCCCCCTTCCCCCCCTGATGCGGTCTTTCGCCAAAAGCGGCAACATTGTACCTTTCCGACAAGCTCACTCGTGCGATAGGATGGTATTTTCCCAACTCCGTTTCCCTGATTAACCGTTGTTTTTTCTTGAGCCGGTGACTTGCTCTTTTTTACTCCCCCACCCCTGGCCTTCCCCTATCAGGCGCCTTCCTCGAGCCCCCCACAGGTTCCCTTTTTCTGGGAGAAACTGGGTGGATTCCTTTTAACCTACCAACCCCCACCTTTCTTTCCCTCCCGTGACCTTTCCCAGGGATGTCATCCCCGTTGTTTTTCCTGGGCCTTCCCTATGAACTACCGCGCCCACCCATCCTCTTTTTTTCGCTCCCTGCCCCCACGGCGTTTCCCCCTTATCTGTTCTTTCTCTTTTTTCGGTCCTGACCCCTTCCCCTCCTTCTTTCTCGGTTTGGCGCTAACACGATCCCTGTTTCGAATCCCTATCTGCTTGTTGTTCTCGTGAAAAAGTCTCGCAGGGAGTCCCCCGATTGCCGTTTTTTTTTTTCCCCCTGAGCCCTTTTCCATTTGCCCATTGGTTCAGTTTTATCGGCGGCCTCGGTTTCTTCATTCCCCCCCATTATCTTCTCTTTCTCCGAAAGTCTCTCCGAACCCCACTGCTGCCCTCCCCCCTTTTCCCTTTCATCGCGTGATTTTTTTTACGGTTCCCCCCCTGGTTTTTTTCAAGCGTCCACGTTTTTCTGTGCCCTGCGCGCCATCCTCTCTTGTTCTGCAGGTGATTCATTTCCCCACTCCTTTTTTTTTTTCCGCCTTTTACGGTCTGACTTGAATTTTTTTTTTTTTTGATAGTACCATTTCCACTTTTGCCGCTATTTTTTTCACCGTTCAGGGTTGCGGCCAGTTTTTTCTTTTTGTCAGGAGGTTTAGTCTCCCTTTGGTCTTTCGTCGGTGGTTGTGGCCCCGGCTTTCGATGGAAAAAGAAACACCCGATTCGATCCTCCGATCCGATCGATTGGCCCCCGGTTTAGGGCCAGATCCTCTGCTTGCTTTCTTTTCCCCAAACACTGCTGCTGCTCAATATTTCTTCCACAACGCTTTTTTTTTTGTCATGCGGTTTTTTTCAAAACCTACGCCAGGCGGTCCTGAGGCATTGCAGTTTTTTTTTTGTTTTTTTTTTTTTTTTTCCCCCCTTCAGCATTATAGCACATTTTCTTCCCCATTTTTCCCCCTGCCGATAAAAGATGAGGTGTTGTTGCGCGGCGGGCTCCCTTTTCATCAGATTCTTCTTCCCTTCCCAGCCCAACAAAACACTGGAGGCTCCGTTGTCTTTTTTGCTCACGGCAATCGTTCTCTTCGATTTTTCTTTGGTGGAAAGTCCGTTCATATCTGATTTTGGCAGCTTGCATTCCCCTTTCGTCAGTTCGATTCACGTTCCCTTCTTACCGTGTTTTTCCGTTTTTTGGTGTAGTTCCACCCCTCCCCCCTTTTCTTACACGCTTGTCTCGGGGGGAACCCCAACCCACCCCACAATGCTTCCCGTGTTGCTTCCCTTTTTGGTCGCTTTTTTTTTTTGCTTTTCTGCTGTGGGGTTTTTTTTCACCACCCCTCCCCTCACACGGCTTTTTTCTTCCCAGGAATTGTTCTCTTTTGTTCTATTGGGGGCCACGGACTCCCCTTGAATACGTGTTGTATGCTTTTGTTTTCTGATTTTTTAACCCCTGTTGACCCTTTCAGTCTCCCCAAGAAGGACGTGACGACCCCGCACACTTATCTCTTTTCCTCCTCATCCGTTTTTTCTTTTTTTTCCCCCAGACTGCGGGCGTCCGGCTGCCCCGCTTGCTTCAAGCGGAACTCCCCTCAGGCGTTTTTCCCAGCCAAACGCCCCACCTTTTTTTTTAGTCCCATAGTTGTTTTACCCCTCTTGCCCCACCCCGGCCCATTCCTTTTTCCCTTTGCCTTTCTTTTTTTTTTTTTCCCACGACCCCCACCAGGCCTCGTTTTCCCCTACGTCCCATCGCCGCCAGCCATTGGTACTGACCTTAAAAAATTTTTTTTTTTTTTTTTTTTTTTTTTAGCGAGAATTTCCTCACCCCTTTCTTTGGTGGTCAACCTCCGAGGGACCTTCCCCTGTTTGGAGTGAAAAGTTCCTCCCTCTTTTTCCCTCCCTTCTCCCTTGCTCATCCTGCCGGTCGTTTCCAGAGCAATTCTGTGTCCTCTTTTTCTTCTTCCCAACCCAGGTGGTTGGTTTGTTTTTGAAAGACCGTCCACTCTATCTATCCCGTTGCCCCTCCCCCGTCCAACCGCATCCTCTCTTTCCCCTTTGATGGCCACCTTTTTCCCTGATCGGCGAGATGCAACCCTCTGCAATGCTCGGACGTCTTTTTTGTTCATTTTGCCACCTCCTCTCCTTTTTGGAGGAGATGATCCTGCTTTTTTATAAGTCCTGTCCAGGCTTTTTCGCGAAACCGTCTTGACTCGATCAGATTCTGTTCGTTTTTCTTCTCTTTTTGTCCGGTTCTTTCCATTCTCCTTCGTTACTTCCCCCCAATCTGCACCCCTTGCCCGGGTTGCCCTCCAACCCTGGTGTTCGTTCAGTTTCGTTAATTGGCCTGATTCAGCGATCACGCACCATGTGCGTGACTTTCCCGCCTCCTTTTTTTTTTTTTTTCTCGCTCCAACTGCATCGATTGATTTTTTCGTCCGCCCTTCCCTCGTTGCAGAACCCCCTTTTTTGCTTGATGAGTGGCCTGCGCCGTCACTTCCTCCTTTCGGAGCGTCAGACGATAAGATTTCATTTCCTATCAATTCGTGTCGTCTTTTCAACCCAACTGGAAACACCCCTTGTCCCCCTTTCCAGCCCTGTGCGTTCAAAGGAATTAGTTATCTCCCTGCGAGAACTTTGTTTCCCGGATCCTTCCCGCTTTTTTTCCCTTCCTTTTTTTCGGTGTGGCCGTTGTTTACTCCTTTTCCCAAACAGAGATTTTTTTCCCCGTGTCCTCTTTCCGGGCCCGATATGATCCCGATTCCCCTGTCCGTGTGCCACGTGCTTGACTATTGAAGCGTGTCGTTTTTTCTTTTTCCCCCTTGGCAGTGAAACGTGTGGCCCAACTTTGTTTTTGTTTACCGGTTTCCTCGGGCTAAATGTTTTGTTGTTTCTGGCGATTGCTCCCTGCCGTCTTTTTGGCCCCGATGATCAGGCGTTGCTTGAATTTTCCCTGTTCTCCCTTTTTGAAGACCCCCCCATTAGATTTCCCTCCAAGCTTTCTTTGGGCGTGAGGGGTCTTTCAGTTTTCACTGGTTGGGAACCTCATCATTTTTCATGGGGAAGCGTTTTTCCCCTTTTTTCATAGTCCCCCCAACTTGCCCCAGTCGTTTTTCATCTCCCTCTTGCAAGTGCGTGGATTCCTATCGATTTAATTCCTCTCCCCCCCCTCCTATCTCCCGCCTTCCCCCCCCCCTCCCTCCCTCATTCCAATTGACAAATGGCCCCGTCTCTTTTGGCCAGAATTCTTTGTCCTTTTTTTATCCAACTGCGTATGGGCTCCTGACGAGTTTGTTGAGAGCCCTTTTTTTTTCGCCTCTTCCCCCCCTGTCCAGTTCTTGGAACCTTATGATGGACCGTCCCAAAGACCTTGCTTTTTCCTGTCCACTACAGACCATTTTTTTTTTTGCCATGCGCCCCCCCCATGAGCAGTTTGTTTTTTTTTTGTCCCCTTTGGCTGTTCGGGACGAGTTTCTTCTTAGCCCTTTCCGATGTTTCCCCCACTTTTGGAGTTCCCATGCCGAGCGTTTCTCTTGCTCTCTTTCCACACCCTTCGTCCAGATGTCCTTTTTGCCGGTTTTCCTTTCTTTTGGGTGTAATAGAGAGTCTTTGGTTTGGGCTCCCCTCCCTTTAAGTTTTCATTTTGCGCCAGTGCTTAGTCATGGAATTTCTCCGCTTTGCGTGTTCCCATCCACGGCGTCGGCGATCCCCCCCCATTCCGCCCTTCCCCTCCCCCCCCCACACGGGAGAAAGGGTCCCTTCATTCACCTTTTTCTCTTAGTCAACCCCCCCGAGAATTTTCTTGCCATCTGTCCGCCTATTCGTTGACCTGGGCAGTTCAGTTGATTCTGACGCCATGGTCTCCTGACCCTGCTGGATTTGATCCCAAATTTCCGTCTGTCCCTTCCTTCTTCCCCGTTCCTCACAAGTTCTGCCTGCGACTTTGGGGTTCCCCCCCCCGTATCTCTGCCCGCGCGCCCGTCAACACTGACGTTTTTCCTGCAAAATCCGTTGATGGTCGTACCACCCTCTGCTTTTCCGAAGTTCTCCTCTTAGGCGGCGTCATTCACCCCAAGGGAGGGGTTCCCCCTATGCGTTTTCTTTCAGTCGGAACCCTTTTTCCGTTTGACACTTCCATTCCCCCCCCAAAATTCCCGCGGACTCTATCTCTTTTTCCTTTCCCTTCCCCCCCGTTGTGTTTTTTGTTCTGTCTCTGTTTTTTCATTTGAAATGGAACCGACCCCCATGTTTCCCCCTTTAATTCCAAGTATAGTGATACTTTTCTCCGCCCCCCTAATGGGTCCCCTCGTCCCCCTTTGTTGAAAGTCTGCCTGTCCCCCGCCGCTTTGCATTTTCTTTACGGCCATTTTTCTTTCTGGTTGACCGCGTGAACGATCTATTCGTGCTTCCTATTTTTCTTTTCTGGGCCGCTATCGATTTTTCCCCAATCCCCCCCATTTCCTTCATGTCCTCTTTGGAAGAACTAGGTCCTGGCGTGGACAGGATCCCACCTCTTTTCTCTGAGCCCCCGACTTGTTTTTCTTCTCTACATGACAACTTTTCTTTGTCGTCAGAGGAGGCCCTCAGGCTTGGTATTCTGATTTCCTTACCTTTTTTCCCCCCCAACATTTTTGGTGTGGCCTGCTGCAACCAGGGCCCCTGTTCTTGCCCGGTTTGTGCTATGACGGCGTCTTTGGGTCGCAACCCTTTTCGTCTTTTTTTGACTCCCCACCGCCGCTTACCTCCCTTGCCATCACACTTCATCCTCAAATCCCATGCACTTCTTTTTTTTTTGCTGCTGGCCCCGTGGCCCCCCCCCATGCTGGCTAATATAACCCCCCTGCTTCCCGCCGTCGGGAAAACACTCAAGTCCCTTTCTTTGCCCGACTGTGGGAAGAACGGTGAGCTCCCCCTAACCTAGATAGACCAGTTCGCTCCCCCAATGAAGGGCCCCCCCCGAACTTGCCTCATTTCCCCCAGGCAGTTCCCCCCTCTTCTTTTTCGGTCCGCAGAACACCTGGTTCTTTATTTGCTTCCCCTTTGAAACCTAAGTTAGTTCTCGAATGGGGTTATACAAGTCCTTTTTTTGTTACTTCTTGATTCTTTTTACCCCTGTCTCTTTTCGTCCCCCCTTGTCTTCGAACCACCGCCTTTTCTCTGAAAAAGCCCCTTCTTTTGGTGGTTGTTCCCCTCAGATCCCTTTTTTCTTTTACGTTCTTTTGTCGCGCGTTCCTTTCTCGTTTCCCCCTATGGCGACAGATTGCGGATCTCCTTTCATGTTTTACGTTCTGGGAAAGGCGGTTCTTTCCGGCTTTTTTCGGGAATCTTGTTTTGCAAGCCCCAAGGGTTTTTTCGTGCCTCATTCAATTGCCTGTTTTTCCTCCCCCGCCGCCCTCCCCTGCAGAAAAGAATTTGCGTCGGTTTTTCCTTTTCTTTTTTTCCTTAACTCTTCGCTCCGTGGTCTTGGATACCCTGGCTTATGTCTGTTCGACTGCTTATCCCCATCGTTTTCCCCCCCCCTCAACCGTAATCTGTAAACCTCCTAAATTACCCAGAACCCCCACAGGTTAGAAAGGTTTCAGTTTTCAACCCCCCCTGTTCACAGTCCATTAATGGATGGCATCCCTGTGGTTTTTCCCCTCCGGTCCGCCGACACCTGTCGCGGCCCCCTCCACACGTTTTTTTTTATTGTCTCTTCTTTTGCTTTTAACGGGCTGATTCCCGTTCCTCTCCGGGTTTTACCTTTCCACCGGCTTAACTTTCCAGTTTAGCCTATCGTCTTCTTTCTTCCAACTTTTTTTCTCCCCTTCTGATGTTTTTTTGCAGTGTCACCATTCCCTTCCCCCTTTTAGTTGGACACATGTTTGTCACGTTTTATCTAGGTCGCTGATGAATTTGCCCCCCCTCACCAAGACCCCTTATCTTCCTAAATTATCGGTTTCTCCGCGTCCTCCCTTACGGGTTCTCCGAGGTAGACTACCTGACAAGAGGCCGCTCCCCTCAAAGTTAACATCCCCGTCCCCCCGTGTTTCTTTTTGCCACCGTTTCCTTTTTCCGCCGTTGAATATCATCGTCCCTTGCAGGTGGCTTTTCTTTTTTTCAATGCGTTGCTCATCTTCCCCTTGGCTTTCAATTTCCTGCCTTCTAACTCTTCCCCCTATTTCTTTTTCGCTATTCCGGCGGCCGGTGTTTTTTCTTCACTCGGCTTTCCCCCCCCCTGAGGGTTCCTTCCTCACTTGATCTTGATTTTTGTCCCCTCGACTCTTTTCAAGTCTTCTCCGCGGCTCGATAGTTTTCGATCTGTCCTTTTCCTGGTCCCTCTCTGATTAGCCTTAACCACCTCTTTTCTTTGGTAACCACCCCCTCTTCTGTATTGCGGTTTGTCACACCTTCTTTTATTTTTACGTTCCCCGAGAATTTCCCGTTGCACTTTCCTTTCCCTTTCGCGACTTTGACGCAAAGGTGGAACGTGTTTGTTCTAAAATTTTCCGGCCCCCTGTTGTTTGTTTTGTTTCTTTGGCCTTGGATAAGCTTTTTTTAGTTTTTTTTCCCAATTTTTGACACAAACCCCTTCTGGCTCCATTTCTTTTCAGCCTTCCGCGATTTTCAATTCTCGTCTTCCAGAAGGAAAGTTTTCAAGTGCTCTGTCGTCTCCCCCTTGCGGTACAGCGTTCTTCCCCCCGTTCATACCCGGTTGACCCGGTGAGTCTTTATCACCCCCCCTTTTTTTCCCAGTCCCACTTCCGCGGCTTTTCTTTTTTTTCGTGAAAGTTCCCCCCCAAACAAACATTGGATCTTTAGGGAGAATCGTAGGAAATTGATTGTTTTGCGACGTTGCGTTCGTTACTATTTTTGGGGTGTCGTTGGCCCACACAGTTTCCCCCCAGGACATTGGACTCATTGTTATATGGTGATTCCCCTCCCCCCCCTTCCCTTGTGTCTTTTGCGTTCCTTTTTCGTCCCGGCTTTTAGCCTTTCTGCTTGTGCCCTTCAGTAATCTCTCTTTCCTCCCCTCCTCTTTGGTTTAGTCAACTCGACTGCGGCCGCCGTCTTTTTTGCCGGTTGCCCAGTTCACCGCGAGGCTCCCTTCAGCCACCCGCGCTCACAATCAGTAAACCCCATTTCTTCAGCCTCCCTTCCTGGGGGTCGTTCGCTCTTTTGCGTGTTGGCCCCCCCTCAACCAAACCCAAAGCAATCGTGGCTTTTTACTCCCCTCCTGAAAGGCATGGAATACGTATTCCCCAACCCCCTTATGTTTTGTACCCGATCCTCTAATCCTGGGTTTTTCTTGTGTCCTCCTACCGGACACTTCCCTGGTAGTTTGACCACAAAATAAATCTTCGCCTTTTTGCTCCCTGTCAATTTCCTTTCCCTGGTTTAGTTGTCGCCCCAAGATGCCCTTTTCTCTCTTGCTCTTCCCACGGCTGGAAGACAGGGTTTTGTTTTGTTTTTTTTTCCCCCTGGGCAAGCAAAGCTCTGATTATTGAAGGGCCGGGGGCACCCCCCCCCGTTTTTTCGTTCTTTTTTCCCAATGTGGTGATTTCAATTTGCCATTTAGCAGATGCCCTTGCGTTCTGCTATTTTTAGCTTGGAGTAATTTGTCCACCCTCATCGTCTTCTCCTGTTGAGGATGCTTCCGACGCTGTCGAGCCGCCTGCTGTCCTCCCCTTAGCATTCGCCCCTTCTGATACCCCCATCGCTCTAGTATACTCTGATGTTTTTTTTCTCCGTTCTCCCAGGCTTTTCTCGTGGCTTCTCCTCCTCGTGCCCAGCCGCCGTTTCCTTTTTAACAACTGGGTGGCTTTTCTGACTGCCAAGGTTTGATCCCCTCTATTTTCCCTTCCCCTTGCGAGGCCGATTTGGATCAAATCACTAATAGGTCTGATTTCTCTCTCACTGCCTCTTAGCACAACCCCCTTCTTGAGGGGGCACTTCTCAGCATTTTTTCGCTATTTATGTTCCGCCCACGAATCTTCCTTGAGTACTCTCATCTTGCGTCGATCACTTTCACCAATCCTTTCAAGAATTTGGATTTTCCCATATCGAGATCTAATTTTGATCCGCTTTTGCCAGGCATACTCTCTTTTCAGTTTCTCTGTTCCTGTCGTTTGTAGAACCTCCGGCCGCCCCCTCCTTTCTGGTGCCTCTCGATACTTTTCCTACGTCGTGGTTCCGGGCGTTTTATCGTTTGGCTATTTTCAGGCGGGAAGTACGTGTCCCCCCCAAGTTGAACTATCTTCAAAGATGTTTCAGGTTCAGGAGGATAACCTTTGTTCTTTTTTTTTTCGACGTGTGGACCCTCTTCTTTTACGTCAGTACCTTTTTTTTTACCCCACGATTGTATTTAGCTGCCAGACCAAATCAAGGCTGAGATTACTTACCATCTCCCCCTTGCCGTTTATGTGTTTCGGGGTCGAGTGCTGATTGCAGGTTGGAACGAAAGTCATCATGTGTGCTTTGAGAGTTTGGACTTTTTCTCGTGCCCCCTCTGGAATCTGTAAATCCGCTTTTTCGGCAGGTCCCTCTGGTCACTACTACACCTTCCGATAGACTCTCTCTTTTTCCTGTTTTTTTGGAATATCACCGCTCCCTATCTTGCATTGTCCCCCCTGCGGATTGCGGGAACACTACTTCTTGTCTCCCCTTACTCTGTGTGGGCGACGAGTTTTGGCCCCTTCCTTGGGTTCCGCATTCCCCCCCCTCCCCCATGCTCCAACGTTGGCCCTCTCACGAACTGTTCCGTCATTCTCCCTCCCATGTTCTTCTTATACAGAGGGTGCAGGACTGTCTTTCCTTTTTTCGACGTGATCTGATTCCTCCGTTTCTCACATTTTTTACTTCGATGTGCTCCTGAGAATCAATCTATGCTCTTTTCCCCCCCCCCCCCCTCTGATGTTTGTTTAATTTCCTCGGATTGTTTGTATTTTAGCGTCCGTGAACTTCCTCACCATCAGTTTTGTTCAAGGGCTTGAGTCTTTCAAAGTCTCGGGCCCTGTAGTCTCCCTTTTAGTGAGCGTACATGCAGTCATAAGCCCCCCCCAGGTCCTGGTCGAAGGGCCCCTTTTTTTTAGCGCCATGGTCTTTTTGAGGCCCTCCTTGTGTCCGGGCCTCGTTTTCCGAATTTTTTTCATTCCTTTGCTTCCCCCCCCCTTGCAGAACGAGATTTCTTCCCCTTTCTTTTTTTCCCCTCTATCCGTTTTTCCCCCCAACGCGCGCTTTCTTTGTGCCACCGATCTCTCCCCGTTCTCTTCCCGCAACCTAGTGAATAGTTTCCTCCGTATTCAATTTATTGTCGTCTTTTCTTCCCCCCTTCATTGCTCTGAGGTGTCTGCGGGTCTGCGGAATTCACTTGGCGTTGCCGCTTCTGGGTTTCTCTTCGGTGATAGTGTCCGTTGTTTCCGCCACCGTGCAAAAACTGTCACCCGCCGACTTGAGCTTTCCCCCCCTCCCCGTGTTCAGTTGTCTCGTCTCGATCGCGGACCACTTTTTTTGCCCAATGTCGTGGCGGTGGCACCCACCGTACAAACCTCTGACTGCGACGAACCCAAATACGGGACCCAAGAGCCCTCCCCCCCTTTTTTGAAGTTCCGCCGGCCATAGCAGCGTCGGTGAGACCTTCTGTTTTTTACTCTTTTGTCCACCCTCTTTTCTATTTTTTTTACGGTGAGGTACGATGTTCTTCGCGGCCCGATCTCTTGGGTCCCCAAGGTAACGAGATGCTTCGTGGGTGAAGACCCTGGTCGACGGCTCTTTTGTTATTTGGATAAAATCAATTAGTTTTTTATGAGCCCCTCGAGGTTTTCTATGCTCGGTCAACACTGTTTTTTCCCTTATGTGTTTCCGTTTTAGTGATTCCGTCAGCTGCTTGACGATTGACTCAACATGCCTTTTGTCCTTCTTTCGACCACCTGTTATCCCGAATTTTTTTTTGCATTCTTTGGACCATGGTCGCTACTTATTTGTGTCTTTTTCCTCGCGTGTTGATTGTCGAACTTGCACATCTATCGTACAGTTCTGACTTCATCCTCAAGGTCCATGTGCGCCCCAAAATTTTCCAAAACTCTGATTGATTGCGTGTACTTACGATTTTTTTTCCTATATACCAAAATGCTCAGACTTTTTTATCCCCCACTGTGCACCCCCCGCATCTTCGTGGCAAGTGTTCGCAGCAATTCCCCGCCTCCTTAGGCGCCCCTCCATCATGATGCATCTCCCTGTCACTTCCTTCTGTCCCAACCGGCATCACCTCGCCCGTCGACTTATTGGCGCCTTCTTGGCGTGTAACACATGGTCTTTTTATTGTCCCCGTCCCAGTTTTTCTCCCGGTTTTTTTGTATCCACTTTTTCCTCCTTTTTTTTTTAGTGCCTTCTGACAATTGCCTCTTGTCCCCACTCTTGGAAAACCCCGCCGTTTCTTTCATTCCTCGTCGTTTGGTCCCGGCCCCTTTACCTGGTATTTTTGCCCGCATATTTTGGCTGGTGCCATATCTTCCGGCGTGTCCTTGATAGTTTTCTCATTTGCGTGACGTTTTCATCGATCGTCCAGTCCTTCCCCCCTGCACCGTTTGGTGCTTGCCTTTTCCCCCTCTGCAGGTGTTGCTTCAAGGGCCCTGCCTATCTCTCATTCCTTTATGATTCCGGTCGCCCTTTCCCCCCCCCCCAGGCGGCCCTTTTTCGCCACTATTGGCGGTCTGTCTTGATTGGTCCTTTCCATCTGGCTTTTGTATTCCCGTTGTCGTTGACGCGATCCCTTCGTACTCAAACGTGAAGGTCAAGCCTAGCAAATCGTTCCCCCACACAGGTTAGCCCTGGAGTAGTCCACGTAAACACTTCTGGACAGAGATGAGTTCTTGCATTAACTGTTGCCACCCTTCACGTCCGCCGTTCAACTCCACCCATCCTCACGATCCGATTCCCCTGTTTTGGCACCATCAGAGTCTTTTTATCGCCCTCCGACGTGATTTTCCGGTCAATGATCTTCTTTTTAATGATCCACACCGTGCTCCCCCGGCCGAAGGCCTGTTAGCGTGTTCTTCTTCGTTTCTTGCCCACTTCCCGGGATGTATGCGCTGCCTTTCAACTTTTCCCACCTTTCCTGCAGGGTTTCCCCATTTTGCCCCCCCTTTTTCTTCGTCCCTACAATAGATGATTTGGGTCATTTTCCCCCCTTCCCCCCGCCTTTGGCTATTTCGCCCGAACATTCTTTGTCTTGTCGTTTCCCATTTTGCCCCTTTCCGAGTAACTGAATTTCGGTGAAAAGGTTTCTGCCCTCGCGGCCCGGGTTCGTCACCAAATCACCGCTGTGCATGCGATTTCAAGCCGTGCTTTTTTTTTCCCTCGGTTGGTTCCTGATTGCATCGTGTTTCTACCGTGGCCCCAATTTGCCCTATTCCCCCGAGCCCCGGTGTTCGGACTTTTTTTTTCCCTCGGTGCTTTATTCGAAGCCCTCTTGCTGTTTATTTTTTTTCCCCCTCTTGCTGATTTTTTTCCCTCAAAACCCTTCTTTCTTTAGCTGTCGATCCAGTCTCGTACTTTTTTGTTTTTAATCTTGTCATCTGTCTCTGCGTTGGCCGTGCTCCATCTCTCCACAACTCTATCTGTCTTTCTTTTTTTTCAAAGCCTCAGGCGGCTATCATTGCCAATTTTCAATGCCAGTCATTCCCCGTCGTCTGCAATATTTGTCCCCACCCATTTCTTCTATGGTGCTGGTTTTGGCCTCTTCGTCCATGGATCCTCTCCGCGTTTTTCCCCCCCCGTCCCCAACAAAAACCCCGAGGTCTCCGTTTTCTGGCCAGGCACTCTCCTCTTCTCTTGCTTGGTCGCACGCCTGTCGGGCATTTCTTGTTTGTTTTGTTTTTTTTTTTGTTATTATGTGTCGGCCCTTTTTTTTGTGTTTTTTGTATTGTGTGATTTTTTTATTTCGACTACTGATTTTTTTGCTAGTGTGTGTCGACTTGTACCACCCGCCTCGAACCAAATTTCCCCCCTCCTGTTCGTTTGGTTCACAAACAACACCCTTGCGACTTCCCCGGTTTGCCTTTATTCCCCTGGCTCTCTTTGTGCGTCGTTCACGGTTTCTTTCTTGGTTTGGGTCGTGGTACAACCCCCCTACCTTTTTTTTTTTAACTCATTCTTTTACCCCCATAATGGCCTCTTGGCGTTGCCATACGGTTTTGTTTTTATTTGCTTTCGTCCTGTGTGCTTGTTCATGTCCGTTCAGGCAAGCGGGCGGCCGTCCCCCCCCCCCCTTTCTTTCCTCCTCCTCCTTTTTTTTGTGTTTTGTTTTTTCACTTGGGCCTGCCGTTCGCCTGGCTTTCCCCCTCCCTTTTGAAGCCAGCCTTTTGCATACCCTCCCCGATGCTATTTCCCCATATGAACCCTGTTCCATTTTCCATTCCTTGGTTTTTGTCCCTGGCTTCTTTTGCTTTTTGGTCCCCCGACCCAAAGCACATCTTCCCTTTGTCCTCCCTGCCTCGCGACAGCCCATTTGGTTCCATCGATCCCCCCGTATCATGTTTTGTTTTTTTTCCCCCGGTGGAATTTTTCCTAGTTTTGGTACGAATCCCCTCTTTTTTTTTCTTTTCCCCCTTGTTTTCACCGTTGTCCTATACGTTCCCGCCGTTTTCGCGCCAGCTGTCACGTTCCGCCGGTCTTTTTCGGCCCCCTTTCCAATATTGGACCTTTCGGCTAGGCCCCTCCCTTCTCCGCACGGTTTTTGTGTGCTGGGAACACCACCGTTTGCCAGAAGGAATCTGATCCCTTGTCCCTCCCCTCCCCTTTAAGCCGTTTCTCTGCAAATGACTGTCCTTGGCCGATTGCTTCTTCTTCCTTTCACTTTTTTGCCCAAGTCTCTCCCGCTGGGAGTTCTTTCCTTGCTTCCCCTCTTTTTGTCTCATTTGAGGCAGAGGTTTTTTTCCCCGTTTTTCTTTTCTTACTTACTCGGCCTGCACCCCCCTTCCTTCTCTACTCGGTTTTGCGTCTCGCTTGCTCTGCTTTTTTGCAACGCCTTAATTTCGGTCTAAGGACGCTCCTCTTCTATCAATCCCGGACCCCCAGCCGAACTGTTCTCCCCCCCCCGCCTTCGGTCAGAGCCAATTTTCCTGGCTAGCGATACGGCATCTGTTTTTTCCCTTTTCCTCGATCGTCCCTTTTTTCGCTCGAAGGCTCTCTTCCGCCCCCCCTTTTTCGCGTTAGTGTCCTTCTGTTTTTCAGTCCATCTGAGACTTGGTGTCGCGTTATTCGTTCCCTTGTAGGGTCATTCCATATTGCGATGCGATCCCTTTGCACCTGTTCTTGGGGTCCCAGGGCCTTGTATTTAGCATACTCTCTCATTCGAGTTGCTTGAGTTCAGCTCTTCCCTTCCAGGATCTGTTTTTTCTAATTTCGGCCAACCTTTTAAGTTTTCAGATACAAGTAGTGCTCGTTCACTACTGATTAAAGGCCGTTTGATTTGCAGGTGTCGTGATCGGTGAGTATGGTTTTCGGCGTTGCCTTTCTTGGTTGACATTGCATCTTTTTCTGCCAGATTTTCACACCGGTCAGTATCCCACTGTTGTTCCCCTTCTGAGGGTTGAGGCTTTAACGCTTCCTTTTTTTAGTGCACGATGATCGCGCTTTCAAATTTCCCCCCAACTTGTCTCTCTTTTCCACCCTCTCCCCTCCCCCCTGATGTGTTGGTGCTTTCGGGTGCCGTCCCCCTCATCATTGTGGTTGCGGCTAGCGTTGCCTACTCCCTATGCCCTTTCAAGCCTCGCCTGGCCTTTCTACTGATAAAAGCGTCCTTCTTACTCTCCTACTCTTTTTCCCTTCCTATGCACCGCGCCCATCGTTTTCATTGACCATGGCGGCGTCTGGGCCCCACTTTTGAAAGGGGAGGCTTTTTGTTCCTTTACACCTTTGCTTGAAGTTGGACGAATTTCTCCAGGTTTTCCATGCCCCGGCACTTGCGGACACAGGGGTAGATGTTTCCCTTCCCCTGTGCTTGTCCTTCTCTACCCAAAGAAAATGTGTAGTCCAATGTCCTTCCGATAGCTTTTTTTCGGGATTGTTGCCGAAGTTTTTCTTCTTAGCGTGAGTTGCTCAGTTCGGGCGCGGATGCGATTGTTCCCCTTTCCCTTCTAAGATGATTTTTTCCCCTTGTAGAGGTTTTGCGGGTTTTCTGGTGATCTTCTTCTCTTGCCTTTTCCCCCCCCCCGCGAATCAAGTTGTCATTTTTCTCCAGTTTGTGCTTGAATTCTGCGTGGGTCCCCCCTCTGATTGATCACGCGAAGTGCCTTCCTTGTCTTTCCTCGTTATACAGCCCCCCCCCTTTCCGATCAGGGGTCCTCAGTTCCCCTTGTGTGCGAGCCCTCTAAAATCGTCCCTCCTCTTCTCCCTGTGACCTGCACCGTGCATACACCCCAATCGCTTAGTCCTCCCTGATTTTTGCATTTCAATTTTTTTCCCAGTAGTCCTCTTTGACGTTTCCCACCGACGGCCAATGGTGCCCCCACCTTCTCTGTTTCGGTCGGTAGAACATCTTCATTCTTCCCCCTTTTTTCATTTCCCTTCCCTGAAATTCTTCCCACCTTTTTTCCCATTTTCTAGCCTGATTTTTGGCCGGTCTACTGAGTGGCTCTTGCAGATTTCGGGTTTCTTGTCAGTTTTCTTTGTTTCCGGACCCCCTCCATTCAAAATTCCCCCGATATCTCTTTTCCATTCCGTTTGTCCGCCGGGCCCTCTCGGGTTCCCTTTTTTTTCCCTGGGCTTACTTTGTCTGGAAACCTTACCTTCCTCAATGTCGTCACCGAATCGGGTCTGCCCTCCCTTGTTTCCTTTCGTGTGGGGCGGCACGCTAGTCTTGGCCTCCTTTGAAAGGTGGATTGCCTCCCAATGATTTCTTTGTACCTATTTCCTGTTATGGGCCCCTGCAGGATCCATCTCTTTTGGCACCCCCCTTCCGATTTTTCTGTCAGCCCCTCTCCCTCGGTCTAGCGGAAGATTGGGACTTTTTCAACTCCCTGTTGACTGCCTTTCCCCCGTTGTGTTTCCGCTCTTGACTTGGCCCGGCCTCACCTCAATGCTTCGTTCATCACTCCATTCCTGTTTTCGCCCACCAAGGGATCTTCGACCCCTTGTACTCCGTGGTGTGACTGGATTTTCTTTCTTGTTTCTGTTCGCACTCCCCTTTTCGCCTTTGGAGTTCACCCAATGCGCCCCTGCTCCCCCCTCCGCTCCCTCCCTGACGAGCAAGAAACTGGACAACCTTTTTTTCTTTTTCTTCTGTTTTCTTGTTGCCCCTCTGCGAATTCCCCTCCGCCCGCCCTGTACCAAGTCACAACGCAGTCCTTTTCTGGCCGCTTGAACAAGGAGGCTCCCTTTTTTTTTTTTTTTTGAACGCTCCTTCTTCGCGCCGCCCGTCCGGGTACCCATCAGACCTGCCTCAGAACTTCTTCTCCTTCGCAATCTTGTCGCATGGCGCCCCTTGTTTTAGATTTGACCCTGCCCCACTCCCTCTCGAGGGTTCTCCATTTCCTTTCCGACCTGCCCTTCTGACCGCTCTTTTTTTTCCCCACTCGTTTTTTTCGCGGCCACCGCATTATATGCATCTCCCTTTTTTTTGGCCGGCCTTTCCGCCATCCGTTTCCACCCTTTTACACACCCTTCTTTGTTTCCTTGCCCTCACCCAGCCCACGTTCCGTGCCGAATAGGCTCTTGAGCTTTTCTCGTCTTCTCCCCTTTGCCCCCGTGTCGACACGGTGCCGATTCTTTTGGAGAGGTTGCTTCCCCTTTCCCCCCATTCTACTTCGTTTCTCCTTTTTCCCATGGATGAGTCTTTCCAATGCCCGCACCCTGGCCGAAACAGCCCATTCCCTTATCGCTGTTCAATTACCTGGATCCCGGTTTGTCTTTTTATTTTTTGCGCCTCTTGTTCCTCCCCCACGAAACACGGACCGCGTCGCCCATTCGCGCCGCGACTCCCGGGTGTCAGACCTGCCACCAAACCCGGTAAACCTTTTGCATTGGCTACGTTCATTCTTTCCGCTTTCGTGTTGGTCTCCTGGTACTTCACCCCTCCCACCCTTACCCCCCGAGATTTCTTTTCCCTGGCCAAAGGACGTTGTCCCTACTTCCATCTTCCCCTTAGGCCTTTCCGGGTGCTCTGGCGTGTGCTTCTTAACCCTGATCCCTTCCGAGTGGCCTTTCACGTCTTGCCTTGGACCAGAGCTTTTCCCTTGCAAACAGTTTCTCACTTGGCCGCGCTCGATTCCCTTTCTTCAATCAAACCCAGGCCCTGGCAAAAATGTTTCCCCAATTCAGATGTCTGGTATTCCCTCCACCCCCTCCCTCTCTTTTTTTTTCTTACAGCTTCCTCCCGGTAACAGTCTCGGTCCTTGCCGTTCTCCCTTTCATGAGCGGAGTGAGCGTTACTTCTTATCCCCCCTGTTTTCCTTCCCCCGATAACGGTGATGTGCCCCTGCGTTTTTTTTCCCCCCAATCATCTCTTGTGTCGAGTTGACGATATTCAGTTCCCCCCATCGGCTGGCGCCCAGGCGTCCTTGCCCCCTGATGCCCGTGTTGGTGACGAACTTTCCCTTCCCTTTTCCCGCTCTGGTTGTTTTTTTCTGCCCTTTTCTTCTTTCCCCGAGTGTTGATTATCGCTCCCATGTCAGCATACGCTTTGCGGTCGTCATTTTTTGTGATGGCCCCCCCAATTGCCCTGGAAAAGACACATCTTTCTCAGCCTCGAGCTGCCCTGTTGATCCGTCTCGCTTGCCGGTTTCTGCTTGTAATCCTTCCTGCTCGCCCACTTCCCTCTGTGAGGCTCTCTCCAGCACCCCCATCGATTGCTGGTTGCATAATCGCCCAGCGCGCTCATCTTCCCCCGGTTCCCCTTTCCAGTATCTCGTCCTGATTAGCCCCCCCAATTTTTTTTGTCCCTCCCCTTTTCATTCTTCAACGGTTCTCTCCTGGTTGTGTGTGCTTCGTACACTGTGGATAAGATCCTTTCCTTGTTTTTTCAAACCCGTCGGACTCTACGTTTCATTTGAGGGACCTTGATAGAGAAGTACTCTGTTGCGTTTCCACGGCCCGGTTTTCTTTATTTCTTACGGGTTTTTTTTGTAGCTTCCTCTCCGGAGGAGGAAGATCTACTTCTCCTGTGTCGCCGCGGTGCTTTCTGTCCCACCCCCCCCCCTCCTGAAATCACGCCGGGTGGCATCTTTTGCACCCTGTCGGATTTTACCCCACACCCCAAAATGTGATAGCCCGTTTTTTCTGGCACTTGGAGTGAAAGGGTGACTTTTTTTTTTTGTTTTGTTCCTTATGTTTGCCTTTCTATTTGGAGTTTAGGTTTGTGTTTTTCGGGGCCCCCACCCACGTCTAACCTTTTTCTGTCCCCTTCCCAACGGGCGCTTTGCGCTGTTCTTTCTTTTGAGGCCCTAGGTTGTTCTTTCTGTCGATGTCTTTTTTTTTTTTTTTTTTGTTTTGTTTTTTTTGGTTTATTCACGGCGTTTTTTTGCATCCTTTCGGAGGTTCTCTGGACGCTT
>Ga0179593_1267179_pt1 | contig 20644 bp, 17 predicted proteins | sample CZODoug2_1_08_16_FD_185931 | JGI IMG/M metagenome (GOLD analysis project Ga0179593, IMG submission 185931) | Vadose zone soil fungal communities from Angelo Coast Range Reserve, California, USA - CZODoug2_1_08_16fungal (PacBio error correction) | ecosystem: Environmental > Terrestrial > Soil >... | reverse complement strand
ATCCAAGAGTTCTTCTGGCTCCCGTCGCCTACGCTATTTTCCTGCTTCTTGGGGTTAACAGGGCCTTTTCCCAGATCCTCCGCTCCCGCGACTCGTGCACGCCGACCGTTTAAATGACCTCACTGTTTGTTTTCGAATTTCGAAACTTTCGCGTCCGATACTAATCCCCGGTTCTTTTTGTCCCTTCTGGCCCGACCGCTCGGATCGACGTGTTATTTTATGGCACTTTCGGGGCCCCCTTTCAGCTCGTCCGATGGTTTCTTTTGTCTTTTCCTGAGTGGTCCCCTACTATTAGGCTTTGGAGTGTCGATCCCCCCCCCGGTTTTGTCCACGCTACTGAGTCACGGATGCTAACATCCCCCCCATCCTTTGGTGGTTTCGGCCTGGCGTTTATAGTTCTTTTTTTGAGATACTTCCCACTTCCTCGCAGGGACTAGATCGTTGGTGAGATTTACGTTTCGAGTGGGACCCTACGGCCAGAATAGTTATTCGGTGCCCATGTGGAGGCCTCCTTAAGCTTCTTCTACGACGTTAAGTAAAATTACCCCACGCCCATTACACAAACCATTTCCTAGTTCCCTGTTTCCATACCCAACACAGCGAACACTTCCATGGCTAATGTGTTTCATTCCGGGTTCACCCCTTTCAAGTTTTCTTGGACTTGGTCTTCGGAGGGGAGGTCTTCTTCTTTCCCTTCACCTTTGATGAGTGATTTTGTCTATTGACTTTGTTCCTTTTTTTTGGGTTACCCTTCTGCGCCGGTTTTGCATACCTTCTGCTTCCTCCCCCTTTTTTTTACCACCCTCATAGATAGAAGGTACCGTACGTTATGGTTTTAAATCTCCCCACGCCTCCGTCCCAAGATCGTTCGATTCCCTTTCCAGACCGTTGATCTCAGATTCTTTCCTTTAGCCGAACCTAGGTGATCATTTAGTCCCCGGCATATGCGCCACGTGTAGGCCCACCTTTGTTTGAGGTCGATTCTCTTTCGGCAACCCACACCTCTGCTCCTTTCCTGTGTCTGTATGTCTCTCTTCATTGGCGGTTAAATGGGCTCTCCCGGTCGTGACCCTTCCTTGCTCGTAAACGAATTTTTTAGATACTCCCTTTGTTGAAGTAGATTCTTGAGAGTTTTTTGTTCGTTTCTTTTCACTGCTCTCCACCCCTCTACGCCGCTCAGGATTAAGGGCGCTGCTTGTTCTTTAAGCATATTACTTAGGATAAGACTATCAGTTCAGGAATGGACTTCCCTTTCCCCTACGTCCCCTAGTAGGCTTTCGCATCAATTTAGGACGGTCGCCCCTGGTCTGGTAGTGAGTTCATCGCTCCGGGGCTTTACGGTTTTAATGTTTCACGACTCAGGGATGGTGGTGGGTTTATGACCCGCTTTCCGCAGGAAATTTCTTAGAGTTTAGTCTGTTCTCCTGCAGACCGCCTCTACCTGAGGTCATTGGAACCGACCTCAGTCCCTCCAATTCGTAAGCTGACATCACTAGCTCTCTTTCTGAATCCATTTGGAGCCCACGGACCAAGGCCTATACGACGTGCTGTTGCTTTCCCCCCACCTGATCCAGTGGGTAGGGTTATCGATTGAAAACCTCGGGGAGGGTTGCTCTTTTTCGTGACCCTATGCTCTCGGGTACGAAATCACACCTTCCCTTTCCAGCTAGTAGGCTTCTCTCGATGCGAATGAAGTTGGGGTGCGGTCCCCTTTCTGGGACCTATGACATCCTTTACCACTACGTTGTCTTCCTTAGGACTGAGTCTTTATTTCTTAGTCATCCTTTTCTCCAATTAAGGGGTTATGCCTGGATCGGTTTTTGGTCTTTTTTTCGAAAGGTGAATCACTTGTGTAATCTCTACTGTTCAGTTCCTCGGTCGTTTCTGGCGTTTGGGCCGGCGGGCCCTTTTTAAGAAACCGACGAGTCGTTGGCCAACTATCCCTGGAGTTTGTCTCTCCACAATACCTGCGACGTACTGGTTCACCCTCCTCATACCCCCTCCAATTGGCTGTTTTTTCTGGCGAATCGTCAGTTTCTGCTCCCCCCCTCAGACGATCACCGACGCCTCTGTCTTGCTGCCTCCCTAGTGTAAGGCCTTTGAGTTGAACTGACGGCGTTCCCACCCTCCTGGCCGTTCCCTTCTGTCCTGCGATTCGCGCCTCAGGTCTCTTTCATTCTAGCTTCCTGACATGGGACGTTTCCTGCGGCTTTTTTCTGTCTTGCACGAGGTATATTTGAGGAAGGACCTGTACTCACAACATAGGCCTGCCAGTGGACTTTTTCGGCGTTCTCTTCTCTTTTGGACTTCACGGACTGGTCTGGCAACCATGTCGCGAGTATCGGTACTACGTCATTTTTTTCCCCGAGTTGTAAGAACTTTTTTTTCAGGTGCTGATTCCATGGTTTTTAGATACCGCCTCCCCCTTCTTGTGAACTCCCCGCCTCGTTCCCTCGATCCCTGGGGAGCTTTCGTTTTGGGAGGAACGCTCTGATACTGTCTCGTGAGATATAGAGCAAGTTTTTCCTGAGGGACCCGTGTGTCTTCCTCCCCCTGGAACTTAGTTAATATAGACCCCTTCCCCTTTTTGCCCGAACCCCCCCGGGTCCCGCCGTGCGGAGCACACCCTACAATATGCCTGGAAATCCCCGTACCATGCTTTTTGTTTTTTTTCGGGTGGGATACGGAAGCTCAAAACCCGAGGAGTCTATCTTCGCCTCCCCTTCTCATATCTGGACCCTTTCCTTGTGGTGGAATCTTATCCAAGGACCCTTGTGGGCCTCAGGGGGTTTTTTTAGAGGATTTTATTTCTGATGAGACTGGACCCATGTCCCCTCCCTTCCTTATTTTTTTCATGGCATATCTGCTTGAATCGGTGTAGTTCACTGGCAATTTCACCCGCTCCACGGTTATTTTTTATTTGCATCAGGTTTGTTTTTTATTTTTTGGTTTCACCCCTCAGGTCATGGTTTGTTTTTTAGGTCTCCTATTTCTTTCTTCATTATGGCGGTTTTTCTTCTTTTTCGTCTGTGGCCCCCTCCCTTTCGCACGTTGGTGGAAGGTTTTTAACCAATGAGCCCCTGAGACTCGGGTGTAAGAGTCTCTCTGTTTCAGTCCCCTTTTTTTGATCCCCTAAACTGGGGTCATGCCTATTATGTTCTCAAGGGCCTTTTGGTGAATGTCTCCCTCCTCTTCCCGTCAGGGTGAATTTACCGCTCCAACCACACGCGAAGGAGTTCCCATGTCCCAACCTCCCTACGCTGTGCGGCGTTGGTTAGTTTTTCTTCCTCCCCATTGCCCTTCCTTCGTCTTCTCCTGCCTTTTGACCTAACCCAATCACCTCCAGTTTGGTTCCCTACAAATAAATCTATATTCCTCCTCCTTCCTTCTGTGTTTATATCTGCTTCTGGACTTCCCACGTGTCTCCTGTTCTGTTTTTAGGTTGCATATGAGGTGACTTTTTTAAAAATTCTCTTCAAAGATTCTACTCCCTTGCAACCCTGCACCTCTCTTTCTGGTTGCTGGTTGCCTCAGGAAGAGGTCTTGGTTTTCGTCGATTTTTTTGTGAAGATGTTCCCGGCACAGTGTACCTCACTTTCCCTGTCAGTCCATCCCCTTCCCAATGCTGTTTGACCTGAACCAGTTTCGTTTTTGCTAAGCCACCGTTATGACCTCCGAGTTTCTCAGGCAACCAAGCGGTATAGGAAATTTCTTTCCACTTCCCACCTGCCGCCCCAGCAAGTTTGCAAGGGCTTTTGACCCGCAGCGAACCCTCACTCCCAACCGATCCGCAAAGGAATCGTGATTCCTCACCCCAGTGTAAGGAACTTTTCCCTCGTTCTCTGCCCCCCCAACCCCTTCCCCTTTCCCCCAACCCTATGTCCCTTGCCAGGTCATGTCCACCCAGCTCGGGTGGTTTTTTACACCTATGACGGATATTTTCCCAATAATTCGGATTCCCCACCGGCGTTTCTGATCACCCTTGCCCTTCCCCACCCCCCTCCGAGGCCCTAGTCCCCGCCCCGATGTTCCCCCAGGTCCTGGGCTCTCCTGAGTCCCCCCCCCCTGGCCATTTGTCCTTATCCATTGCGGTCCCTGATCGAAATCTTTGTTGGAGAGGTTCATCCCTCCTGTGTTCCAACGTGCCGTTTCTGCCAGGCGTAGTGGTAGGGTTTTCTCCGCACGGCGCCCCGGGTTTTCTCCCCGTCTTCGTTCTAGATACTAAGGGGGGCAAGTTTCGTAGAACTTCTTTACCACCTAAGTAGATCTCCCCCAACGATTTTTTGCACAGTTATCCGCTGCGCTCCCCCCATCCCCTTTCCCTCTCAACCCTTTTTCTGTCGTCGTGCTCCTCGGCGTTGCGGGCCCCCCCTTTTACTTTCGGGTTTTGCTTAGCAAAAATGAAGTTAGCCTTGGTCCCTAGTGTACAATAATTTACCCCTTCGTATCCCCCCTCACCTCGCCTCCTTGTTGCATTCCCTTTCGTGACGGCCAACCTTCCGGACGTCCACTCTTTAAGGGCAGGAATGTCTTTCTATCACCGTCCTCTATTCCATCACCCCTTCATTGGCTCACCTGACTTTCCCAGTACCGCCCCGTAACATCTCGTCTGAGACTGAAGATTCGGTTCCCTCTTTTATAACCGCTTCTTCCCTCGTTGTGGTCTCCTCTTTAATTGAATCTCAAAGGCGAGAATCCTACCCTCCGGTTTTCGTCTCTTTGATCTTGGATTTTTTGCTCATACCCCTGAATCTCCCATCTCCTCCCACAGGTACTCGTTGTGATTTCCCTCCTCCCCGAAGGGTGTTACCACTCCCCCTTTGTTGACATCCGCTTCGGTCTTCAAAAGTAACCGCCGTGTGTCTTACAAGACCGCACAAACCAGTCGAAGATGACTGAGGGGACTCAACCGTCTTCCAACGGTAAGCAAAGAAAACCCACGTTCCCTCCCTTCCCATTTCCAGCATTATCACATTTCATAATACGAAGTGACCGCTTCACGAGTCTCCCTACCCCCATTTAGTTGTACCTTTTTCTTCCTCTCCTTCCCTCCCCCCAAACCTTCATGCCTATCCCCGCCCGCCTACGCGGCAGTTTCCTTCTGTTGAGGTCTTGGGCCGATTAAGAATCGAGTCCATTGAAACGATCTCCCGCGTTTAATACCTCCGCTGTAATAAACCCCGTCTGGGCACGGTTATTGTTTCCCCTCCCCGCTCCTAGCCTCTTTCTGGTTGGCTCCAGTTTTGCGTCACTGATCTTGAGTCAGACTAATAAAAGGTGAAGTCTTCTGTTACTTCCTTTACTATTCGGATTTCCCTCCGTCCCTGGCTCAACTCTCCCCTCTAAGTGACTTCTTGCGGTTCCCCACCCACGTCCCCACCCCAGGGCGTCGTCCATTCGCACCGAGAGAGCCCTCAACTGCTCTTTCTTTTGCCCTCACGAATTTTGTCCGGACTTATTTTTTGACTTACCTTTTACTTTCAGTACGGTTTTACTCATTTCCTTTCCCTCCCGACCTCGTCGTATCCTTCCGGGATTTCACTCGTCTTCCCCAGGAAACTCCCTTCAATCAGTGAGGCGGTGAGATGTCTGCCTAATCCCCCACCTCTTACCCTGATCACCTGTTTGCCATCAGCGTAGTTATGTACCTTCTTTGCCAAAGGCCTCTAATGACAGAGCCATGAGGCAGGTCCCTTGACCCGCCTGCAGAGTCCTCCGGTCCCCGTCCTCCTCCAGAGATGGTAGACAATTCATCCATAATCCTTGTGTCCCGTACCCTTTTTCCTACTATTGACCCTATACTTACCCACCGGGGTCGTTCTTCTCCACCACCCCCCCCCCTCTCTTCTGTACTTCTAGTACGTCAAACTCTCTTTTTATGCCTTTCTTGGGCCTTTCGGCTCTTCGACCGGTTTTTTTTCCTCCGACCTTCTTACTTTCTGCAGCCTTCTCATAGTCCCAGACGATTACCTCACGGCGAACTTCACTCGATCCCTCAACGAAAGACACCTGCCCTTCCTTTCTTCTCTTACCAGAACACCCTCGAAGGTGTTTCCCCCTGTTTTTTTTTCCAAGCAAGGAAAGTCCACCACGAACGCTCCCCAGTTTCCCTGTCTTCAAAGGCCGCTAGTCACCCCTACCCTTCGGGGTCGTGGTGCATCTCCGCCCGGTGGACGTTGTTTTGAATTTGTGTTTTTCGGTTCTCCGCGTCTACCGTGAAAGTTTAAGAGGCCGCCGCTGGACGCCGGTCACCCCGTGACGAGCGTAGTGGGGAAAATTAGACTTACCCCTCACGCCTACCCCTTCGGGCCTCGCTTCCTGGTTTTAGGGCAGTTCGCTAGTCGCCCACCTAGCCCTTTTTACTGCGAAGTCCCCCCCCCCCCCCTCTTTCCACCACCCTTCTTTTCGTTGCCGCCATCGCTTACTTCGTAGCATTTTGTACCCACCGCTTGGTGGTTTCCCATCCATTTTTCTTTCTTTTTTTTCGAGGTTTTTCCAATCCGAAGGTTTTTCCCCCCCTCAAACCCCAGCCCTCGGCTTTGACAAGCGTGCTTTTTCTGAAGCCGTTCCACTCCAAAAAGTCCAAAGATCCTCGGCTTTTCTGCCAGTTGCGACCATCCGCCCTTGGCTTTACGTAGAGAATTCGCCTTTTTGGACTTCGGGAAAATTTCTGTCAGGTCCCCTGAGGTCTTGTAACGCCCCAGGCCCTGCTGTTCTGTCCATCTTCTGGACCAGTTTTGACAAAGTGACGCCAGTGATACAAATCGTGCGTAGTGGATACCTTTTTTTTTTTCCTCTTGCTCTAATGAGTCTCTCTCTCTTTCATCATAAGAAGTTTTGTTTTCGATCGATCCGGACTTTTTTTCACTTCGGCCCTTACACTAAGCAATGGTTACTGATTGTCCCTGTTTTACCCCGGGCCTGGTAGAAGGATCCCCTCCATTAAAGCCAACTTCCTTTGCACTTTTTTCGTGACCCCGCCCTTAATGTGGAAATTTCAAGTCACCTGTTGTGAGAATTACGGCTCCCCCACTGATTCATTTAGATACTTTTCCCGACCAGGAGAGGCTGGCGGTTTTCCAAGAAAGAGACCCCGACATTTTTACGTTTGAGCTTTACCTGCTTGACCCATAACGATGTAAAGACTGAGGTTGAGGTTTTAGTGAGCTCGTTGGGAAGCTTCTTTGGAGAGGCTCTTCTAGTTTTTTCACAACCTCCCTCTTTTGCTTGTAATGTTCACCCTTTACGGTATTTCACAGATCTTCGACCCCTGCCCCTGGGGTGTCTGCGGAATTCGGGTCGACTACAGTCCCGATGTGGTCTCAGAATAACTTGCCCTTTTCTCCGTAACCGCTACGAATGGTGTTTCTCTCTCCTCGTTCAGCTTGGGTAAACAGAAGTGACAGCTATCTATCTTTGGACGATTTGCCCTCGTTAGGCGCTATCCTCTCTTATACTGGATCTTAAACATAAAAATCCATTCCACACAACCTTAGGGAATGCGTTACCCTCCAACTCTACATCATTTTCCGTGTGATCTTCCGTCCTGTTTCCCCACCTTGTTTTTTTGAGTGGGTCTTTTTATGCGGGAGTGGGCGTCTCCCCCATTTTTCTGCACTTCCCGTCGCGTGCTGCGTGGTTTCCCCGCTGGATCCCTTGCGTTTTTTTCCGGTGGCTTTTTTTAGTGTTTACTCGGCTCGCCCTTGCTGTTCCTCAGGCTTTCATATGCCCGCCCCCTCCCCTTCACCGTCCTTCAGTAGACGCTACAGAGGGAGGTGGTAGTACCGCCGCACCCTTATTTCGGTACACAAATTGGCGGCGTCTCTCAAGATAACGCCAGGTGGGCCTACTGCTTACGGTATCCCCAGCCCCCCCCCGTATGGAGGAAGATTCATTTCCTCAGATGCCCATTGTGAGGAACCTAGGTTTGGTAACGTTGAGATTGTTTATAACCCCCCCTAGAGGAGAAGGATTGTTTTCGGCTCTTGCCTTCTGGGTCTTTGTGCTATTCAATGTTTCGAATTCCCAAGGTTGGGCAAGGAATTGTGTCATGCTAAAAGCTTTCTCTACCCGGCGGCGGTTCTTGACAAACCCTTCGAGTGTCACCCCTTTAGGCGTTTTTTTCGCGGTGTCTTCTTTGTGAATGAGCGTAAACACTCCTCTGTGGATCTTAGGCGGGCCCCTGTTCTGGGAAGCCTGAGTTCTCCTTATTCTACTCTTAGTCTTGCTTCTGGGCGTCCCCTTCAACTGCCTTCGTTAAGGTTCACATCCATCCGTAGTCGTACTTTGGTGAGTGAGGGCCATATCCTCGTGTTCTTGGCGTTTCTTCTTTCCGTGGTCTTTAAGTCGGGGTTGTGGGCTTTTTGGTGTCAGCAAGTGCTTCCGCGAACACGGTCCTGCCGAGTTCGATTGAAGAAGGCCGTATGTCTTTTCGCCCCCTCTGATATTGGTTCAGGTTACCTCTGCTACCCTGTGGCAGGTTTTCACCGCTGCTCCTCCCCTCGATTTTTTTTCGTCGGGACTCCCTTTTTCGCCCCCCCAAGACCTAACGGATCTTTCCGAGGGCGTGCGGCTGGAACAACCATCGATAATCCTTGGTGGATTTTTTAAATCGTTTGACCTCATCCCCTTCGGTGGCGGTCTCGGGGCATTTTTTCTTGGGCAATGACCCCTAAGGGACTCCTGAGGAGGCGTAGCTGGAGGCCTGAATTTTGTGGGTTTCGGGTCTTTTTTTATTGCCGATGCAGTTTCACTCCCTGGGTTTTCCCGCTCTAGTTCAATTTCGGTGATCCGTTCGTTATTAGTCAAGTTTTTGGTCATGCTTTTTTTTATGGGGTTTGTGGTTTTCGTTTTGGGGGTCCATTGACTGAATCTCTGTCTTTCTCAGCTTCTAACGTCGGGGCCCGCGTCGCTGTTCCACCCGGCAGTGGGGACTTGCCGCACCTGTCCGGAGCGCTTTGGCCCTAGTGGAGTTTTGACCCCAGGCTTGCCTCGGTAACCATTCCCTGGCCAATTACCACTCTGTCGCCAGGCTTTTTGACAGCATCTCCTGGGGTATGCGAAAACTCAGCTAGAGAAAGACTCATGCTGTGGATCTTTGAGAAGGTAAGGCCCTGAGTTAATGAATTACTTTCTTTCATACTCTCACTGGGCATTCTTGGTCTTAAGATCTTTCGCAGTGTACTACTGAAGGTTCGCCCGGTCCTTATGTGTGGTTTTGTTAGTTTGAGCACTGAGGTGATGGTGTCCCATGGCCATAAGAGGAATGTATTGTCGTATACTACAACACCTCTTCTTCCCTTAGGGAACTTTCATCCTCATGTGCCTTCCTACTTTATGGGACCACAGTTCTAGCATAATCGGAGACTCCTCCGAGTGGACAGTCATAGGGAATGACGATGAACTTCCCTTTCCCCTACTCGAACTGTACACCTTCTGGAAAAGCCACTCCTATTTTTTTACTCACATTCCCTCCCGCGGTGAGTGTTTGGGGTGAGCCTCAGTATAAGGGGATCTTTTGTCGCTCTACTTCCTCTGGGTGCTCTCCTGCTTCCAGGTTATAAGACCCCGTCCACCCCAGGTAGTTCTATCGTTCCCCCTGCTCCCCCCTGGGGGCGCCAGGAGGCAGCCCCCCTCCACCACGTTTCCCCTCAAAGATATGGAGGGAGGACCCGTCAGAGAAACACTTTAGCCCCCTCTGGGTCCGCAAGACCTATTTTCTGCAGATCCTGCCCCCCCTGGAAAGGTTTTGGACTCGATGCCCCCTAGCCCTTGGTGCTGGACGGGGATCGGGCTAGTGCTTCCGGCCTTTGTGGGATTGCCTGTGATCTTCAATCAGAACACCCCAGTCATTATTGGCGGGAACTATTTTCTTTCATTTTAACTGGCCCATTTTTTCCACACCCCGCTGCCTTCTTGCATGACCTGAATTCCCAGCGGGTTTTCCATCCGTGGTTTTGGCTCCATAAGCCATTCCCCTGCCCGGGAGGAGATCTTCTGTGAAGGATTTCTTTTGGTCTCTCTTTGAGATCTTCACGCCTTCGCAAAGGGTATGGGCTGCAGTGTTTCGTTGCTCCCTCCCTCCTGGCACCGCGAGAAAGATGGTGGTCCTCGGCCCCTTCCTTGGCAGCGTAGCAACTTCTGACGAATTCTGTGCAGTCGAAATCTATTATTTTCATAGTTGACCTTTATTGACTGGTATCCGACACCTTATTCCCAGTACACGAATTCCCCCCAGAAACATCCTAAGCATAAGGCGGGACCACCCTTTCACCCCAGCCCTACGAGTGAGTTCTTTTGCGAGTCTTTCACTCCTTTCCTCAGTTGAGACTTTTGAAAAAGACCCCAACGAAAGGAGCGTTGGACCCTTTCATCCCTCCCTTTCCTCTCGTTTTTTTTTTTTCTGCTGATGATGTCAGGCCAACGGTAAGTGCTTTTCTCTTAGGTTTGCATATTCACGTGATGCCTTCTGAAAATTCTCCCCTAACGAACCTCAGCAAGAGCATTCTGATGGTTGGAATTTTTACCCCTCCTGAGCTGAGGAGTTTTTTTTACGTTCTGTATTGGCAGTGGTTCTTCCTCCTTGGGCGGTGACTAACTCTTTTTGCTCCAATATAGCGAAACTGCACCCAGTTTCGTTTTTCTTCAGCAAAGTTGATGAACATTCTCCTTCTTCTTTTTACCCCACGAGTATAGGTCATTTCGTCCCCCAACTGCCCCCTAAGACCCCATGACCTAGTTTCAATTTTTTCCGAGTTGCCCCCGAGCGCCCAACCGCCCTCAGTCACATCCTAGTCTCCCTCCCCCTCCACATTCTGCGTGAGGGCTTGCCCAAGTTCCAGGCCCCTTTTCCAATTTGGTCCTGTCCACCCTGCTCTTTTTTGTACCATGGCCCTTGGCGACCCCGATGCCTCCCGATAGGCCCATTACACAAGTTGGATCCAAACGATTTTGGTTTGTCAGTTCAACCCCCATGAAGCAGTATTCCCCACTAGGCCTCCCCGATGGCCCCCCAAGGGTCTTGGATATCCCTCTTCCCAACCCTTCCAGCATTTTTTTTGATTGACTTGTTTCCCTAGACCTAATCTGTGAGTCTCCTCCGTTTCATTCCCGCCTTGTCGAACAAATTCTACCGGTTCGTTAGGACCCCCGTATTTTATGGATTGGTCCGCCCCCCCCGGATCTTGCCCGTGTTTTGGGGGATTTCTTGTCAGGACCCCCTTCCATTGGAAAGTCTTCTTTATGCCCCTTTCTTTTTCATGACACCCCCTGTCGTCTATTTCCACTCGCCCCGGTATCCGAGGGCTACTCCACCCCCCCCCCCCGGGCCCAGCTCACCCTGGGTCCGGGACCCTCGGTCTGAGGGACTCCCCAGGGGTCAGTAGGGATTTCCAACATGACTGCATCAGGCAGGCCTCGTAGTTCAACTCGTTCCCCCATCCCATTACCTGAGAATGGGGGCCACTACCGCCTTTAGGCCCCCCCTCGGACTTCACTCCTCCTAGTACGGGCCTTCCTTTTTTGTCGTAGACGTCCACATCCGTCTCGAGCCTTCCTACCTTTTTAGAACTACCGACCGTGTTGGACCGGAAAATATTTCTTGAGACTTGACTCTCCGTGAATACTTCTGCCGGCCCTCTTTTCGTTGAGAACGTTCATGGTACCATATCCCCCGGCATTTCCCTTCGCCCCTCTCCGCCCGTAGGCGTCTGACACTCTTACCGTTCTACTCAGATCCCCCCGTCCCGCAATTGTCGTCTTTTATGTGAACCCGATAGCCCTTCCTTTGTTACCCCACAGAGTTGGACATCCTCTATTGGTTAACATTCCAATCTGGTATTTTCGAAACTGACTGCTCAGACCGTTCGTCGAAGCTGATCCCATCTCCGAGGCCCCTAAAGTTGCTTGGTCCCGGTCGCCCACGCCCCCCCTCGCCTACCAAAATATGATACACCCTGCATGGATCCCGCTCTGACTCCCTACCGACCGGAGCCGCAGTTCCTCGAGCTTAGAACCCCCTAGTCTGCTTGCATCTTGTTCCTCCCCCAAACAACTGCCCTTCTATCCCGCTCGTCCTTAGTAAAGTTTGCTGTTAGGTTCTGGCCCTAGAGAATCTTTCACTCCACGCTTGAAAGCCCCGCTGGTATGCCTCTCTTCCCCAAAAGATGGTTAGGTTGCTTTTCCGATTCCCCGCCTCTCTGACGTGTAGGTCGGTGTCGCACCTTTGTAACGATACTTTAGAGTCGTTCCCCCATCCCAGGTCTCTTGCTTGCGTTCATCCCTCGTCCTTGGAGGTGTCTTTTTCTGGAAATTCTCCATGTTACCTAGCCTTCCCTCTCTGCCCTTTAGATACCCCCACGTACCACCACCCCACTTGCTTGTCATTCGCACATCCTTTTCTGTTCTCCTAGTATATGGGGCCCTCCCTGTACGTACCCGTCTTACGTACGAATATTTCTCACCTCGTCTTTTTCTTTGAACCAAGACAAGCCGAGGCTCTTTCGTAGCCGAAGGATCCCTCGGCTCCCCCAGGCCCCCTCGACGTAACGAAGTCACACTTTAGGTCACGATGCACCCGTTGAAAAGTAATACCCCTTTTCCCCTCGACATTACTATGTTCGCCCCCGTCATCTTCTTTTCTGATTCTTAAGGAGGTTGTCACACTGACGTGGTTAAAGAAATTGTTTTCCTCTCCCCCCATTGGTCCCCCGACCAGCCTCCAGAGAATCTCCCCGCCACTCTTCCTTCTATCTGGTTCCCCGCCATCTCTAGACCTTCGTGTTTGCCGCACCTTTTTGATCCTTGACCTTTTTTATGCTTACGACTGCTCCCTCGGTGTGTCGTGCTATCTTGCGGCCCACTTTTTTCTCCCATTTTTCTGCTAGACTCAATGCTGGGCACAATTCCTCTTCTTTTTCTGTGCTGTTCACCCGCCGTTGGCCCCTTCCCGATCTCCTGCCAGTGTTTAGAAGTCGTATATAAGCCTTTAAAATCCGCGACGTCTCGTCTACACCCCACCGACCGGCAATTGCCCGCCGCTTAGCTAGCGGCCCACGCCCCCCTAGAGGGGTCCTTTCTTGGAATTCCAGAACCCCTCGATCCCCACGCCCATCTCCTTGCCCCGTGGGGGACAAAACGACGATAGTAACAGACCTTTTCTTGGTCCCGCTGGGTTTAGCGCCCCGTACCGTCTTTATTAAGTTTTTGTTTTTTTCAGGTAGTGTGATGTTTCAGGAACTTTTTCTTCGCCCCCGCCTCGGACAGGCATACTCTTTCTCTGCACGAGTGACTATGGCCGTCTTTGTCCCCAAATTTCACTGCACTCGCCCCCCGTAGTTCCTCGATGACGTGCTCGTCGGAGGTAGTCGTACCCCCTTCTGCTTCGTGAGACGTAACCCCCTGGGGGCTGTGGTGACTCCCTGTAGTACTCCTTTAGCAGGTGCCACCGTGCGTGGAGCTCCCTCCACCTGCCAAGTCCTATTCGAATTTTCCTACTCCCCCAGCACTAAAGGCCCTATTCTGAGACAGCGGGTAACTGGTCCCAGGATCCTGTTTCAAGCAAAAGTACCAACTCTATGAAGTCCCTTTTGTACTGGCCAAGCGACCATCACGCTGGGCTTATTAGCGATTCTCCGGTTCTCCTTAGGGAGCAACAATGGAGGTGGTTTAACTCTTTATTGAAACATCCTTTCTTGCGGGTCCTGCTAGATGCTCGTCCTCCCCCAATTGACCAGGTTCCATTGTGTAAGATAATTTCCCCTCGTGAGTATGGAATTTCTCCCTCGGTTTTTTGCGACCCCCTTCATATACTATTTCTTCTCTCAGTGTTTTTTTGTTTTCAGATCTAAAAGGTCTTTTCTCCCCCCCTTTCTTTGAGTCATTGCCATATTCTATTTCCATTATTTGCGTCCACTGTGGTCACCGTGGCCTGGTTTCACCGCAGAATCTTACGAGCCCCGTGCCCTGCCTAGAAGCCTTGTTCCAAGACTCCATGGTTTTGCTCATTTCCCTAGTCGTGCACGACCCCACTGAGGAATGACGCACATAAGCCCAACCCGGCTGATTTTATTGTCAGACCGGACACGCCGCGGAATAGCGTTTGTGACGGTGGTTTATGGAAAGATAATGCCTTAGTATTGTAAAGAAGTCTTTTCTGTGAGGGTATTTATTCACTTACTTCGTGAGTTGACGACCTATCTGACTAGTCTTGTTAGATGTTACTCATACCACCTACCCTCGTGCACCTAGTTCGGTCCAGAGTTCCGTCATTGGCGTTCCCGCAGGCCGTTTTTTTTCATTGGACGCGGTCCGACAGTCGAGGTCGGGCCCGACGAAAAGACAGGACCTCCTGACCGTAATCCAGTTCCTCTGAATGTGTAGCGTTTTTGGTTCGCTTTTCTAGGTTAATTGTTTCCCCGCAATCTTTGTTTTCAATGCCACTCTTCTGGAACCTCTCCGCTTCGGCTACGACCGGCTGTCAGGACCCCCTCTCCCCCGCAGGCCCAACCCTCTTTGCACCGGTCGGTTCTAAAAAAGATCCCCCCCTTCAATGTCTTGTGCCTTCTGGCTTTTTTGGCAACGGGAAAGTTCTTGGAGCGGTTTGCGTTGTATGCTCTTGGGGCGTGCTTCTCTGTTTCCCTTGAAAACCTATCTTTTGTTGACTTTTGGTCGCGATCTTCGGGCACCCTGGCTGTCGTTGGTTTATAGTATTTCTCGGGCTTGCAGACGGAGAATATGAATCACTTCCTAAACAACGGAAGTCAATTCAGTGGACATTACTGTCGTTTACCTGGCCGACCCAAGTACCTCCTCATTTTTCTTTCTCCCCAGTTTCGCTGCCTGATCTAATTTTTTCTACCTTTGTCGACGAAAAATCCCCCGATGGTCGCCTTGTCTCATGTCGAGCACTTGCTTAAACAGGCGGTTCCCCGTATTTATTCGATTGTCGTACCATATATTCGACGGACGTTGAGTTGCGGCTCTTGAGGAGGTCGGGGCCACGTTACCATTGCCGGGTTGTACCTTTTCAGGGATCGTCCCATTTCGCTACCTGACACGCTTCTTGGCAAGTAGAGTCCCCAGACATGTAGCTTGGTAGTCGTTGACGACCTGCTATTTAAACCTCCTGTGGAAGGCTTGAAGGGGTGATTTGGTTCTGGGGACAGTTTTTCTTTTCTCTTCGGCTACGGTAGAGGGGCACAGGCTGGGACCTTCTGTCACTCGACCTTTTTTGGGACGAGATCGAAACCTTCCTTTAAACGTGCCTGTGTTTGGTGTTTTTGACCTTCCGAGGTGGTTGTGGGGGGCTCTCTCTTTGCAACTGACTGACGGGCGGTGTTTTTTTTAGTTTTGGTGTACCGCAGTGCCCTGATAAGGTAGTTCGAGTTTTCGATTTTTGCATTGCCTCCGGTCTCGTCCTACGCCTCTAAATTTATTGCCACAAAGGTCAAGATTAACATGGTTTTTTTTCTGTGGACTTGATACAGCGTCCGTGAACTTTGGCGTCCCACCCCCCCACGACATACGTTCTGACCAGTGGGGGCTGGTCAACCTCTTCCAAATTTTGTCTTTCCCTAGATGCTAAAGACCAGGGGGGCCTTTCTCGGGTGTCAGTTGTGACAGATCCCAGGGCCACGACATCCTCGGAATCCGGCGGGCGTAGCTTTTCCCTACTTCGTTTTGTTGGCGTTTGACCGGCTATGGGCTGATACCAGAGTGCAAGAAGGTTTTTTCTCGGCTCTCCTAACTCGGCTCCGTCAGGTTAGTAGTCACAATCTTTGATAATTCTTTTGCCTGATGAGGGGTGAAGTGTTGGGTTTCTCCCTGGGACCCACTTGGGATTTCGGGGATCAATTCTTCGACGGGCGGTTCCGCTTTGGAGAACCCTTGGTTGGGATTTTCTAATTGCCGACTGAGTTTTCAAATCGGTTCGTGGGGTTCATTACTTGCGTGACCTAAGACCTTTTCCCTTTTGTTTGCGTCGATTTTTGGGGTGAGTTATAGGAGGCGTACCCCTAAGGTATATCCCCCGCCTGCGGCTTCTGGATGAGAGGGTATTGCTATTGTTCCTGCCCTGCGTTTCTACCCTACCGAAGCATCTTCCGTTTGGTCAGATGCTTGTTTGGGCAATTTTATTTAATATTTTATGGGCAGGGGAACGGTCTTCTGGGGAGGTATTTCTAAATTAGGGCGCATGCTGTCGAGGCTGATTTTCTTCCCCTACACACATCTTCCTTCATGGGCACTAGTTCGTAGACTGTTTAAATGAACGAACTGAGGAAAAAGTTCTCTTGTTATCGGGCCGACTCTTTTTCCTCATTTTAAATGATTCGTCGTTGATGAGGTATGTGAAGCCCCTATTCACCCTGTACACACCTGGATTGGTCCCGCACCTCCGGAGTTTTAGTTATTAGATACCTGGCGGGATATTTTTCTTTTTACGTGGATCTAGGGCGCGTTGGCGATTTCTTGACTTTGTTCCTGAGGGCAATGTTCTACGACACCTGGCCCCCTGTCGTTACTTTTTCTCTCATAATTTGATTTACCACATAGTGTTGTAAATCCCTCCCTAATCCTGGAACGACAGTAGCTTTGTGACCCCGGCGGGGTATCCCCCTGTTCACCAATAAAAAGAGGCTTGAGCGGCCTCGCCTGGTTTTTGAGCCTATGCCCCCTTTGCAGTGTTTGACTCGATAGCCAATTACCCTTGTTGTGGTCATCGGGGGGCTAGTTCTCGAGGTGTTTGCCCTTTGACTTTCTGAGCGTCCCCTCTTTCTAATTCTATTGTACATGCTATCTTTTTTCTGTGCTCGGTGTCGCACTTCCATTCAACCCTCTCATGGTGGAACAGACGTCCTTTTTTTAACTCTGACCGAGGTTGGTTTTTATCACCTACCCGGCAAGGCCGGTTAATGGTTGAGGCTATTGGGAAGGCGGGAGGTTGGTTCCGGGGGCTCTGAGTTCAAAGACTGTACCTGCGTTTGTTGGCTGAAGGTTCAATGGTCTCCTGCTTCCGCTTGTTTAAGCGATAGCCCTTCCTGGGTCCAAAAAATTGTTCACCTTGATGCGACGCCAAATGGGGCAGTTTCTCTTTTTTATACTTTCTGTCTTCTTTTGAAGATATTACCGTTCCTCCCGCCGCCTACACCACCCCCTCTCATGCTCAGTCACGCTTCCCCACAGATCCGTGTTTTGTGCGATTGATAATCATCATCTCATCTTGCTTAATCCTCATATGCAACTCCCCCTAACCCCGCTTATAGTTGGACTTTTTTTTTTAAATCCATCTCCCTTCTAATACTCCTTTTTTTTGAGTCTCCGAGATTTTTCAACCCCTTTCAGTGCGTTTAGCCTGGTTTTCACTACTTGGCTGCTCCCTAAGAGCTTTTTTTGAAAAATTGCCACAACCGCCGCCATAGTGGGCTGGTTTTCCATGGTTTCCCCTCCTGAGGAGAGGGTGGGTAGGAGGAGGTATTGTACCTGTTTTTTTTCTTAAGGCGGCTCCACGACCCCGGCCCTGAGTTTGCACCCTTCTAGATGAGAAGTGCCCACCCTTTCCGTTGATTTTTTCTTACCCGGCATCTCTTCGAGAAAAACTTCAGGTTGCTTTTTATGCAAACCGAAATGCCGCAACCAGACTTGAGCAATGTGGAGTGCCGCAGATGGCACCCCGTATCCCAAAAGCCCCCTACCCTCAAGAACGCTCAAAGGAACTATGATTTGAGGCTTTGCCACCAACAACTGCGGTACAAACCTTTGCCCCTTTCCTTTCCTTTGGCCACCTAGACTGGGGACTGACCTTTTCGCACACCGATGCCCTCTCTTGCAATGCCCCAATAGGATTTTGCACCCCCGCTGGGTACCCACGACTGCCCATTCCCCACACTGCCGCTGAGCATCAAGCCACTTTATGCACCCTTGTTTGGCTATTTTCCCACCCCTGGCAAGCGTTTCCCGATTGTTCCCTTGTTTGCTATCACCTATCTTGGGTTCCCTTCTCCACTTTTTCGACAAAGAGACTCGGTTTCCTTTCTTTATGGATGATTGTGCCCCGGCCGCCCTTTGGCTCCCTTCAACGCGTCGGCGTAGAGGAACGCCTTGTGGCCTGTTGTAGAACCTTGCCCGCCGGCACTTCCCCCCATCGTCGTCCCCAAACCCAGAGACCCGTTTCGCCGACTCGCACGGCACCCCCCCTGACCAAGCTCCCCAGTTTCGGGACCTCCCCCCCTTCTCTGGTGGGCCCAATCCAGTTTCCCCCAGGTTAGGGCGTTTTACAACCATTCCTTCTACTCATAAGTCCTAGTTTTCAAAACTATACCGTAGTCTCCTACACAGCGGACGGTTTTTCCTTTCCCTTCCGTGTCTTTCCCCACACTTGCATGCACGATTCAAGCAAAAGTTTATGCATCTTTTAGTCACGCATCCGTCCCTGCTCTCCCTACGTTTCACGACAGCACCCTCCCTCCTTCCCGTCCCCCTCGTTTTTTTGCCCTGATATACATGACTTTTCAATAGCTCTCCTGCGCGTCGTAGGAGAAATCCCATTCAGTCCTCTCCGTATACCCTTCTCCCCAGACTACCGCAGGTCTTTTCTATTTTATGATGCGAGTCACCATTAACGCTCCTCCCTTTCCCCGCCCAGTTCGTTCGTATTGCACCGACCGTCCAGCAGGCTTGGACAACCCCCCAAGATTTTTGACCTGTGGCTGAACCCCTTCCACATCTGGTTGTAGCCACGGACCCTGCGGACAGTCCCCGTGACAGTCTGTCTCCTCTTCGTCCTCAAAGCGGTCGCACTCCAAAACACGTTGGAAGCCCAAACACTCGTCGCGTTTAATACCCGACTGAGCCCAGTTATAGAAGCAGAAACCCAGTTGTGGTAAAGCTGACAGTCCCCCTCTCCAGGTTCCCGACCAAACAGTCAGCGCTCCCTCTATCATAAGGATACCTTAGGTCTTATACCGCCGTTCGGTGAACCAACATGAGGCAAGGCCCTTTCACCCCGCTTAGTTCAAAAGAATCGGTATCAATTCGATGTCCTTTCCCCCGAGTTGGACTAGTTTTTTTTACCATTCCACTTTTTAATAGAAGTATTTAGTGGTTGGCCCAGGTTTGCACTCTCCTTTGAGGCCCGAGGTCCTCAAGTTTCTGATGACGTTGATGCGTTTCTTCCTGTTTCGTGAGTACAGGCCGGCCTCTCAATTTTCAATAGAGGAATCTGCGCCCATTTGTTTTTACCACTCCACACCACCGAATGCGATCTCCATGCGCAACTATCCATTTTTGGCAGAAAGAAACTACCGAGACGTCACTCCTGAATTAGCATACCTCAATCGTCGTAGTCCACCGAAGCACTTTGCCCCATCTTTAGTACCCGAGGAGCCCAGGATTTCCCCAATGACCCAGAGCCCGGACCGACGGCAATATTCCGGTTTTTATGGGGCCGACCGCCCGGTCATTCCACCGTCCTCCCCCCTATCCCCTCACATCTAAGTTTCGACGACGAGCAGTATCTAAATTGAGTTGCTCCCAATGGCACCCCTCTTTTACGGATCCACTGGTCACCAACACCTACGAAAGAAGCACCACGCCCCCCTCCTTTTCCGTTTTGATGCTGACAAAGAGACATCGACACCCGGAAGGTGCCTACCGTGGGCTCGCTCCAGACCTACTTCTCCTAGGTGTTCGTTTCTTCAGCTCCCTAGCCCTGACGCTCTCTGACCTAGCCTCCAGAGATGGTTGCCCCCAGGTTTTCTTTCGAGACACGCAAGTGTGTCCCTTCGACTACTTCCCCTTGTTATCCCGTTATATTTTTCATCCCCTGATGCCCGAACAGGGCTAAGATTTTTTATAACTAACACCGGACCTGCCCCTGTTCACGGACAGCTCCCCTAGTTTTTGACCAAGAATGAGTTTGTTTGGTTTTCAGTGAACCCTCGAAATTCTTAAAGTCATCCTCCTGCCCTATACATTCAAGGTGCAGCCAAAGACTCCTCGCCAATTACCTTCCTTGGGTCATTTTTTCGCGAACGCTTTGCCCCTTTCCGTTTTTATGCCGTTTTGTGGTTTTGCCTCGTCGTAGCGCACCCTAGCGGTCATTCCTCCGAGGGTTTTTTGCCAGTCGACAGAGATGGCTGGGTTCTTCCACATACGCGCCCCCCGTTCTTCCATCTATTTATGGTCTCTATGAAAAGGTTTCTTCTCGTAAAAAAGTGAATGAGTACCACCGCTCTTCAACCACCGATTGCGTGTGACAGTCCACTTCGTTTTTATTTCCTTTAGGCAGGTTCCAATAGGCGGGGGGTCCCACTTCTTTTTTTGAATCTAATTTTTCCTCGTAAAACTCGATCTCCCAAAGCCATACTCCCTCTTTGTCCCATGTCGGTTGTCACGGAATTTACAGCCCAACCAGTACCACGATACTGCCTCGATCAGCCGCCCCCTTCCCCCTCTTTGTTCGTCGTATGCTGAGGAGAACGGTTCCGCGGCGACCCCACCATGTCCTTTCCTGTTTCACCTCCCCCCTTTCTTGCCTAAGGCGCGGTGTTCTCTTGAGCTTTATTTTAACGGCGTTTGACCCCGCCCAGCATTCCTGAGTCTTAGTGACGTTCCCGTTTTTCCCTACCCCGAAGGGCCTCCCTCGGTG
>Ga0179593_1503078_pt1 | contig 20648 bp, 30 predicted proteins | sample CZODoug2_1_08_16_FD_185931 | JGI IMG/M metagenome (GOLD analysis project Ga0179593, IMG submission 185931) | Vadose zone soil fungal communities from Angelo Coast Range Reserve, California, USA - CZODoug2_1_08_16fungal (PacBio error correction) | ecosystem: Environmental > Terrestrial > Soil >... | reverse complement strand
CCTAGTCGCACCTCTACTATTTTCCCTCACGGGTCCGACCACCAAGTTTCGGTCCTCCCTTCCACAACCTTCCCTTTTTCTTCGACTCCTTCCTTCCCTCTTTCTCGCCCCCAGACAGCTCCTTCCCCCAATCCCCTCTCTTGTGGTATTCTCTTACCCCAAGCTTACTACTCTATTGTTAATCCTGATCGACTGCGAAGATTCCTTGTATAACGGAATACCCCTCCCCTTCCTGTAGAGTCCCTCCCTTCCTCGACTAATTTAGTTCACTACCAAGTCCCATTCTCTCCCCCTCTGATGAAATGGCTGACCAACATTTGTGCCTGCTCCCACATCGATGATGAGTCCGTGACCCTCCCCCCTCCACGGTCTGGATAGATACTCTTTCTGCTTCGATTACCTCCTTTCCTTTATTCCCGTATCCCCTCCTCCGTATTTCAAACCCCAGAACTTCATCAAAAGAACTTCCCTGCCCGTTTTTTTTCTCCCCTTATCTCCCCCAAAAGCCTGAGCTTAGGTTTGAGTCTTCCCCTTTTCTTTTTACTCCCCCTTCCAGAACCTTCTGACTCCAGGCATGCTCCCTTTTCCACTCTTATTTTTGCTCTCTGTAGCTCCTTGTCGTCTTGTCTTGGTCTATTGTTCGTTCCGACGAAAAGACCCTCCTTGCTGATCCAGGGGCTTCTCACGTGGGACGGTTGACGGTCCCTAAAACCAACAACCCATTGCCATGACCAAGGCCTTCTCATTTTTTTTTCAACACGCCCCCCTTTTTGTTTATAGTCGCTCCCCCGTCTCTTGATTTCCCTTCCCCCGTCCGATAAGTGGTCTCGGCGGCGCAACACTCCCTAGGTGTGGAACCTTCAACATTTATTTAGATCCCTGGTCCGACGCGGTCTTGATCCCTCGATATTTCCTCTCTTTCCTATGTTCCTCAACCACTTGCCAATCGCCCTCCTCCTTTGTTCAATGGATCGTCAAGCCTTTCCGTATTTTCCCCCCCTCTTTCGCCTACCATTGTGCCCTAGAGTTCTCATGCTTTGGAAGCTCCTCTCTTGTTCTAAGAAAGTATTCTTCATCGTGATTTGTCCCTGGAACAGCCCTCCTTTGTCCTTCTCCTATCTTCGGGCGCCTCTCTTCCCTCACTCCCGATGACCGCCTCGTGTTTCCCCCTCTCCAAAGATTCCCCCCGCTCCCCCCTTGTATTCAACTTGCGAAAACTTATGGTCCCCCGGTTATCAGATCTGCGCAGGGGTCTTTCATCTATGTACCCCCTCTACGTCTGGCTGTCCGTGAAATCCGCGAGAGCCCTTTCCCCCCCCGCCCCCCCCCTTTTTTTGTCTGAAACCAAACATCCCCGTCCGACTTCCCTTTTTCGTAATCCTCGCGCTCTCCCCCCCCTCGGGCGTCCTTTCCCTCCCTGACCTCCGATTCCACACCTCTCTGTGGGTCTTCCCCATCTCTGAAATTAAAAGATGAGCTTGTTCTTCCATTAGTATCATTTCTTCCATCCTTAGCCACCTTTGTCTTGAAATAGGCTATCCCTCCTTCTTTGAGCCTCCTGCCCTTCGGGCTCGTTGAAGAAGACCCCCCCCTGCGCTAGTTCTAACGTGATCCCTCCTTTTTTCTCCGGATGTGTAATGCCGTGGAGCCTCGAATCCTCAAACCCCAAGTACCTCGGACAGTCGAGTTCACTCCCCCTTTCCTCTTTCGGAATCTTCCCCCCCTATTGATGTGCGAGAGTTATTCTTTTTTTCCTCGTCGGTTTGCCTTCTCTCTCCCTTGCTCTAACCGCATCGTGGCGCAATCTTCTTTCTTATCTCTAGTATTTACTGGTATCTTCCCTCTTGCCCTGATTAAATCCTTCTTTTTCAACCTTCTATCACATTTTTCGACCCCCAGACGCGGGTTTCCTTTTTCTCTCCGATATCTATTCTCGCACCACTGTATAGAGTCCTGCGCGACGTGCCCATCCAGCACCCTGGGACGCTCGATCGTCATATTCCCCCGAGGCCTTGTCGCTCCTGATTCCAATGCCTTTGCACTTTTGCCCTCTTTCCCCCCTTCCCGACCTGGATGGTGCGGATGCTCTCCTCAGACCTGCCCCCCTCCCTCCCCGTTTGCCCTTCCTTGAGCGTCTGTAGGATTTACCTGACCTACGCGGTCTTCCCTGTGTTCAGGAAGCACAACGTCTTTCCCCTGATCAGGGTTCATTACAATCCGGCATATTCCTATTTTCATCGCAGACCCCCCCCTGATATGAGAAGCCCTCTAGTCTTTCGCCTGTACATCGAGATTCCCAAACGGAGCTTTGTGTTTGTGTGATTCCTCTCGAGTTGACACGATTGTTTATGCGCGAGTTTTGCCTTTCATCGTAGCCGCGCTGAAGAAGGGTGTCCTTGTTAAAGGACCCACTTCCGCCCCACAGTAGAAGGTTATTCCCCTCGCATTGCCCCCTTCATTTTAGACCCCCCCCTTCTTTCCCCTGCTCCCCGGAGCTCTACGGCGGCTTTGCAGTTTTCCTCCCCCCTTGTGATGGATGGCTCCGGCAGGGTCGGTGTTTCGACTTCAACGGTATCGGCTTGCCCTGCGATCCTTCCCTCCCTCTTCCCCGAGGCATTGATGTACCGCCCGGTGCCCTTAATTCCTTCCTTTCTACGCCCTATCTCCATCCCTCTTTCTGCCCCTCTTCCACTGCTCCTTTTTTTTTCTTACATACGCAAGAGGTTGGATCCCACTGTTCTTTTGGATTTTTTGGTTGCCTTTGCATCCGCCCGGTGTGTTTTTTCCTTTGGGCGTATTACCCTGCCGGGCGGACGCCCGCGAGATGTTGTTGTTGTCCTTGATCAAAAAGTTACCGCAGGGCAGGGCCACTCGATCCGCTCTGTCCCCCCTCCCGATGGCCCTGCTCAGGCCCCCATCTTTCGTCGTTCTAAATCGAAAAAGCAATGAAACCCCATGAGTTTTCAATCTCGGTCGGGCCGTCTTTGGGGGTCAGAGCCTCCCCCACGGTGCATTTCCGTCGTTATTTTTCTCTTTCTTTCCCACCCATAGGACGCTTCTTAGAACATATCCTATTTTCTCTTCCCTCCTAGACCGAAATCATCCGCGTTTCTGACTGCAAATGTGTAGTACTTCCTCCTCCGCGCTTTACTGAATTTTTTTCCAGCCCCAATCCCCTCATTTTCTCTTACTGGGGAGAATTTTGTCGGGACTACTTGTTCGTCTCCCTCGTACCGGTTACCTCCCCTTATTTTTCCGTTCGACGACCCCTCTGACGCATCTTTCTTTTTATCCAATGACGGTGTTTTGGGTAACTTTTTCCTTTGTCCGACTTAATCACCGACGACCCCCCTGGTTTTCTGGATGCCTTTCCCCCCTCTTCCCAGCGTCCATATTAAGCAAGGATGATAAAACCTCTTCCTCGGTTGTGCTCGATTGTAGCCACCCCCCCCCCCCCCCCCCCCCCCAGTGTTTTCTCCTTGCCCTGCTTATTGGCGCGCTTCCCCCCTTCACTCGTTCATCATCTCTTTGTGTTTTTCTGGAGAATGGCCTTGGACCTCTCTTTTCCTGATTTCATCCCCGGTTTCTTGCCACTGGACCTGCCCTCTTCCGAGACCCCCCCTGGTGATGTTTTAGTTTCTTCGCCCGGACGCCCTCGATCGACGGCAATTTTCCACCTCAGTCGCTTTCTGTTAGTTGTCGCATTCCCCCTCCGTCCGGAACACCACCCCCTGATTTTCGCCCTAGCTTTTGATTAGTCCCGTAAGGGGCTTCTGTCATGCTGGTCTTCTGAGACCTTCCCATCGAATCCTTCTTAGCTTCCCCTTTCGAGCCGCCCCGTTAGGTCGTCCGACAAAAACGCTCTCTTTTCCTTACCTTTTTTTAAGGGATTTCATGCTTTCTTCTACCAGAGATTGATGAGCTGTGAACTACTAAACCAGGTGTTCTCGCCGACCCCTTTTTTGATTTCTTCTCTTCTTTGCCGACTCAATCTTTTCCCCCCTTTTTCTCCCGACTCAGAGTGTCAAAAGGGTAACAGAGAAATCCACGCCGAAATTGCGTCCTCCTTTCCGACCCCACCGTCAGTTATCACCAGATGATGGGATTTAAAAACGCGGCAGGAGTGTCTGGCCCGTGAAGCTTACGCCCCTGCTATAATCTTCCCCGCCATTGTAATGTCCCCCCCCGTTTCTCCGAGGGACTCTTGCGCGACCTTGAGGCGGTTTTTCTTTTTGGTTAAGACCGCCTTTCTCCCTCTTGAAGGGCGTCCTCCGTTGCATTTCCCGGACCTCCCCCCCCAGATCCGCCACCCCCCCCCCCAATTGCGATTCCCGGAGTGAACAAGTGCAAAATCCTGGCGTCGGTCCGCAGCCCTCCGTCTTCGGATCTCCGCTTTTGCTTCGCAGTGCTACGGCTTCGGTAAAACTCCTGAATGAGGCACAGGGGTGGCTTTCGAAGCCTCTCAAGCGGATTCTCTCCGTTCCGAGACGATGTCCTCTTTACATCCCGACCTGCCCCCCCGGCCAGCGGCTCCATAATGGTTTGTCTGCACGATTTTCCCCCCTTAAAAGACCGAACGTCTTATCCCTATCGCCGACCATTTCCAATGCCCCCCCTCTGCTGAGCTTTCCAGTTCTTTGCATCTCCCCTCCAGAAGTTTTTCGTAAAGAGGATTGCCTTCCTGTCCACTTCGGCCTTGTCTTTTTTCCGCGGCCGTCGGAACGATTGCAGAAATTCTCTCTCGTCTCCGAATTTTTTCTTTTCCCCTGTGTAAAAAATCTCCCCCACTTTTTGGCTCTCTCCCTTATCCCTTAAACGTATGGCCCCGTTGTATTCTTTGCTTTTATCAGGCCTCCCTCTCCACGCTCGCGGGATGTCCCCGGATTCCTTTCCCCCTCGATCCTCGCGTTCAAATTTTTTCCCCGCCCTCCTATACACCTACTTCGGTTCCGTCCCTTCATACGCAAGCCTCCTTGAACAGGAACACCTATTTGCGAATGGGTGCTTCCGGAAGTAGCACAATTTCGTCCCGGTGACGGCACCCTTCAAATTAACCGTTTCGTTCCTTCAGGAGGCCCTGTCCATAGTCGCTTATTTAGTCGTCGTCTCTCTCTTCAAGTCGTTTGTATGAATCCCCCTTTTTTCCTCGTCCGTTTCTTTGAGATCCTCCCGGCTCGTTCTTTCTTTCCGAAGGCCCCCTCTGCTCTTTCCTCCTTTTAGAAGGTGAAGTTTACGCCTAAGGATTTTTCATGACATCCGACCAATTCCTCCAAGTTCTCTCTCTAAGAAAGTCGTTTCGACTTGCGCCACTCTGGGGCCGCGCATCTTGCTCCTTCTCTTAAACCTGTTTGTGTGAGAGAATTCTGCTACTATCTGCGGCACAGGCCTGTTTGCTTAAGGTCCGCGTAGTTATGATCTTCTTCCTTCCGTTTTTTTTTTTTTTTTTTTGCTTTTTGGGACTTTCTTCTTTCTTCTCAAGGCTTCGCCTCGTTTGAGGTCCCCCCCGATACCGCCCCCCCCACCTTTTTTTTTCCCCCTCACAGTCTGCGTGGCTGCGTAGGTTTCTTCTTCCCCCCGAGATGCAGGCGCCGCAGTTTCCCCCCCCTTGCTTGGTTTCTTCCTGCAAAGTTTTTAGCCGACGATGACCTGGTCGTCCTCTTCCCGATTTTTTCCCCCCCGCCAAGTTTCCTGCTGATTTCCGGCCAGAGTTCATTTTCTTTTCGCTCGCGACCTTGCAACTTTTTCTCCTCGTGCTGAGCTGAAGTGAGGCAGTTCTCCTACTTTCTCGCTTTGGTATCCATGAGCCCCACTCAATTCCTTTCTTCGGTCACAGGAATCCCTTCTCCCCCTTTCTCGTTTCCTAGGCAGCCGATTCCTGCCTAATCCCTCCCTCCTGTGTTAAGCGCGAGTCAACCCTTTTTTTTTAGACCCTGGCCCCCTGGACACGTTTTTTCGGTCGCGTGAGGGTTGTCATCTTTCGCAGGCGCACCCGCTCGCGAGCCCGTCTTCATGTCAGGCCTGAGGACTCTCTCCCCCCTCTTGTTGAGCCCCCCTTCGAGGCTTTAAAGCCGGATTCTCCTAGTTAATTTACTGTTCCTTCTCCAGCCGACTACGTCTTCTGAATTCGTTTTCGCCCCCAATTCGAGCGGCTTTGTTGTGGGCTCTGATTCCTGATTGTACCTGATCTCTACCTTTTTCTACCTTTTTGAGACACTTTCGAGTCTCCGCCGGATTTTTACCGACGGCAGGCGCTCTCCCCGTTCGTCTTCTTTCCTTTTCATTCATCCCCCGTTGCAGAGTCCTATCAAGTTTTTTTTTTTTCCGCCAATTTTTCTTAGTCCCTTTCCTTTATCCGTCGGGGGTGTGTTTTTGCTGTGGTTGGAGTTTCAATGAGGGTCTTTCCTCCGTCTTCTTAAGATAACAGGTCTTTTTATTTTGAGCTCTTCCCTTTCAACCAGAGCCCGGGGTCGTGTAGCTCCTCCCCCCGTCATATATCCCCCACCTACCCTCTTTTTTTTCGGAGACCTGAATCGTATAATTCCCTCGGTCGAGGCGCGTCCCCTCCGTACAGAAAGACCCCCTCTTTTCCCCTCTCGGGCCTGGTCTTTTTGGTCTGTCTATCCGCCCCCCCAACCCGGGCTCCATTTTCCTCGCTTTGATGTCCCCCCTTTTACACGTCGTCGTCGTTCGTACCCTTTTGTAGATCTAGCTTCCCCCCCATCGAAGCACTTAATCAGCAAGCTTCTTTTGCGAGACTTCCCGTTACGCGTACCGCGCTTTTCTTTTTTGATGGTCACTTTTTCAGCCACCTACCCTCCGGTCGATTAACTACGCTTTTTGTCTTCTACTATTTTCTAGTGTAACCCGGTTATACTTATTCCCTTCTTCCGTTCTTTTCGCCACCCCCCCTCCGGCATTTTTTTCTTTCCAACTCCGCGGCGCCCTTTTCTTGACTGATTTTTTTTTTCGCCTTTTCTGGACTCCATTTCAGTTTTTTTGGATGTCTTTTCTATCGAGTCCCGATGAAGTCCAGGTTGCTTCTTTCCAAGATCAGAAGTTTGTGCTCGAGTGGCTTTCCGACTTTTTGGCTTTAAGCGTGGTTACTTGCCAGCTTATTGGAGACGGTCCCTTCTCCCTTCAACTTTGTTGTTGTGAGATTCTCTTCCGCTGCTCGAGCGATCCGCATGCGGTCTGACATTTCTTTCCCCTGCCGTTTGCGAAACCCTTCTCCCTCTTTGTCATTTAGCCTTCCTTATCTGGACGCGATCCTCCCCGGAGTAAAATTCAAGCGTTGAGTCTTGTCTTTGCGTCGTCCCCCTTCGACGTTTTACCCGATTCTTTACCGCGATTGGTCAGATCGATTCCGCCTTTCTCTTATTTCTTGGGAGAACGTTCATATAATAATGTTTTTCTTTAGCCGATTTTCACGTGGTTACTGACCCTTGAGTCGCCTCCCCCCCCAAAATTCTTAATCGACCCCCCGATGGGATGTTGAGGGTTTTTCCACCTATTTCTTGGCCACTCCCTATTTTGCTTTCCCCCCTATCAAGGTCCCGAGTCTCGCCGACGCCTCCCTTTCTTCTTTAGTGCTTAATGACATCTCATTCTTCAATGTTCGACCTCACCCGCGGTTCCCCTTGTAAACGTTGAACCTAACGCGCCATAAATAAACGCCGTCCAGGCACTTTTTTTTTCCTCGCCTACCCCACACTCCCCTTCCGAACGGATTAAAACGCATGATTTTTTCGTTTGTGAACGCCGCGACCCTCCCTTCATTATGTACCCTTCCTGCGCCAGGGTCCCATTCTCTAGTATCGTTATCTTTAGTGGAACCTACCCTGAGGGTTCTCTTTTTTAGTCGTTACCGCCACGCAATTGAGCTTACCTTTGGGATTTCTCCTGTAAGGTTGGACCTCCGCCCCTTTATCGCCGTCCCAAAAAACCCCCTTCGGCTCCAGTCCCAGCCCTTTCCTTCCCAATTGCTCCTTGGCGGCCCCCCCCCCACTTTGCGCCCTTTTAGCGTCCACTGACGTTCTTTCGGCTTCGGGATACGATCCCTTCTGATCTTTGCGTCGGCAATCCCTTTTTTATTAGGAAACGTAAGTTTCTTCCCCGATCACCCTTTCTCGCCGCGGCGGATTCGATCAGTTCCGTACTCCTTGCCCGAATAGACGTTCCAAAAAAGGCTTTATCCTTCCAGCAAGAATTTTAGAACCGCTCCCCCCGTCCATCCCGACCTTAGATAGATTAGAAAGCCTCCCCCGGAAATGTAAGTGTTTAGATACCCTTTTTTCCCGGGAACTAGAGACTCTTTATCCTTTGCCGTGTGACCCTTCCGTACATCGTCCTCTCATGCTGATTGCTTAGAGAACCTTAGTACGATGACCTCATAGCAGTTTTAGAATAGTGTAAATCCGAGCAACTTCCCTGCAGTTTTTTTTTTTGTTTTTTTTTTTTTTGTTGTGTTCTGGACTCTCTCGAGGCGACTTGACTTATTTCGTCCTCCCGAATGAGAAGGCTAGCGAGTGCCCCCTTTTTCGCCTGATGCCGGCTAGTTCATTTTATTATTGATAAGCGTTTCCCTTGAAGTTTGTTCTCCTGTGTACCCACATTACAGACGCCTTCCTTTTTACTAAAGCGCTCTCCCCGATGCACACCGCGTTTTGGGTTTTCTCCTCCCGCGAGATAATTACCATCTCGTCGGTTCGGACCCAATTTCCCCTCAAAAGGTTCTTGGCCTATTTCTTTCCTTCTCGCCATCCTAGTCCTCTGTCTTTCTTAGAAAGTGTTCCGGGTTGATTTCCGTATTTTTTTTAATATATCCGCGGTGTCTGCTCCCTTCTATTGGAAAGATGACTTTTCTGCGTTTGCGAACCTTTTTTTGCGCTTCGTTTTTGGATCTTTCCTTTTGAGGGTATAAGTTTCCCATTTTTTTACCCGTATGACTTGACGCAGAATTGTCCTCCCCGATGTCGTCACTGTATTTGTTCTATTTACCATCATGCTATCTTCCCCCTCCCTACCTTTTTTTTTTGATTGACTTACTTCTGTCCACTTTCTTTTTTTTACCCCCCCATTTTCCTGCACAGTTTTGTAACCCTGTTCCCCATATGTGCATTTAGTTTTCACTTCCCCTCCCTTCTTCTATTTCTCTTCTCTTTCCTGCCTCCACGTAGCCTCGGCTTCCCCTCGCCATATCACCCGCACAAAAAATAACCAACCCCTTCCCTTTCCAACCCTAGTAGTCCTGGCATGTACAGATTCCCTCCCGATCGGGCTGCGTAACAACCACGATCGTCGGCTTTGCCCTCCACGAAGGACCCCCCTGTACCCCCACTTTCTAGAGTTTGTTACTCACCTTAACTATTTCCTCTTCTGTATTCGAAATTGGAGTCTTTTTCCTCTCCCCCGGTTTTTCCCCTTTCTACTAAGGACCTATTCTATCCAACAGCACCCGTGATCTTTCGAGTCTCCTCCTGATAACAATCTCTGATATGTGTTTTTGTAGTGATTTAGAGACCACCTACCCCCCCCCCCCTTTCTGTAATTCCATTTTTTTCCATGCAATCCTTCCTCTTTTTTCATTTTCTCCTTCGAGTTGCTTACCCTTTTACTAGACATTCTTTCCGGTTTCTCTCAGTTTTCGTTGTCTATTTTTTGCGAACCAGTTATGGCATATGATGCCTCGCAGTTGCGCTATTTCCCCCCTGCCTTAACTGTTCATTACCTTTCTCCATTTCTCGTAACTATCATGCAGTCCACCGTTTTCTATAAGTTGATTTGTTTAGAGATCACACCTTTTCTTGTGTGATGCTGTGCTACGGACCCGACTGACCAGGCGCCGTTTGTTCTTTTTGAGTCCGTCTGGCGCGAAGATGTCCTTCCTCCTTTCCTCTTCAGTCCTTTCACCTGGTCGGTGCCCCCCTACGGCAAATAGCACTCATATCAGTGTCTCTGGATCCGAAACCCTGCTCCGGATGACAATTTCCTGGAGATTTCCCCCTAAATCACATGTCCTCCCTCCGTTTGTTGGCCTTAGATTAGCGATAGTATTTTTCATGTCTTGTTCCCTCTGTATCGTTCTCATCTCTCCCACCCTGATGACCCCCTCTCCTCTGCAGGCCCTTCCGTGTGGGCCGTCCCCTTACACCTGATCCAATAGGGCCTACGGACATCTCTGAAATCCCGTATATGTCCGCGTCTCTCTTATCTCTCTGATCGAAATTCATTTAGGTGCTAATTGGTCCCCTTCTTTATCATTTTTGACACTCGTCTTCCCTGACCTTGCATTTTCCCCGCGCTTTTCCGCCAGCTCTCCGGGACCATGTGTCATCTTCCTCCTATCTCCCCCTAACTCCTAACGTATGTTTTTCTTTTTCTTAAGTTCCAAGGTCATGATTCTCTCCCCCCCTTCTGGCCCTCCCCCCTTTCCATCGTTTTCAAGCCTCCTTTTTTTCGGTATCTGGTCCAATCCGCCTTTTTCTTGTCATTCCCTTGGGAGTAGCTTCCCTATAGAAGGCCGCCGCTTTACCCCTCCCCCCCCCCGATTTGCCCAGATAATTTCCCCTTTTTTCTTTGTGTTCCCTTTTTCCCTCTCGCTATCTTTCTTTTCTCCCCTCCTTCTTATCCCAGACTCTCTTCCCACTTTTGCTTAGGGTTCTTTTCATTTTTTCTACCCTCCCTCTTATCTAGTGTGATGTCGTATGTGACCCGGGTTTTTTCCTCGCGTCCTATTATTTGTGTATTTTTCCCGCTCCCCTCTATTCGATATGTTTGTATTGTTCGCGGTATTTTTCCTTAAATCACTCGGTTAATGTTTCTTTCCCAAATTGGCCCCCCCTTTTTTCCTTCCCCCTTATCTTCCTTTCTCTCTTCTTTCTCCCTAACCCCTTTGTTCTGGTATCTGTTTCTTTTTGGTGCCGGGCCCCTTGATCTTCTAAACAGATACTTCCACTTGGGTCTTATTTTTTACTTTATTTTGTGCCGTTATTTGGTACCAAATTTTTTTCTTTGTTCCGTCGAGTCCCGCCACTCCATCTCTTTGTTATTTGCAATTGTTGTTCATACCCGTCATCCATGCCTTAACCTGTCATCTTCTTTCCCCATCGTTTCTTTCTATCTCCAAAGCTAAGACTTATTTTCCTTCCTCTTTTCTGTGATCTTGTCTTTCCGCATCCGTCTGCTCGCCCCGTTCACAGCTCTTTCTTAACCGCCTTTGGTAACTACTTCAAACCTCGCCGTTCAACGGAACTTCCACCCCTCTTTTCTTAAGCCTTTCCCGATTGAAGGAGACGGTTGGTTTTTTTCTCCTTGGTTAGGCTCACGCCCCCCCCTTCGTTCTCCGAACCCCGCTTTCATTATTTATATTTCCCCTTCCGTTCTTAAGGACTTTACTGAACAGAAGCTCCACATTCCCTTCTTTTGGCCTCTTGTCTTTTTTCTCTCCTCCAGTGTTAGTCTACCTCTAATTCGTGTTCTCTACCACCCCCTCTTTCGCCTTGGTGGCCCGGACTCTTACTTTGACTTGTCCCTCTGACCTACCCTACCCTCTTATTAACCCTCTTTCTGTTTAGTGGTGTGACTACCCTGGAGATCTGATTTCTTTTTTTTCTTCAGTTCATCCCTCGGAGGGCTAATTTCTTTCTCTATTCCCTTGTCATTACCCATGTGTCCCCTCGAGGTAGGTTTGCCTTTTTTACTTTTACTTATTTTTGTTTGTGGTGAATGCATCACCGGGAGGATATTATAGAGACTGTTTTGAGAGTTTCGCAACCCTCTAGCTTCACTTTCACTTACCCTGTCGCTTCGTTGTGCCTTGGCCCTTTTGATTGTCTTCCTTCTCCACTTTATTCCTCGTTTATTTTTTTCTACCCCCCTTTTTCTTGCTAGAAAGGTTGTTCTTATTCTCCCCTTAACTCTTATACACCCCCCCTCCTCACGATCGAGAAACACCCCACCCCCTTTTGTGGATCCCCGTCGTTTTACCTCTTTCAGAGCTTTTCTTTTCCCTTCCCACCTTTCTTCTTTTTTCACGTTCTAGATTATCCGAACATGTTTTCTAGCTTTTTCCCCCCACCCCCAACTCTACACGCACTTTTCCTTGATGTCATTCCTCTTTCGACCTCTTATCTTTTGAAGTGACACCCACCCGCTTGTTCCGCTTCGGATGGTGCTTTCGACCCTTTTCAAGAAACTTTTTGACGGCCGGATCGACATTATTTGATTGTCTATTTTTGAAATTTGATTACTTTTTTAATTACCCTTCCCCCTTTTTCTTTGTTCCTTAATAAATTAAGACTCTCTTTACCCCTCCATTCCCGAACCCCCCTCCCTAGTAGCCTCATTTTCCAATGAGGAGAATTCACTCGTCCCTCACTGAGGTTGTCTTTTTCCGTCCACACCAGGGTCATTCTCCCCACACTAATTACCCTGGCACCAGGGAGGTTTCCCTTTTCCTTCGCCCCAAGTCTACGTTTTTTTGCTTCATCGCTTTTTCCCTCGCCTGACTGTCTTAATATCACTCCCCAGTGGCCGGTACCTTTCTTCGTCTGTCATTCCTTCTGATTTTTGTTGTCTTAGATGATCTTTAAAGTGCCCATTCTTTCCCAAACCATGTTCTACATTGACGTTACCCCCCCCGTCTGGATTTTTTCCTCAGACTTGTTAAACGGTCTGCCATATTTCATCACCTTTCAAATCACTTCCCTTTTCGCGACCCTTCCTGTTGTCTTTCCTTCTCGCTCTTTGTTCGAATCCCTTAGAAGTTTGTGAAGGCCCCCGAACGCGATTTGACACCCACCACACTCTCTTTGTTCCCTGCCTCTTTTTTTCTCAGTCTTTCACGTTCCCTAACTGATAGAGACCTAGGCCCATCTTTTTTTTCCTCCCTACGCTTTGCTACCTTTTGCCCTCTTTGATAGTTTAGGTTTCCCACGCGCTCCCATCTGGGACCTCACCCCCTTGTCGGTTCCGAGATTATATTTCATTTGTCTTTGTCCCTGAATGACCCCTATCCCCCCCCCCTCTTCCCTCATCTTTTTGGGGTCTATCCTCCGTCTGTCCCCCCCCCTTTTCTTCACCCCCGCCTTCTTCAGAACACAAGATTTTCCCCCTCCCCCCGCCCCTTTTCTTTTCTTCGTCTCTTCCCTCCTCAGACCTTGTTTCCTTGTCCTATTCGTTTGATTTCTGCCGTCCCCGTCCCATTATTTCGCTCCCTTCCAACCCCCTTGGCATTTTTTCTCCCCCCTTCTAATCCTCTGAACTATGTTTCTTAAATACTTTTGGATTTGCCCCCCCCCTCTAATCTCTTTTTTTCCTCGTTCCAGCCCTTTTTCTTTTTTTTTTTCCCATCTTACGACCGTTTCTCGTTTTAAGGGAACGACGTTCTCCTTCATCTCCACCGCTCGGTGATCTCCTCCTTTCTTCCCTTCCATCCGTTGACAATTCCCTTACCTTCAGGAGGTACAATTTCCTGTTAACCCCTAGCTCTGTCTCCTTCATTCATTCTCATGGACGCTTGTTCTTTTTTTTTTCCCCCCCCGATGAATACGACATCTTTATCATTCCTACTCGAGTTTTGATGTACTACAATCCACTCTACAGGACATTCACCCCTATTTCTTTTTTTCCTGGTCATTACTCATTCATACTCAGCTAGACACTTCTGTTCCTGACCCGATTCTTTGCCAGACCGACGTCTTAGCTATTAGACTTCTCTACCCCCGGACTAATGTATCTGCCTTCTCGTGGTCTTTTCCTTATTGCATACATTTTTTGATATAGGGCAGAGCTCAGCGACCTTTTTTTTTTTCATATTCCCTTTTTCTTTCCTTCTGTGATCTCCCATAACCCTCACCTTTTGTTTAAGTTTGGCCTGGCCATGGACTATCATGACGAGCATCCATTCTTTTTTGATTTCCCCTTAGTTAGGCCTTTCGGCCACTCTATTTATTTCAGTACCATCTTTTTTTCGTTAGCTTTTCTTTTATTTAGTGCATTTCCCTCGCCCCCCCCCGATTCATCCTTTCCTATCTCACACGCGCCTTTTTCTTGATCCTCCTTCGTTCGTTCTGACACTGTTTTATTTTTTCTTTTAGTTTGTCCCCCAGGTCTCAATCTGCGCAGCTTTCCCTTCCTTTCCTTCTTTGAACCACATACCCTTAGCGGCTTTTCCTCGTTTTTGTTATTTTATTTCATTGAGTTCCTTTCCGCGAGTTACTTCCCGCCCCCCTCCCCCCCTTGGGCCTTTGTGATGCTTTTCTTAAGTTTTTAATTTGAGACTGCCTTCTGTTTTCATCTCAATATAATTCCCTTTACTACTGCTCGTACGACTTTGTCCATAAACGGTTTTTTCCCCGCCGTCGCCTTCTCCCTTCAGTTGACTCTTCGCACCATTCGCTCCCCCCCTGTTATTTTTCTTCCCATCAGAATATTGTCCATCCGGTTTTTTTGACTTGTCCCTCTTTTCCCCCCCTCGACTCCTCTACATGTTAATCGTGTCCCGGTTATGCTCTCTTTTCTCCGTTCTTTTGTTGGGACGGCTGTGATCCTATTTCCCTTCCCCTGTGCTCATTTCCTTTCTCTTTTCTTGGCTCCGAGTCTCCTACTTTCGACTCGGACCCTGGGATCCAGCAGGCCACGCGCGTCTCTCTCCTGTTGATCGGTGTAGCAGGTACTTGATAGACCTGTTGACCCCCATTCGGTGATTTCTCCAGAACAGATTCTTCCCTTGTAATGAAAAGTCTAGCCTGTGCCCTACCTGATTCCATCAGATTGACCCTCTTTCCCGCCACTATTATGCTCCCCCCTTTGCGCGCTGTTGTCCTGATTATTTTCTTTTTCTCCCCCTCCTTTCTCTGTGTGTTCCCTTTTGTTCCGCACGAGATAGCCTTCCTGCGCGACCACTCATCGTTTATGCCCCTCTCGATTCCGCATTCTTGGTATGCTTTTGTCCAACTCTCTTTCCTCTCCACTTGGTATACTCCTGATTGTCTTCGTTCTCATTCAATGGCCCTTCGCCTCTCTGTCTCTTAACCCTTTCTTTCCTGCTCGCACTATTTTGCCACGCGCTTCTCCTTGCGTATATCTTTTCCTTGCGCTCACTCTCGTTTGACCTAGTCGCAGGCAGGCTCGTTTTTCCCTCCCCTTCTTTTTAGTTTCAACACGCCCCGTTGTGCATCTCTTTGTCCTCGTTCCGATTGCATATTAGTTCTTTTTCGCGCTTTTGCTCGCTTGTTTGCTCTAATCCTTGCTTCTTCTTCTCCCCCCTGTGCCCATCGAGATTGTCTTCCACTCTTTCCCTGCCATGTTCTTTCCCCGTGATTGTGATTTTCTCTTTCCCGCTTCTTCCCAGCGACGTTACGCTGTGTGCCTCGTATCCGGAGCCCCCCTCTCCCGGAGGCCGGTACGATTAGCAACATGCGTTTCTTTGTTTTTACTTTTCTCCCATTTACCCCCCCCTTGGAACAGCCCATAGCTATGGCCCACCTTTAACCCCCTCTCCTTTTCCCCCATATTCCCTTTTCGAGCCCAGTTTGTTATACGGTTATGCATTTTTTTCATCGTTGATCTACTTCGAGACAGTCCACCTCCCCCCATTATCCTTTTCTTTGTCAGGTATTACTGGTAATAGTGTTTTTCTTTCTCTTTTCCAATACTACTCGGCCTACCTTTTGGTCCTTGATGTTGCTCTCGGACCCTTCGTGTTCCCTGTGTTAAGTCGCGCAGCACGTTTTTAGGCCCCGCTTCCCCTCTCTTTATCTTTTCCCTGCTTAGTAAGCTTAGCAGTCAATTCCACTGCTTTTCATGCCTTTTTCCCTTTGGACCTACCTTTCATGTTTTTCCGGTCTTTACCCTCTTTTTAGATCCCCGATCCCCCCGAGACCCTTTTACCCTTCCTTTTACTTGATCTTAATATTTCTGGCTTTTCCTATTGAATGGTGTTTTCCCTAATTTTCCTTCCTCTCGGCACATTTTAATTTCTTCTCTGGTATTGATGCCTGTTCGCCTCTCCCCTTTACCCAAATCAGTGTTTCGATTCCCCGTACTCTTTTTTGTAGTCCAGCCCCTTCCTGTTTTTTTCCATGTTTCTGTATGTTTCGGTAGTCTCCCCCCCACCCTGATCGATATCGCAGCTTTAGGAGATGCTTAGGTGCTTTTTGTTCTTTTCCTGATTACCCCTGTTTTACCTGGCACCACCCCCCCTCCCCCCCGCTTTAACTCGTCCCCCCTTTGATCTCTCCCCTTTCGGACCCTACGATTCGCCGCGCCGTCCGTTCTTCGGTTTACACTATTTAGCATACCCGCGGTCTACACCTTTCTTCCCCCCCTTTTGAACCTTCTCCCCCTCTTTTCAGACTCCCTTCCCAAATTTCTTGTCTTTTTTTAGAAAGTTCCCCCCCTGAGTCTAATTCCTTCCTTCCTTTGGGTTTGGGCATTCCACTGGGTTTGTGTACGATATTTGAGTCGTAACCCCTGCGAGGATGCACTCGACGCCCTTCCACCATCCCCCCACAGAACTTTGGCCTCTTGTTGTCTTACTTGCACCTAAACAGATTTACTAACCCTCTGTCGTGGTTGCCTTTTCTCTCTCAGAAACATGCACCTTCCCTTGCCATCAAAGACTATGGACACCTGGATTACCTCCCCTTTTTAGTACTCCTCTCTCTTACTTATTTTGCACCCTCTCCCCTTTACTTTCGAGGCGTTGGAAACCCAATTGCCCTCCCATTTTTCCTACTCCTTATTTTTCAACCAAGGTCCTTTGTTTCAAATCTATTGTGTTCTTCCTGTGCCCTCCCCTTGCTGGCACCCCGTGCGTCTCTTTCCTTTTTCTTTTTTTCCATTGAACGTTCTTATTCCTTCCCCACCCACACCAATCCTCCCCCTAGGCGACATTTCATGCCTTGCCTGAGCCCCCCACGCGACCTTTCTCACCCCTTTTTGATCCCCGCCATTAATTCAATCGGACTTCGCCTCAGCATGTTCGAGCCCTTTGACTACCCCCACCCTTAAGACTTTGTCCTTTTTTTCCCCCTTACCCACGATCGGTTCTTCTTTTACTTCCCTCCTGCCCACGAATATTAACTTTTTCTCCCAGCGGAGTCCTATTATCTCTCTTCTTCTTCTTTGTGCCGTCCTTTTCACCCTCTTTTATACTCGCGTCTGGTAAGCGCAACTATCGTTGTTTGTCATCTTTTGCTCGCCCCCTTAACTATCCCTCTCCATGGTCGCAGCTTTTTCTTATATCTTTTGGTGACTAGGACCGTTTTTTTCTTACTTCTGTCCTTCCCTCCCCCCCTTTTGCTTATTATGCCACCTCCACTTCCGCCGCTCATTCATCTCTATTCCCTTGTTTACTTTCGTCTTTTCTGCTTGTTCTCTGTTCTCTTCCGGTAAACTTTTCTTCTCTCTCCTCCTGTCCCAAGTCCCCCTGTCTCGTGATAGTGCTCTTATAATACCACCTGGCGGAGTCTCCTCCCTTGTTCTCGTCCGTGGTATCGGTCCCTCCATTTAGCCTTTTTCTCTTTCTTTCATATTCCATTGTTCCTCCTTCCCCCCTCCTATTTCTTCTCCAACCAAGACCTTTATCCCCCTCACCCCCCTTTCATCACCCGGTTATTATCTTTTCTCCTTTTTTTCCAATTTGCGGACCCTTTCCTGTCTCAATAGATTGATAGGGAAGTCTTTGGCTGCCTTTTCATTATACCTCTCGATCAGAAGGTTTCGTCGAGCGGCTGTTCTTTACTTTGGGTGGCTCCTCCCCGTGTTGCCGAGGATAGACTTTTGCGTGCGCCGTACTCTTCTCCACTTCTTTTCTCCTCAAACCCTCCCTCCCTGCATCCTCTATTTTGTTGGTTGTTTCCTTTCTTTTTGGTGTATAGTTTCTTAGAGAGCCTCCATAGCCTTTCTTGTATTTAAGCCCGGCCTTCGTTCCTTGTCTTCCTGCCTTCACACCTAGGAAATCGATTCGCTGTCCACTTAAATACGGTTTTTTTGATCGTCTGCTTTGTTCTACAGAAGCCCATCCCCCCACTATTTTCATAGGTACTAAGCGCCCCCTTCCCGTCTCCTGATTCCCTCTTTTCCAAATCCCACCCCAGTGTTCTTTGAGGTTCATTTCTTCCCTTCCGATTTCTTCTCCTTGTCCCTGTTCCCCCTTTTTTTCTTTTTTATCTTTGTTGCTTTTTTTTTCTTTTTCGACTCGGATCTACAACACAACGGACCCCTTTTCTTCTTGATTCTTCTTTTTCTCACGTTCCCTCCTCCTTCCCCCCCCTCCTTCTTTCTTTTATTCCTTCCCTGTTAATTGCCCCTGACTTCCAGAGTCCCCTCCTCTTGTTCCTTCGTCTTTTTTTTCCTAGAACGGATTTTCCCCCCCTCCCCCTTCCTCTTCCCCTTTTTATTTTTCTCATTCCTTTTCATGGTGCTTCCTTTTTTGTTATCTGAATATTTCTGAGACCGAAAATGGTAGTTCTACAAGAACATCTTTTGTCGCTCCTCTATGGACCTTACTGGGACCCCCTCCCGGGCTGTAATAATAAAGATTCCCTTGTCTTTTTCCTTCATTCATTTTCCCATGTACAAGATGCCCCTCCTCTATTGGATTTTCCCGAGACCTTTACCTCTTCCCCCCTTACTTGTCCTTCTCTTCCACAGTAACTGTCATCTTTTAAGCCGCCCCCATTTCCTTCCCCTCCCCATTCATAGCTATCTCTCTATTCTTCTTGTTCCTTCGTTTCTATTTGTAGTGCCCTTTTTATTGAATGCCCCTCTTTCTTTTATCCAATTTGTAAAGACTCTTTTCCTTCCCCCCCCTCCCCCGTCACAGGCTGTACACCTCGTTTCACAGTGTTTTCCCGCCTTTACTTCAGATTTTCAAGCCTTACCCCTCTCCCTTCGGTCTTATTGTCCTCCGGTCTTTTTTTCTTGCTGCTCGGTATTTTCCAACCAAATAGTTTTTTGGCCCCTCCCCCTTTTCCCCCTTAAGCAGTATGACGCTCCTCTAAAGTCCTATTTTTCTTTCGGTTCCCATGTGTGCGTGCGTGCTTTGCCCTCCCGCGTACAGATATTCCTTTTTTTTTTTTTTCCCCTTTCTTCTCCCCCCCTTTTCCTTCTTTCTTTTTTTTTTTCTTACCTTTCGTCTTCCATAGACATGATCCCTTTTTTTTCCCCCTGGCCCCCTTACGCCGGAAAATTCTTTCCTTAGAGAGAGATTATGGCGCGACACTGATTTCCTCTCTCTGATTTCTTTTCTTTGTTTTGTACCACCTTTTCTACTCCATCAACTCTCCCCTTTTCCCCCACGTCTTTCCCCCCTTTTCGCACTCTACCATCACCACCTTCTTGTTTTTTTTTTCCTCAATTTTTTCAGCCCAGTTTGCTGTGTGTTCCTTGCCCCATTTTATATCGTTTTTTTTTCTCCACCAACCTTCCTGGATTCCCGGCCACCACTTGTTCTTTTTTAGAAAGTCCCCCGTTTTCTTCTCAACTCCCCCCGCGTAGTTCGCGATTCTTCCCTGCTTCCTTTGCTGCACTTATGGTTTCACAGTTTTCCTTCCCGGACACAAATTTGCGCTACTTTTACCCCCCCTTCTTTTTTTCTTTTTTCCCTTCCCCTTTTTCGTTCCTCAGATAACATACTGCCGAGGCCCTTCCATCGTATCACGTTGGCGTTCTATCACCCAATGGTCATCTGTTCACTACCCCCATCTTTTTTTCCTCCTACTCTCCTGGAGGATTTCCTCTCTTTGTTCTCAGAACCTACCTCCGAAGATTTTTCTCACTTTTTCCGGCCATCCACATTAACGGACCCCTCTCTATAAGTTCTTCTATGAACTCAGATTTAGCCCTAAGATGCCTCCGCTTTTACAACCGACTTTACTGCCAGAGACCAGGACTTTTGTTAGCCCCTAGTTAATCTTCCTCCGCACCCCACCTTTTTTTCCCTTCCCTTTGTTTCCCACCTTTTTCTTTCTTGTTGTCCCCCTCTTTTTCTTCACTTCCCATGATCTACTGTTGTAAAATATCCCTTGTTATCCCGTTCCTACGATAACCTGACCATCTTTCTTCTCCCCTTTCAACATCCGTTTTATTTTCCCTTTTTCCTCCATCTCCTGGTTAAGCCCCCGTATCCTCCCATCCACAGTTGCTGCTCCCTCCCTGAGAGATTTTAGTTCGAGCCCTCTACTGTCATCCCCTCCCACCATCCATGTTTATTTCTACTTGTCCTCTCGTTGTCCCTTTTTTTTTCTCTCTAGGACCTCAAATCTACCGCTTCATGTTGTTTTTCTCCCCTTCCTATTCAGTTTTCCTTTTTCTATTTTCCCTGGTGTTTCCCTCCACTTTCTCCCCTCGTCATTTGTGATCCTGACATGTTCTTTTCTCTAGATTTCTTGGAAGGTTTTCCTATCTCTACGCCTTTCTTTTAACGTATTGTCCATTTTGACCCCCTCTTTGTGACTTTTTCTCCCCCGTCCACTTAGATCCCGCTCGGGCCAAGATTTGTGCTTGACCTTTTCCCTATTTTTTTCTGACAATTCTTTATTCAGACCGTTCCCTTTCTAAAGCTTTTTTTCCTTTTTTTTAACTTTCCCGCTCTCTGGTCCCTTTTGTCCTCCAATAATCCTTCCCCCTTGACGGCCTCCTGG